>Ga0180436_10005339_pt1 | contig 11384 bp, 9 predicted proteins | sample SS_ome_2_FD_132434 | JGI IMG/M metagenome (GOLD analysis project Ga0180436, IMG submission 132434) | Hypersaline lake sediment archaeal communities from the Salton Sea, California, USA - SS_3_S_2 metaG | ecosystem: Environmental > Aquatic > Non-marine Saline and Alkaline > Hypersaline > Sediment...
CAACCGCTCCGAGATGGAAGGCCCGGTCAACGTGCGTGCATTGGAACGCTACGTGGGCGATCACGGCAAAGCCGCTGTCGAAAAAGCTGAACCGCGACCGCATCGGGTCGCGATCATCGGCGGTGGCCCGGCCGGTTTGTCCGGTGCTTATCAGCTTGCGCGCCTGGGCTACGGGGTGACGATTTTCGAGGCCGGCGAGGAACTCGGCGGCCTGATGCGAACCGGCATTCCGTCCTACCGGCTTCCGCGCGAAGCGCTGGACCGGGATATCGAGCGGGTACTGGCGCTGGGCGTCGATACCGTGTTCAACGTGCGCGTCGACCGCGAACGCCTCGCCGGGCTGACTCACGAATACGATGCCGTGCTGGCCGCCACCGGGCTGCAGACACTGACCTCGGTAGACCTGGGGGTCGACCTCGGTTCCGGTGCAAGCCGCGTCATGCAAGGCATCGAATTTCTCGAACAGGTCGCCGAGGACCGAGTGGACGTGAGCGGCGAAAAAGTCGTCGTGGTCGGCGGTGGCAACACGGCCATCGACGCGGCGCGCAGCGCTTTTCGCCTGGGCGCGGAATCGGTGCGCATTATCTACCGCAGGACACGCGACGAAATGCCGGCCATTCCCGAGGAAGTGGACGATGCCATCGACGAAGGCATCCAGATCGATTTTCTCACCGCGCCGCAGCAGATTTCCCGTGATGCCGAAACCCGGAAGCTTTCCTGCCAGCGCATGGAACTGGGTGAACCCGATGAAAGCGGGCGCCGCCGTCCGGTCGCGCTGCCGGGTTCCGATTTCGAGATTCCCTGCGACCGCGTCATCCTGGCCATCGGCCAGCGCGCTGACCTGTCACTGCTGCCCGAGGATGCCGAGCTTTCTCGCCAGCAGCCTGTTGAAAACGGTTGCGACGCGCCGGTCTACCCGGCCGGTGACCTGCTGACCAACGAAGGCACGGTCACTGCCGCGATCGGCTGCGGGCGCGACATGGCTCTGCTGCTGCACGAGCGCTTCAGCGGTGAGCGGCTTTATCACGACAAGCCGGCCGAGGAGACGGTCGTGCGCGCCGACGGCATCCGCATGCATCACTTTTCGATCCAGCGCCCGCATGCGCAGGGTGCGCTGCCGCTGGATGAACGGCGCAGCTTTGAAGAGGTTCACCAGGGCCTGGAAGGCATCGAGGAAGCCAAGCGCTGCCTGAGCTGCGGTGTCTGCAACGCCTGCGACCGCTGCGTTACCTACTGCCCCGACGGAGTACTGCGGCGCGAAGGTAACCGGATCGTGTTCGATTACGATTACTGCAAGGGCTGCGGCATTTGCGTTTCGGAATGCTCCCGCGCCGTCATTTACATGAAGGCCGGTTAGCGGAGGATAGTTTATGAGCATGCAACTGGTTACCGGAAATCACGCGGCAGGTCATTCCATGAGCCTCGCCGGCGAAGCCAATCGCACGGCGCGCGGCGCGGTTTGCGGCATCTACCCGATCACGCCGCAGACCGAGATCGTCGAATACGTGGCCAAGTACCCGTTCAGCAAGGGCAGCGTCGTGCCGGTCGAGAGTGAACACAGCGCCATGGGCGTATGCCTGGGCGCATCGATGAACGGCGCGCGCTCTTTTACCGCCAGTTCCTCCAACGGCCTGGCCTACATGGCAGAGAACGTGATGGTCGCGGCCTTTTACCGCCTGCCGATCGTCATGGCGGTCGTCAACCGCACCCTGGGCCCGCCCTGGAACATCTGGGCCGACCAGGGCGATTCGCTGATGTTCCGGGATTTCGCCTGGGTGCAGCTGTACTGCGATACCAGCCAGGAAGTCGCCGACACGACCTTGCTCGCATTCCGCCTGGCCGAAGACCCGCGCATCCTGTTGCCGGTGATGGTGTGCATGGACGGTTTCATCCTGTCGCACACGGCAACCGAGGTCGAACTGGCCGAACAGCAGCAGGTCGACAGTTACCTGCCGGACTGCGCGGTTCCGCACCGCATCGATTCGGGGCACCCGGTCACCATGGGCGGCATGACGTTTCCACAGGAAACCTTAGCGCACCGGGTTGAATTGCACGAGGCGATGGGCCGGGTTCCGGAGGTTTTCGAAGAGCACCGCAAGCAGTTCAAGCAGGAATTCGGGCGGGACATGAAAGCGGCCGTCACGCCGTACCGCGTCGAAGACGCCGAGACCGTGTTGATCACCTCCGGTTCCATCTCCACGACGATGCGACAGGTCGTCGACAAGCGCCGCGAACGTGGTGAAAAAGTGGGCATGATCCGGATCAAGATGTTCCGGCCGTTCCCGGTCGAGACGATCCGTTCGCTGCTGGCCGGAACGAAGAAGGTCGGCGTCCTGGACCGCAACTGCGCCGCCGATCGCGGCGGCATTTTCTGGCAGGAGGTCTGCGCCGCGATGCAGGGGCAGGGCCACCCGCTGATCCAGGGTTACCTGACCGGTGTCGGCGGTAATGACGTCATTCCAAAGACGGTGCACGAAGTGGTCGATGACCTGGTGCAGCGCGAGACAGCGGGCGAGCCGGTCTGGAAGGGGTTGTGATCATGAACGTAGAAAAAATTCCCATGAGTTTCGAAGAAGAGTGCCTGCTGCGGCCCGGCAATACCAACTGCGGCGGCTGCGGCATGAGCAACGGCTTGACCATGCTGGGACGCGCGCCGGAAAGCGGGAACTACTCGATGGTCATCCCGGCCTGCTGCGGCATCGTCACGGCCGGAGCTTATCCGACCACCAGCTACAGCGTGCCGGTGATCGCCTCCACCTTTGCCTCGGCGGCGGCGTTTGCCACCGGGGTGAGCGAGGTCAACGGGCTCAACGATGAAGACGAGCACAAGGAAGGCAAGAGACACGTGATCTGCTGGGCCGGTGACGGCGGCACCTACGATATCGGCATGGCCACGCTATCGGCGGCCGCCGAGCGTAACGAGGACATGATTTACATCTGTTACGACAACGAGATTTACGGCAACACGGGCGGGCAGAGAAGCTCGGCCACGCCGATGCGGGCGCGCACCGCGACCACCCCGGCCGGCAAGGGTGAAGGCAAGAAAAACATCGTCAAGATCATGGCGGCCCACCGCGTACCGTATGCCGCGACGCTGTCCATTGCGCACCCGGACGATTTTCGGCGCAAGATTCACAACGCGCTGAAGATCGAGGGCTTCAAGTTTTTCCTGATGCATTCGCCGTGCCCGACGGGCTGGAAAACCGAGCCCTCCGAGACCGTTGAACTGGTCCGGCTGGCGGTGCGCAGCGGTGTTTTCCCTCTTTACGAGGTCTACGACGGCATCAATTTCCGCATCAACGAAGAGCCGGACGGCAGCGATCCCTCGGTTTATTTCGAAAAACAGCGGCGCTTCAAGGGCCAGGAACTGGACATGGACGCCGTCCGTCGCTACATCGACCACCGGCTGGATCGAATACGCAGGCTGCAGAGCGTCAGTCACTTCAAGGACTGACGGCGCCAGGCCGGTCTAAGGGGCCGGGTAGTACTCCGCGATCCGTTCCAGCGTGTCCAGGACCCGGTCTGCACCGAGCTGTTCAGCCGGCCTGTCCGTGTAGCCGTCCGCAACGACGGCGACCTCTCCCACGCCGGCCGCCCGGGCCGCTCCCACGTCGGCCGCTGAATCCCCGATCAAAAGGCTCATGCCCGGATCCATTCCGAGTTGCTCGAAACAGGTTCGCACGGGAAGGGGATGCGGTTTTCGCTCGGCGGTGCTGTCACCGCCGATCACGCTGTCGAGAAACCCGGCGAGCCCGAGAGCGGCCAGGATTTGCCGGCTGACTTTCTCATTTTTATTGGTGCACAGCCCTTGCGGGATGCCGGCGCTCTGAAAGTGTTTCAGTGCTTCGATTGCACCGGGCATGGTCCGTGAACGGTCGGTGGCGCAGGTCGCGTAGTGGGCAAGGAATCCGGGAGTCAGCGCGTCGATTTCTTCATTGGAGAGGGGCGCGCCGGCAGCGCGAAAACCCCGTTCGAGCAGTTTTGGCACACCGTGCCCGATCATCAGGCGAACGGCATCGATCCCGTGTTCGGGCAGGCCGCGCCGGGACAGCATGAGGTTCAGGGTCGTGGTCAGGTCCGGGGCGGAATCGACCAGCGTTCCGTCCAGGTCCCAGACAACGGCCGCCGGGTGTCGCCCGGCGGCCCTGTCGCTGTCGTCAGCCGGTGACATCGAGTACTTCCCGCCAGCCCGGGTAGAACTGGTCGGCGTCGGCCTGGAAGCTTGCAAAAGCGCGTGCCAGTTCGGGGTGATCCTTGGCGTAGTCGACCAGGTTGACTCCCGCGCGCCACGCCTCGTGCGACTGGCGCAGCGACTTCGCGCCGGCCGTGCCGCCGTCGACGTGCCCGAAAGCGCCGCCCCCGGAGGTCTGGATGACGTTCGAGTGACCCAGGTTGTCAAAGAAACCGGGCAGCCGCAGCGCGTTCATGCCGCCGGAAATGATCGGCGTGGTGGCTTTCATGCCCTGCCAGGTCTGGCGGAAGTAGGGGCCCTGCGCGTCGTCCTGCTCCAGCATGTAGGCGATCGCCTTGTCGGCGTTTTCACCTTCCATCTTGCCGAAGCCCATGGTGCCGGTGTGGATGCCGCTGGCGCCTGAGAGACGCGACATCTTGCAGTGCACGAAGGCCGTGTAGCCGCGCTGCGTCTGCGGGGAAGTGACGGCGCCGTGGCCGGCCCGGTGGTAGTGCAGGAACTGGCCCGGGAAATTGCGCCGCGCGACGGTCACGGCCGTGGGACCGGCGACATAACCGTCCACCAGGAAGGCGACGTGGTCCGCGTTGCCCGCAAAGGTCTCGAGGATGTACTCACCGCGGGCGATCATTTCAGCCGGGTCGTCGGCGGTGATGTTGGCTGAAAACAGCTTGGCCTCGCCGGTATCCTGCTGGACGCGTTCCATGGCCTCGGCGACCAGGGCGATGGTTTCTTTCAGCGGAGCGAAAACCTGGTTGCCCTGCGGTTCATCGTTCTTGATGAAATCACCGCCCAGCCAGAAGTCGTAGCAGGCGTCGGCAAAGGGCTGCGGGCGCAGGCCCAGCTTGGGCTTGATGATCGTGCCTACGACCATGCCGCCGTTGTCCATGTCGCGGCCGAGCACGCGCCACATGTCCTGGATGTTCATCGAAGGGCCGTCGAACAGTCTCAGGAATTCCGGCGGCACGTAGAAATCGTGCATCTTGGCGTACTCGACGTCGCCCATGCCCTGGTTGTTGCCGATGGCCAGCGTGAGGAACGAAGCCAGCATCGCCCGGCCGTCGATGATGTTGCGGTCGAACAGGTCGGTCGGGTAGGCGATTTTCATCAGTTCCCTGTCCGGGTCGATCTCGTACACCAGCGCATCCACGCCGCGAGTGAAATCATCCGTGGTGGAAACGTCCACGTTGGTTCCGGTCGAGGATTCGGCCGCGAAATGGGCCGCCGTTTCCAGGTAACCGTAACCTTCCTTGGGCTTCATGATGTAGGCGCAGAGCAGGTGCTTGCCGCCTGCAATCAGGTCTTCCTCTCTCAGGTCGAGTTTTGCGTAACGATTCGATTGGTCCATGGTGCTCTCCTGTGTAAATTCAGTCTTGACTGTTCGGCGTCATGCGGCCGGCTTGCGCGGGCCGCCGGCCCGGCGGCTGCGTTCGATGAGTTGCAGGATCATCGGCGTCAGGATCAATTGCATCGCCAGCGGCTGCTTGTTGCCCGGAATGACGATGGAATTGGCCCGCGACATGAAGCTGCCGTGAATCATCGACGTCAGGTACGGGAAGTCGATGCCGCGCGGATTGGCGAACCGGATGACGACCATCGATTCGTCCGGGGTCGGGATCCAGCGCGCGCAGAACGCGTTCGAGGTATCGACTGTCGGCACGCGCTGGAAATTGATGTCGGTCTGCGAGAACTGCGGGCAGATGTAGTCCAGGTAATCCGGCATGCGGCGCAGGATCGTATCCTTGATCACATCGTGCGAATAGCCGCGTTCGAGGTTGTCGCGAAAGATTTTCTGGATCCACTCCAGGTTGACGACCGGGACCACTCCGATTTTCAGATCGCAATGCTGCGCCACGTCGACGTCCTCGGTCACGACCGCGCCATGCAGTCCTTCGTAGAACAGTAATTCGGTATCGTCCGGGATATCGAACCACTCGGTAAATGTGCCCGGGGGGCTGCCGTATTTCTCCGCTTCGTCGTCGTCGTGGACGTAGTGACGCGTTTTGCCGCCGCCGGTTTCGCCGAATTCGCGGAATACCTGTTCCAGGTCTTCGAGGCGGTTGGCTTGCGGACCGAAGTGGCTGAAATGGCGATTGCCTTTTTCTTCTTCCTCGGTCATCACGCGTTTCATTTCCGCGCGGTCGTAACGGTGAAAAGCGTCACCCTCGATATAGGCGGCGGTGATCTTTTCGCGTCGAAAAATGCGCTCGAAGGTTTTCTTGACCGAAGTCGTGCCGGCACCCGAAGAACCGGTGACGGAGATGATGGGGTGTCTTTTTGACATGTGCGACTCCTTGTTCAGCGGCTCCGGAACAGGCCGCGCTCGCCGAACAGCTGCGAGCGTTCGTGTGCCGGCTGCACCTCAGCGTAGTAGTGGTTGATCAGCTGGACTTCATTGCGCGAGCCGAAAATCAGCGGCACGCGCTGGTGAATACTCCTGGGTTCGACCTCCATGACGCGCTCGCGGCCCGTCGTTGCTCCGCCACCCGCCTGTTCCACCAGGAACGCGATCGGGTTGCCCTCGTAGGCGAGCCGCAGGCGACCTTCCTGGTATTGGGCTCTCCGGTCCGATGGGTAGAGAAAAATTCCGCCGCGAACCATGATGCGGTGACATTCCGCGACCAGGGATGCGATCCATCTTGTGTTGTAGTTCTTTTGGTGCGGTCCTTCCTCGCCGCTGAAGCAGTCGTCGATGTAAGCGCGTATGTGTCCGTCCCAGCGGCGGAAATTCGAGGTGTTGATCGCGAATTCGTGGGTGTCTTCGGGTATCCGGATGTTCGGCTGGGTCAGGCAGAACTCGCCGGTGTCCGGGTTCAGCGTGAAGATGTGGGTGCCGTTGCCCAGCGTCAGCACCAGTGCCGTCTGCGGGCCGTAGATTACGTAGCCAGCAGCCAACTGGTGTATGCCGGCCTGCAGGAAGCAGTCGGATTCCGATTCGCCCTTGTCACAGGCCATCGGCATGACCGAAAAGATCGTGCCGATCGATACGTTGGTGTCAATGTTCGATGAGCCGTCCAGTGGATCGATCGCCACGTAAAGAGGTTTACCGGGATTGACCGGCATCGGCTGGTCCAGTTCTTCGGAGGCGATATAGGCGACCGGGCTGTCGCGCAGTTCGTCGATCACGATGTCGTTGGCGCGCACGTCGAGCGCGGCCTGCTCGTCGCCGTCCGCGTTCTGGCCCTGCGCGATGCCCAGCACGTTGCCGGTGAGCGCTCCCAGGGCGATGATCTCGGCGATGGAAACGCAGGCCTCGGCGACGGCCCTCACGGTCTCCGCGACCTCCTGTTTCAATGGCCTGCTGTCGCTGCAGTGGTCGGCGAGAAAACTCGTTAAGGTCTGGTGTTCGGTCATCGTGCCTGTCCTCCGGAACCGGGGTGCGCCGCATGCGAAGCCGGTGGTGCGTGGTTAAAACAGTCTAGGTGTCAACCGGCAAGGCAGGAACATCACAAAGCAGGGGGGCTTGCACACAAACGGGTAGGAAAAAAACCACCCGGGCGAGCGGACTCAGGATTTCAGGTACAGCGCGATGGCCTGGCTGCGGCTGTTCACGCCGAGTTTCTGGAACACGTTGCGCACGTGGAACTTGACCGTGTTCAGCGAGACATCGTGGCTGCGTGCGATCTGCTTGTTGGTGCGGCCGGTGGCGAGCTCGCTGAGCACTTCGAGTTCGCGCCGGGTCAGCGAGGAAAGCGGGTTTTCAAACAGCTTGCGGACATCGATGAAGGGAAAGACCATCCGGCCGTTCGCCACGGCCTCGATGGTATCGAGCAGCACGGCGGGCTGTTCGCTCTTGGAGACGAAGCCGGCTCCGCCGTGACGCATCACCTGCGCCGGGACCACCGGGTCGATGTCGCCCGTGTAAACGATCACGCGCGGCGGGAACTCTATTTTTCCGAGCTGGTCGAGGACAGCCCGACCGTCGCATTTACCGATGATCCAGCCGATCACGCCGACGTCGACCGGCTTTTCACTGACTTTTTGCAGGAAGGTTTCGCAACCGTCGGTGACGTGCACCAGTTCGAAGCGTTCGTCTTCGGACAGCAGCTGGCGCAGCGCTGCCTGGATCAGCGGATTCTTGTCGGCCACCGCTACCCGGATGGGTGCTTGTCGTTGAACTTCAGCCATGCCGATTCGCTGCTTTCATCCCCTTTTCATGATACGCCCTTTCTGGCGTTCCCAGTCACGGTCTTTCTCGGTTTTGCGCTTGTCGTGCTGGCGCTTGCCCTGCGCCATGCCGATCTCGACCTTGGCCTTGCCATGCGACCAGTACATCGCGGTGGGGATGACGGTGAAGCCCTTGCGGTCGACCGCGCCGATCAGCCGGTCGATCTCGCGCCGGTGGAGCAATAATTTCCGGGTCCGCGTCGGGTCCGGCGTGATGTGCGTGGAAACCGTGGGCAGGGGATTGATCAGGCAGCCGAACAGGTATGCTTCGCCGTCCTTGAGCAGCACGTAACTGTCCGAGAACTGTACGCGGCCCTCGCGCAGCGCCTTGACCTCCCAGCCCTCGAGCGCGATGCCGGCCTCGATGCGCTCCTCGATGTGGTACTCGAACCGCGCGCGCTTGTTGACCGCGATGGTTTTCGAAGGGGTTTTTTTATCGTTTTTCATGGCTGTAGACATTCTACTATCGTTCAGGCGGGCTTGATCCACTCCGTTGCACGGTTACCCGGGGCGCTTTCGAGTCCTTTTCCGTTCTTTAGGGGGATAATTGTCGTTATCATGAACCCGTTGCACTCAATTGGGGAATTCGAAATGACCATTCAACTCTCCGACAGTGGTTTGCTTCAGACCAGGGCCTGGGTAAACGGGCGCTGGGTTGGAGCGGATGACGGCGGCACCCTCGATATCGTCAACCCGGCCAACGGCGAGGTGATCGCCGCGGTGGCCCGCTGCGGTGCGGCTGAAACCCGCCGGGCCATCGAGGCGGCGCACGCGGCGCAGTCAGAGTGGAAGAACCGCACGGTAAAAGAACGCTCCGCGATCCTCAGGTGCTGGTTCGAACTGATGATGGACGCGCAGGAAGACCTGGCGCAGATCCTGACGGCCGAGCAGGGCAAGCCGCTGGCCGAGGCCCGCGGCGAGATCGCCTATGGCGCCAGCTACATCGAGTGGTTCGCCGAGGAGGCCAAGCGGGTCTACGGCGACACGATTTCGCCCCCCGCACAGGACAAGCGCTTGGTTTGCATCAAGCAGCCCGTCGGCGTGGTCGCCTGCATCACTCCGTGGAATTTTCCCAACGCCATGCTGACGCGCAAGATCGCGCCGGCCCTGGCCGCCGGCTGCACGGTGGTGTGCAAGCCGGCCAACGCCACGCCGCTGTCGGCCTACGCCTTTGCGGTGCTGGCCGAACGCGCCGGGGTGCCCGCCGGCGTGATCAACATCGTGACCGGCAAGACGGCGGAGATCGGGCGGGAAATGACGTCCAACCCGCTGGTGCGCAAACTGACGTTTACCGGCTCCACGCAGGTCGGAAAACAACTGATGGCCGAGTGCGCGGCGACGGTGAAACGCACCTCGATGGAGCTCGGCGGCAACGCGCCGTTCATCGTGTTCGACGACGCCGATATCGATGCGGCGGTGCAGGGCGCCATGCTCAGCAAGTACCGCAATTCCGGGCAGACCTGCGTCTGCGCCAACCGCCTGCTGGTCCAGGACGGCGTCTACGATGAATTCGCAGCGAAACTGGCCGAGGCGGTGAAGGCCCTGAAGGTCGGTGAAGGCACCGAGGACGGGGTGCAGATCGGCCCGCTGATCAACCAGGGGGCAGCCGACGATGTGCTGTCCTTTGTCGACGACGCGGTGGAGAAGGGCGCCCGCGTGGTCGTAGGCGGCGGTCGCTCGAGGCTCGGTCCCTGTTTCGTCGAGCCGACGATCCTCGCCGACGTCAGCGACGGGATGCGCGTTTTTCGCGAGGAAATTTTCGGGCCCATCGCGCCGCTGTTCCGTTTCAGCACCGAGGAAGAGGCCATCAGGATGGCCAACGACACCGAGTTCGGACTGGCCTGCTATTTCTATTCGCGGGACATCGGCCGTATCTGGCGCGTGGCCGAAGGCCTGGAGTACGGCATCGTCGGCATCAACGAGGGCATCGTTTCCAACGAGATGGCGCCCTTCGGCGGCGTCAAGGAATCCGGGCAGGGACGCGAAGGTTCGAAATACGGCCTGGATGACTACCTGGAAATCAAGTACCTGTGCATGGGAGGGATCGACCGGTGAGCGCCGGCAGCAACGCGGCCTGGCAGGCCCGAAAAGAAGCCGCGATCGCCCGCGGCCAGGGAAACATCGCCCCGGTCTACATCGACCGGGCGCGCAACGCCGAGATGTGGGACGTCGAGGGAAAGCGTTACATCGACTTCGGCACCGGTATCGCGGTCTGTTCGACCGGTCACATGCACCCCAGGGTAACGGAAGCCGTGAAGTCCCAGCTGGAGCGATTCAGCCATACCTGCGTGATGGTGACTCCCTACGACTCCGCCGTGATGCTGGCCGAAAAGCTCAACGGCCTTGCTCCCGGAGATGCGCGAAAGAAGTCCATCTTCGTCACGACCGGCGCCGAGGCCGTCGAAAACAGCGTGAAGATCGCCCGGGCGCACACGGGGCGCCGCGGCGTTATCGCCTTCGGCGGCGGGTTTCACGGCCGCACCCTGCTGGCCATGGGACTGACCGGCAAGATCGCGCCGTACAAGAACCGCTTCGGCCCGTTTCCGGCGGAAATCTACCACGCGCCGTTTCCGATCGAGTACCACGGCGTCAGCACCGCAGATGCGCTGGCCGGCCTGCACCGGCTGTTCGCGGAGGACATTGCGCCCGCCGACGTGGCCGCGATCGTGGTCGAGCCCGTGCAGGGTGAAGGCGGGTTTTACCCGGCGCCCGACGAGTTCCTCCTCGCGCTGCGCGGTCTATGCGACAAGCACGGCATCGTTCTCGTGGTGGACGAGATCCAGACCGGTTTCGCCCGTACCGGCCGCATGTTCTGTTCCGAGCATTCCGGCGTGGAGCCGGACCTGATGAGCGTGGCGAAAGGCGTGGCGGGCGGCTATCCGCTCGCGGCGGTGGTCGGCAAGGCCGAGATCATGGACGCGCCGCTGCCAGGCGGACTGGGCGGCACCTACGCGGGCTCTCCCGTGGCCTGCGCCGCGGCGCTGGCGGTCATCGACGTCATTCACGACGAGGGCCTGGTCGAGCGGGC
>Ga0180436_10005340_pt1 | contig 11383 bp, 10 predicted proteins | sample SS_ome_2_FD_132434 | JGI IMG/M metagenome (GOLD analysis project Ga0180436, IMG submission 132434) | Hypersaline lake sediment archaeal communities from the Salton Sea, California, USA - SS_3_S_2 metaG | ecosystem: Environmental > Aquatic > Non-marine Saline and Alkaline > Hypersaline >...
GCCTACGGGGCACACTTCGATGCAGGCGCCGCAACTGGTACAGGCCCACAGGGCGCTGTTGGACATGGCAAATTCCAGCAGAGGCTGAGTTTCATCATCGCCCTGAGCCAGCCCGCGCATGTTTTGCCGAATATAATACCGTTTGTTGACTTCCAGAGCAGCCGGCGATAACTCTTGGCCGGTCTGGTAGGCCGGGCAAACATCCTGACAGCGATTGCACATGATGCAGGCAAAGGCATCCACAATTTGGGACTGGGACAAATCCGTCAGAAAGGTTGCTCCAAACTGCTCGATGGTTTCATCCTCAAAATCCAGTGGGGTCAGCGCTCCCATTGAGGCGCGGTGGGGCCGGGTGGCAAAATTAAAGGGTCCGACAAACAAGTGAGCGTGTTTGGTGTAGGGAAAGTAGGGAACAAAAGCCAAAATCAACCCCATCGCCAGCCACCAACTGATATGCCGGCCGGCGATGAGTGCGCCGGGAGGAAGCTCTGCCCACAAATTAGCCAGCAGCCCGGCAAACGGCTGCCAAACATCACCGCCCTCGGCCGCGACCAAAAAAGAGGCGCCCAAAAAGCGAAAGCCAACGTGCAGAAAAATGAAACCGGCCACAATCCACGAATCTTTGGAAATACCGGATACGGCAGCCGGATGAAGTTTAACATTTTGATGATAGGCCAGCGCCGGCAACCGGGCCGCAAACCGCCGCCAGACAAAATAAATGATCCCCAGCAGTACAGCCACGCTCAACAGATCGGCCAGCAGGCGATACAAGCCGGCCGCAGCCCCATGGCCCAAAAAACGGAAGCCGGGGATAAATCCTTCCAGTACATCACCCAGATTAATCAGAACGTAATAGAGAAAGCCCCAGGCCAGAACATAATGAATCAACGAGGTGGCAAATCTTTGTTTGAGAATACGCCCCTGATTAAACAGCATAGTCAGGCCGGTTTGCAGACGTTCCAGCCAGGGGGCAAACTCAAGCCGGTCAGCCCCCCGCTGTATCACCCGAACCATCCGGCCAAACGTAATAAAAGCGGCAGCACCGGAGAGTATGCAAGCCAGAACAAACAACACCCGTTCGATTGAAGTCAACATTGGCCTTGCCTCACCTGCCGAACCATCGCCTATAATAAGCCGCAGGTTCGGTTAAAATAAAAAAGCCCCACATACTGCTCCGCATGTAGGGCTTGGGCTGGCTATCCGGTAAAATCAGGCCGCTTTTTGAAGGTCAGACTGATCAGATAATTGCTGGTAAACAGTCTGACGAGCTTTTTCATAGCGGTTAATCAGTTGATTTTCACTACCTTTAAAGCTAAGAATTGTCTGTCGAGAGCAGGCCAAACAGCCGCGCTGGGCCCGATAATTATCCATTTCACACGACAAACAGCCCCCCAAGTGGATCATCATCATAGCAAAACTTAAGGCATCAGGATGGGTATCGGGCAAATCGGCCAGATAATCAATCAACTTGGCCCATGCTTCACCCCGCAGATCACGAAGTTGAAAAATAAGACAGGGGGTAAATAATAAATCATAGTGTCCATACACTTGTGGAAGATTACTCATAATATACCACCCAATTTTTTTTGTATAATAAACAACGGCTGCTCAACATAACAAACCGCCTGCTTCAACAAAACACTTTGCCTAATTTAACAAGAATTATTATAATTCACCGATTGAGGTATGTCAATAGTTTTTACATAATCACAAGTCATTATCGTCATAATTTTTCGCAAAACATTTATAAAAATTGACAAAGTAACCAGAGCCAGTACAATATTCCACAGTCAAAAAAATTTTTGATATTCACCAATGCTTGATTGAGGAGGTTTTAGTATATGATTACCCTGACCAATGTTGCTGCCAACAAATTGCAAAGTATTATGACAGAAAAAGGTATTCAAAACCACGGATTGCGTGTTTTCGTATCCGGGGGAGGCTGTTCCGGCCTATCTTATGGGATGACCTTTTCCGAAAATAGCGAAATGGGCGACCAGGTATTTGACGTGGGCGGGCTAAAAGTAATGGTTGACCCAGCCAGTTTCCCCTACCTGAACGGCGCCCAAATTGATTACATTGACAGCCTGATGGGCGGCGGTTTTCACATCGAAAACCCCAACGCCGTCAGTACCTGCTCTTGCGGCAGCTCTTTCAAAACAGCCGCCGGGGAAGAAGGTTCTTCCTGCGGCAGTGGCGGTTGCTGTTAATTGCACCCATAAATTAAATCGCTCCTGAATATTATTTGCCATTACCTCCAATTTGGCCATAATAGGGAGCGATTATTTTTTGTTTTGACCTGTTATGGCCCAAAAATTTTTTACCGTCGAAGAAGCTAATGCTATTTTACCTCGTGTCCGGGTAATGGTCGAAGAAATGATGTTGCTTCGCGCTGAAGCCATGGCGATGCGCCCCGACGTGTGGCCCATTTTGGAAAAAGCTGTCAATAACGGCGGCAGCAGCAAGGCCGGAGAGCTTTTTGTAATTTTCAGCCGGTTTCAAAAACTTTTCAAAGAACTGCATGCTATGGGCTGTGAGTTGAAAGGGCTGGAAAACGGCCTGATAGACTTTTTATCTATGCGAGACGGACAAAAAGTATATCTGTGCTGGCGTTACAATGAACCGGAAATCGCCTACTGGCACCATCTGGATGCCGGGTTTGCCGGGCGACAGCCGTTATAAATTCAAACTGGAGATTTCTAATCATGATAAAACTTTGGCCGCGCCGGACCCAAAAATCGAAAATTGTCTGGCTGGACCTGGGAGACCTGGGAGACCTGGTTCACCCCGATGGCCCTCACGAACAGTGGCAGGACCACGGCCTGGGCTTGCTCAGAACCATCATGCACCAAAACGGCATCATGACCGATTTGCTTTCGACCCGAGCCGTCACCTCGTGGGAACAGCTTGGCAAACAATTACAGGGCTACGAAACGCTCATCATGAATGTGCGCAGTTACACCTTTCCGGTCGCCCGCAAATCGGCCCGGATATTCAAACAGATTAATCCCAACGGTCTTGTTTTAACCGGCGGCATGCACGCCACCGTCGCTGTCGATGAAATGACCGCGGTGCCTGAATTTGACCGAATTTGCCAGGGACCGGGCGAAAATGTCATTCTGGATCTGGTGAAAGACCCCCGCTCGTTTCCCCGCGTCACCGTGGGGGTGGGTACCAAATCGATGGCGGAATGGCCCATCATTGACCGCCAACTGTGGCCCAAGCCCCATCGCCGCCTGCGCAAAAAATTCAACTGGCCGATGGAACCGGAATGTGGCTGGGGACCGGCCCCGGTCGCCACTATTTTAACCAGCCGGGTTTGCCCCTGGCAATGCGTTTTCTGCAACGAAAGTTCGTACATCCCCAATATGGGCCGCCGCCCGGTGGATATGGTCATCGACGAGCTGAATTTTCTGGACAAAAAATACGGCGTCGGCTCTGTAGTTATTCACGATTCGATGTTCTTTCAGCATCCCAAATGGCTGGAAGAGTGGCTGGAAAAATATCCGCGCAAAGCCAACAAAGTCTGGCCCTACTGGGCCGCCGGCCGCTCCGATACGGTACGGCAGTGGCCGGAGCTGTTCGAGGCGCTGGTGCGGGAAACCAACTGGAACACCATCTCCATTGGCTTTGAATCCGGCAGCGACCGAATTTTGCGCCTGCTCAACAAAGAATGTACCGAAGAAGACAACATGCTCACCATCGAGCTGGTCAACCGGCTGGGCGATGAGTTCAAAGAGGCCGGCAAAAATCCGCCGATGCTATGGTCCAACATCATGCTGGGCATTCCGGGCGAAACGCACGAAGACGCCTTTAAAACCATGCGGATGCTCAAACACATGCGCTACGTGTACCCCTCCATTGCCTATTACGCCCCCTATCCCGGCTCCGCCCTGGGCTACCAGCTCATCGCCGAAGGAAAAAGCATGATGTCGAAAGACAATTACCACCGCTTCCCCGACGATGAAAAGGTCAAAGGCGTCAATTACCAATTTTACCGGGAACTACTGGCCGGTCAGTATGATGCCGAAATCAACCGGGGACTGGCTGACTACGCCCGGCGAAACACAATGTCTTATCAGGAGGCGCTGGTAAAAGCATGAGCAGCTTCAGCAATCCCCATTATATGTTTCTGTTTGAAATGAAAAACGGCAAACAAAAACTGGCCTACGGCCAATCACCGGAAGACGCGCTCGATATTTTAAGTGTGCGGCTCTCCCCGGAAGAAATGAACCAGATTATCCCCGATAAATACAAAAAAGTGAACCAGCGTAAGTTGCAGGAACACGTGCAAAATCTGGGCTGATTTTGTCTCGGAAAATACAATTCCAATAAAAAACAGGGGGCAGGTCTGCGACCTGCCCCCTGTGGAGTCTTCTCACTTAGCGACAGCTATTCCCATTGGAACCTGCTGCCAAAGATTTCACCCAATCCCACCAGCCGCCGCAGTTAACCGCGTCCGTCACCAATTCGTTGTTTTCTTCAATGGCAGGTTGCTGCGATAATGCTGCCGGGTCGGCAGACACAGTTTCGTATGCCACCCCATCAAGCACCACAATCACCTGCGGGCCGAGGGCAAAGTAGCGCCCGGTCTCGGGATGGTCGGCCAGAAACTCCAGAAACAGATCGGACGGGAACGGCAGAGCCGTAGTAGTCATCGAGGCCGGATCAAAGGTGGTGTCAGTCCAGACCCCGTCTTTCAGCACAAAGGCTTTGTCGCCCACCGCGGTGACCGCGGCCACCGGCGCGCCGGTCGGGGCGCTGTCATCGCCATAACCGGACGGAGCGGTTGCCATCGGAATGGGTGCGGCCTGTTCGGCTTCGGCCAGGGCGTTTTGCTCCACAGCTTTGTTCACGGCACTCTCGCCGGAGACCGCGGCGGGCGGGGCCGCGGCGGCATCAGCGACTTCCTCTTCCACAATGAAGTCGCGGCCTTCCCGGCTCAGAGCCAGTTCCGGCTCTTCCACCAGAAATGAGGTGTAAGGGGTGATGATGCCGTAGCGAATGCTCAGGTTGACCACCTGGTCAATCGTTTCCCGGTTTTCGCCGTGCAGCCGTATCTGGTTGAGCAGATAGCCGATTTTGCGGGTGGCCCACAGCCGGGGGATAAAATCGGCCCGCTGATCCGCCGCCCGCAGCGAGGGCGCAGCCACGGCAAAATAGAGGTCGTCGTATTCAAACGTGCGGGGCTGGCCGTTGACCTGTCCGGTCAGGGTGACGGTGGCCGGCCCGCCGGTTCGATAGCGCCCGGTCACAATCAACTGCGTCCCGGCGAACAAATCGGGCAGGGGGTAGGGGTACGTTTCTTCGATGCGGACGCCATCAACCTCAAGTTGAATATCGGCCAGCACCGGGGTGCTGACTTTGGCGTAAAAGCCGCTGACCTGCTCATCGACCCGCTCGCCGGGCCGGACGTAGGCGCTGGCTCCCCGCTGCTCCTGGGCCAGCGTGTCGAGCAGTACCGTATCGACATCATTGCCCACGCCAAAGGGGAAAATCCGCAGATTGGACGTAGCCGCCTGGCTGATGTTGTTCAAAATGAGCGGCGTTTCGACCACGCCGCTGGTGGGCAGGCCGTCGGTCAGAAAGATGATGATGGTGGGGCGTTCCCGGTCGGCAGTGGCGATGGTTTCCAGCAAGGCCCGGTTGATGTCGGTGCTGCCTTCGGCCCGGACGTTGGAGACAAAGCGTTGGGCCTCATTGCGGGCCGACAGCGGCTCAGGCCGGTCGGAGAAAAGCTGCACGCCGGTGCTGAAGGTGGCAATGTTGAAACGGTCACCTTCATTCAGATGGTCCAGCACAAAGTTGAGCGCGTCGCGGGCCTGTTCAATCTTTTCCCCTTCCATTGAGCCGGAGGTATCGAGCACCAGCAGCACGTCCTTGTTGACAATTTGCCGGGCATCGACATTGGGCGCGGCCAGCAACACAAAGAAACCATCCTCGCCATCCGGCTTGTAACTGAGCAGGTTGACGCCCACCTCTTCGGCGGAGACGGTGTAGTACAGGCTGAAATCGGTGTCGGGCGTCACGTCAAACGCCTCCCAGCCGGCGGTGGCTCGGTAGCGACCATCACGGCTCAGGCTGACCGGGTGGCTGGGCGAATAAATGGCCTTGATGGCTTCGCGGGAGGTCAGGTTGACGGTGACGGCTACATTTTCCAGCGGTCGGGCGGAAAATTTTTCGGTACTGAGGGGGTAAACGTACTCCACCAGTCCGTTATCCAGCGGCAATACCTGGCTGTATTCAATTTCGACGCGGCGGGTGTCGCCGGGGTCAATGGGGAAGATGCTGGCCTGGAACAGGTCGCGGCCCACATATTCCAGCAGAGCCGGGTCCATGCGGCGGCGAACGATGTCGTCGTAAATGCGGCGAGCCTCTTCTTTGGTGTGAAGCTGGCCGTCCACCCGCCGACCGTCGATCCACATGGCAAAGTCGCTGATGGCCGCGTTTTCGGGCAACGGAAAAATGTAGGTGCCTTCCAGCGACCACTCGCTGTCGTTGCGAAAAACCTGGTCAACGCGGGTGACAGCCACCTGGTCTTCGATGGTGACCGTAACCCGGTGATTCTCCACGGTCAGGTAGGGCGTTTCCCGCGGCGGGGGCGGCGGCACCGGGCAGGGGTGGGGGCAAATGGGCGGTTCGGGAATGATGAAGCCGTCGGCAAGAGCCGGGGCGGGTAACATCATCGCCAAACCAAGCGACAGAACTGCGATAAATACAGTGGCTAATAGTTTGATGCGGTTCATAGGGTCATCCTCCATTTCTGTGACTGTTTAATAGACGAGTCCCGGCGGAGAATGGTTCCCGTTTGGCCGATATTTTATTGTGGGTACAGCACCACATCATCCGGGGAGGCAATGGCTACCCGCTGGCCGGGCCGAAATTGGCCGGATGACCCCAGAATGCGGCTGTGCAGCCGGCTGCCGGAATCAAGTTGCAGTTCGATGAGCTGGTCGTGGCCGTAAAAGCTGCGGGTGACGACCGTGGCCGGGCCGGACTCGGTGGCGGTCAAGCGCAAATCTTCGGGACGAATCATCACCTGCACCGGGCCATCGGGCTGACCGTTGCCGGGCAGGTGGCCCAGTTCACAGGTGAGCCGGTCGCGGCTGATCTGTCCGGTCAGAAAATTGGTGTGCCCCAAAAAGGTGGCAATCGAACGGGTGGCCGGGCGGCGATACAGATTTTCCGGCGAGTCAAGCTGAAGCAGACGGCCATTCATCATCACCGCTACCTGATCGGCCAGGCTGAAAGCCTCTTCCTGATCGTGAGTCACAAAAATAACGGTGGCTCCGGCGTCGCGCAAAATCTGGCGCACCTCAACCCGCACCTGGCCGCGCAGCCCGGCATCGAGATTGGAAAACGGCTCATCGAGCAGCACCAGGGCCGGGTTCGGAGCCAGAGCGCGGGCCAGGGCCACCCGCTGCTGCTGCCCGCCCGACAACTCGTGGGGCATACGGGCTTTGATATCGCGCAGGCCGACCAGTTCCAGCGTTTCGTCCACCCGGCGAGTGCGGTCGGCGTTTTTTGGCAGGCCGTAGGCCACATTATCGGCCACAGTCATGTGGGGAAAAAGGGCGTATTCCTGAAAAACCATGCCCACCCGCCGCTTTTCGGGCGGCACATTCAGGCCGGGCCGGAAAACAGGGCGGTCATCCACATAAATTTCGCCGCGGTCCGGAGCTTCGAAGCCGGCCAGCAGGCGCAGGGTGGTAGTTTTGCCGCAGCCGCTCGGCCCCAATAGAGCCAAAAACTGGCCTTGCGGCAAACTCAGGCTGACGTCATCCACCGCGGCGGTGTCGTCAAAATATTTTGAAAGATGCAGAGAACGGATGGCTATTTTTGTCATTGGCGGGTGAGGGTTAAACCTTTTTTTCCTCCTGAGTGAGAATAATCCAGACGGCGATCGCGGAAACCAGCACCAGCAGCAGCGATGGGGCCGCGGCCCGGGCAAAGAAAGCCTCTTCGGTGGCGCTCCAGATGCGGGTAGCCAGGGTGTAAAATTCGGTGGGGGCCAGCAGCAGGGTGGCGGGCAACTCTTTCATGCCGGTCAGAAAAACCAGAGCCAGCCCGGTGCTGAGGCCCGGTCGCAGCAGTGGCCCGGTGATGCTGGTCAATACCTGCCGGGGAGTGCGGCCCAAACTACGGGCAGCCTCTTCCAGGCGAGGGCTGATTTGCAGCAACGAGGCCCGGGTGCTGCCGACGGCCTGGGGCAAAAAACGAACCATGTAGGCAAAGACCAGCATGGCCAGGGTCTGATACAGAAAGGTGGCGTAGTTGGCCCCAAAAAAGACCAGCGCCAGAGCAATGACGATGCCCGGCAACGCATAGCCCAGATAGACAGACCGCTCCAGCCAGCGGCTGCGGAAGCCGGGGAAACGGACCAGCAACACCGCTACGGGAATGGCAGCCAGCACGGCCACCCCCGCGGCCAGGCCCGAAGCCGTCACCGAGTTAAGCAGGATGTCCCAGCCCAGGTTGATGGTTTCGCCGGCCAGCAGGCCCCGGATGAGCCAGAAACCAATCACCAGCAGCGGCAGACCGACGCCCAGCAAGGTTATCGAACCGGTAAAAATCAGGGCCGGGATAGTCCAGCGGCCCAGTTTGACCGGCCTGGCTCGCCGGTGCGCGCCGGCGCTGCTGCGGTAGTAGCGAGCTTTGCCCCGCATGTAAGATTCGGCGGTGAGGATGAGCATCGTCAGCACGACCAACAGCAGAGCCAGCACCGCGGCCACGCTGCGGTCAAACGAGGCCGAATATTGCAGGTAAATGGCCCTTGTAAAAGAGTTAAAGCGCAGCAGCGACACCGCCCCAAAATCGCTGAGAGTGTACAGGGCCACCAGCAGCCCCCCGGCATAAATAGAGGGGCGCAGATGGGGCAGGGTAATTTCCCAGAAAACCCGGCGGGGCGAACGGCCCAGGCTGCGAGCGGCCTCTTCCAGGCTGGGGTCGAGGCCGCGCAGACCGGCCCGCACGCTCAACAGCACGTACGGATACGTGAACAGGGTCAGGGCCAGCAACGCGCCCGGAAAGCCGTAAATCGAGGGCAGGCGGTCAATGCCCAGCGGCTCCAGCCAATCCTGCACCATGCCCCGCGGCCCCAGGGCGGCAATCAGAGTGAAGGCACCCACGTATGAGGGCAGGGTCAGCGGCAACACGGTAGCCACGGCCCAAAACCGCCGCCCCGGCAAATCGGTGCGGACGGTGAGCCAGGCCAACGTCACCCCGATGATGACTGCCGCCAGCCCCACGGCCAGGGCTAACCCGGCGCTGCCAAAAAAAACCTCGATGGTACGGGGGCGAAGCAGAATATCTGCGACCTTGCTCGCCCCGGCTCCGGCGGCTCGCACCACCAGATAGGCCGGGGGCAACACTGCAGCTCCGGCCACCAGAACCGCCACAATCACCAAAAACAAAGGCGGCGTGTTCGATTGGCGATGGCGATGGCGACGGGTCCAGGCCGGTTCAATCCGGGTCAAAATAGTGTTTAATTTGCTGGCGGTAACAGTCATAACGGGTCCTCTGTGATAAACGCGGTTGATGCTACAGCACGCCAACCGCTTGCAACAGTTCCAGCGTGCCGGGCAAATCATCCAGATTACTCAGGTCAACATCGGGCGTGCCAATCTGGCTGAGAGGTTTCAAGAGCGGATTCAGGGTCAGATTGCCGGTCAACGGGTATTCCATGGTTTCGGTGTTGAAATATTCCTGCGAACTTTGGCGCAACATAAAGCTGATAAAGGCTTCGGCGGCGTCCCGGTTGTCGGTGGTGTTGACAATGCCGGCGCCGGCCACGTTGACCATGGCCCCTACATCGCCGGAGCGGGGTGAGTAGTTTCGGGCCGGGAAGTCCGGGTCTTCGGCCAGAAAGCGGAACAGGTAATAATGGTTAACAAAACCGGCGTCAATCTCCCCCGCCCCGACTGCGGCGACAATCGGCGTATTTTTGGGGTAAACCTGCGGCTCGTTGGCCTGGATGCAGGAGAGCCATTCTCTGGCCCGGTCTTCCCCCTCAACTACCCGCAGGGCAGTCACAAAGGCCTGGAAAGAGCCATTGGTCGGCGCCCAGCCGAGGCGCCCCCGCCATTCCGGGGCGCAAAAGCCAAAGATGTTGTCGGGCAGGTCGGCTTCGGACAATTGATCGGTGTTGTACACCACGGTTCTGGCCCGGCCGGAGGTGCCAACCCACAGGCCGTCCGGGGAGCGGAAACGAGGCTCGACCTGATTCAGCAGTGTGTCGGGCAGCGCCGCCAGCCGTCCACCCTTAGCCAGCGCGCCCAAGGCCCCGGCATCCTGTCCATAATAAATATCGGCGGGACTGTTCTGCCCCTCTTCCAGAATGGTGGCGGCCATCTGAGCCGTGTCGCCGTAGCGAACTTCCACGTTGAGGCCGGTTTCCTGCTCAAACTGGTCCAACAGCGGGCCAACCAGCTCTTCGCTGCGGCCGGAGTAGATGGTCAAATCCCCGCTCAGGTACGGCACCTGGCTGTCCAAAATGTCTGAGGCTTCCTGGGCGGTGGGAATGAGCAATCTTTGGCCCACCTCCACCACGTCGGGATTGTCAATTTCGACAAAACTACCGTCATCGGCGGCTTTGGCGTTGGTGGCGTTGACAATGGCCGGGTAGGCCAGCGGGTCGCCATAGAATTTATCGGCCAGTTTGCTAAGCCAGTCATCGGCCTGGGTCACATAAATTATACCGTCCTGTTGCGGGGGAGCAGCCAACGCAGCGGTAGGCAGTAATGTAATAATTAAGATTAATAAAATCAGATTGCGATTTTTGAGATTCATCGGTGTAAAAATTTCCTTTCAAATCCAAATATAATTTAATACAGAACTCAGCAAAGCGAATATTTGCCAATCCTATAGTATTTTATTCGATTGACCCTCGATATTTTTTTAGGTTAACCTAATTTAAATGGGCAAAAAAATTTATTTGACCTGTCTAACAACGTCCCCAGTATAAATTATTCCGGGCAGACTATCAATAGCCTGCCATTAAACCGGTGGTTTTCACAACACAATTTTATTGTTAACCCCGGTTAAAAATTGGAGCAGAAGTTACTCCTCCCCTTCATCGGGGGCTGGATTGAGGTAGTACGTAAGCGGCAAATGCATTACAAAGGGACAACTTTGCGGACCGGCACAATTTATTCGACAGGCGCCGCCGCAGACCGCGGCGGTTTCGGCCTGGGGTTGGTCCTGGATTTGCAGCCGGCCTTTGCGCACCCAAAACTGGATCATGCCATCGAGCGCGCTGCGATCTATGTTGAGTTTACGGCCCAGCGCGTCGAGGTTAACCGGTCCCTGCGCCGATTCAATTTCGTACAACACTTGTTTTAACATCGTTCATCCTTCCTGTGGCTCAAACTGGTGGTTCAGCCCC
>Ga0180436_10005341_pt1 | contig 11382 bp, 8 predicted proteins | sample SS_ome_2_FD_132434 | JGI IMG/M metagenome (GOLD analysis project Ga0180436, IMG submission 132434) | Hypersaline lake sediment archaeal communities from the Salton Sea, California, USA - SS_3_S_2 metaG | ecosystem: Environmental > Aquatic > Non-marine Saline and Alkaline > Hypersaline > Sediment...
CAAAGAGGGAACAATTGGTCACCGCGGGGCCTCGATGTCGGTTACGAGATCGCGGACGAAAACGCCGAACCCGTGGCCACGGAGCGGGATCTCCGGCGGGCCATGGACGCCTTGCCGACCGTCCGCCCCATCGACCTCGTGAACTTCAACCGGGCCGATCCGGCCTTCGTCCGGACCGTCCGGGAAAATTCCATCCCCCTGCCGATCCGCCATGGCTGAACCCGCTGCCATGCGAAACGGTGTGGTTTGACCTCTTGAAGGACCGCAACCTCGCCATCCACGTCTATCGCGAGGAACGGGCCGAGGCTCAACGCCGGGAGATCCTCTGGGCAGCGGGTGAGCATCTGGCGGACGACTCCACCCACGCCTGCCTCGGCGCCGACGGACGCGTCTCGTTCTTCGTGAATGTCAGTGTTCGAGTCGATCGGCTCGCTGCGGAGCGCGATGGATGTCCGTTGGAACTACCCCGAGGGCTCTATCGGGCGAGGCGCAGGGCCTCCTCGAGGGCGGCGATGACTGTTTCGGGGGGTTCCAATCCCACCGAGAGCCGGATCAGGTTGCGGGACGCGCCGTGTTTTTCAGCCCAGTCGAGTTCATCGTAGTGCGCGAGGAGGGTGTACGGACAGGCCAGCGAGTATTCGGTTCCCAGGCTGGGGCCTTTGCTGAGCCGCAGGGCGTCGTAGACGCCGGGGGCGGCGGAGGGCCGGTCCAGAGTGAAGCTCAGGACGCCTCCGAATCCTCCGCCGGCGGCTCGCAACTGATCGTAACGGCCCCGGTCGGTGAGCTTTGGATACCGCAGTTCCGCGATGGCCGGCTGGTTGGCGAGCCAATCCGCAACCTGTTCGCCGTGGCGGTTGGCGAGCGCGATGCGGCCGCGAAAGCCGGCGGCGTTTCGCACGAGGACCTTGGCATCCCGCGGGTAGAGGCGCGAGCCGCCCGGCGCTTCGCGGTAGAGGCGCTCGCGCAGGAGTCCGCAGAGGGGGCTCCCGGGGTTCAGTTTCAGCGAACCCGCCATGACGTCACCCACGCCTGAAACCCACTTCGTGAGACTTGTCGAGACCAGATCGGCCAAGGGAAGGACGTCCACGTTGGCGTGACTACAAACGGTATCGTCGACCACCAAAGGCGTCCGGGACTCCCGACAGGCCTCCGCCAACTGCCCGAGATCGGGCGTGTTCAGCAGCGGGTTGCCGGGCGCTTCACAGAACACTCCGGCGTATCTCCCGGCCCGCAACGCCTCGATCGCACCCGGCAAATTCGCGGCCCCGGAACTCGCGACGAAGTCGACCCCCGCCCCGAAATGCTCCTGGACCTTCAGGGCATCGACGTAGGGAAGACCGACTTGGAGCGTCCTCCGGCCCGGACGCAGCGAGGTGACGATCCGGCAAGCGGTGAAGATGGCCGCCATCCCGCTTTCGAAGAGAACAAGATCTTCCGCCGGCACGCCCATCGTCGCTGCCATGGCGGCTCGGACGGCGTCCGTGTCGCCCGCCCCCGTCATCCGGTTCGCGGCATAGTCCTCGGCTTGCCGGCTCGATACGATTTCGCCGGTATGCCGCCAGTAGGCGCGGGCGGCATGGTAAGACGCGGCCGGCGTCACGAGAGCCCACAGACCATCGATCTCCTCGACCGAACAGACCGTCCCGCCACGCGCCTCGACGAATCGTCGGGCCCGCCGGCATGCCGCCTCGCCCGGAAACATGAGCACCCGTTCCCCCGCCCTTCCCGGGCGGCGTTCCCAAGACGCGAAAAGCTCCGACACCGCCGGATGCAGAAAGAATCGCGGGTATCCCGCTTGCAGGACCTCCATCACGTCGCTCCGACCCTCCTCGTACCCCCGCACCGCCTCCCACGTGGGCAGGCAGACGATGCAGGCGTGCGGGCTGTCGGGGATCGGCCGGCCAAGGTCCTCCATCCTCCATGCCGGATCCCGCAGCAAGTCACGCATCGTATGCATTGGGAGACGCGCCCGCCGGAATTTCAAACCCGAAAATCCTGAATTTGCATTTTCATTTCGCAGGGGAATCAGCGAAGCTCCGAAAGCGTCATACGGTCGAACCATGAAATCGGCTTTCGACGCGGCCCGGATCCTTCCCGAATCCATGACCAGATCGGCCAAGAACTGGATTTTCAGCCCGCTTGCCATCGTCTGCGGCGCACTCCTTGGATTCTGGATCGCGCAGGACGCGGTGACCAAGATTCGTGCCGCCTCCGAGCAGGACCCTCCCGTGCCGAGCCGCTCCGGCCGCCTCATCGACCGGCCCAACCCTCCCGGCAAGTCCAGTTCCTACTGGGACGGCCGGAAGCGTCCCAGTATCGAGGATCTCCTGCTCGGCATGCCCCACGAACGGGTCCTGCGGTTCGGGTCCGACGATGACTACCGTCGATTCCTCGGGTCGCTCTCCGGAAGCGGCGTGCGCCTCCTCGGTCAAATGGACCGCTTCCGGGCGGCGCGGGTCGGGTTCGACGACCTTGCCGATCTCGAGGGGCTCCTCGCCGACAATGACCAGATAGAAGGCAACTTCCTTGTATCCATCCCGCGGCTCCCCGATATCGAGGCCCAACCGGGCGCTCTCCCCTTCGGGAGCGCAACCCTCGAATGGCTCGGCATCACGACCGACAACTCCGCGTGGGGCGAGGGCATCAAGATCGCCATCCTCGACACCGGCGTAAGCCCTCATGCCGCCTTTCCCGAAGGCATCCGCGAGATCGACCTCGTCACCAGCGAGGACCCCGTTCCGCTGCACGGCCACGGGACCGCGGTCGCCTCCCAGATCATCGGCCGGCACGGGGCCACCCCCGGCGTGGCGCCCTCCGCGGAATTGCTCTCGATCCGCATCGCCGACCAAAACGGATCCTCGAATTCCTTCCTGCTCGCCGAAGGAATCACGCGCGCCGTCGACGAGGGGGCCCAAATCATCAATATCTCGATGGGTTCCTACGGCGACAGCGCCCTCGTGCGGGATGCCGTGCAATACGCCGTCGCCGAGGGCGCCGTCGTCGTCGCGGCGGCCGGCAACGAAGGACTGGACCGGCCCGCCTACCCCGCCGCCCTCGACGAGGTGCTCGCCGTCGGGGCGGTCGATGCCGCCGGCGAGGTCCTCGACTTCTCGAACCGCGGATCGACCCTCGATCTCACAGCGCCGGGATTCAGCCTCAACGCCGCCTGGCTCGATGACGAATTCGTCCTCTTCTCGGGGACTTCCGCCAGCGCTCCCATCGTATCGGCCGCCCTCGCGGCGGCGGCCTCCGAGTTTGCCCCCCTGCCGGTCGAGAGCGCGCGTGGTCTCGTGCTCGATTACCTCAACGCCGCGGGGGCCCCGGGTGACGATCCGGAATACGGCCGGGGCGTCCTCGACCTCGGGCGGGTAATGAATTCCGAAACCGGCGGCATCTACGACGGCGCCGTCGCCTCGAACTACTATGTCGGCCCTACCTCCGAGGAACCCGTGGGGCGCCTGCAGGTCACGGTCGAGAACCGCGGCACCGAGATGCTGCCCAACAGCCGCCTCGATGTCATGATGGGCGAAAGCAATTTCCCGCTCACGATTCCCAGCCTGCGTCCGGGTGACACCCGCGTGCTGACGATCCCCTTCAACGTTCCCTCCCGCTCCGACAGCATCCCGATTCGCAGCACGCTGACGGTGGGCGGGAACATCGTGGACATCAAGCCCTCGAACGACGTGCTCGCCGGAGAGATCGCGTTGGCTCCGCAGAACCCTCCGAACCCTTGACCCGACTCGCCGCGACCCTCGTCCTGCTCTGTGCGCCGGAGGCGCATTCCTCCGGGCTGGATCTTGCCGCGCCCCGCAAGGACGCCACGCCGGTCGACCAGCTCGCGATCTCGGGCAACGCCTGCGGGCCGGCCGCCCTCCTCAACGCCCTGAGCTTCGGAGCCCCCCGATGGCGGACCGTCGCCGAAGGCCTGCCCGGCGACACGACGCGGGCGCGCATGTCCTACGTAATCCGCGCCCACGGGCTGCAGCCGTCCGGACATGTCGGGGACCGTCTCCGCTGGCATCGCCGACAGGGAATCAACCTGCTGGATCTTTGCGACATCGGCAACGAACTGTGCGCGGGCCGCATCCTTCCCAAGCTCACCCACGAGGTCCTCCTCCGGAACGAAGGGGAGTCCGGCCGCGACCTCTTGGAACGCACCCACAGCCGCCTCCGCAAATCGCTCAAGAAGGGACTGCCTCCCGTCGTCAGCCTGCGCCGGCTGGCGCGCCCTTCGGATTGGAGCCGCGACAAGCCGCCGGCCTGGCGCATCGTGGGGGGCCATTTCGTGGTCCTCATCGGCATGCCCGCCAAGCTGCGGAAGCACGCCGCCTCCTTTCCGATCCGTTACGTCGATCCCTGGGGGGGACGCGTCCTCGAAGGAGCGGTGCGCCTCGACCCGCACTCCGGTTTCCCCAGCCTCACCGCACATGTCCCCTCCTCGCGGGTCGGCACCGCCAAGGTGGCCGAAGGCGAAACCTCCCTCGTGAGTCTCTCCGCCGCCCTCGGTGCCTTCTGACGTCACTCCCATCCGCCCCGCATCCATGGGACGCTCGCCGCAATGGCCTGCCGGACGGAAGCCCGCACTTCCCGCCGGGACACCTTGACGCCCGCCTCGAGGTCGGCCCATGTGGCGCGCTTCAGCAGATCAAGGGTCCGCAATCCAAGAAGCGCCGGCAACCCGGTGGCGATCTGCAACCGCAGCCCGCAAAGGCTTTGCGTGTATCGCAGCCCGTCGACCATGCCTTGCCGTGCCTTCGGAATCCACGACCGCGCCGCCTCGGTGAGCTCCTTGCCGCCCGGCGTCCGATCGCCCGGCAGGTAACAGCGCCCCCGGTCGAGATCGTTGGGCAGATCCCGGAGAATGTTCACCAGCTGCAGTGCCTTCCCGTAACCAGCCCCCCATTCCCGAAGCTGCTCGCGGGATTCCGTCGAAAAGCGCCGTCGTCCCGCGAATCCAATCTCCGTCCAGAATTCGCCGACACATCCCGCGACGCGGTAGGTGTACAGATCGAGCTCGGTCACCGAGGATAGCCGCACCACACCCTCGCCCGCGAAACGATCGAGATCCCAGAGTTGCCCGTCGGTGATGGTCGTCACCACCTTTCGCACGTGCCCCGCCATGGGCGCCCCGAGCCCTCGAAGCCAATCGAAACACTCCGAGGCCTGCCAGACGAGATGCCGCTCGCCTTTCGTCAGTCCGGCTCCGCCGAGGTGCCGCCTGAGCTCCGCTGCCAGTTCGGGAACCGCGCCCGGGTCGCCCGGCGAAGCCACCGCCTCCCGAAACCGCTGCAACAGCTCGCGGCGCGCCGCCTCCTCCAACCGGCCCGCGTCCGCGATGGTGTCGCTCAACCTCGCCAGGAGATAGCCCAGACTGGCGGGGGCCCGCATCCCGCGTGGAAGCACCCGCAGCGTCAGGAAGAACGATCGCGAGACCGCTTGAAGGATCTCGCCCTGCAGGGCGGCGGGGTCGACGTCCGGCGTGGTTCGTTTCATGAGGTCCGCGGCTGAATTCGCTTCCGTCCCGCTCGACGCGCGGCCATCGTCCTCATACTCTCCCGGCCCGACAAGCCGCATCTCTTGCACCTCTATCTGCACATTCCATTCTGCCACCGCGTCTGCCCGTATTGCTCGTTTTACAAGCATACTCCGGGTGCCACCGGCATGGGGGATTTTGTCGAGACGGTGGTGAGGGAAGCGCGGTTTCGCGCCGCACGGCACCGTCTCGAGGAAGCCGCCACCCTCTACCTTGGCGGCGGCACGCCCTCGATGCTGTCCCCCACCCACCTGCGCGCTCTTTTCGGGGGGCTCCAAACCGTCTTCCGGCTCGCGAACGGGGCCGAGGTGACCCTCGAAGCGAACCCGGCCACCTTCACCGCGCGGACCGCCACACTTTACCGGCAACTCGGGGTCACGCGCGTCTCCCTCGGCATCCAGTCCTTTCACCCCCGGCATCTGCACACCCTTGGGCGCGAGCACAACCCCGGCGAAGCCCGCGCATCGTTTCACCTCCTCCGCCAAGCCGGAATGCCAGCCATCAGTATCGACCTCCTCTTCGCCATCCCCGGCCAGTCCCTCGACGACTGGAAGGACACCCTCGACCAGACCCTCTCACTCGAACCCGACCACATCTCGGCATACAACCTCACTTACGAGGAGGACACCCCCTTCTTCGCGCAGGTGGGCCGCGGGCGTTACAGGGACGACCCACACGCCGGAGCCGCCATGTTCGAACTCGCCCACACCCGCCTCACGGACACCGGATTCCGCCACTACGAAACCTCCAATTACGCCCGCCCCGGATTCGAATCCGTCCACAATCAAGCCTACTGGGAAGGGGCGGACTACCTCGGACTCGGGCCGTCGGCCGTTTCCACCCTCGGTGCCCGCCGCTGGAAAAACATCCCCCACACCGGCCGCTACACCTCGATGGTCCGCCAACTCGGCCACGCCGAGCACGAATGCGAAGACCTGCTCCCCGAACAGCTCCGCCTCGAACGACTCGCCCTCCTCCTGCGAACCGACTCGGGCGTCCCCCTCGCCCACCTCCGCCACATTCCTCCCGCCCGCCTCGAACAACTCAAATCCGAACACCTCGCCGAAATCACCAGCAGCCACCTCCGCCTCATCGGACGCGGACCCCTCCTCGTCGACGCCGTCGCGGAACACCTCGTGGGGTGAACCATGATCGGTCACTGACGGAATATCGTGAAAACAACCCTCCGGGACCACCCAACTGACGAAATATCGCCTCCCGAAAAACCCAAAACCGCCCTCCCCCCCCTCGCCATGCTCAACCGCACCTACCCGCTGGCCCGGCGTCTTCTGTTTCAACTCAACCCTGAGCGCGCTCATGATTGGTCCATGCGGGCCATGCCGCTGGCAGACCGGACCGGCCTCCTGCGAGTCCTTGCAGACCGGATTCCTCCGACGGATCCCGTCACCTGCATGGGGATCGCGTTTCCGAACCCGGTGGGCCTCGCGGCCGGGCTCGACAAGGACGGCGACTGCCTCGACGCCCTTGGGCGCCTCGGGTTCGGATTCGTCGAGGCCGGAACGTTCACCCCGCGCCCCCAGCCCGGCAACCCCAAACCCCGCCTCTTCCGCCTCAAACCTCAACTCGCCATCATCAACCGCATGGGATTCAACAATCCCGGCATCGAAATGGGCGTCGCCAACCTCGCAAAATCCCGCTCGTTCCATGGCGTCGTCGGCATCAACATCGGAAAAAACAAGGATACCCCCAACGAACACGCCGTCGAGGACTACCTCGCCTGCCTGCGCGCCGCATGGAACGCCGCCGGCTACATCGCCGTCAACCTCTCCTCCCCGAACACCCCCGGCCTGCGCGACCTCCAGGCCGCCGACTCCGCCGCCCGGCTCCTCGAACGGCTCCAACAGGAACAAACCCGCCTGACATCCGAAACCGGCCGCCGCGTCCCCGTCGCCTTGAAAGTCGCTCCCGACCTCGACGAGGCGCAGATCGACGCTCTGGCCCGCGTCTTCCTCGACGCCGGCCTCGATGCCCTCATCGCCACCAATACCACCGTGGCCCGCCCGGATCTCGCCGGCCACCCCCGCGCCAGCGAAACCGGCGGCCTCTCCGGCGCCCCCCTCGCCCGCCTCGCCACCGAGGTCATCGCCGCCTTCCACGCCGCGATGGGAACCCGCGTCCCCATCATCGGAGTGGGTGGCATCCTGACCGCCGCCGACGCCCTCGACAAACTCAACGCCGGCGCCACCCTCGTCCAACTCTACACCGGCTTCATCTACCGCGGCCCCCGCCTGGTCCACGACATCATCAAAACCCTCCCGAAAACGACCGCCAATCGGCAGACTTGATTGCGCAGACGCGGACAACCTCCCGCAACGGTTCCGCAGAACCACACTCTTTTCCTTGCGGCCCCGGCAAATTTCATTAGGATGGGCAAGCAATCAATCTTGATTAGAAAAAGGTCATGAAAATGAGAATTCTTGCGTGTCTTGCCGTTCCCGCCGCCTTTGCGCTTTCCAATTGCGCCGGTCCGACCACCCATGCCCAGCGGGACGCCGCCACCGGGGCCGCCCTCGGCGCAATCGGAGGCGCGGTCATCGGCAACAACGTTGGCGACGGCAATGCCGCGCGGGGCGCCGCCATCGGCGCCGCCGCCGGAGGCGCTGCCGGATACCTGCACGGCAAAAACAAGGACCAGCAATACGGCTACCGCTACTAAAGGCAGCCGCCTTCTGGACCTCCCCCCTGCATCCGTCCAGTGTGCCGGCACCCCCGCGCCAGCCTTGTATGAGCGAGTTGGCGCGAGCCAAACCCGGACCGGGCAGTCCGTGAGGAGGGCGAAGGCGCCTCCCGGGACCCCGCTTCCCAGGTGCGGTTGGCGGACGTCTTGCGGGGTGCCGCCGTCCCGGCGGCGTGATTCGAGTCCCTGAAAAGCGCAACTCGTCACGGAGTCAGGTTTTCGGGCCGCCATTTCGGTGAACGATAGCGGGCGGCGAGAGCGGATGACGAGGGGCGCTTCGCTCAATCGTTGGCCGTTCTCGTTGCCGCTCTCGTCAACCGGTCCGAGGCGTGCCTCGCCGGATCTCCGCACCCAAACCCCATGCCATGGGCGCGCGTTTTTCCTTCTCCGGAATTGCCCTTCGTCTCGTCCCTCTTAAAAGTGCCAACCACTTCGCCGAACAGAGGCAGGCACAACCATGAAAGGGATGACCCACTTGCTGCTCCTCCTTGGCGCTCTCGCGCATTGGGACGCTGCCTTGTCGCAGAGCGACATCGATCCGTTTGCCTCCGGAACGAGCCCGGATTCGCATTCCACCGAGGCGGCGCTTCTTTCGGAAGTCGACACGATTGCTCCCGGCGAGGAGTTCACGGTCGCGATCAAGCTCGCGCACCAGCCCGGCTGGCATTCGTATTTCGTCAACCCCGGGTCGGTCGGCATGGTTCTGAAACCGAATTGGGACCTCCCGGAAGGTTTTGAGGTGAATCGAGTCGGCTGGCCGGTTCCGAAGATCAGCCTCACGGCCGGCGAGAAGACGTTCGGATACGAGGGAACGGTCTATCACCTCTTCCGGGTGGCGCCGCCCGAAAACCTCGCCCCGGGCACAACCGTCACCCTCAAGGCCACCCCTGCCTGGCAGATCTGCGACGAGAAGAATTGCATCATGGAGCCGCCCTTCAACAAGGAGGTCACGCACGAAGTCGAACTGCAGACCGCCGCCGCCGCCGCCGTGAACCCGGAACATGAAAACGCGTTCCAAGCCGCGCGCGCCATGCTGCCGCAACCCCTGCCCGACGATCTCTCGGTGCGCGCCACGAGGGACACCTCCGGCGTCACGATCCACCTCGCGCCGGCCTCGAACGTGCCCGAAGAGGAAATATACTTTTTCGATTACGACCGGCAGCTCGCCGCGCAGGACGATCCCGTCATCGAGCGCGGCGAGGAAGAGGTGCGCTGGAAGATCGCATGGAATCCCGACGACGACGCCCCCCGTCTCGATCGCCTCGCCGGCATCCTGAAGATCGGCGAACAGGGCTACCATGTCGATCCACCATTCACCACCGCCCGCCGTCCCGGGGTCGCCTTCGGTCGTCTCCTCGCCATCTTCGGCGGCATGTTCCTCGGCGGCATGATCCTCAACCTCATGCCTTGCGTCTTCCCGGTCATCGGCCTGAAGATCATGGGATTCGTCCAGCAGGCCGGGGAGGCCCGTGGCAAGATCGCCATGCACGGTATCGTCTTCACCGTCGGCGTGGTGCTCTCGTTCTGGGTGCTGGCAGGATTCCTGCTGGGCCTCCGCGAGGGCCTGCTCGGGGGCGCCGCAGACCGGGAGGTCAGTTGGGGATACCAGCTCCAGAACCCATGGATGGTTTGGGGCCTCATGCTCGTGATGTTCCTTCTGGCCCTGAACATGTTCGGCGTCTTCGAGATCGGCGCCTCCGCCACCGGCGTCGGCGGAAACCTCGCCCGCCAACAAGGCATGGCCGGCACCTTCTTCTCGGGAGTCCTCGCCACGATCGTCGCCACCCCGTGCTCGGCGCCCTTCCTCGGGGCGGCCCTCGGCGCAACGTTCGCCCTGCCCCGCCTCACCTTCATGACCTCCTTCACGTTCATGGCGCTGGGGTTGGCCGCCCCCTACCTCGTGCTGTCGATCTTCCCGCAACTCGTCCAGAAACTCCCGAAACCGGGTCCATGGATGGAGTCCTTCAAACAGGCCATGTCCTTCCTTCTCTTCGGCACGGCCGGATTCCTCCTCTCGGTTTACGTCCAACAAATCCAGCTCTCGGCGATGCTCGAAGTGATTCTCGGGTTGGCCGGCCTCGCCGTCGCGGCGTGGATCTACGGCCGGTGGTGCACCATCGCCCGCTCGAAACGCACCCGGATCACCGGCGCCCTCGTCGCGATCGCCTTCGCGGCCTTCGGTGTCACGCAGTCCAAACCTCCCGCCAAGGGACTCGAATGGAAGGAATGGTCCCCCGAGACGGTCCGGACCGCCCTCGACGAGGGCCGCCCCGTCTACGTCGACTTCACCGCCGCATGGTGCGCCACCTGCCAGGTCAACAAGAAGATCGCCTACACTCCCAAGGTGCGCGAACTCTTCGACACGCACAACGTTCTCGTCCTCAAGGCCGACTTCACCAACCGCGACCCCGAAATCGCCTCCGCCATCGAAGAACTGGGACGCGCCGCGGTGCCCGTCAACGTCCTCTACGTCCCCGGCGACGACTCCCCACACGTCACCGCAGAACTCCTCACCGGCCCATACATGGCGGGCTTCCTCCAAAAGCACCTGCCCCCCTCGCGCGGCTGACGCCGACCTTCCCGAGCCTTCCGGAGTGCCGTGGCAAGCGAGGCACGAGCAACTTGCCCGTCGTAACCCGCAGCCGTTCGACAGGCTCAGGCCCTGAGCTGCGTCGAAGGGGGCGAAGTCGGGCGACACCGCTCTGGCGGATCGCCGCCCGCCCCCCCAAAAAGCGCCGTCGCCGTCCCTTGCGGGACTCGGCCGGCGCACTAACACGCAAATCCGTTAACGTCAACGAAGTTGCGTGCGGGAATGAATGGTTGCCATCGGGCGCGGGGTCGCTTTCCTTCCCGTGACATGCCTGAGACGCGTCCCCAGATTGTGGTTGATGACCCGTGGCTTGATCCCTACGAGGCAGTGATCGAGCGGCGCATCGAGCGATTTCGAAGTCTGCGCGATGAGATCGTGCGTTCCTACGGGAGCCTGCGCGCCTTTGGTGCGGCGCACCTGCACATGGGGATTCACTATCATCCGTCATCGGACACCTGGACGATCCGGGAATGGGCGCCCGCAGCCCGCAGCGTTTCCCTGATCGGGCAATTCAACGCGTGGTGCCGGACGAGTCATCCATTGGCGCCGGCCGGCCAGGGC
>Ga0180436_10005345_pt1 | contig 11379 bp, 13 predicted proteins | sample SS_ome_2_FD_132434 | JGI IMG/M metagenome (GOLD analysis project Ga0180436, IMG submission 132434) | Hypersaline lake sediment archaeal communities from the Salton Sea, California, USA - SS_3_S_2 metaG | ecosystem: Environmental > Aquatic > Non-marine Saline and Alkaline > Hypersaline >...
AACCCGTCAATAAAACCAGAAAAGAGATAGTTAAATATAAATCTCTAACAGAATTCAATAACCCAGAATATCCGATTATAATAACTTATGGTGAAAATGATGTTTATGGCGAAAGTAATAATGGACTACTTAAAAGATTTCCAACGGCAAGAGTTGAAACTATAGAAAAATGTGGCCATATCCCATGGAAACATAATCCAACAGAATTTAATAAAATTTTGACTGAATATTATTTTTAAATCAATAGCCAGCAGGTAACAATGTATAAAAAACATAAGTGGCTCAGTGGTTTACGAAACATTTGTGCCTATAATCAGCTCCGCCAAATCTGCGATTTAACGGCTTGGTTTAAAGCATAATATTTATGTCTAATCGCAAATTTGGCTCAGAGTAAATTGACAGGTAAGAGCTTCGAAATCACTTACGTATATTTACCCGAACCGTTAGAGCCAATTGTGAAAATGAATTCTGAAATAACAATAATGCTAGTCATACTAGCAAATTTCCTAGGGTATGTGATAAAACTAAGATTGAGAGATAATGGCTACAAGATCTATTGGTTTTGGCGACATGAAGCTGATTTAGTTAACATGGTCAAATTAATTCGCGGTACCAAGGATACGTCAATTAGAAATGGTTACCTAGCATTATACATCTCGTATATTCTTTCAATTCTTCTATTCATAGGTTCAGCTATTATGGTCTTCAGGACCGAGTTTATGATACATACTAATTAAACAGCAGGCTCTAACACCAGGTATACGTCATATGCAATGGCACGACTTTCGCATCTAAGGCAGTAACTAAAAAAGTCAACATTAAGTATAACAGATAGTATGAATACCGGAACAGGTAAATCGATAAGCAAAAGCACGTGCCTCCGCAAATTTATCGTTTTCCCGAACCCTTATCGTGCATAAAAAATTTAAGGTTTTAAGGCGGCATGCCTTTTGTACAGATTAGTCTATTCAGACTAATTCTGACATAACTAAAACCCAACAATATGAAGAATACTCTAAAGTTCTTTATGCTTATTCTATTTTCACTGTTTTCTAATAGTCTATTTAGCCAAGAAAATAGCACAAATCAACTCTCCTATTCCTTTTCTTATATACCATCCTATCTAATTTCATCTGAAGGCGAATTTGAGTTTCTTCCAATCTTCACAAATTTTGAGGCCAATATCCATTATAAGCCATTTGACTATATTTCATTCACTTCAGGTTTTGGATTTTGGGTAATAAGAGAAATATATCCTGATTTTGCGTCGTCATCCAGTGAATCTACTCGTACAAATAAAGTTACTGGATCCATGTTACGAATTCCAATGCAATTCAACTTTCATTTGAACAAATCCCCTTTAAAAACAGATAGTTACTTGAAAACAGTATATAATAATGCTTTCATCCTTCAAAGAGTTATTGAGTATGAGAATGATGTAAAAATTGGGAAAGATTTTAACTCAGGATATTATCCATCAATTGGGATCGGGCTTGGTGCCTTTTTTTTAAAGCATAAAACAGTTGGGATACTTTTAGAAGGTACAATTGAAAAATATCTACGTTTCGGCGATTTTAAAAACTCAACCTGGTATTCCATAAAAATTGGTGTTGTAATATAATTGATTACCTACGGTAACATCAGGTAAACGCCATTTGCAATGGCACGGCTTTCGCAAATAGTGTAGTTACAAGAGTAGAAATTAAAGAGTATAAACAGAATAAGACCTAACGACCGCGTTATCCCGCCAGGCAAAAGCAAACACTTGTATACCCGAACCGTCGACAACATTTTAAATTTTAAGCTTCCTATTATTTGCGCGGCTGCTGAATTAATCCACAGCTATTTATAGCTAATCCCACATTGATATAAATTTGTGATTTTCAATACATTGGCGTAATTTGTATGAAAAGAAAAACATACAACATGGCTAGAGTATTGATTGCTTCGTTTTCTCAGACTGGCTCTACAAAGAAGGTGGCAGATCTGATAGCTAAAGGACTACAATCCTCTGAATGGGAGATTACCCATTTCAATATTTCAGCGAATGATATGCCAAAACTTGAAGAGTTTGATATAATCGGAATTGGATCACCGACTTATTTTTTCAGACCTCCATTTGTAGTCATGGATTTCGTCAATAATCTGGATAGACTGATTAATAAACCTACTTTTGTATTTGTTACCCATGGCACGCACAAAGGAAATTGTGGGAATTGGATTAGAAAATCTCTACAAAGAAAAGGCTCAAAGGATCTTGGATACTTTACTAGTTTCGGTGAAGACTATTGGATAGGGTATGTCAAAAGAGGTGTATTATTCTCCCCTGGCTCACCTTCAGATATAGAGCTTGATTCAGCTGAGGCATTTGGGAAGGAACTTATCTCCAGATACAGTGAGCAAAATCCAGAAGTAGAACCATTGGATCCTCCTACCCCAGCAATGTACAGTTTTGAAAGGATGCTAGTGGCTAGACCATTTGCAAAACTTATGTACAGCAAAACTTTCATGGCTAGCAAAGAATGCGATAAATGTGGACTTTGCATAAAAAAATGTCCCATTGGCAACATATCGGAAAAGAAAAACGGTATGCCACATTGGAATTCCAATTGCATGCTTTGCGTAACATGTGAATTGATATGCCCAAAAGATGCAGTTCATTCAGCTTTTGATTGGATGATTTTTGCGCCATTTATGAACTATAACATCAAAAAGTCAAAAAAGAAGGATATCCCTTTTTCATCGGTAAAGCATTCAGGTGGAAAAACACATCATATCTAAATTGACACAGAAACAGATATTATGTAGTCGATAACATAGTGTCATACGCCAGACTTCCTGTCACGGCTTTTGCAGATCAGCTCCTCTGGTATGAAATTGATACTCAATGGGCAAAAGCAAACACTCGTTTACCCGAACCGTTGGCAGCATAATTGTTGACATTCAGTAAAATTATACTTACCTTTGACGTTAGTATCGTAATACGTTATTATGCTTCTATCATTTGGTTCTAAAGAAACCGAGAAAATCTGGAATGGAGTAAGATCATCCAAAATCCCTCCTGAAATACAGAAAATTGGAAGGCGGAAGCTTAGAATGATTAACAACTCAATAGATTTAAATGACTTAAGGATACCACCCTCTAACCGGCTTGAGAAGTTAAGTGGGAATCTGAAAGATTTCTATAGCATTCGAATAAATGATCAATGGAGAATCATATTTAGGTGGCAAGCCGGTCAGGCAAACGAAGTTGAAATCATTGACTATCACAAATAGAGCATTATGAAGAAGATGGATAATATTCACCCAGGAGAAGTACTTAAAGAGGAATTCTTAGAGCCATTGAATATCACTGCATATCGTCTATCGAAAGATCTTGGAATTCCCCAGACAAGAATTAGCGAGATTTTAAAAGGTCGAAGGCGAATATCAGCTGATACAGCATTACGACTAAGTAAGTATTTTGGGAATTCTGCGAAATTTTGGTTGGGCTTACAAAATGACTATGATATTGAAGAGGAATTAACTGCTAGAAAAAGGGAATTCCAGAAAATCAAGAAAAGGAATGATTACGCAGCCTAACATGGTGCAAACTCAAATATCTATGCTGTTTAAAGGGAGTAGCAAATTCGGGGCGGGGCACCAAAAACGCATTTGCACCAACCGTTATATACAAGCAAGTGATACAGTGTGTAAAAGATATAAAAGCAAAATAGAACGTTTGATATAAACCATCCAATAAGGACTCAAGAAGTAAGAAAAATGGGCAAAGCATTAGTAATTATTGACATTCAAAATGATACACCAAAGAATTACAAAGAAGTAATTGACAATATAAATAAAGCCATTGATTGGGCAGTCAATAGTAAGATTCATGTTGTTTATATAAGGCATGAAAATTTATCAGCTGGTGCAAAAAACTTCAAACCCAATACATTCGGGTCTGAATTAGCTTTAGACTTGAAAATAGCATCAAAAAATGTTTTTACGAAAAACAAAGGAAATGCATTAACCAGTGAGGAATTTTCAAACTTTATTAGTAAAAATAAAATAAGTGAGCTCTACATAGTAGGAGGAGATGCTACTATTTGTGTTAAATCAACTTGTTTTAATTTACGTAAGGCAAATCACGAAGTCACTGTCTTATCCGATGGCATTACCAGTTGGAGTAAAAAGAAAATTCCAGAAATGATACAATATTATGAAAGTAAAGGCTGTAAAATAATTAGTTTGGATGACTTATTGTGACAACAGAAATTTAAAAAATTACAGGATTTGGCGGAATTGAAAAATACTATTCAGAATAAAATGCCAGCACATAACAATGTGCATATTTCATAAGGGGTTCAGAGGTTTTTGAGTGGTGTCTACCGCATCATTTTTGGGTTGTAACTTGATAGGTTTGATGCCCGCCATCCCCTTACTAAATCATAGACAATACGTTAGCTCTAATACTCAGATCCATATGAAGAAAATCATTGCAATAGCTATTTTCATCTCATTTTTTTCATGCACCCCTTATCAAAGGATCTTTCTTAGCCCAACGATTAGACACACCGTACTTGAAGATAGCTGCGATGTGATAGTAATAACCAGATTAAAACAATTGCTCGACACAATCCCATACGATTCTACTATAATTCAATATCATCTATTTGAGAATCTAATTAACGATTCTGAATGTGAGTATTATGCATATAAACTTATTCCTCCCCACCCCAACGATTCAGCAGTATGGCTGACGACAATCCGGCCAGCTATTATTGGGAAGAATGAGATCATTCTTGGAAATATATATACGTTTGATCCTAATCAAGATTCTACCTTCATCTTTAAAAGACGCATAAAAGAGTATTCTCAAAAGACAGATTTCGAAAGTGGGAAATATGTGATATTTACCTATTTCATAGAAAATGATAGCACCACTATAGTTAAATTAGGAACAAGAAAGTTTTAATGTCAAGGACTACAGCTAACATTGTGCAAACTCCTTATTGGCTTTTCACGTGCTTTGCTCAAAGATGACCATTCAATTTGGATGCAGATTAAAAGAACAAAGTTTATTTTACTGAAAAGAAAATTTTCTAACGCAAAGCCAGCACCAAGTTCCGCTCTGGCTCTCATTGGGAGGCAGGATGGATTCACAGTTTCGGAAGTAACAAGGATGGCAGGAATGAGAACCGGAGCGCCAACTAAGCGTTTGCACAAACCTTTAGCCATCATATTTAATTTCTTCAGTTTGACTCGTATCTGCTTCTGTCATAACTTGTAACCTAGTTTACACGTATCAATGGCAACTACCCCCAACAAATTATCTAAATTCTGGCAGGAACTGAAACGTAGAAATGTAGCTCGTGTGATCACGGTTTATGCAGCTTCGGCTTTCGTAATTCTGCAACTCTTTGATATTATCTCAGAACCATTCGGATTTCCTAGCTGGACTGTAAAGTTCGTATTTGTCATATTGGCAGTTGGGCTAGTAGTAGCTATCACTATTTCCTGGATATATGACATCCATCCGGAAGGAGGTGTGATAAAGACAGAGTCATCCCGGGAAGTAGAGCTGGAGGATATACCAAAATCATCGGAAACTTGGAAAATCGCGAGCTATATCAGTTTCGCTGTAATAATCGCTATGATTGCATTGAATATTCTCACCAGAAAAAAAGTGATTGGTCTAGATGAATCCATGGCAAAGACAATTGCTGTGCTTCCCTTCCATAACTACAGCGGTAATCCAGAGCAAGATTATATGTGTGAAGGACTTACGGATGAGATCATTGGCAATTTATACAAAGTAAAGTCTTTTGATAAGGTCGTTTCTTTGACATCAGTTTTGAACTATAAGGATCCTGAAAGGAATATGCCTAAGATCGCAGAAGAACTCAGTGTGAATTATATCCTGGAAGGTACCTATAAGAAAATGGGTGATCGATTAAAAATAACCGCTCAGCTTATAGAACCGAGAAGTGATAAGCATATCTGGCTTCAGGATTATGAACTCCCGTACAATGAAATCCCTGGTATTCCTGGCGAAATTGCATTTCAGATTGCAGATCATTTGAAGGCATTTATTACCGGGGAAGAACAAAAGAATATTTCGAGAATGCCTACAAAAAATATAGAAGCATATGAAATAATGCAGAGGGCAATTCATTTGTTTAATATTTATTTAATCAGTGCATCTGAGGAAATCATTAATTTATCCAGAGAGGCAATCACAATAGATCAAAATTATGCCGATGCACATGCAATGATTGGATTAGTTACAGTAATGAAAGGAGCTTATTTTGGAGATACAGAAATGAAATCTGTGGCTTGGGATGCAACCATGCATTTAAATACTGCTTTAGAACTAGATTACAGCAATGTAAGAGCACTTACAGGATTGGCCATTCTTAATCACTTTCTTCAATGGGATTTCATCAAAGCTGAAGAAGCGTATTTGAAAGCTATTAATTACAAGCAGGGAGAACCTGTTTTAAACGCATGGTATGCGATGTTTCTATTACAAATGAAGAGAGTTGAAGATTACCATCAGTTTATAGTGAAGATAGATTTTCGTATTAGAGAACACATCGGAAAAAGTTACTTTCTAGCAGGTGAACATCAAAAAGCAGCTGAAATTGCTATTATAGATGAAGAATTCGATTTCCCGACAGACTACACAGGAAAGGCGGAGTTATTCAATTGGCTTGGAGATTACAAATCTGCGATAGATATCAGCGAATATGCAATTTTAGAAGAATCTCCTGAAAGGAATTATCCACGATTTCAAACCAACTTAGCGATTGCATATTATAAATCTGGAGCTGTAAAACAGGCAAAGTCTATAATTGATAAGCTAAAACTAAGAAGTAAAACCTCAGTTTCGGGCAGTCCCAATTTTTTCCTAGGGATCTATTATTGTTGGACTGAAGAATGTGATTCTGCATTTTACTGGCTTGAAAATGCTTATGATAATCACAGTGCTGAAATGCCCTGGCTAAAAGTAGATCCTGCTTTCAGAATCTTGAAAGATGATCCCCGCTATTGGGACCTTTACGAACGTACAGGGCACAAAGCCTATGATGAGTATATGGACAGTAGAAAAGATTATTAATTTCGACAGCTAACATAGCGTAATACGCCATACCGCATGTCACGCTCTTTGCAGATCAGCTCCCCTACTTTGAAGTTTATCCCAGATGGGCAAAAGATCGAGCTAGTTGCGCAGCGCATATACTAAACGTTAGCTGGCATTTTCCAGTCCCTGAATTATTGTAGTATCAAATGAAACTAATAATAGCGATAGTTTAATAGGAGACAATTATTAATAAGGTTTGAAGCACTATGATTAGAAAAATTCGAGAGAGAAATTAAGTATGCAAAATGGAGTGCCATTTGGCAAACATATAGATACCCTAACCGTTAGTAGTAACAAAAAAAACTCTAAAAGAAAGATTAGATATGAAAGTTACAGCAGAAAAGGAAGAAAAGGTTGCCAATATGATATTTGCAGCCATTTATCCACTATACTGGAATAGACTGGAGAAAAATGGTAGAACTAAAGAAGAATTCCATCAGGTAATAGAATGGTTCACAGGTTTTGATGAAGAAAATTTACAATCGCTGATTGAAGAGAAAGTAACTTTTAGAACATTTTTCCAAAGAGCTAAAATAAACTCAAATGCACACATGATTAAAGGAGTCGTTTGTGGTTATCGAATTGAGGAAATAGAGGATGAATTTGAATTGTATAAACAATGTAGACAAATGGAAAAACTGATTGATGAATTGGCAAGGGGTCGCAAAATGGAAAAGATCTTAAGGGATGATAAAAAATGAGAATATGAACACAGCAACATTTTTAACATTCGTAGGTGACCAATGCGGAAAGGCTGAGGAAGCGATAAATTTTTATACTTCCATCTTCCCGAATTCGGAAATTAAAAGCATTAAAAAATACTCGGAAGGAGAGGCAGGTGGCAGGCCTGAACTCATTAAATATGGAGTATTTTCATTAAACGGAATCGAATATATGGTTTCTGAAAGTAGTTATAATCATAATTGGTCATTTACTCCTGCTGTATCTCTTTTCATAATTGATAATTCTGATGAATTGATACTAACACTTTTCGAAAAGCTTTCCTCAAATGGTGGTCAGATAATGGTCCCTCTGGATAACTATAAAGGTGAAGGAGATTATGGTTTTGGTAAGAAGTTCGGATGGTGTGAAGACAAATACGGTATATCGTGGCAATTTGTTCTTTCTGAATAAATAAGATGAAAAACAGATAACTACTGCCAACTATGAATATAAAATCAAAGCTCCCATTTGTACGCTACCCTTCATATGCTAGATGTTACCGTACATTATAAAAAAGGCACACCAATGAATAGAATTAAAACATTTTGGCAAGTACTTACAATTATATTGCTATCAAGCGGTTTGTTTGGTCAAGACACCAAATCAGACGTTCTCTCCTACTCTCTCTCCTATATTACTCCATATCTAATCTCAAGCGATTTTTTAGAGTGTGAGTTTGCTCCCATTTATATGAATGTTGAAGCCAATATTCACTATAAACCGTTAGACCATATTTCATTTTCATCAGGACTTGGATATTTCACAGAAACTGAGACCATTCATTTTTGCCCTTGTTCATCACCACCAAGTGATATTGATTATGAACACACAGTAACTGAGTCTAATTTTCGCATCCCGATTCAATTTAACTACCATTGGTGGAAGTCACCTGATTACCCAGACTGGTATTTTAAGGCAGTATATACAAATGCAATCTTATTCTCCATGTCCCGTAGTTTTGAAAATGATGAACTAATCCGAAAGCGAAAATCAAATAATTTTTATGACCCATCCGTTGGATTAGGCATTGGAGGTATCTTCTTAAAGAATAAACCTGTGGGATTGATTGTTGAAGGGACGATAGAGAAGACATTGCGATGGGAAACTTTTAGTGAAGCAAACTACTATTCGCTGAAAATCGGAATCGTATTATAACTGATAACGCCTGGTAACATCAGCAATTTCCATTAGCCATATCACGCATTTTGCCCTCTATAATGCAACTAAGATGAGATAAATCACGTATGCAAATAGGTGTGTCATCTGGCAAACCATGATTTATTCAATCCTTTAGCTGTAATTATTAATTAACAATCTTTGGCACAAGGTTTAACTTAAGTTTCTAAAATCAATTTCAACAAAAATCATATTGATGAAAACACTAAAAAATTACTCAACTTTTGCATTCATGCTGATAGTGCTTTTGAGTTTGACAACTACCGATGCCAAATCTCAATTAAAAACTCCTAGTTCGGTAGGGAAATACGAAAAAGGTACAATAACCCTAGAGAAAGGGAAAGAAATTGAAGGCTATATTTATATGGATATGTTAAACCCTCAGGAATTTCAAAAAAGGGTTAACCTTATTAATGAAAAAACTCATAAGGCCTTCCTTAAAGGAAAGAAAATTAAAAAAGACATTGAGGTGTATAAAGCCAAAGACTTGCAAAGTTTTACACTAGAAAATGGCCAGAAATTTAAACAGTGTAAATATGTGAATCTACTAGCCACAAGAAAACAAGACATGCTTCCTAAAAAACTTATGTTAGAAGTTGTTACTGAAGGAAAGGTTAACGTATATAAAAAGCATCACCACACTCAAGGCATTGTGTCAGGTCACTTGCCTGATCGTACAGAAGTTAATGATGCTGAATATGTTGAATTTCAAAATAACAATTTTGAGATTCTTTATCAGAAAGAGGGAGAGGGTGCTAAAAACATGTCTATAATAAACATAAAAGCTCTGGTGGGAGATAATGAAGCCGTTTTAGCTAACTATGACAAAGATTATTATGGTTTTCAAACTCTATTTACAAAAGGTCCTGTCTTTGAATCTAGCTTCCAACTGGATGCTTTAGAAGCTTTCACCAAATTAGTAGAAGACTATAATAAATAATAATTAGAATTTATGCCACTCTAAGAAGAGACGACTTTTATGGTCGTCTCTTCTTGTTTTAGGGAAACAAGAAGTTATTATATTAGATTAACCTACCTTATACCAATTCCTTAATGAACTTACTGTGAGGATTTTATTATTTGAAACCATTAACAATACCATTGATACATATGTATAAAAAAGTAGCTAACATTGTATAAGCAACATTAAAACGACCTTTTATACTGAACGTTGCTCCCCATAAAATGAGAGATTTCACCAAAAATGGAGATAGAATTTTCTGCTAAAAATGCAATTGATTTTTTTCGAACTTTTGCTGAATTGTTCGATGCAGAAGTCAAAGGGAATACATTCTCATTACCCATCCACATCGGTAATGGCAGCGGAACATACCATGAAATTGAAGATGGCTTATCCTTTTTTATTTATGATGTACAACTTAATACTACATCAACACTCCAAAGGAAAGGTATAAATGAAAGTAAATACTTTCCGATTATCTGCTGGTTCTCCTATGATAAGATAGAACAAACAACTAGTGGCGAGAAAAAACTAATTAGCAAAGATAGTCCGTACGGTATTTTTTTGGCTTCACCCAAGATTGATTTTAGTTATCTAATTCCTGCCAAAAGTCGAATAGTTGTCTTTACCATTACGATTACACCAGACTGGCTGCGAGAAAACATTGGCAACAAGGGAAATTCCAAGCTTCTTAAGCTACTTGAATCAAATAAACCCTTCGCTATTTATGAAGAGATATCCTTTAATATGGCTCGGTATCTCGAAAAGCATAAGAAACCTGAACTCGAGGATATGGTTTCTTTACTACATCTCAGAAGTGATGTTTTAAATTTTCTTGCCTTATTTATATCGGCTGTTGAGAAAAGAACAAATACAAGCGCTGCTTCTACTATCAATCACATTGATATTCAGAAACTCTTTTCGGTTAGAGAAATTCTTACTTCAGAATATTCTAGCCATCATGAAATTAAAACACTCGCCGCAAATACTGCCATGAGTGAAAGAAAATTACAGAAGCTCTTCAAAGACGTCTTTGGAATTACTATATATCAGTATGCCTTAAGAGTTAAAATCGAAGAGGCGAAAATTATGATAGAGACTAAGCAATACTCAATCTCAGAGGTAGGTTATCATATAGGTTATACAAATCTTAGTCATTTTACTGCTGCTTTTAAAAAGCAAGTTGGGATCAATCCCAAACAATACCTCCTTTCTTTAAAGTAATTCACTTTTCGGGTATTTATGTGCATTTGCTGGTTATTTTAACCAGTAAGCTCCCCATATCTTTGTCTCATAATCATATTCAAAATGAAATCAGATCATTGAGATTGAGAAGCAGTACGAACTAAAAAACCCGACAAAATGAAAACTACAAAAGAGAATAAATTAAAGG
>Ga0180436_10005346_pt1 | contig 11378 bp, 10 predicted proteins | sample SS_ome_2_FD_132434 | JGI IMG/M metagenome (GOLD analysis project Ga0180436, IMG submission 132434) | Hypersaline lake sediment archaeal communities from the Salton Sea, California, USA - SS_3_S_2 metaG | ecosystem: Environmental > Aquatic > Non-marine Saline and Alkaline > Hypersaline >...
AAAAGTTTTAGATCCATAGGTTTAGTGGATTGATTATAACATATGTTATACTTTCTAATAACATAACTCTTTCAATATGAAAAAGAATATCCTAATAAAAATTGCAATCACAGTTGCTTACCTTGCAATGATTGCTACCAACTATCTTGCAAATGCTCTACCAATCGGAGGCAAAACTACAGGAGAACTCTCAGATAACTTACCAAATCTATTCACTCCTGCAGGTGTGACTTTTTCAATCTGGGGGCTGATTTATTTGCTATTAGCTGTTTATGTTGTTTATTCATGGGGATTAATTGGAGGTAAACGAAACAAAAAAAGAGAAAAACTCATTGCTAAAGTAGACAAACTTTTTATTCTCAATGCTCTAGCAAATATTTCTTGGATTTTCGCATGGCATTACGGAATTATTCCTCTTTCATTAGTGATAATGATCGTGCTTTTAGTGACTTTGATTCTAATCGCGGACATCATAAACAAAGAAAAGTATAATTTACTCGAAAAGATTAGCTTCAGGCTTCCATTCAGTATCTATTTCGGATGGATCACAGTAGCAACAATCGCAAACGTATCAGTTTTGTTAGTTAGTTTGAATTGGGATGGCTTTGAAATAAGTGAAGAAATTTGGACAATCATCGTTTTACTAGTTGGAGCAGCAATTGGAATTACAAGAGCATTGAAAGATCGCAACATACCTTACATGGGCGTTTTGATTTGGGCATATTGCGGAATAGCATTAAAACACTCAACTTTCTACAATGCTCAATATCCAAACATATTAATCACATTAGTTTTGTGTCTTGTTCTATACGGAACAACTATTGGTTGGATAGCGGGTAGAGAGAAAGCTTAATGTATATCATACCACTCAAATCCATCCATCTCAGTTAGTTTTGATTGTGATTCTGGCCCCATTGAGCCATCTTTATACGATTCAACTTTTACATTATTTTTGCGAGCAAATTTTAAAACTGAATCTATAAGTTCCCAAGTTGTTATAACCTCTGGAAAGCTCAAGAAGAACTTTTTGCGACCATTTAAGGCATCTAGTAATAGTACTCCGTGTTCTGGCATGCATCCTCCTCCTTCGCAAGCGATTGAATCTGATGTTGTTACGTCTTGGTATGATGAAGTTTGTCCGTGACGGTTAACTAATTTAATATTTAGCTTTTCATCAGGAAAGAATTCAATAATTACACGGTTTGGTTGTTCAGATTTTGGTTGAAATTCGTGTTTTTTTAGCTCGACTACGATATATGTGTGATGTTCGTGAAGTTTTTTTCCTGTTCTGATGTAGATTGGAACTTTAAACCAAGATTGGCGATCTATAAATAATCTCAACGCAGCAAATGTGTCGGTCTTTGAATCTTTTGGAACACCTTTATGTGTTTTATAACTTTCATATTGCCCTAAAACTATATTTCGTTTTGATTGGCTAAACTTTAAAGCAGACAAGATACTATATTTTTCCCGATGTAGGCTTTCATCAGACTTCGTAACCGGAATAGACATTGTGATCAAAGACAAAACCTGCAACAAATGCGATTGAATCATGTCTTTAAGTGTTCCAACACGTTCAAAATATCCAACTCTATCTCCAACGCCAACTTTTTCAAAAGCTGAAATTTGAATATTAGCAACTTCTGCTCCTTTTAACATTAAATTCAGAATTCGATTAGTCTCACGCAAAGTTAAAATCGATTGCACAACACTTTTCCCAAGGTAATGATCCAACAAGTAAACCTGATCTTCATCAAAATATCTCGACACAAAGTGGAATAAATCATTCGCACTTGAAGCATTATCTCCAAATGGTTTCTCCAAAACCAATCTGATGTCTTCATTTTCACTTTTTCGAGTTTCAGCAAGATTCTCAATAATCGGTTTAAATACAAAAGGCGGAACAGCAAAATAACAAACATTCGCAAGCTTTTTACCCTTTGTAATTTTGTTTATATGCTTTTTATAATTAACAAAATCTTCTTTATGATCATATTGTCCATGCACAAAATGAACATGCTTTAAAAGCCCGTTTAATGTGGAATCTTTAACTTTTCCTTTATGGTGCTCTTTAACATGTTTTGCAAAATAATTTCTGAATTCTTCCTCAGTCATTGCTGACCGCGCATATCCAACAATATAAAAATCTTTTGGCAGCATTTTGTTTTCATACAATAAATAAAGAGTCGGAAAAATCTTTATTTGCGCAAGATTTCCTGACGCTCCAAAGATTGAAAATATAAACGGTTTATTGATTTTTGTAGCCATAATTTACTTGTTACCAATCTGTGTGAAATGTTCCTTCTTTGTCTACTCGTTCGTATGTGTGAGCTCCAAAATAATCCCTTAAACCTTGTAAAAAATTCGCAGGCAATCGCTCACTAGTCATACTGTCATAATATGATAACGCAGACGAAAGCCCAGGTAAAGGAATTCCATTAGACACCCCTAAAGTTACAATTGTACGCAAAGCCTCTAAGCTTCCTTTCAAAGGCTCAATAATTTTTTTAATTTCGAATATATGTTCAGTTTTAGGATTATCAGTTAATGCCTCATGAAGTTCTTTTAAAATATCTGCTCGAATAATGCATCCACCTTCCCAAATCCGCGAAACTTCTGCTAAATCGATGTTCCGTCCATTTTCTTCAGAGTAGATTTTTATAAGGTGATATCCTTGGGCATAACTAATTAGCATTGCACAATATAAAGCATCCTCAAGCGCTAAAACAAAGTCATCAACTTTCATATCTTTTTCAATTTTCAATTTTTCTCGATTTTTAGAAAGTTCAACACGCAAATCTTTAAAGCTCGACATTACACGACTAAAAACTGCTTCTGTAATTGTTGAAATTCCAACTCCACGATCTAAAGCATCCATTCCTGTCCATTTTCCTGTTCCTTTTTGTGCAGCTTTATCCAATATCAAATCAACAATCGGTTTGCCATCTTCTTTTTTTGCCAAAACTTCCACAGCAATCTCAAACAGATAAGAACGCAACTTCCCTTCATTAAATTTTTTAAAGATTTCACTCATTTTACCAGCATCAAGACCATAAATATCCTTCAGTAAATGGTATGCTTCAGCCATTAATTGCATAACACCATATTCAATTCCATTGTGAACCATTTTAACAAAATGGCCTGCTCCTTTTTCTCCTATATATGAGACACAAGGTCCTCCATCAAAATCCTTCGCTGCAATTGATTCGAAAATATCTTTTAATTGATCCCATGAATGTTTAGTACCTCCAGGCATAATACTCGGACCATGCAAAGCTCCTTCTTCTCCTCCGCTAACTCCACATCCAACAAAATGCAAACCTTCACCTTTTAATTCATTGAATCTTTTTTTAGTAACCAGATAGTGCTCATTCCCACAATCAACAATCACATCATCCTTATCTAAAAGCGGCTTCAGCGAATCAATTACCATATCAACTGGTTTTCCAGCCTTCACCATAATTAAGATCTTTCGCGGCGTCTCCAATGATTCTACAAATTCTTTCAAAGTTTCGAATCCAACAAAATTTTCAGAACCGTGTTTTTCAACAACCTCATGCATCGTTTCGACAGTACGATTGTACACTGAAATTTTATGGCCTTTGTCAGCGATATTTCGTGCAAGGTTAGTGCCCATAACACCGAGCCCAATTAAACCTATTTTCGATTTTTCCATATTTAAGTAAGTTTATATTTTTTGTAGTTCAAACAATAGTTATCACCTTCTTTTTTATAAATTTCATGTGCTTTATTAATGATTTCCATAGCTTGATCAATACTTTTAACAACATAAATATTATGAAGATCTTTTTCATCAGCTCGGCCTTTGTCAATTATATGAATTTTTATCCATTCGATTAATTCTTCCCACATCTCTCCAATCAATATGATTGGCATAGAACAGATGTGTTTAACTTGGGTTAACTGCCAGGAATAGAAGAGTTCTAAACATGTACCAAGTCCACCATGAGTAACAACAACAACATTTGAAAGAACCATAAATGTATCTAAACGTTCACTAAATTTATCGAATTTTTTTGATTTATTTAAGTATTCGTTTTCTCCTGCTTCCCAAGGTAATTTGATAACTAATCCAAGAGAATCAGATTCAGAATCTTTATCTCCTGCCTGGTGCCCTTCGTTTGCTGCTTGCATTGATCCCGGACCTCCTCCGGTTACAACTCCGTAACCTTGTTCGCCGCATTTGTATGCAATTTTATAAGCTGTTTCGTATTCTTTGTCACCTTTTTTAGTTCTGGCTGATCCAAATATTGAAACTCTAAAGTGTTTTTTAGCGAGTTCTTCTTCTAGATTGAAATTCATAATAATTTGTTAGCAGTTTTAACAATATTTGCAGAATCGATTCCTGCTTTTGCATAAAGTTCGAGTGGTTTACCTGAAAGTTGATATTCAGTCACCCCAAGGCATTCGTATTTTTCAATTTCAATGCCTTTCATTGTAAGATGTCTTAGAAGCCCTGCAGAAAGACCATTGTAAGGATTGTGATCTTCAACAGTTATTAGCTTTTCAGTTTTATCTACAGATTTTTCAATCACATCATCAAAGTCTTTGATAGTTGAACATGCAATTACTTCAACTGATCGCCCTTGCGAACTTAATTCTTCCCAAGCCTTCAAAGCTTCAACAACACAAGCTCCTGATGCAGCGATTGTCAGGTCAGATCCCTCTCTAATCACATCACATTTTCCATATTCATATTCATAATCAGCATCAAAAAATGGTGTTCCATCTTCTTTTGCTATTGGATTGAATTTATGACGTCCCATTCTCACGTAAAAGTTCCCATATTTCGATGCAACATATCTTACAATTCTATCAGTTTGATTTGGATCAGCTGGTTCAATTACTCGAGTATTTAAATGACCAACCATAATCCCTTTATCATCGATTGCCTGATGCGTAGGACCATCTTCACCAACGCTCAAACCACAGTGAGTTGCAACTAATTTAACGTTTGTATTATTTATATCGTTTACGCGAGCTTGATCTTTAGGACGACTAGTCAGGAACGCTCCAAAAGTCGAAGCAAATGGAATGTGTCCCATTAACGAAAGCCCTCCAGCCATGCTCACCATGTGCTGCTCACAAATTCCAACTTCAATATGTCGCTCAGGAATATTTTCAGCAACAGCTTGAGTTTTAACTGATCCTCTTAAGTCTGCAGTTGCAGCAATAATTTTTTCATTTCGAGTAGCCAAGTCTAAAAGTGCCTTTCCATAAGCTCCTCTACAATCAGTAATTTCTTCAACCGGATGCACAATTGGCTCACCTTTATCAACTTCAACATTTTCTAGTACTTTATGGTACTCAGAATTCTTTGGAGCCCACTTCACAGTTGGCAAAAAGCCTTCAATCAAAGCTTTTTCATCGTCTGAAACAACAAGACCTTCTAAAATTTCATCACATTCATCTGGTTTTGGAGTCTTACCATGCCAAGTTGGTTTATGATGACGACCATCATCCTCCATAAATGGCACACCTTTACCCATAATAGTTTTTCCAACAATCACTTTAGGTTTTCCATTTTGTTCATTCGCTTTATCAAGTGCATTCCAGATTTGATCATAATCATGACCATCACACTCAATCACATCCCATCCACCAGCTGCAAAAACAGCAGGAATATCAATCGGCATTGTATCTTCTAAAGAATCAGTAAGCTGAACCGCATTGTAATCCACAAAAACAACAAGATTATCTAATTGATATTTTCGCGCAAATAAAATCATTTCATGAACTTGACCTTCTTGCGCTTCACCGTCTCCCATAACACAGTAAGCTTTTTTACCTGATTTTTTATGTTTTTCACTCCAAGCTTTACCTGCAGCAACTGAAACTCCAATCCCCAAAGGACCAGTTCCATAATCAACTCCATCAACATGACGAGTAATATGACCTTCATAAACTGAGCCAACCTTTCTAAAAGTTTCAATAACTTCGTCTTTTGGAATGATCTTAAGTTCAGCCAAAGTTGAATAAACAGCAGGGGAGATATGACCATTTGAAACAATCACTTTCTCCTCAGTTTGCGCAATAACAAAGGCATATAAAGTTGCTAGATAATCCAACGCTGAAAGAGATCCTCCTGGATGCCCTGATTGTGAATTTTTAAGCATTGCAATAATTGAATGTCTACAAGATTTAGTGAAAGCTTGTAAGAATTGTTTGTGATCCTCAGTTAGATTCTCACCGATTTTTGGAATTTCCATGTTTTTTTATAGGTTAGAAGATCCTTCGCTACGCTTCGGATCCGGTTAATAGTTCTTTAGTAAGTTTTTTGGAAAGCTCAACTCCTGGTTGATCAAAAGCATTGATACCATAGAACTCTCCTAGAAAAGCTGTTGCTCCTTCAAAGAGCATAAATAATGCACCAAGATTATATTCATCAACCTTTGGCACATTTAAAGTTACATTCGGTTTTTTGTTGTGTGTAAGCGCATCTGTAGTTCCTTTTTGTTCTGTGTGCATCAGTTTATTAAACGAAACACCTTTAAGATAATCGACTTCGTCTCCCGGAATCATTACTTCAGGCCCAAGATCTTCAACTTTTATCATAATGAAGAATTTATCATCTGGACCATCCATATAAAGCTGACTTTGTGAATGCTGATCAGTCACACCAAGCGCACTAACAGGTGTCAGTCCTACTTCTGGGGTTTTTCCAATCGATTCAGCTAAAAGTTGTCTATACCAATCAGTAAATCTGATTAATCTTTGACTATAAGGCATCATAACTGTCATGTTTCGGCCTTCTTTTCCGTGAAGATATTGTAAAGTCGCTATTTGGTATGGAATATTTTCATTTGGATTTTCGTTGAGGAATTTGTCTCGCATTTCTTGAGCTCCTTTTAACAGCGCGAGAATATCGATTCCGATTAAAGCTGCCGGCAAAAGTCCCACAACAGTTAAAACACTGAATCTTCCACCAACATTTTCTGGAACTTCAAACATTTTAATGCCTTCTTTATCTCCGGTTTCTCTTAAGAGCCCTGTCGGACCAGTTATAAAAACAAAATTCTCACATTTTTCTCTAAAATAGAAATACTGACTTAAAGTTTCAGGAGTTCCTCCACTTTTCGAGATAACAATTATTAAAGTACGCGAATAATCAACAACATCATCAAGTTCACGCAAAAAAGTTGGATCAATATTGTCGAGTACATGGAGTTTTTTTGGCTTATGTAAGTGCTTTAAAGCTTGTTGTAAACAAATTGTTCCAAGAGCTGATCCTCCAATTCCTAAAACAACAATATCATCATATTTCCCTTCAACGCTCGATGCATATTCCAAAATTTCATCAACACTATCATCAACAATCTTATAAAAACCTTGTCCACGAGCTTCAATTTTTTTGAGCTTTTCAGATACTTCTTCTGAAGTAACATCTGTTTCAATTCCTGAATTTTGTGCGTCAAATTTGATCATAAGTTTTTTACTTTTTCCCAATCTGCCAAAAATTTTTCTAAACCTTTGTCAGTTAAAGGGTGTTTAATTAATTCATCTAAAATTTTTGGTGGGATTGTTGCCACATGAGCACCAATCACTGCTGATTCAACAACATGACCTACGTGTCTAACACTAGCCACTAAAACCTCTGTTTTAAGATCGTAATTTCTGTACATTTCAACAATATTCTCTACAATTTCCATTCCATCTTCATTAATTGCATCAAGACGTCCAACAAACGGACTAACATAAGTCGCACCATTTTTAGCAGCCAATAAAGCCTGTGCTTCGCTAAATACTAAAGTTACATTTGTCTTAATCCCTTCAGCTGAAAGAACTTTTAAAGCTTTCAAACCTTCATCAATCATTGGGATTTTTATAACTATATTTTTGTGCCAGCTAGCAAACTCACGAGCTTCTTTTAACATTCCCTCCATATCAGTCGCAGTAACTTCAGCACTAATCGGACCATCAACAATTTCAATAATTTCCTTCATTCGATCCTCGAATTTTACTCCTTCCTTAGCGATTAAAGAAGGATTAGTAGTCACACCATCAACAACACCCCAAGCATGGTACTTTTTAATTGCTTCGATGTCTGCTGTGTCTATAAAAAATTTCATAGTTTTATATGTTAAGAATGAGGCAAATCTCGTGCCCCATTCTAACATGCAAAGTTGCGATTTGAAAACTTATTCCACTATCAAAGTCCCTACCATCCCAAGTGCTCTATGATCACCAACACTACAATAATATTCAAAGGTTCCTCTTGTTGTTGCTGTAAAGGTTAGTTCGGTTTCCTGGCCTGAGTTAATTGTTAATGAAGCAACATCTAACTCATCAATAACAAAATTATGCGTACCCAGCGAACTGCTTAAATTAATTGTTACTTTATCACCTTGCTTGACTGTGATTTCATTTTCAGAAAATTCATAATTCGTCATATCAATATCAAATGAAACATCACTAGTTAAACCACCATTTTCCAGTATGTTTTCTAGTTCATTGTAAGTTCGAGAATCAAGGTTTCTCATATTTTCTTTTAATCTCCATATTATTTCTGCCATTTCTCCACGTGTAAGCTTATGTGCAAAATCTTCAACTGTAGATGGGATTGCACTGCGATCTTCGAGCTTTTTTACATAAGGTTTATACCAAATGTCTGATCCTTCAGTTGTTGGTTCAATTAGCGTGTTTGTGATGATTTTTGCTGCCTCAGCAAAAGTAATATTATTTGCAGGTTGGTAAGTTCCATCAGGATATCCACCTACAATACCGTTCTGTTCTGCAATACAAACATAAGGCATATACCAGGCTCCATCTCCAACATCGCTGAAAGAGCTTGTGTTGCATGAATCTAAAGCACCATTTGTGTACTCACTTGCTATGATTATCTTTGTAAATTCAACACGATTGATTGGATTATCAGGTTTATAAGTCCCATCATCATAACCCTGCACAATGCCTAAATCCTGAACATATTCAATTGCTTCAGAATTAATGTGTGAACTACTTACATCAGTAAATGCTGCAATTGCAGTAGTGCTAATTAAAAATGAAAACACCAAAGCAAATGCAATTTTAATTTTCATACTCATAAAGTTAAGGACGATAATTAATTCTAACTATTTAGAACGAACCTGTCCATCACCTGATACAACCCATTTGTAACTTGTCAATTCATTAATTGACATAGGACCTCTTGCATGAAGCTTTTGAGTAGATATTCCAATTTCAGCTCCCAGCCCAAATTGAGCTCCATCAGTAAAGGTTGTTGAGACATTATGATAAACAGCTGCAGCATCAACATTTTTCAAAAAATAATCAGCAACTTCTTTATCCTCACAAACAATAGCTTCACTATGCTTTGATGAATATTTCCCAATATGTTCAACTGCCTCTTCAACACTTGAAACTGTCTTAATCGACATTTTATATCCCAAAAATTCAGTTCCAAAGCTCTCATCATTAGCTTTTTTTAGATGAGGATATTCTCCATCTAAAGCTGCATATGCCTTCACATCAGCAAAAATTTCAACATTGTCTTTCGCTAAATCTCCAACAATATCGCCCAAATTAATCAAATGATCTTCATGTAAAACTAAACAATCCAAAGCATTACAAACACTTGGTCTGCGAGTTTTTGCATTATAAACAATTTCTGCAGCCATCTTTGGATCAGCACTGGCATCAACATATGTATGCACAATCCCTGCTCCAGTCTCAATAACTGGAATCTTTGAATTTGCTCTAACATGATTAATCAAACCTTGTGAACCTCTTGGAATAATCACATCAATCATTCCATCAGATTCCATCATTTCTTGAGCTTCCTCACGTCCTGCTCCAAGCAAATACAAACAATCCCGATCAACTTCATGCTTCTCTAAAACATCATGAATAACCTTAACACCAGCAGTATTTGAATCAATTGCATCACTTCCACCTTTCAAAACACATGCATTCCCACTTTTAAAACAAAGCGCAAACACATCAAAAGTCACATTTGGCCGAGCTTCATATATAATTCCAATAACTCCAAGTGGCACGCTTACTTTGCTAATCTTCATTCCATTTTCATGTTTACGTTCATCAAGTATTCGATTGAGTGGATTTTCAAGATCAGCAACATTTCGCATATCACTGGCAATGTCCTCAAGTCGCTCTAAATTAAGCAAAAGCCGATCATACTTTGGGTCATCTCTATCCATTCTAGCGAGATCTTTTTCATTTTCAGCCAGGAGAATATGAGAATTTTTTACAATTGCATCAGCAACATCACGCAAAATTTCATTTCGTTTCTTTGATGTAAGGTTGATAAGAGTCCGGCTTGCCTTGTTAACCTTAGCAAGCTCTATTTGTAAATTTGACATAGTATTAATTATTAAGTTCTTTAGATCGATTTTTGGCTGCTTCTAGCGCATCTTTGAATATTCTATCGAAACCGTTTTCTTCCAGATGTTTAAGGGCAGCCTCTGTTGTTCCTCCTTTTGAAGTAACTGCTTCTTTTAATACCCTTGCGGGTTCATTATCGTCATTAAAGATCGATGCAGCACCTGAAAATGTATTTTCAGAAATCATTCGTGCTTCATCATGATCAAATCCAAATTCAATTGCTTTATCGTATAAAATTTCAGTCAGATAATAGAAATATGCTGGACCGCTGCCACTTAATGCTGTTATTTCATCGAGTTTCCCTTCGTCTTCTACTTCAAGTTCTGATCCAACAGTGTGTAAAATTTCTCTAACGCGGATACTATCTTCTTTTCCAACGTTTTCACTTTTAATCCATCCAGTTAAACCTTTACATGTCTTAACAGGAAGATTAGGCATTGCTCTAACAACGCGTTTGCTTCCAGTTTTTTTCATCAAGTTTTCCAGAGTTACTCCTGCCATTATTGATATTATTAATTTGTCATCAATTGGGTTTTTAAGTGAATCCATAAGCTCATCAAATGATTGTGGCTTTACAGCTATTATTAACGTATTAACCTTGCTAATCATTTCATTTACATCTGTACAACAGTTCTTAGTTATTGTTTCTTTAAGCTTATCTGCGTTTTTATCACAAATATGAATCTGCTCATGAGAATACTTTTTAAGTAGGCCATTAAAGAATGCACCTCCCATGTTACCAGCACCGATAATTCCAATCTGAGATTCCATTTTTAGTAAATAAATAAATAATCGTAGTGAATGAATGGCTTTTCATCGTGTTTGCCAATCAATTTCTGTGCTTCAGTACTATCATATTGTGCCTTTCCAAGTCCAACGAATTTTCCTTTTTCATTTACTACTTTTACAATGTCTCCTTTTTCAAAATTCCCTTCGATTTTAGTCACTCCAACAAAAAGCAGCGATGAAACCTTCTCTTTTAATGTTTTTTCAGCTCCATCATTGATGTAGACACT
>Ga0180436_10005347_pt1 | contig 11378 bp, 8 predicted proteins | sample SS_ome_2_FD_132434 | JGI IMG/M metagenome (GOLD analysis project Ga0180436, IMG submission 132434) | Hypersaline lake sediment archaeal communities from the Salton Sea, California, USA - SS_3_S_2 metaG | ecosystem: Environmental > Aquatic > Non-marine Saline and Alkaline > Hypersaline > Sediment...
GGTTCGGCAGGTCCGGCCCGATATTGGCCATGGGCCATGACAGCGTCACCCGCGCCCGGCGATAGCCTTGGCCGCGATCGGCCAGCTTGCACGGCAACGATGGGTCTGCCACCGCGCCCAACTCTTCCAGCCGTTCCACCCGCGCGGCCGAGCGGTCGCGCAACGCGTCGGTCTCGCCCGGCAGGCGGACGAAGGTGCCCGAGGATTGTTCGCCCGCCATCACCTCGGCCGCGCGGGCCGGGTCCAGCGGCGTTTCGATCAGGTAATCGGCTTCGAACCGGTCGGTCATGCAATGCCTGCCTGCGCTTGCGATGGGTGCCATGGCGTCCCACGCGGCGGGCGCCACGGTCAAGCAAGTACGGTACTAAACTTGTTTAGCTGGCCTTCATCATCCTATTGTCCGCCCTCGGGAACGGAGGCGACATGCGGGACATCAATCTCAAGGCGACCGAGTATTTCGAGGCGGTCGCACGGCTGGGCACGGTGACCAAGGCCGCGGCGGAACTGGGCGTGTCGCCCTCGGCCGTCAGCCAGCAGATCCGGCTGCTTGAAACGCAATTCGGCGTGAAGCTGTTTCGGCGGGAAAAGCGCAGGCTGGTGCTCACGCTCGACGGTGACCGTTTGTTCCAGACCACGACCCATGCCTTCGGCGCGCTGAGGAACGCCCGCAGCGTGATCGGTCGGCAGCGCGACATGCGCAGCCTGACAATGCGCGTCAGCCCCGGTTTCGGCGTGCATGTGCTGGGCCCCCGCGTGGCGCGCTTTGCCGAGGAAAACCCCGATTGGGCCATCCGCATCGATGCCACGCCGGAATTCACCGCATTCGAGACCGAGGCGGTGGATTGCGACCTGCGCCACGGCCATGGGGCCTGGGCGGGCCTGACGGTCGATTGCCTGATGAACGATCTGGTCCTGCCGTTGTGCAGCCCGGCCTACCTGGACCGCCTGCGCGAAGCGGGCGACGATCCGGCCGCGCAACTGCGCGCCGCGCGGCTGATCGACAGCGTCAAGGCGCTTTACCGCTGGGATGTCTGGCTGGCCGGCAACCGGATCGAGATAGCCGATCTCGTCTATCCGTTCCGCTTCGACCGGTCCTCGATGGCGATCGAGATGGCCAAGCAATCGGGCGGGGTGGCGCTGGACAGCGCCACGCTATGCCTGCCGCAATTGCAAAGCGGGGAATTGGTGCCCTTCGCCCCGGCGCTGGGCGCGATGGAATTTCCGGCCTATTGGTTCGTCTGCCCGACACGCTACCTCAACCGCCGGGTGCTGAGCCGGTTTCACGACTGGATCGTGGCCGAGGCGCAGGCGCATGAGGCCGAGGTGCGCGCGCTGCTGTCGGATATCGGCTGCGGGTTTCGCCCGGCGCGGCGCGACGGGACGACGCCCTTCTGAAAACCGCTGCATCTTGTTAGCAAAACTTCAAAGGCAAGCGCGGCGAAACCCGCTACCCAAGCGGCGAAGGCAGGCAAGGGGGGAAGCGCAGTGCCCGACATCCAGACCATGGCCCATGCGATCCGCTTCCTGGCGATCGACGCGATCCTGAATGCGGGCGAGGGGCATCAGGGCGTGCCGCTGGGCATGGCCGAAATCGCCGCGACGCTTTACGCCAACCACCTCAAGGCCGACCCCGCCGACCCGCTTTGGCCCGACCGTGACCGCGTGGTCCTGTCGAACGGCCATGGGTCGATGCTGCTATATGCGCTGTTGCACCTGTCGGGGTACGAGGCGGTCACGACCGAGGCGCTGCGGTCGTTCCGGCGCCTTGGTTCGGTCTGCGCCGGGCATCCCGAGATCGAACAGCATGCGGGGGTGGAAATCACCACCGGCCTTCTGGGCCAGGGCATCGCAAGCGCGGTGGGCATGGCGGTGGCCGAGGCGCGGTTGCGGGCGGAATTCGGCACCGACCTGGTCGATCACCGCACCTGGGCCTTCGTGGGCGACGGTTGCCTGCAGGAAGGCGTCGGACAAGAGGCGATCTCGCTGGCCGGGCATCTGCGGTTGGGCAAGCTGACCTTCCTGTGGGACGACAACCATATCACCGACGACGGCGACACGGCCCTGTCGATCAGCGAGGACATGCCGGCGCGGTTCCGCGCGGCGGGCTGGCATGTGCAGGCGGTGGATGGCCATGACATCGACGCGGTCGATGCTGCGATCACCGCCGCAAGGGATGATCCGCGCCCCAGCCTGATCGCCTGCCGCACCACCATCGCCCGTGGCCTGCCGCGCCTTCAGGGCCAGCGTGGCGGGCACAGCGCGCCCCTGACGCCGCAGGACCGGGAAGCGGCGGCGGCGTTGCTGGGCTGGGATCACGGCCCGTTCGACGTGCCCGAAACGGCCCGCATCGATTGGGCCGAAACCGGCGCGCGTGGGGCCACCGCCCATGTGGCCTGGCAGGCGCGCCACGCCACCAACCCGCGCGCGGCGGAATTCGACGATTGGCAGGCGGGGCGTTTGCCCGAGGGCTGGAGCACGACGATGCAGCGCCTGCGCGCCGATGCCGCGGATGAAGCGCGGCCCACGATCCTTGCCTCGGGCGATGTCTGCGATGCGCTGGCCCAACCGCTGCCCGATCTGCTGGTGCTGTGTGCCGACCTGGAGGCGCCCACGAACCACAAGCGCAGCCGCGCGGCCTTCACCGTGCAGGAACGGGGCGGCAGCTACGTGCATTGCGGCATCCGCGAACACCTGATGGGCGCGATGGCCTGCGGGATTGCCGCGCATGGCGGATTGAGGCCGGTCAACGTCACCTACCTGGCCTTCGCCGATTATGAACGCCCGGCGATGCGGATGGCGGCGTTGATGGGCCTGCCCGCACTGTTCGTCTTCAGCCACGATTCCATCGGCGTCGGGTCGAACGGACCCACACATCAGCCGGTCGAGGTTCTGGCCAGTTTCCGCGCGATGCCGAATTTCAACGTCTTCCGCCCCGCCGATGCGGTGGAGGTGGCCGAGGCCTGGCAGATCGCGCTGGAAAGCCGGACGACGCCCAGCCTTCTGGCGCTGTCGCGGCAGGCGGCGCTGCCGGTGCGTACCGAACGGTCGGAAAACCTGAGCCGCCGCGGTGCTTATGTGCTGGCCGAGGCCGGCGGGCCGCGCGCGCTGACGCTGCTGGCCACCGGAACAGAGGTCGCGCTGGCAATGACGGCGCGGGCGGCGCTGGAGGCCGGGGGCCTGCCCACCGCCGTCGTGTCGATGCCCTGCTGGGAGTTGTTCGAGGCCGAGGATGCCACCTATCGCGACGCCGTGCTGGGCGAGGCGCCGCGGATCGGGATCGAGGCGGCGCTGAAATTCGGCTGGGACCGCTGGCTGCGCCCGGGTGACCGGTTCGTGGGCATGGAAGGGTTCGGTGCGTCGGACCGGGCCGAAGCCCTCTACGCCCATTTCGGCATCACGGTCGAACGGGTCGTGGCAGAGGGTCGCACGCTGGCGGTGCGCTAGGGTGGCGGGCGCGCCCCGGTGCCGGGGCGCGCCCGATCCGTCACGCCAGATCGCGCGGCAACAGCGCGTCAGGCATGTTCTGGTAGCAGACCGGCCGCAGGAAGCGGCGAATGGCCATCGTGCCGACCGAGGTGTGCCCGAAATTGGTCGAGGCCGGGTAGGGCCCGCCATGAACCATCGCATCGCAGACCTCGACGCCGGTCGGGAAACCGTTGGCCAGCACGCGGCCGGCCTTGCGCTCCAGCACTGGCATCAATTGCCGGCCCAGGTCGGTATCGCCCGCATCCAGATGCAGCGTGCAGGTCAGCTGACCCTGCAGCGAATGCGCGACCTGTGCCATCTCGACCGGGCTCGACACTTTCACGATCAGCCCGAGCGGGCCAAAGACCTCTTCGCCCAGAATTTCATTTTCCAGCCATTCCTTGCCCGTCGTGGCGAAAAGATAGGGCGTGGCATTGCGCAGATCGCACATCGAGGTCAGCAATTCCTGCACCCCGGCAGTCCCGGCGACCCGGTCGCGCCCGGCGCGGTAGGCCTCGGCGATGCCGTCGGTCAGCATGGTCTGCGCGCCCACGGGTTCCAGCGCCGCGGTCGCCGCCTCGATGAAGGCATCGGCCTCGGGGCCGTCGATCACCACCGCGATTCCGGGATTGGTGCAGAACTGGCCCGCGCCCATCGTCAGCGACCCGGCCCAGCCCTTGGCGATCTCGCCGCCCCGCGCCTTCACCGCCTCGGGCAGCAGGAACATCGGGTTCACGCTGCCCAGTTCGCCGAAGAACGGGATCGGTTCGGGCCGCTGCGCGCACAGGTCGAACAAGGCGCGGCCGCCGCCCAGCGACCCGGTGAAGCCCACCGCCTTGATCTTGGGATGCTGCACCAGGGTCTGGCCGACGTCGCGCTTGCCGCCCTGGATCAGGCTGAAGACGCCAGGATGCATGCCGCATGTCGCGATGGCGGCGTGGATCGCCTCGGCCACGATCTCGCCGGTGCCGGGATGCGCGGAATGACCCTTGACCACCACCGGGCAGCCGGCGGCGAGGGCCGAGGCCGTATCACCGCCCGCGGTCGAGAAGGCCAGAGGAAAGTTCGAGGCGCCGAACACGGCCACGGGGCCGATCGGGCGCTGCACCATCTTCAGGTCGGGGCGCGGCAGGGGCGCGCGATCGGGCAGCGCCTCGTCATGGCGCCGGTCGAGGTAGTCGCCCGCCAGAATGTGGCTGGCGAACAGCCGCAATTGTCCAACGGTGCGGCCGCGTTCGCCCTCTAGCCGTGCCTCGGGCAGGCCGGTTTCCTGGGTGCCGATCCGGGTGATCTGGGCGCCGCGTGCGTCGATCTCGTCGGCGATGGCGTTCAGAAATGCCGCGCGTTCCTCGCGCGCGGAATAGCCGTAGGACCAGAACGCCTCTTCCGCGGCCTGGCAGGCCCGGTCCACCAGCGCGGCCGTGCCGACCGCGAAGTCATGCGCCGGCCCATGCGCCGGGGCGGAGCGAAAGGTCGCCTCGCCCGCGACCCATTCGCCCGCGATCAGGTGTTTGCCGTGCGGCGTGAAATCGGATTCGTCCAGCATGTCAGGCTCCGGTCCAAGGGGTTTGCGCCGAACGGCCGCCAGCCGTCCGGGGGCGGGATTCGCCCGGTCGGGATTTGGTATACCATCTGTGACGGGCAGACCCAAGGCGGGGCATGATCGCTGACCGCGCGGCGCTTGAACCGGCGCTTCCGCCGCGCGGTGCGGGATCGCCCGTTTCAATGACCTTCATCGGCCGGTTCCCATGGAACAGCCGATGGTTCCCCGATTGGTGGTGTCCACCTTGAACACACGGCTCCGCATCACGTTCCCGGCCCGTCTTTCCGGCCAAGTCCGGCTGATCCGGTCCGGTCGTGCCTCAGCCCTCGATCGAGGCGAGGATGCGTTCCTCGAAATCGCCCTGCGCGGCGGTCTTGGCGGTGACGGCATCGCTGTAGGGGCCGGTATTGCGGGCGCCGGGGCGGTGCACGTACCAGGCTTCGACCTCGATATCCTCGTCGCGCGTGAACTTGATCCGCGTGATCCGATAAAGGCCGAACGCGGTCTTGGCCTGCCAGATCATCTGGCTGCGCCCCGATTCCTCGTAGGGCGCGTTGGCCGTGGCGTCCTCCCAATCCAGTTGCCGGACACGGATGCCGCTGTTCGTGTAGACGCGAAGGGGTTGTTCCGGCTCGACGGGTTCGCGGAACGCGCGTGGCCGGGGTCGCGGATTGAGTGCCATTCCCACCATCAATGCATGTAATTCATGAATCCGCTCTACCTGGAATTGTTTACCGATCGGTGACTCGGAGTTCAGAATCCGCCACCTGTGGATCGCCTTGCCGGGTCCGGCGGCGCGATGGTGCGGCCGGATGGCGGTTCGCCGCAGGCGGTTCGGCCGGTGCAGCCTTCCGGCATCGGATGACCGATCCGGGCGGCTTCGCGTCGGCCTGCCACGATGCGCCGATTGCGGAACGACGATGGTCTGTTTTCGTTCGACGCCGGTTTGTTTGGCTGCGCCCGAAGGCTCCGGACGGCTAGAGCATGATCCGCCGCGGGTCTTCCAGCAGGTCGGCATAGCGGCGCAGGAAGCGGGCCGCATCGGCGCCGTTGATCACGCGGTGATCGTAGCTGAGATCCAGCGGCACCATCGGCACCGGCACGAAGCCTTCGCCATTCCAGACCGGCGCCGTTTCGGCCCGCGTGATACCCAGGATCGCCAGTTCGGGCGGGTTCACGATCGGTGTGAAGGCGCTGCCGCCGATCCCGCCCAGATTGGTGATGGTCATCGAGGCGCCGCCCATCTCGTCCGGCCCGATCTTGCGCGCCTGCGCACGGGCGGCGAGGTCGGCGATTTCGGCCGCAATCTGCCACAGGCCCTTGCGGTCCACGTCGCGCAGGACCGGCACCGACAGGCCATGCGGCGTGTCCACCGCGATGCCGATATGGACATAATGTTTCAGGATCAGCGTCCCGCCATCGGGCGACAGCGATGCGTTGAAGCGTGGAAAATCGTGCAGCGCACGGGCCAGCGCCCTGGCCTGGAAGGCCAGCGCGGTCAACTTGACGCCGCGCGCCTCGGCCTCGGGCTTCCACGCCTTGCGCAGCCGCTCGATCTCGGTGACATCGGCGCGGTCGTGATGCGTCACCGCCGGAATCAGCGCCTGCGCGGCGGCGAGGTTCCTGGCCGCGACCTGGGCGAAGCGGCTGGTCTTTTCCTCGGTCACCGGCCCGAATTGCGCGTGGTCCACATCCCAGTATCCGGTATCACCTGCGCGGGCCGACCGCGCGGCGGCGGTTTCGCCGCCACGGTCCAGATCCTCCAGCGCGATCGTCGTGCGCCCCAGATCGCGGGCAAGCTTGCCAAGGTCGATCCCCCGTTCGCCGGCCGCAGCACGGACCGAGGGGCTTGCGATATAGTCGCTCATCTCGCCCCCCTACCAGCTTGCCGCGATGTACTGGGTTTCCATGAATTCCAGCATGCCTTCATGTCCGCCCTCGCGGCCCAGGCCCGATTGCTTGGTGCCGCCGAAAGGCGCCGCCGGGTCGCTGACCAGACCGCGGTTGAGGCCGACCATGCCGTAATCCAGCCGTTCGCAGACCTGCATCGCGCGCTTCATGTTCTCGGAGAAGACATAGGCCACCAGCCCGTATTCGGTGTCGTTCGCGCGGCGGATCACATCGTCCTGGTCGGTGAAGGTCTGCAACGCGGCCACCGGCCCGAAGATCTCGTCATGGACGCAATCGGCGGTCTCCGGCACGTTCGAGATCACCGTGGGCGGGTAGAAGAAGCCCTTGCCATTCGGCACGGTGCCGCCGCACTCGATGCGCGCGCCCTTGGCGACCGCATCGGCGACGAAGGCCGCGACCTTGTCGCGCGTGTCGGCATTGACAAGCGGACCGACATCGACCGACGGGTCGCTGCCGTCGCCCAGTTTCAGCGCCTGCATCCGCTCGGTCAGGCGGCGGGTGAATTCTTCCGCGACATCCGCATGCACGTAGATGCGGTTGGCCGCCGTGCAGGCCTCGCCGAGGTTGCGCATCTTGGCCAGCATCGTGCCCTCGACCGCGACATCGAGATCGGCATCCTCGAAGACGATGCAGGGCGCGTTGCCGCCCAGTTCCATCGCCGGTTTCAGCACCTGGTCGGCCGCCGATTTCAGCAGTTTGCGCCCCACACCGGTCGAGCCGGTGAAGGACACGACGCGCACCCGCGGATCGTGCAGCATGTGGTCGACCAGCGCACCGGTGCGGCGCGAGGGCAGGACATTGACCAGCCCCCTGGGAACCCCGGCCTCTTCCAGCAGCGGCATCAGCGCCAGCATGGTCAGCGGCGTTTCCGATGCGGGCTTGATCACCACGCCGCAGCCGGCGGCCAGCGCCGGCGCGATCTTGCGTGTCCCCATCGCCGCCGGATAGTTCCAGGGCGTGATCAGGACCGCCAGCCCCGCGGGCTTGTGCTGCACGATGATCCTGGCGCCCGAGGCCGGGGCATGGGTGATCAGCCCGTCGGCGCGCACCGCCTCTTCGGCGAACCAGCGGAAGAATTCGGCGGCATAGGTCGCCTCACCCCGCGCATCGGCCCCGGCCTTGCCGTTTTCCAGCGTGATGAGACGGGCGAAATGATCCAGCCTCGCGGTCATCAGCTCCCACGCCTTGCGCAGCACCTCCGAGCGTTCGCGCGGCGTGCGCGCGGCCCAGTCGGCCATGGCCCGTTCCGCGGCATCGAGTGCCGCGTCGGCATCGGCGGTTTCCGCCGATGCGACCGAGGCGATGACCGCTTCGGTCGCCGGGTTGATGACGTCGAAACGCGCGCCGTCCGCGCCAGGGCGCCAGGCGCCGTCGATATAGAGATCGGTATAGTCCATCGGTTCCTCCCGAAGGTCACAGCAGATGGCGAAGCGGCTCGTCCAGCCGCCCGGCGAAGTCGGACAGAAGCGCGATGGCCTCGGGCGCCGTCAGCACCCCGGCATCGCATTCCAGTGTCAGGTCGATTCCCTCGGGACCGGCCAGCAGGGTGATCACAGGCACCGCTTCCGGCCCGAGATCGACCGATGCGAGCGGCGAAAGCCGCAGATCGCGAAGGATCAGGTCTGGTTCGGCCTCGTTCGGTTCGGCGCGGCCGAGTGGCGCGCGGTCGGCATCCGCAAAGGCCTGCGCGTATCCCATCCGTTCGACCGAGACATTGAGCGGTGCCTCGGCGCGCCGCAGGCTGGCGGCGGCGAAGGCCGCCAGCAGCGGCGCGGGGTCGCGAACGCCGGTTTCGGCCGCGAGCCACGCAGCGAAGCTGGCCAGCCCTTCGGCCCCGCAGCGCGCCGTCAGTCGGCGACGCGGTTCAACGCCGGCCTTGGCGGGCGTTGCGGCCGGCGCGGGAAGGGCGCGCAGCGCGTCGAGATCCTTGACGTGGTAGGGCTGCCTGTGCCCCGCCTCGACCAGCCGCGCCAGGTCCAGGCCCTGTTCCCGCGCCAGCCGCCGCGCCTTGGGCGAGGCCAGGATGCGGCCCTCGACGGATGTTGGCGCCGCCTTCGACGGTTCCGGCGCCGCCGGTTCCGCGGTGGCCGCTTCCTTGGGTGGTGCGGGCGGCGATGCGGGAGGTTCCGCCGCTGGCGCCGGTTGCGCCCCGCCCGTTTCGGCGTAGCTGCGCACCACTGGCGCTTCGGGCGCGTCCGTCGTCAGGATCGCGACGGTTTCGCCCACCGGCACCTCGTCGCCCGCCTGGGCCAGCACCGCGGCCAGATAGCCGGCGGCCCCGGCGGGAACCTCCATCGTGCTCTTGTCGGTTTCGACCTCGAACAGGATGTCGCCCTCGGCCACCTGGGCGCCCGGTTCCTTGTTCCAGCCGACCAGAAGGCCGGTATCCTGCGCCATGCCCAGGGCGGGCATGATGATCGTCGTCCCGTCGGGCAGGTCCGGCGTCGTGGCCGGCGCGTCCGACGGCGCGGGGGCGGCGACGCTGCCGCCGCCCTCGGGGCTGTCGGCGATGCGGGCGATGACCTGGCCCACCGGCACGTCCTCGCCCGCGCCGGCGGCCACGTCGACGAGGTAGCCCGCGCCCTGCGCCTCCACCTCCATCGTGGCCTTGTCGGTTTCGACCTCGAACAGCACGTCGCCCTCGGCCACCGCATCGCCCGGCGCCTTGTGCCAGGCGACGATCTGGCCGGTATCCTGCGCCATGCCAAGCGCGGGCATGATGACGTCAAGCGGCATCGATCATCTCCCCGGCGACCAGCTTGCGCGCCCGCGCGGCCACGCCTTCGGGGGTGGGCACCGTGATATCCTCGAGCGCCGGGCTGAACGGCACTGGCACGTCCATCGCACCCATCCGCTGCACCGGCGCATCCAGATGGTAGAACGCCTTTTCGTTGATCCGGCTGGCGATTTCCCCGGTGATGCCGAAGCTTTGATGCCCCTCGTCCACCACGATCACGCGGCTGGTCTTGCGGGCCGAGGCCAGAAGCGTCTCTTCGTCCAGCGGCACGATGGTGCGCGGGTCGATCACCTCGGCCGAAATGCCTTCGGCTGCCAGGATATCGGCCGCCTTCTCGCAGACCTGCCGCATCGAGGAGGTGCCGATCAGCGTGACATCGCTTCCCTCGCGCAGCACGTTCGCCTGGCCGAAGGGGATCAGGTATTCCTCTTCCGGCACGGGGGCCTTGTCGTTGTACATCAGCTTGTCTTCGAAGATCACCACCGGGTTGTGGTCGCGAATGGCGGTCTTCATCAGGCCCTTGGCCTCGTAGGCCGAAGAGGGCAGGGCCACCTTCAGCCCCGGAATATGCGCCACCAGCGCATGCAGCGACTGGCTGTGCTGCGCGGCCGATCGCCTTGTCGCGCCCAGATTGGTACGCAGAACCAGCGGCACGTTCAGCTTGCCGCCCGACATGTAATGGATCTTGGCGGCCTGGTTGCACAGCTGATCCATGATCAGGAAGATGAAATCGCCGAACATCAGGTCGACCACGGGCCGCGTTCCGGTCATCGCCGCGCCCACGGCAAGGCCCATGAAGCCGGGTTCCGAGATCGGGGTGTCGACCACGCGGCCGGTGCCGAATTCCTCGACCAGGCCGGACAGAACCTTGAAGGGCGTGCCCGCCTCGGCCACGTCCTCGCCGATGATGAACACGGTCTCGTCGCGGCGCATTTCCTCGGCCAGGGCCTCGTTCACGGCCTGGGACAGGGTGATTTCTCGCATTCTCTCCTCCTCACGCCACGAAGACGTGCTTGTCCACTTCGGACGCGTCGGGATAGGGGGCGGCCAGCGCGTATTCGACGGCGGCGGCGGCATCGGCCTTGATCTCGGCATTCATCGCCTCGATCTCGTCCTCGGTGGCGATGCCCTGCTCGACCAGCCAGCCGCGGAAACGGATGATCGGGTCGCGGTTTTCCTTCCAGTCCCGCTCTTCGTCCTTGGAACGGTAATATTCGCGGTTGATGTCGCCCACGTGGTGGCCGTGATAGCGGTAGGTCATCAGTTCCAGGAAGAACGGCCCCTCGCCCTTGCGGGCGCGTTCGACCAGGCGCTGCGTGAGTTCGTTGACCGCCAGAACGTCCTGGCCGTCGACCTGATGCGCCTCGATCCCGAAGGCACGGGCGCGGTCGAGGATGCTGCCCGCCGCGATCTCGTCGGTGCGGGTATATTCGGAATAGCCGTTGTTTTCGCAGGCATAGATGACCGGCAGCTTCCACAGGGCGGCCATGTTCATGACCTCGTACATCAGGCCCTGCGCGGTCGCCCCGTCACCGAAGAAGCAAACCGCGACATCGCCAGACCCGGTCATCCTGGCGGTAAAGGCCGCGCCCGTGGCGATGCCCATCGACCCGCCGACGATGGCGTTGGCGCCGAGGTTGCCGTTCGACTGGTCGGCGATATGCATCGACCCGCCCTTGCCGCGGCAATAGCCCTCTTCCTTGCCCAGAAGCTCGCAGAACA
>Ga0180436_10005349_pt1 | contig 11375 bp, 10 predicted proteins | sample SS_ome_2_FD_132434 | JGI IMG/M metagenome (GOLD analysis project Ga0180436, IMG submission 132434) | Hypersaline lake sediment archaeal communities from the Salton Sea, California, USA - SS_3_S_2 metaG | ecosystem: Environmental > Aquatic > Non-marine Saline and Alkaline > Hypersaline >...
CGGGGGGCGCGTTGGTGTACGCCGTCTGCGCTCTCGGCCTCGAGGAGGGTCCCGAGGTCGTGGCCTCGTTCCTCGCCGAGCAGCCCGCCTGGCGCGCGGTCATGCCGCGCGTCCCGCTCCCGACGCTGCCGGCGCCGGTCGGTGCCTGGCTGCTGCCGGATGCCGCCGGCCTCGACGGCTTCTACCTCGCCCGCCTCGAGCGGGCGGAGGCCGGCGCGTCGGACGCGGCGCCCGCGTGACCCCCTACATGGCCGCGGCTCCCCCCGTCCAGCTCTCCGAGCGGGTCTTCCTGCTGCCCGGAGGCGTCAACGTCGTCCTGGTGGTCGAGGGTCGGCGGGCGCTGGTGATCGACAGCGGGCAGGGCAAGGAGGGCGCGCGGCGCGTGCGACGGGCGCTCGAGGCCCTGGACGTGGCGCCGTGCGCGATCCTGACGAGCCACGCGCACGCCGACCACTTCGGCGGCCACGCGCGCCTGCTGCGCCGCTGGCGGGTGCCGGTCCACGCGCCGCCGATCGAGGCCGAGCTCATGCGCGCCCCCTTCCTCGAGCCCGTCTACCTGGCGCACGGGGCCGCACCGGCGCCCGAGCTGCTCGGCCCCTGGTTCATGGCCGAACCGTCGCCGGTCGATGCGCTGCTGGCGCCGGGCCACGCCCACATCGAGGGCTTCGACCTGCACGTGCACGACGTGTCGGGGCATGCCCACCGGCAGTTCGCCTTCGAGGTCGACGACGTGTTGGTCGCCGCCGACGCCGTCTTCGGCCCCGCCGTCCTCGAGCGCTACCCGCTGCCCTTCGGGCAGGACGCGGCGCGCCAGGCCGCGGCGGCCGCCTGGGTGGGCGAGCGGCGGGTGCGGCTGGTCGTCCCGGGGCACGGCGAGCCGGACGCGCCGGCCGTCCTGGGGCAGGCGACGGTGGCGGCGCTGGAGCGGGTCCGGCGCGCCGTGACCGAGGCCGTCGACCAGGGCAGCGTCGAGGCTCCGGGCGCCATCGGTGCCCCGGGCACCGACGCGGAATGGGTCGAGAGCCACGAGATCCTGGCGCGCGTCGCGGCGGCCCTCGACGTGCCCGAGGTCGACCTGGCGCGCTGGCACCTCGACCACACCACCGTCCAGGCGCACCTGCAGGCGTTGCGCCAGGACGGCCGCCTGCGTCCGCGGGTGCGCGGGCACCGCCTCGCGTGGGGTCCGGCGTGAGCGACGTCCCCGCCGAACGAAGCCTGAGCGGTTGGACGCTGTGCAGCGCCGGCGGTTGCGAGGGCGTCACCGGCAGCGCCCACCTCCTCGTCGACCGCGACGGGGCCCGCATCCTCGTCGACGCCGGGCTGTTCCAGGGGCCGGACGAGGACGAGGCCAACCGGGCGCCGTGGCCCTTCGAGCCGCGCGACATCGACGCCGTCGTCCTGACCCACGGGCACCTCGACCACGTCGGCCGCCTGCCGCGCCTGTGGGCCGACGGCTTCCGCGGGCCCGTGTTCGCCACCCCCGCGACCCTGGCGGTTGCGGAGGTCGTCCTGCGCGATGCCGCGCGCATCCAGGCCGAGGACCACGCCCGCGCCCGGCGGCGGGCACGGCGGAGCGGGAGCGGCCGGACCGCGCCGCCGCCCGCGTACTCCGACAACGACCTCGCGTCCGTCCTGGCGCACGGGCGCGCGGTCCCCTTCCACCGCCGCTTCACCCTCCACCGCGGGGTGCACGGCACCCTGGGGCGCGCCGGCCACGTCCTCGGGGCCGCCTGGCTGGCCCTCGACGGGGCCGGCGGGCGCGTCCTCGTCTCCGGCGACCTCGGCGACGCCGACGGCCCGCTGCACCCGCCGCCGGAGCCGCCGCCGCCCGCCGACGCCCTGCTCATCGAGTCCACCTACGCCGACGGCCGCCACCGGCCGTGGCCGGCGACCGCCCGCGCGTTCGGCGAGGTCGTCCGTCGCACCCTGGACCGTGGCGGCAACGTGCTGATCCCGACCTTCGCGCTCGAACGCACGCAGGCCGTGCTCCACACGCTGCAGGCGCTCGAGGGGAGGCACGAGATCCCGCGGGCGCGGGTGGTGCTCGACGCCCCGATGGGCGAACGCATGACGGAGCTGTACCGGCGTTACCCCCAGACCCTGTGCGCGGCGATCGCCGACCGTCTGGCGCACGGCGACGACCCGTTCCGCCCCGCGGGCCTCGAGTTCGGGCGCGGGGGCCGGACGGCGCGTGAGCTCCGCCACGCGCGCGGGGTCGTCATCGTCGCCGGCGCCGGGATGCTCACGGGCGGTCGCATGCTGCAGCACCTGGCGTTCCACCTCGGCGAGGCCCGCAACGCCCTGGTGTTCGTGGGCTACCAGGCGGAGGGCACGCTGGGACGGCAGATCCTCGACGGCCAGCAGCGCGTCGCCGTGCTCGGGAAGGAGATCGAGGTCGCCGCCGAGATCGTCTCGGTCGCGGGCTTCTCCGCCCACGCGGACGCCGACGTGCTGGACGGCTGGTGGCGGGCGAGCGGGGCCCGCGTGGTCGTGCCCGTCCACGGCGAGGACGCGGCGCGCGCGGCGCTGGCGGCCCGGGTCGAGGAGGCCGGCGCCGTCGCGCGCCATGCCCGCCTCGGAGAGCGCCTCCCCCTGTGAGGCGCCGCCGCCCGCGGCGACCGGGCGCGGCTCCGTAAGGTCGCTTACCGAATCCGTCCAGGACGGATCTCGCGAGGTCAGCCGGGTTACCGACGGCGGAGCCTCGTCGGTGTTGGATGGGGCATGGATCGCGAACTGCCCGTCATCGCGCTGCGCACCCAGGTCGTGTTGCCACGCACCCTGGAGAACGTCGACGTCGGCCGACCCAAATCGAAACGCGCCCTCGAGGAGGCGCAGGCCGCCGACAACCGCGTCCTGCTCGTGGTGCAACGCGAGCCGCGCATCGACGACCCGGGCGCCGACGACCTGTACCAGGTCGGGACCCTGTGCGTGGTCAAGCAGGTCATCCGGCTGCCCGACGACACGCTCCAGGTGCTCGTCGAGGGCCGCGAGCGGGCGCGCGTCGACGCCTACCTGCCCGGCCCGACGCTGCGCGCGCAGGTCACCACCATCGCCGAGGTCGCGCCGGACAAGGCGGACGCGCGCGTCGGGGCGCTGGCCGACCAGGTGAAGAGCGCGTTCGGCGATTACGCCCAGCAGAACAAGCACCTGCGGCTCGACTCCTTCCACCTCGAGAACCTCAAGGGGCTCAAGGAGGCCGGGCCGCTGGCCGATGTCGTGGCGAAGTACGCCACCTGGGAGGTGGCCGACAAGCAGGCGGTGCTCGAGGAGCGGGACGCGCTCGCGCGGCTCGAGAAGGTCCTCGCGCTCCTCGGTCGCGACCTGGAGCGCTTCGACACGGAGAAGCAGATCAGCGCCCGCGTCAAGCAGCAGATGGACGCGAACCAGCGCGAGTACTACCTGCGCGAGCAGATGAAGGCGATCCAGAAGGAGCTGGGCGGCGACGAGGCCTCGGAGGCCGCCGAGCTGCGCGAGCGCCTCGAGGCCAAGGGCCTGCCCGAGCACGCCAAGGAGCGGGTCCTCAAGGAGATCGACCGGCTCGAGAAGATGGCGGCGGGCTCGCCCGAGGCGACCGTCGTCCGCACCTACCTCGACGTCTTGCTCGAGCTCCCCTGGTCGGAGGCCGACGACGAGATCCTGGACATCGCCCACACCTCGCAGATCCTCGAGGAGGACCACCACGCCCTCGAGGAGCCGAAGGCGCGCATCCTGGAGTTCCTCGCCGTGCGGCAGCTGACCAAGCAGCGCGAGGTGAAGGGCACCAAGGCGCCGATCCTGTGCCTCGTGGGGCCGCCCGGGGTCGGCAAGACCTCGCTCGGGAAGTCGATCGCCCGCAGCATGAACCGTGCGTTCGTGCGCATGAGCCTCGGCGGCGTGCGCGACGAGGCCGAGATCCGCGGGCACCGCCGCACCTACATCGGCTCGCTGCCCGGGCGCATCCTGCAGGGCATGAAGACCGCCGGCAAGGTCAACCCGGTGTTCCTGCTCGACGAGGTCGACAAGATGACCTCGGACTTCCGCGGCGATCCGTCGTCCGCGCTGCTCGAGGTGCTCGATCCGGAGCAGAACGACACCTTCACCGACCACTACCTCGAGATCCCCTACGACCTCTCGAAGGTCATGTTCGTCACCACGGCCAACAGCCTGACGAACATCCCGCGCCCGCTGCTCGATCGCATGGAGGTCATCCAGATCGCCGGCTACACGCTCGCCGAGAAGCTGGCGATCGCGCGCCGCTACCGCATCCCGCGGCAGATCGAGGAGCACGGCCTCGTGGGTTCGCTGACGATCGCCGACGACGCCGTGCGGCTCATCGTGACCGACTACACCCGGGAGGCCGGGGTGCGGCAGCTCGACCGCCTGCTGGCCAAGATCGCGCGCAAGGAGGCGAAGGCGTTCATCGAGGAGCCCTGGGAAGGCGAGAGGGTCGTGGACGCGGAGGCCGCGCGCGCGCTGCTCGGCGTCCCGCCGTTCCACGAGGAGCGGGCCGAGAAGCAGCCGCAGGTCGGGCTCGCCCATGGGCTCGCCTGGACGTCCGTAGGGGGCGTCACGCTCGACATCGAGGCCGTGTCGCTGCCGGGCAAGGGCAAGGTGGCGCTGACGGGCCAACTGGGCGACGTGATGAAGGAGAGCGCCCAGGCGGCGATCGCCTACCTCCGCCACCACGCCGTCGAGTTCGGGCTGCCGGCGGACTTCCACGAGAGCCGCGACCTGCACGTTCACGTCCTCGAGGGCGGCACCCCCAAGGACGGACCGTCCGCCGGCATCGCCATGGCGACCGCCGTGGTCTCGGCGCTCACCGGCCGGCCCGTGCGCGGGGACGTCGCCATGACCGGCGAGATCACCCTGCGCGGCCGGGTGCTAGCGATCGGCGGCGTCAAGGAGAAGCTGCTGGCTGCCCACCAGGCCGGCATCACGCGGGTGATCCTGCCCCAGGCCAACGAGGCCAACCTCGAGGACGTGCCGGACGCGATCCTGGCCGACCTCACGATCCACACCGTGCGCGACTTCGACGAGGTCGTGCGCCACATGCTCGACGTCGACACCCTAGAGGAGCTCCCGCCGCCGCCGCCGGCCGCCGGCGAGGGCACCCGCCTGCCGACCCAGGCCTGACGCTCAGGCGGGGGGCGTCCGCGGGCCCGCGGGCACCCAGCAGCGGGCGCAGGGCGACGCGCCGCGCAGGGCGACCGGTCCCAGGCCGGCGGGAAGCAGCCACGAGGAACCCGGCGACAGCGTGGCCTCGCCGCCCCGCCAACGGAGGGTTCCGGCCACCCCGCGAGCCGCGTCGCCCAGGTCCGTGAGCAGCTCGAACGAGGCCGGCCCCACGTCCCAGGCGACGCCCTCCGGCGCCACGCCCGCCGCCCGCGGCTCGATGGCCTCCAAGACGAAGGCGTCGGTGCGCGCGCGTTCGACCCGCCCCGGCGCCCGGGCGATCGGCGCCGGCGCCGGCGCCTCGCCGGGGGTGAGCCGGGCGACCGCCAAGGCCTGCGCGAGATGGAGTTGGCGCGGGCGGCCGTCCGCGCCCAGGCGACCGTGGTCGAACAGGCGGTAGGTCAGGTCCGAGGCCTGCTGCACCTCGTAGACCATCAGGCCGGCACCCAGGGCGTGCACCGTGCCGGCGGGGTTGACGACGACGTCGTCGGCGGCGACCGACAGCTCGCGCAGCAGCGGCGCCCAGCGGCCGCTCGCGGCCGCCCGGGCGAGTTCGTCGCGCGTCACCTCGCGCGCGAAGCCCCAGGTGACCCGGGCGCCGGGCTCGGCGGACAGGACCCACCACGCCTCGGTCTTCCCGAGGTGGCCACTGGCGGCCTCGTGGCGCAGGGCGTACGCGTCGTCCGGATGGACCTGCAGCGACAGCGGCTCGGCGGCGTCGAGGAGCTTGACGAGCAACGGGAAGCGGGCGCCGTACCGCGCCCAGGGCGCGCTGCCGAGGAGGGCCGCGCCGTGCTCCGCCACCAGGTCGGCGACCTCGCGACCGGCATCGTGGCCCTCGGCGACGCGGCTCCACGGGCCCGCCAGCCAGGCCTCGCCGACGGGCTGGCGGCCGCGCTCGATCGCGGGCTCGCCGGCCGCCCACCGGGTCGCGAGGCGGTCACCGCCCCAGGGCCGCCGCCGCAGGTCCGGGCGCAGGGCCCACGGCGTCAGCACCGACGGCCCCGGCCGGACGGGGGTGAACGGCGGGTGAGGGTCGGGTGGCGGGCGTCCCACGAGACGGTCATGGGGGCAGCGTAGTATGCCGACGGACGCATGACCGAGGCGCTGACCCACTTCATCAACGACGCAGGGTGGACCGCACCGCTGTACTACATCCTGTCGTTCGTCGTGACGGCCCTGGTGCCGGTCATCCCCACGCCGCTGGTGGGCGCCCTGGGGGGCGCCGCCTTCGGCACGGTCGCCGCCGTGCTGTACGGCATCGTCGGCCTGGCGCTCGGCGCGTTCGTCGCCCTGAACCTGTCTCGCTGGATCGGTCGACCGTTGCTGCTGCGCATCTTCAGCCCCAAGGCCTGGAACGAGTGGGAGGCCATCGTGGGCATCCGCAGCGTCGTGCTGTGGGGCATCATCTTCTTCGTGCTCAACGTCGACGTGGCGGTGATCGCCGCGGGTCTCTCGCGCGTGCCCTTGCGCAGCCTGTGGTTGACCGCCATGATCGCGCGCTTCCCGTGGCTGCTCGCCAGCGCCTGGTTCGGCGAGGTCGTGTTCGTCTCGGACACGGTGATGTACCTCGCGCTGCTGGGGCTCATCGCCGGCGTCGTGGTCTTCCAGAAGCTGCGTCCGCGCTTCCAGCACTGGCTCGTCGAACGCGTGAAGACCGAACCGGCCCCCGACGTCGACGCCTCGGCCCCGCGGCCGACGGTCACGCGTCCGGCGTGGTGGCGCCGCTGGTTCGGCGGTCGCTCCTGAGTCGGCCGTCGTCGAGCCAGGCGCGGCGGTCGGCCCGGGCCGCCACGCGTTCGTCGTGCGTGACGAGCACGACGGCCGCGCCGTCGGCGGCGGCCGCCCGCAGCAGGACCTCGACCACGGTGTCCGCGCTGGCCCGGTCGAGGCTGCCGGTGGGCTCGTCGGCCAGGACGACCGTGGGCGCGCCGTAGAGCGCGCGGGCGACCGCGACCCTCAGGCGCTCGCCGCCGGACAGCGTGCGCGGCAGGGCGTCGGCGCGCCCCGACAGGCCGACGCTGTCGAGCAGGGCCAGGCCGCGCGCGCGCTCGGGCCGCCCCTGGACCCGGCCCGGCAGGATGACGTTCTCGAGGGCGTCGAGGTCGGCGAGCAGATGGTGCTGTTGGAAGACGAGGCCGATGCGCCCGGCGCGGGCCCGCGCCGCCGCCTCCGGGGCGAGTTCGTGGACCGCCAGGCTCCCCCACCAGACGCCGCCGTCGGTGGGCCGGTCGAGGCCCGCCAGGAGGTGGAGGAGCGTGCTCTTCCCCGACCCCGAGGGCCCGAGGATGGCCCAGCTCTCGCCGGCCCGGACCCGCAGGTCGACCCCGGCCAGCACCGTGAGCGGTCCCGCCGGGGTGGGGTAGCGGCGCACGAGCCCGGTCGCGGCGAGGACGATCTCCATCCGGTTAGTATAGGACCGCTTCGCGTGGTCGGCCCGAGGGGCCCCGGCCCCGTGGTGGCGGGAGGCACGATGAGCGATGCGGCTACACCGGGCGACGTCCGTGCGTTCCTCGAGAACGTTCCGCTGTTCCGTGGCGCGCCGCCTCGGGCGCTGGACGTCGCGGCCAGCGTCGTGCGCCGTCGGCGCTTCGAGCCCGACACGCTGCTCTTCCAGGAGGGCGAGGCCGGCGACGCCCTCTACCTGCTGGCCGAGGGGCTGGTGAAGCTGTCCAAGGTCGACCTCGCCGGTCATGAGAAGACGCTGGCGCTCCTGCGCCCCCCCGAGTTCTTCGGCGAGATGGCCCTGCTCGGGCACGCCAACCGCAGCGCCGCCGCCGTGACGCTGGCGCCCACGACGTGCTACCTGCTCTTCCGGGACGACTTCCAGCGCCTGCTGGCGGCGTACCCGACCGTGAGCCTCAACCTCACGAGCACGCTGGCCGAGCGACTGCGCGGCATGGACGACGAAGCCCAGGTGCTGTCCTACCAGGACGCGCAGGGGCGCGTCGCGTACGTCCTCCTGCGGCTCTACCGCGACGGCGTCGTCGAGCTCCTCGCCGATCGGGCGCGCGCGCGCCTCACGCACCAGGACCTCGCCAACCTCGCCGGCACCTCGCGCGAGACGGTCACGCGGGCGCTGAAGGCCCTCGAGTCCGAAGGCCTGATCGAGACCCGCCCCCGGGAGGTCGACCTGCTCGACGTCCAGGGACTCGAGGAGCTCCTCCACGGCGTCCGCTGAGCGTGTGGCCCGGGCCCGCGGGCCCGCCGGGCGCTTTCCCGGTCCGCGCGGGCTGGCGCACGCGCGCGTCATGAACCTGGCCGGCGGCGACGTGCGCGCGGCGCTCGACGCCTGCCGGGAGGTCCACGGCGACGCCTTCGTCTTCGGCTTCGGGTCGATCCGGTTCCACTGGTTCCTCGGCCTCGAGGGCGTGCGCTTCGTGTTGCTCGACGAGGCGGAGGCCTTCGGCAACGCCGGCGCCTACGGCTTCCTGGGACCCATCGGCGGCCCGACGGCGCTCATCGCCACCGACGATCCCGAGCACCTGCGCCGCCGGCGGGCGGTGCAGCCCGCGTTCCATCCGCGTCAGGTCGACGGCTGGGCGACGATCGCGGCCGACCGCGTCGAGCGCTTCGTCGCCGAGCGCCTCGCGGCCGCCCCCGGACCCCTGCTGCCGGCGCTGCGCCCGGTGGTGCTCGAGATCGTGCTCGACGTGCTCCTCGGCCCGTCGGCCCGCCAGCGCCACCCGCGCCTGGCCGAGGACGTGGCCACGATGATGGCCTTCGCGAACCTGCCGCTGTTGGCCCAGACGATCAAGTGGCCGCTGCCGCCGGCGCCGTGGGCGGCCTTCGTCGCCGCGCGCCGGCGTGCCGACGCCGCGATCCGCGCGGACATCCGGGCGCGTCGTGCGGGCGTGGGCTCGCGCGGCGAGGGCGGCGTGCTGCAGGCGCTGCTGGCCCGCGACGACGACCCCGAGACGCGCCTGACGGAGGACGAGCTGCGCGACCAGGCGCTGAGCCTCGTCTCCGCCGGCTTCGACACCACGACCGCCGCGATCACCTGGCTCAGCCTGCTGCTGACCCGCGCCGACCTGCGGGAGCCGGTCGCGGAGGAGCTGGCGGCCATGACGCCGGCCGAGGCCGTGCGGGCGCCGCTCGCCGGTGCGCTGCTGCACGAGTCCCTGCGGCTCTACCCGCCGGCGCCGGCCATCCTGCGCCGGGTCCGGCGCGGCGTGACCTGGCGCGGCCACCCGTTGCCGCCCGGCGCCGGCATCGGGCTGTCGCTGTGGCACCTGCATCGCGATCCCGGGCTGTGGCGCGAACCGACCCGGGTGGAACCGCGACGCTGGCTCGAGCGCGACGGGCCGTGGGCGGCGCCGCGCGATCCGCTGGCCTTCCTGCCCTTCGGCCACGGCGGGCGCTACTGCATCGGGGCCGGCCTCGCCCGCACGCTGACGCTCGCCTACGCCTGGGCCGCGCTGCGGAGCGCGCGCTGGACGACGCCCGACGATGCCCCGCGGCCGGTGGGCATGACGCTCGTCCCGGCCGGCGGCCTGCCCCTGGCGTGGCGCCGCGCATGAGGCGAACGGCGGGCGCCCGGCGGCGCTAGCGTTCGACGGGCGTCGGGACGGCGCCCAGGCGGAGGCCGCCGCGGGCCGTCGCCTCGTCCCACTCGTACTCGACGATCTCGGCGTGTTCGATCGGCCGGCGCGTGCCGATGACGGACTGGATGACCACCGCGTGCGTGACGACCACGACGCGGCGGTGGTCGCGGTAGCGCTCCAGCACCCGCAGGACACGATCACGCACCTCGTCGAGCCGCTCCCAGGGCACGTCGTCACCCGGGCGGCCGAGATCGCTGCGGGCGCGGTGCAGGAGCGCCGCGTCGATCTCGCCCAGCGAGTCCTTCTGCGGCAGCCACTCGTGCAGGTCGTACTCGACGTAGAGCGGCTTGTTGAGCGCCCGCGAGAGCAGGGCGCCCGACTCCAGGGCGCGGGCGTAGGAGGAGCACAGGATGGCGTCGGCCTCGCGCAGGCGGAAGTCGCGGGCGATGACGTCGATCTGCAGGCGGCCCAGGTGCGACAGGGGCGCGAACGAGGTCGCCCAACCGCGCACCCCGCGCGATGCGACCACGTCGTAGTCCGTCTCCCCGTGCCGCACGAACAGGACCTGCAAGCGCCCGACCTCCGCCCACGGTGGCGACCACTCCGACCGATCGCCCGCGTGAGGCACGCTACCAACGCTGGCGCGCCGGGGCGGTGCGAAGTCTTACTCGACCCCCGAAGCCGGTACACTGGGGTGTGCAGCCGAAACGCGATCTTCGCCTCCTGAGCGTGCCCCCCGCGGTGCGCGCATGCTGAGCCTCTACCGACGGGCGGTCCTCGGCGTCGCGGCCATCGGACCCGTCGAGCGCTGGTCGCGCCGGCACGGCTGGCGCCTCGGCGCACGCCGATTCGTCGCGGGTGAGAGCGTCACGGAGGCCCTGCCGACGCTGCGGTCGATCGCCGACGGCGGGCGCGCCCTCATCGTCGACGTCCTCGGGGAGTACGTGTCGGATCGGGCGTCCGCGGAGGCGATGGCGGCCGGCGTCGCCACCACGATCGAGACGCTCGCGCGGGCCGGGCTGCCCCCGGTCCTCAGCATCAAGCCAACCCAGGTCGGGCTCGCCTTCGATCCGGAGCTGGCCGCGACCTTGACCGTCGACCTCGCGTCGCGGGCCGAGGCCGAGGGCGGGCGCGTGTGCCTCGACATGGAGGACCACCGCTTCGTCGACGGCACCCTGGCGTTGTTGGCGCGCCTGCGGCTCGCGGGCGCCACCCGCGCCTCGACCGTCCTGCAGGCGTACCTGCACCGCACGCCGGACGATCTCGAGGTCCTCCTCGCCGACGCCCCGGCCGGGAGCGAGCTGCGCATCGTCAAGGGCGCCTACCATGAGCCCCCCGGCATCGCGCTGCGGGACCCCGCCGCGATCCGGCGCAGCTACCTCGCGCTGTGCGAGCGCGCCTGGCAGCTCGGCGCCAAGGTCAACGTCGCCACCCACGACGAGGCCATCATCCGCGAGGCCACCGCCTTCGTGCGCGGCGCCCGGCTGGGGCGCGAGCGCTACGAGCTGCAGCTGCTCTACGGCGTGCGGCCGAGGCTCCAGCAGCGCCTGGTGGACGACGGCCACCCGGTACGGCTGTACGTTCCCGTCGGCGCCGACTGGTACGGCTACTTCAGCCGCCGGCTGGCCGAGCGCCCCGCCAACGCGGCCGTCGTGCTGCGTGGCATCCTCGGCTGAGCAC
>Ga0180436_10005350_pt1 | contig 11374 bp, 8 predicted proteins | sample SS_ome_2_FD_132434 | JGI IMG/M metagenome (GOLD analysis project Ga0180436, IMG submission 132434) | Hypersaline lake sediment archaeal communities from the Salton Sea, California, USA - SS_3_S_2 metaG | ecosystem: Environmental > Aquatic > Non-marine Saline and Alkaline > Hypersaline > Sediment...
AATCCCGCCAACAGAGGGCTGGTTGGCGACAGATCAGCTACGAACGGTTCGCCCGGCAGTTCCGGGAATACCGGTTTGTGGATCACCTGTGGGTTGTATAGGAAATACGGATAATACATTTATATAACTGATCCTCCGGCAAAAGCGTACTTTCATTGCCGTATTGGCAATACCTAAAAGTCAACGACCACCGACCTTGTCGGTGGCATGAAATTAAATCTTTATCTTTTTTATACTGCTCAGCAACAAGGTTGCTTCGCTGCTGCAGTGGACCTCCGTCACCACCGACTAGGTCGGTGGCTTATGATTAGAGTGAAAGATTCGATGAATTTATGACAACGCAAAATCAGAGGTTTTGAGCAGCCCGGAAACCGGTACAATCGGTTTGCCGTCTGCATCTTCTTGAACGTCATCGGGCCAACTGAATTGCGAAGATAAAGCGCGATAGTAAGCCAGATCGTACGGAAGCAGCTTAACCCTTAAATTCTCACCCTCGCCGACAAATTCGGATGAGAGCCCAAAATCCACTTCTCCCAGACTTGTACGAACAATATAGCGCGGCACTTCCCGACCACTGCCTTCACGGCGCACCATGCTTGCTATGTCAACAATATCATACAGGGCCACCGGGTTTTTGGCATTCCATTTGTTTTGGATTGGCAAACCGGCCACAATCAGATGCTGAAATTCAATACCGACCTTGCGGCATGCAAAAGCGAGTCGGTGAATCGCTTCGGGGGTGTCGTTGATACCACTAAGCAACGGCGTGTTGTTATAAACACTGATGCCTTTGTCGATCAGACGGCGGGTCAGCCGGGCATGTGCCGGTTTGATTTCGTCGGCCACTAAAAATTGGCTTTCAATTTCCAGACGCAGCGGATTCACCATGGTGACACTATTCAGGCTGGCTAACTTGTCAATCACTATGGCAGAATAGCGCTGCGGTTCATAGTTGAAATTCAAACTGCGCAGTCTGACTGCATTCACATGCCGGCAGTCTCTCAAAAATTTAACAATCTTAGCAATTTCAGACAGGGATTCAGTAGCATCTCTGGGATCCACGATCACCACATCGGATATCAGCTCGTTTTTGGCGATATAGTCCAGGTCCCCTTGCTCACATCCTGCTGCTATTTCAACTCTGGTTTCATGAACCCTCGCTATCGTAGTCGAACCCGTATCCACAATCGATGGCGCCAGACCTTCTTGCTTCAAGATTTCTGTTTGAATCGTGTTGGAATCTTGCAGAGCACTGGCAACCTTGTCGCCAGTTTTTGGGGGCCTGGCCCCCAGGTAGAGTGAGTTCTCCCCCAGCTTGGCCATGTAATGGATGTCGATGGTCCCCTCGTCATTGACGCGAATAATTTCCATCTCGTTGGCGATGGGAGCAAAACGCTTGAAATAATCAGGTGTATAGGGCGTACGAATCCACATGAAGTCTTCTTTATCCGCCACCGGCTCCACGGCCCAGCCACTCGAGTTCCAGTCGATTTTTCCGATGGGCGTGGCCGTACAAATCCGGGGAATGATGCGGTCCGAAAGATGTGCCCGCAGATAATTACCCGCGGCAATCCCTTTGGCGATCAGCGTCCAGTAAATGCTGTTCCCATGGATCGGGCTGCAGGGGATATATATATAGTGGAGTTCGGCCCCGGCGCCGCGCAACAGGCTGAAAAGACGAACCAGCTCAGGCCCCTCGTCATTGCAGTCCTTTAAAAAAGGAGTCTGAACGAATACCGCAATGCCGCTGTTTACCAGCTCTGAGATAATCATCAAGCTCTGGGGTGAAATTTCATCGGGGTGAATGAAATGGGTGGCAACCTCCATACGTTTACCATTTTCACGCAGTTCTAAGCTTTTATGTTTCAAATACCTCAAGAGCTCCTCATCGTTGGCCAAGAATAGATGCGGATAGTAAGAAATGCAACGGGTGGCCAGGCGCAGGGTCTGCACGTGCTCGATCTGCATCAAGCCATCAATGGCGATGGCCATGTTCCTTCGGTTTAAAAATGGGTCTCCACCGGTGATCACGATTTCTTTAATTGCGGGAGAATTCTTAACATGGGTCACCGCTTGCTCGACATCGGCCGCAGTGGGATTGGCCTCATTGCGCGAGTCCTTGTGTTTGCGAAAGCAAAACCGGCAATAGACCGGGCAACTCATATTCAGCAGAAAAATAACCCGGTTTTGATACATCTGCTCCAGCAATCCCTGATGAAATTGACCGATCCAGGTGTTGACATGTCCGGCCACATCCAGTTCCTCAACAAAAGGTAAATACTGGTAGGCTACGTTCCGGGATACCCGCATCTGACGAACGGTGTGCATGGAAAGCCTCACCGGATAGGTGTCGATGACCGTCTGCATATCATTACGATCGCTGGGCGGCACGTTGATATTGGTCACCTTTTCCAGTTGATCCACCGTTTTGATGGTAACAAGCTGGTTGCCGGGCAACAGGATTTCAAGAATGGCCATGAGCAGCAGATGGGGCATTTTCACATTGTTAATGATTATTTTTTGGGTACCGTTTGCTTGGCCCAATAAATCCAGGAGGTGGGTAAAAAAGCCGTGTGCATCCTGATCGTAGCCGCAAGCCGTCAGCAGGTGCCCCAATTTGTCGGATCCGTCCCCGTCCCCGATGACATTAAAAAAGGTCTCTCCGATGAGTTTTTTTTCGCCATAGTGATCCAGGAAACCGGTCAAGGCGGCAACCAGGGCTGACAGGGCAACGTGATTCTCCTCACCTGAATTCTCACAGATAAATCTTAAGTGAATATCTTCTTGCAGCATCGTCCTTCTCCAATTTCTCATTATTGCTCAACTCTGGCTGCCAGCTATAAGTAGCCCGAAAGCTGAGCCTTAACTTAAAATTACCAACTTAAAACAGATATACAAATTTGTTCTTGACATCGGGCTTCAGCTTTGTGTAATTAACTATTATAGTAAATTCATTTCTATAATAGTATAATATTAAACCAGCCCATAAATGAATGTCAAAGGAAAAATACTATTTCTCCAAGTCCCTTGAAAAGGGCTTGAAGATCCTGGCCTTGTTCAATGGCCAGACCCCGGCTCTCACCCAGAGTGAGATAGCCAAAATGCTGGGTTTGAACATGACCTCAACCTACCGTTACATCAATACGCTGGTGGAGTTGAGATACCTTGAAAAAGATAAAAAGACGCGTGAAATCCGGCCGTCGATCCTGTGTACTTTGTTCTGTATGAACCTGATGCGGGCCACGGATCACTTGAGGCTGATCAAAGACGTCGTGGATCGGATTCATGCCGAACACAATATTAGTATCGATGTGGTTTTTGCCGTCGATGATACCATGGTGCGTATTTACAACCGATCGGCCGAGGAGACATTGACCTATAGCCTTCCGGACTCCTCGCAAAACTGCTTCCATAACACGGCATTGGGCAAGGCCTATTTGTGCAGCCTTTCCGACGATCAGCTTGCTGAAAAAATAGCCAAAATGGAACTGGTACCCAAAACCCGAAAAACCATCATCGACAAGGCCGCATTAGAAGCAGATATCAAAAAAAGTAAGGCGCGTGGATTCGCCCTGAATAATGAGGAGTTTTTGCCTGGATTAATCGCCATCGCCGCGCCCCTGTACGATCCCATTTCAAACAAAGGGGTTGGTGCCGTTTGTTTCGACTTTTCCGTAATTCAGCACGACGCCGGGAAAATAAAAACCAAATACGGGGACATGATCCAAACGACGGCACAATCGCTGTCTGGGCTTCTACCGCCGGGAAAAAACCGCAGTTAGAGGAAAAATAGCATGAAATCAGAAGGCTGGAAACCATGGGCGCTCTTGGCACCGTCCATAAGTGCCATATTCTTTCTGTTGGTCATACCGATTTGTTTTATCGTCGTCTACAGCTTCTGGCTGCGGGCCCCCAGCGGGGCCGACATCCCGGCCTTTCAATTCGGAAATTATGCCAAATTTTTTGAAGATTTCTTCTATCCCAAAATTCTCATCCGCACCATCCGCATTTCCTTTGAAACCGTGATTTTGTGCGTGGTCATGGGCTATATCCCGGCTTATTTTTTCTATCGCAGCGAAAGCCGCTACAAACAGGCCTTTCTGCTGCTCATCATGCTGCCCTTTTGGGTCAGCTTTATCATCCGCACCATGAGCTGGATCAACATCATGGGTGATTCCGGATTGATCAATCATTTTCTGATTAAAATCGGTCTGATTCAAACACCCATTTCCATGCTTTACAATGAATTCACCGTCCTGATGGGCCTGATCATGTATTTGCTGCCCTTCATGGTTTTGAACATCTACGTCAGTCTGGAAGGCATCGACAAAAGTCTGCTGGAAGCTGCCCGCTGCATGGGCTGTACCGAATGGCAGGCCTTCAGAGAAGTGACCCTGCCCCTGAGTCTGCCCGGTGTCAGCGCCGGCTGTCTGCTGGTCTTTGTGCTGACGGCCGGTACCTATTTGCCGCCCATGATCCTGGGTGGGCCGAGTAACGACATGATTGCCAATCTGATTTTCAAGCGCGTCATCGGCACCCTGGACTGGCCTTTTGGGTCGGCCATCAGTGTGATTCTGCTTTCGCTTCTGTTTATGATCGTATGGACCTACAACCGCTATTTGGGCATTAATCAAATTTTCAAAGGTATGCAGGGGAAATAAGGTATGAAAAATTTTTCCTTGGGCTGGACGTTAATCAAACTTTACACGATTCTTATTTATGTATTCCTGTTTGCACCTATTGTCGTGGTGATTGTTTTGGCTTTCAATCCCAAGCAGTTTGGTATCTTTCCCATGGAAGGGGTTAGTTTCCGATGGTTCATTAAATTGGCTCAAAACGAGGCCATCATCGATGCTTTTCAAAATTCGCTGATTCTGGGTTCGCTTACGGCAGTATTGTCCACCACCATCGGCATACTGGCTGCCATGGCCTTTATCCGTTTTGAGTTCCCCGGCAAAAACACGCTCAACACCCTGCTGCTTTCACCCATTATGATTCCGGAAGTGGTATTGGGTGTCGCCCTGCTGCTGTTTTTAAGGTGGCTGCAACAACCCAAGAGCTTCGCACTTTTATTGATCGGTCATGTGGTATTGACCCTGCCTTATGTGCTTTTGATCGTTCAGGCTCGTTTGGTGGGCATTAAAAAAGAATATGAAGAGGCGGCCAAATCGCTGGGCGCCAATGCCTTTCAAACCTTCAAGGAAGTCACCTTTCCGCTTTTGCTGCCGGCCATTTTGGCCGGAGCCCTGTTTTCCTTTACGATTTCGTTCGATGATATTACGGCCACATTGTTCTGGGCGACGGCCCAGAATCAAACCGTGCCGGTAAAAATATTCAGCATGTTGAGAAATTCCATCAGTCCCGAAATCAACGCGCTGGGTGCCGTCATGATTGTTCTCACCGTGGCCACACCCTTACTCGCGGGCTATTTATCCCGCAAGTTTTCCAAAGAAAAGGTCTAATTGACAAACCTCAACTTGAAAGGAGGAACAATGCGTACCGTCACACATGAAAAACTGGATCGACTCTACGAGGCCTATAAAAACGGCGCCATCAGCCGGCGCCACTTCCTCAAGTATCTCGGCCTTGCCGGGGCATCCCTCGGTTTGATGGGAGCGCCTTTCAGCAGCGCGGTCAACGAAGCCTGGGCCGCCAAATCCATCCGATTTGACGGCTGGGGAGGATCCGTCTCGGAAGCATTCCGGGAACATGCCTTCAAGCCCTTCACCCAGGCAACCGGCATCCAGGTCATCGACGGCGAATTCGGAGACATGAACTCCTATCTGACCCGGGTAAAAGCGTCTTATCCGCCCGGCGGTGAATTCAATATCGCCCATCTTAGTGCGGTTTTTGATTATGCCCGCTATGCCGATCTGGGTTTTGCCTCGGTGCTGGATGAATCCAAGATTCCCAATCTGAAGAATGTCATGGCGGCCATGATCAGACCGCTGCGCGAAATCACCAAGGGGACCCTGTCGGCCGTTCCCTATGATTTAGGCCAAACCGGTATCGCCTACAACACCAAGCATATCAGCAAGGCCAAAGCTGAAAAACTGGGCGCCTCCCTGCTTTGGGACAAAAGCCTCAAAGGCAAGTTGGGCAGCTGGGGCGGAGATTTCAGAACCAATATGTGGTATGCAGCCTTGCATACCGGTCAAAGCCCCAACAATATTACCGATCTCAAAGCCGTTTGGGCGGCTCTGCGTGAGCAGCGTGGCCTCATGAAGAAGTACTGGAGTTCGGGCGCCGAATTGATGAGCCTGCTGGCCAATGGCGAAATCTACGCTACCGTGGCCTGGTCGGGCCGGGTGGCGGCACTCCAGCAGGAAGGGCACCCCATCGGCTATTTGTCGCCTGACGGAACCTATTCCTGGATGGAATATCTGTTTGTGCTCAAAGGCACCGATCTTGAAATTGCCCAGAAACTGCTCAATTTCATGCTGGAGCCGGCGGCTGCCATTGCCGTGGCCGAAGGCCAGAATTATCCGCCCAGCCTGGATCCATCTAAAGTAGCCTTGACTGACAAGATCAAGAAAATGCCGGCGTTTGATCCCACCGGCAAATTGGAAGGCTACCTGTTTGCCAACCCAGCGTACTGGAATTCAAATCAGCTGGAATGGACGGAGAAGTGGGACAGGATCAAGGCCGGATCCTAGCATTCAAAATAGCGCCGGGGTCAGACGGTACAGCCCAATCCGTCGACCCCGGGCCGATAACGGAAATGGGGAGGCAGGGAAGTGGCAAGCGACAGCAAACAGCCCATGGTGCAGTTCAAAGGCATTTTAAAACGATTCGGTGATGTCGTCGCCGTCGAAAAAATGGATTTTGACATTGAAGAAGGCAGCCTGGTGACGCTGCTGGGTCCGTCCGGGTGCGGCAAGACCACGCTGCTGCGCATGGTAGCCGGTCTGGAGGATCCCACCGAAGGGGATATATTCATCAAAGGCAAGTGCATCAACGATACCCCCATTCACCAGCGCAATCTGGGAATGATTTTTCAGAACTATGCCCTCTTCCCCCACAAAACCATCTATGACAATGTGGCCTTTGGATTGAAATATCGCGACGTATCCAAAGAGGACATCAAAGAAAAAGTCATCCGGGCCCTGGAAATGGTGCGGCTGCCCGGTGTCGAAAACCGTATGCCCAGCCAGCTTTCTGGTGGTCAGCAGCAGCGCATCGCCATGGCCAGAGCCATTGTGATCGAGCCGGACGTTCTCCTGATGGACGAACCGCTCTCGGCCCTGGATGAAAACCTGCGTGAGGAAATGCGACGCGAAGTGGACAATCTGCAGGCCATGCTGGGGGTCACCACCATTTTTGTGACCCACGATCAACGTGAAGCCTTGAGCATGTCCGACAAGATTCTGGTCATGAAAGATGGACGTAAACAGCAGGAGGGCAATCCCGAATCGGTCTACAATAAGCCCGTCAACCATTTTGTGGCTGATTTCCTGGGCCATTCCAATTTTATTCTGGGTGAGGTTGTGAATGTGGACGACCAGCAGGTCAGCGTCAAGATTGAGACCGGTGACGTCCTTTTTGCCGAAAACAGAGGCGCCTTCACAACCGGTGATCAGGTAGAAATGATTGTACGTGCCCAGCGTTTCGACGCCTTTCCCAAAGACGAATTTCAACCAACAGAGGGACTCAACCATTTTGAAGGCCGTATCAAAGACCGCAGTTATATGGGTGGTGAAGTCAGTTATTTTATTGAATTGAGTGCCGATCGTGAAATCCATGTGATCAGCATGATGCGGACGCGCATTTACGAAATCGGCGAGTCGGTCAGTGTACAAGTTGCACCGCACCACTGCCATCTGATTCACATGCAATAGGTCAATCTGCTCACACGAATACAGGCAACCCGAAACCTGAAAGCTAGATATATTGTTTTCAGGTTTTGTTTTTAAAATTTAAGGAGTAAGTCCATGCCAAAACTGGACCGGATTGAAAGTGGCTTTCATCGTCGGTTTGGCGAACATATCACCACCATTGATTCACATACCCAGGGGGAACCGACCCGCTTGCTGGTCGGCGGTTTGGGGGAAATTCCCGGCGGCAGCATGAAAGCCAAACGGGATTATTTTGAATTGCATTTTGATCAGGTACGTATGCTTCTAACCCGCGAACCCAGGGGGCATCGGGGGATTATGGCGGCCGTTGTAACCGAGCCGGTCAGCCCCAAAGGGCATTTCGGACTGTTTTATATGGATGCCCGCCGCTATCCCTTTTTGTGCGGTCATGCCACCATCGGTGCCGTGGCCACCCTGATTGAAACTGGTGTGTTGAATGCCGCGAATGGCGACGTACTGATCACGGTTGATACGCCCTCGGGTCCTTTGGATGCGCACACCCGCATCCGAAACAGTCGGGTGGAATCTGTGGCCATTGAAATGGTGCCATCTTTTGTTTTTGATGTAGAAAAGGAAATCCGTATCGACGGATTTGGAACCCTGCACATCGATTTGGTCTGTGTCGGCGGCTTTTTCGCCATGGCGTCGGCTGAAAACATCGGCATTGACCTGACCCCGGAAAATAGTCACCGCTTGATTCCTTTGGGGATGAAAATTATTGACGCCGCCAACCAGGCCTTAACAGTATACCATCCCGATCGCCCGGAGGTGAATACGGTGGATGTGACCCAGTTTTATGATCAGGATCCGCAAACGGGTCATGGCAAAAGTGTAGTCATTTACGGTGAATCCAATATGGACCGCTCGCCATGCGGCACCGGGACCACCGCCCGGATGACCTTGCTGCATTATCACAAAGAATTGACACTGGGGGAGATCCATAAAAATTCAGGCCCATTGGGAACTGTATTTGAAGGCCAGATCGTTAAAACGCTTTCCATTGGACAATTTCCTGGTATTATCGGCCAGATTAGGGGCCATGCCCAAATAACCGGTTATCATCAATTTGTCATCGATGCCAACGACCCATTTCCACAAGGATTTCTCATATGACCATATCGGCACAGCGCCCGGAAACCATTCTTTACAACGGCACGATTTCAACCGACCTCAACGGCCCGTCTGCTACCCGGGCCCTGGCTGTTGGCGGTGGTAAAATTATAGCCTTGGGGCCTGATACGGATATGCTTAGTTTAGCCGGACCCGATACTGCCAAGATCGATCTCGATGGACGCCTGGTGGTACCGGGATTCATTGACAGCCATATCCACTTCCATGAATGGTCGCTTAAGCGTCAGGATTTAAAATTAGATGACCTCGCAAATCTCGAAGAGCTGCTGGATCGCGTTCGCAAGGATGCTATGGACAAGTCTCCCGGAGAATGGATCATGGGCCAGGGGTGGAATGAAACCGACTGGACCGAGCCGCGCATGCCCACCCGCGCTCTGTTGGATCTGGCCGCACCGGATCATCCTGTATTGCTGTGGCGCTGTGATCTGCATTTGGCTGCAGCCAATTCGGTTGCCCTGCGAATGGCCGGTATCAATTCCAAAACATCGGATCCGCCGGATGGACGTATTGAACGCGACCACACCGGTGAGCCTACAGGTATATTAAGAGAACTGGCCATCAATCTCATGCGGGAAGCCATAAAGCCGCCGGAAACGACCCAAATGGTGCAGGCCTACCAAGACGGCATCAAGGCACTGCATCGCCGCGGCATAACCGGGATTCACGACATCCGTTTGATGGCCGATACGGACGGGGCCCGCGCGTTGCAGACGTTTCAAATGCTCGACCAAAACAAAAGTCTCGATCTGCGTTGCTGGGTCTCGCTGCCCGGACACGAACTGGACAACATCATCGCATTGGGCCTGCGCACTGGATTTGGCAATAGCCGCCTGCGCATGGGCCACGTCAAGTTCTTCTCCGATGGTGGTATGGGGGCCCGTACGGCCTGGTTGATTGATCCCTATCTGGATGCCGAGCGCGGCATGCCGTTGATGGATATGGAAAATCTGGCCCGGGAAATCGAAAAAGCGGATAAAGCCGGCCTGTCTGTCATGGTGCATGCGGTTGGAGACCGGGCCAATCAAGAGCTGATATCAATTTACGAAAATTTGGAATCGGGCCGTGACACATCCGGCGCACCATTGCCGGCCCTGCCCCACCGCATCGAACACGTGCAGATGATCCGGCCGCATGACATCGATAGGCTTCGTAGCCTTGATATTGCCTTGTGCGTGACCCCCGCCAACATGGTTTTGGACATGAATCTTATCGATACGGCTCTGGGCGCTAACGGAAAATGGACCTACAGCTTCCGTCGACTGATTGACAGCGGCACCCCGGTCATATTCAGTTCCGACTGCCCCGTATGCGATCCAAACCCGCTTCTGGGAATTCACGCCGCCGTAAACCGGCAACGAATTGACGGCACACCGGAATCTGGCTGGTGGCCGGCGTCTTGCGTAACCGTTGCCGAAGCATTGAAAGCCTATACCGAAACACCGGCAAAAGTTCACAATACGCCGGACATCGGGACTATTACTGTGGGCAAACGGGCGGACATAGCAATTCTGGATCATAATCTTTATGACATCCCGGCCATGCAGATCGCGCAGTCAAAGGTAGATATGACCTTGTTTGACGGTCGGGTAGTTTATCGAAATTTCTGATGGATACGATTCAAACCATCAGAGGCTCTATGATCCAACACGGGCCTCATAACGACCGAATCTACTTGATGCGCCTGGCCCCTGGCAATGACCGCAGTCTTATACATGAACTGGAACGCTTGGCCCGGCAAAACCGGTATGGTAAGATTTTTGCCAAAATACCGGCGGATGCCTGGCCAACCTTTGAAGAATCTGACTTCCAAATCGAAGCCGTCATACCGGGATTGTTTAACGGGAAAATTGACGGTTTCTTCATTGCCAAATACTGCCATGCCGCCAGACAACGGGACCTGGACCCTGCAAATTCTGATCGCACGCGCCAATGGGCCCAGGCAGGATCAAAAAATCTTAAAAGTTACGACAATCGTGAGTTCCCAGAGATTACAAGCTGTGCCCTATCCGATGCCCCTGAGATGAGCGCCTTCTACAAAGAAGTGTTTCGAACCTATCCTTTCCCGATTGACGATCCCACCTATCTTCAACAGATGATCAACCAAGGTGTCCCTTACTACGCCATTCGCAATGCCGGCCGCATGGCCGCCCTTGCCGCCGCGGAAATTGACTGGGACCATGAAAATGCCGAAATGACCGATTTTGCCACGCTGCCCAATTGGCGCGGACATGGCTATGCCGGTTTGCTGCTGGATCATATGGAACATCAGGCAACTAAAAGCGGGCTAAAAACCGTGTATACCATTGCCAGGGCGGCCTCCAGAGGTATGAACCATGTCTTCCAAAACCGGGGCTATACCTATTCAGGTTTATTGAAGAATAATTCCC
>Ga0180436_10005355_pt1 | contig 11367 bp, 11 predicted proteins | sample SS_ome_2_FD_132434 | JGI IMG/M metagenome (GOLD analysis project Ga0180436, IMG submission 132434) | Hypersaline lake sediment archaeal communities from the Salton Sea, California, USA - SS_3_S_2 metaG | ecosystem: Environmental > Aquatic > Non-marine Saline and Alkaline > Hypersaline >...
ATCCGCGCCGCCGGCTTCATGGTCGAAGGCAAGAAGTTCACCGGCCACCGCGGCGAGTTGTCACCGTTCCGCGTCGCGACTGCCTTCAAGGATGCCGGCCTTATCGACGAAGTCGCCCAGGCGGAGATCGAGCAGGAACCGGGCATGTTCCCGCGCCCGCCGGTGCTATGCCCCGGATGTCCGCATCGCGGCATGTTCATGGCTCTCAAGAAACTCAAGATTGCAGTGACCGGCGATATCGGCTGCTACACACTGGGTATGCTCAAGCCGCTCGACGCGCTCGATACCTGTATCTGCATGGGTGCCTCAATTGGCAATGCGATCGGGATGGATCGAGTTGACGGTTCAAAGAAAGGCACAGTCGCGGTTATCGGCGACTCGACCTTCCTTCACTCTGGTGTGACCGGTCTGATGGACGCAGTTTACAACAAGTCCAACGTCACCACGATCATTCTCGACAACCGCGTAACGGCCATGACCGGCGGCCAGGAGCATCCCTCCACCGGCCAGACCCTGATGGGCGATCCGGCCGGAACGGTCGATTTTCCAACGCTGTGCAAGGCGCTGGGTGTCAACTCGGTGGTTGCGGTTGATCCTTACGACTACGACGCCTGCCTCAATGCCGTGAAGCAGGAAATGGCCAAAGACGAGCCTTCGGTGATTATCACCGACCGTCCGTGTGTCCTCATGCCGAAACGGATCATGGCCGACCCGTACGAGGTCGATCTCGACGAGTGCAACGGCTGCTCGGCCTGCTTCCGGATCTCCTGCCCGGCGATCGCGGCCGCGGTCGAGACCAACGAGCACGGTCATCCCAAGGCGATTATCGATCCCACCCTCTGCACCGGCTGTACGCTATGCTCGCAGATCTGTCCGGAGGAAGCTATTCACCTCAAACCCAAGCCGGTGAAAGCGTAGGTGACACGATGCAAGACAACAATCACAACATTCTCATAGTTGGTGTCGGCGGCCAGGGTGTTCTTCTGGCTTCAGAGTTGATCTCCTACGTGGCCATGGCCAACGGTCTCGATGTCAAGAAGTCGGAAGTCCACGGTATGTCGCAGCGTGGCGGTGTGGTGTCATCGCACGTCAAGCTGGCGCCGAAGGTCTATTCGCCGACGATTCAGTACGGTCAGGCTGATGTGCTGCTGGCGTTCGAGCAGGCGGAAGGTCTCCGTGCGATTGACTGGATGAAGAAGGACGGCGTGGCGGTCGTTTCGACCACGCGCCTGGTGCCGGCAATCGTGACCTCGACCAAGGGGCTGACTTATCCCGAAGATCCGGTCGGCGATATGCGCAAGCGGACCGAGAGTGTTATCGCCGTCGAGGCTGACAAGATCGCTCTCGAACTGGGCAATCCTCGTCTTGTCAACACTATCCTACTCGGCGTGCTGACCAATCATCTGCCGTTCCCGCTGGATTCGTGGCAGGAGACGATCAAATCGAAAGTCAAACCGAAGTTTGTGGATGTAAATCTAAAGGCGCTCGACTACGGGCGTGGTCTCAAACTCGAGGAGGTCACGGGGTAACATGGCGATTGAACACGGACTGTTGATCATCAACCCCGGATCAACCTCCACCAAAATGGCTTTCTTTGACGGCGACAAGTTGATCGCCGATCAAACCGTCCGTCACGATCCGAAAGAGCTGGGCAAGTTCGACAATGTAGCCGACCAGTTTGACTATCGCATGGGCGATATCGATGCCTGGATCGACACGCTGAATCTTCCCGAGGGTCAACCTAAGGCCGTCATTGGCCGAGGTGCGCCGTTGCGACCGCTGGAAGGCGGTTCGTACAAGATCACGAGGGCCTTGCTGGACGATTTGCACGGCATGGTCTACTCCAACCACGCCTCGAACCTGGGTTCGATTATCGCCAACCATCTTGGCGAACGTTACGGCGTGCCCTGCATGATATCCGACCCGATCACCACCGACAACTTCACCGACGTCGCCCGCATCTCCGGTGTACCGGAAATCGTGCGCAAGTGCCGGGCTCATGCCCTCAACATCAAAGAGGTCTGTCGGCGCGAGGCCGCCAGGATGGGCAAAGCTCTCGAGGAGGTTAACTTCGTAGCCGTTCACATGGGCGGTGGTGTTTCGGTGGCAGCGCTCCAGGGTGGTAAGGTGGTCGATGTCAACGACGCTCTTCTCGGCATGGGGCCGTTCTCGCCCGACCGGGCCGGTGCGGTGCCGATTGGTGCTCTCGTTAAACTCTGCTACAGCGGCAAGTTCACCGAGAAGGAGATGATCACCAAGCTGTCGAAGCAGTCGGGGTTGGTCGCCTATTTGGGACAGGCCGATCTGATCGAAGTTGAGAAGATGATCGACGCCGGCGATGAGAAGGCGCTGCTTCATTTCAATGCGATGGCTTACCAGATCGCCAAGGAGATCGGCCAGGCAGCAGTGGCGCTGTCAGGTCAATTCGAGGCGATTGTCCTCACCGGAGGTATGGCCAACTCGAAGAGGTTGGTGGATGAGATTGCTAAGTACACTTCATTCCTCGGCAACGTTACCGTCGTGCCGGGAGAGTTTGAAATGGAAGCCCTCGCCGCGGCGGGGATGCGTTTCCTAAACGGGGAAGAGGAACTCAAGGAGTACTAGAAGGTGCCCATACATTCTTCGGATGAACTAATTGCTCGAGCGATTGAGATAGCCAACGAAGGTCGCAAGAAAACGGTCGCTGTCGCGGCCGCACAAGATATTGACGTCATAGATGCGGTCGCACAGTCGCAGGCCGATGGATTCCTTAACGGGATTTTGGTCGGTGACAAAGCCAAGATCATCGAGCTAGCCGAACAGGCGCAGGTTGATATCAGCAATCTCGATATCATGGACGAACCTGAGGTGCCTTTGGCCGCTGTGACGGCTGTCGGTCTGGCATCGGAGGGCAAGGCGGATGCCATCATGAAGGGATTCCTTCCCACCTCAGCGCTCCTCAAGACCGTGCTCAACAAGAAGTTCAATCTGCGGGGCAAGAACACGCTTTCGCATTGTGCCATTCTTGATATTCCGGGTCGCGACAAAATGCTCAGTTTCACCGACGGTGGCATGGTAGTCCGCCCGGACAAGGAGACCAAGCTACAGGTACTCGAGAATGCAGTGCTGGTGGCTCGCGCGCTGGGTCTGTCGCCGGTGAAGGTGGCAATCTCCGGCTCGGTCAAGAAGCCGACCGAGAGCATCCCTCACACCGTTTCCGACTCGGAGTTCGTCGCGACCAATGCGCGCCGGATGCTGGAGGATATTGAAGTTGCCTCGCCGATGTCGATCGATCTGGCCCTCTCTCCCAAGGCCGCCAAGGCGTACGGTGTCGATAATCCGGTAGGCGGATCGGCCGACATCTTTGTCGTCGATTCGATCGAAGAGTGCAACATCATCTGCAAATCCTTGATACAGTTCCCCAAGGCCGTTTTCTCGGGGGTGATCGTGGGCGCCAAGGTGCCGGTCTCGTTGGTGTCTCGCACTGACACGGTCAAGAACAAGAAGTCATCGTTGGCCCTGGCCTGTGTTCTTTCGGACTACTATCAGCAGAACGGGATTTGGAGCGGGGAGGAGAACTAGATGGCCACGGAACGCTACATACCGGCAGTCAAAGATTTCGACGACCTAATCGATCTGGCTAAATCCCGCACCGACGGTGCTCCCCGGGCAGTCATGGTTGTGCCCTCGGCAGTGGAGTGGCTAAAGGCAGCTCAACTTGCGATAGATTCCAATCTGATTCAACTCGAAATTCTCGGCGACGAGGAAGTGTTCAAGCGTAAGCGAGATGAGGCCGGAGTCGAGTTGGATGTGCCCGTGGTCGATATCAACCAGCCGGAGCAGGCCATAATCACGGCTTGCCAGATGGCCGCCCGGCGAGAGGCCGATATGATCATCAAGGGGCGCGGCGATTCGATTGAGTTCTTCAAGACCATCTTACGCAAGGAATCCGAGTTCCGGCAGAAGGGACGTCTGGTCTCGCACATCACCGTGATGAAACCGGAGGCCTACCCCAAGTTGTTGGCTATAACCGACTCGGGCATGGTTCCGGAGCCGGATCTCAAAGACAAGTTGTCTATTACCCAGAACCTGATTGGTTTCCTCAAGGCAATAGGTATCGACGAGCCTCGCATTGCCGCGATTTGTGCCGTTGAGGCGATCTATCCCCAGATGAAGTCTACCACCGACGGGGCGGTCTTAGCCAAGATGTCCGATCGAGGCCAGATCAAGGGCGCCTATGTCGATGGTCCCCTTTCGTTTGACTGTGCCATGGATCCCGAGGCGGCCGAGGCTAAGGGCATTACCGATTCCAAAGTTGCCGGGCAGGCTGACGGCATGTTGGCCTCGAGTATCGAGACCGCCAACGGCGTATACAAAGTGATGGCGCTTTACGGCAATGCTCAGACAGCTGGATTGCTGGTTGGTGGACGGGTACCGGTGGCTCTTGGCCACAAGTGGGACGATGTCGACAGCCGATTCAGATCGATCCTATTGGCTTCCCTGGCCGCCCAGGATTGAGCCGGATTTCTGCCAGATTCCAGGCTTTTTGACCTATCAGGTCGGCCTGGGAATCAATGCTTGACTCCACCAGTTAAGCCTGTTATGATCATGCGATTACACGAATTTGGAGGATAGGTATACTATCGTGCAATACTGCGTGATTTTGGCCGGTGGCCGTGGTGAACGATTCTGGCCACTCTCAAGAGAGAAGAAACCGAAACAGTTCCTGAAGCTGATTTCGGACAAGATGATGCTCGAAGAGACCATCGACCGCATTACACCGTTGATTCCCGTCGAGAATGTCCGGATCGTTACCGGCAAATCGATGGTTGACTTGATAGTCGACGTGATCTCCAATGTAGACGATGGCAACATTTTGGCCGAACCGTTTGGCCGAAACACTTGCGCGGCTATAGGTCTTGCGGCAGTACATCTGCTCAAGGAAGATCCCAAAGCCAACCTGGTGGTGCTGTCGGCAGATCATCTTATCAAGCCGGCCGATCGGCTTCTGGATCTTCTCAAGGAAGGCACCGATATCACGGCCAGCAGCAATCATCTTATCACTATGGGCATAATTCCCACCCGAGCCGAGACCGGCTACGGTTACATCCGCGCAGGCGAGGAATTCCAGCACAGCGGTAGACACCCGGTCTATTCGGTTCAGGCGTTCACGGAAAAGCCACGACTCCCGGTCGCCAAGGAATACTACTTCAGCGGCAACTACCTTTGGAACAGCGGCATGTTCATCTGGTCCGCCAAGACTTTCCTTGAGGCGATCGACCGCCATCAGCCGGAAATGGGTGAGCTGTTGCGCGAGTACTCTCAGCACATAGGCACCGATGGCGAATGGGATGCCCGACAGAAATTGTACGAGCAAGTTCTCTCGATATCCATCGACTTTGCTGTCCTCGAAAAGGCCGAAAACGTTCTCACCATGAAAGCGGATATCGTATGGGACGATGTCGGCGATTGGAACGCCCTTCAACGCAACCGGCGGCAGGATGCCGACAACAACGTTGTCGTGGGTGAGGCTGCACTGCTCGATACCTACGAAACGACTGTCTACAACGAAGCCGATGGAATCGTGGCCTGTGTCGGAGTCTCGGATCTGGTCGTGGTGAGATCAGACGAAATCACTCTTGTGGTTCACAAGACTAAAGCTCAGAGCATCAAGAAGCTCCTGGCGCGTCTCGGAGAAAATGAAGAAACCGACAAGTATCTTTAGTATAGTTGCGCTGGGTGCGCTTCTGGTGTTTTGCCTCGGCTGCATCGGCGGCAGCGGCAAGGGTGACGAAAGCGGGGCCGATCCCGATCGAGGCGAAGTGCCTGAGCGATTTGATCCGATTGAGCTCGAGGAAGATCTGACAATCGTTCCTGCCGAGTACCCTTCTGACGCGTCCATCGGAACACCCGACAGATCAGACAGTGATACCGCAACCACAACCATCGGGGGACAGTCGGCACAAGCCTCAGATTCCACCGACGCCCTGCAGGTGGGTGATCAGGTCTATCGTGTGCAGTTGTTCACCAGCAAGCTCTATGGTGAGGCGCAGAAGGCCAGGAAGGTAGCCGAGGAGATTTTCGACCGACCGGTTTATCTCGACTATGAAGTCCCCTATTTCAAGCTGAGGGTGGGAAGCTTCGCCGATCGCTACGAGGCGGAGTCATACCTCGGTCGCGCCCGTGGCGTTGGCTACGAAGACGCCTGGGTCGTCGCGGTCAATCTGAACGTCAAAGAACTCAACCCCATGTATGATACTCTAACGCCGGCGCCGCCGCCGGAGGACACGCTACAGGATGTTATCGGTCCCTTCCAGGAAGGTTGATATGCCGCTGGTCCGGGTATCACTGGACAAGCCGGAGTCGGATGTGATCTCGAGCGCCGCCGAAAGCCTGAGTTCCGGAGGCGTGCTCGTAGCACCGACTGAGACCCAGTATGGGCTGCTGGCGAGGGCCGACAACCGCGCCGCCGTCGACAAGGTGTTTCGAATAAAGGGCCGGCCCCACGGTATGCCGGTAGCGGTGTTCGTGAAAGATCTAGACGCCGCAAGGAGTATTGTGAACTTCGACAAGGACGCCGAGATTTTGGCAGCGCGGTTTCTACCGGGACCCATGACGCTCGTCCTCCCGGCACGAGCGACTCTGATGGATTCTCTGGTCAAGGACGGCAAAGTGGGGCTGCGGGTTTCGAGCTGTCCCGTAATCAGGCAACTGCTTTTGGCGGTGGGGCATCCGCTGACAGCCACATCGGCCAACCTGTCGGGTCAGCCCGCTCCGGTCGATATCTCAGGAATCGCTGACTCGTTCGGCGACTCGGTCGACTGGTACCTTGACGGCGGGCCGCTCACCGGACCTCCTTCGACGGTGGTGTCGACAACGCCGGTTGTTGTTCATCGCGAAGGAGCTGTTAGCAAGGACGAAGTCCTCAGCGCGCTGGGGAGAAAAGAGACATGAGCAAGAAGTTTACGATCCTCTTTGTATGCACCGGCAATACTTGTCGGTCGGCGATGGCTCGGGGAGCCATGAGAGTGCTGCTGGAACGTGAGCGTCCCGGCAAAGCACACGTCATATCGGCCGGTACGCATGCGGCCATCGGTTATCCCGCAACAATGTACGCCATCGAAGCCGCCAAGATCTGGGATGCGGATATCACCGATCATTCCTCCACACCTCTGGTGGGCGAAGTCATAGACCGGGCCGACCTGATCTTCGCGATGACGCCTGGTCACATGAAGGAAATCCTGGCGCTCCAACCCGAGGCGGCGAGCAAGACTTTCCTGTTCAAGAACTTTCCCGATCCCTCACCTGAAGGTGAGGGTGTCGACGATCCCATTGGCCAGTCGCTGGATCGCTACAATCAGACTTTTCTCGAAATTGGCGAATATCTGGGCAAATACCTGCCCGAGATTGTAAGAAGAATCGATGAGGGAGGCAATGAGTCTTAAGGCCAAACTACAGAGGTTCTTCTTGCTGTCACTGATTGCTGTCGGCCTCGTGCCGCTTCTATATTTCGTTACGGTCGAAGTCCAGAATGTCGGAGCGTCCACCGCTGCCGACTCGCTTGCGGACACCATCCCGCCCCACGAACGGTTCGTGGACAACGTGTCGTTTGGGGTAGGAGAGAAGCTGACTTTCGATGTCAATTACGGCTTCATCAACGCCGGTCAGGCGGTGATGGAAGTCCGAGATCTTGTGGAGTACCGGGAACGCCCGTGCTATCAAGTCGTTACGACTGCCACCTCGAATGATTTTTTCTCGACTTTCTATAAGGTCGAGGATCGGGTTGAGTCGATCATCGATGCCGAAGGCATCTACACCTGGCGGTTTGAGAAGAATCTTCGCGAGGGCAATTACAGCGCCGATCGAATGTACACCTTCAATCAGCGTGAGAACTACGTAGTGGACGGCAAGGACACAGTGGCGGTACCGCCCGTGGTTCAGGACGCTCTTTCGGCGCTCTACTTTGTGCGAACTCAGGACCTCCAAGTGGGCACATCGGTGTTCGTGGACAACTTCACCGATGGCGAGCAGTACGCCCTGGAGGTGAGGGTCGTCAAAAAGGAGACGATCGATGTCGATGCGGGACGTTTCGATTGTATCGTGGTGGAGCCGCTTACACAATCCGTAGGTGTCTTTCGACATGAGGGTCGATTGAAGGTCTGGCTTACCGATGATCGTCTGAAAATGCCGGTACTCATGAAATCCAAGGTCCTGGTCGGCTCTATATCCGCCGAACTGACAGACTTTGAACTGGGTGAAATCGTCTCATTCTGACAATGGATAACTCATCCCGCAAATCTGAACCTGTCGACCTCTCAGGGGTGAAACGCTATCGCCATGCTGATCGCGAGAGTATTGCTTCGACAGGGCTGTTCGGAAGGCCTGTAGAAGATCTGGCGGGAGAAGACTTCTTCGATTCCCTTCCCCAGTACTTGAAGGCCACTGACCTCCGCGATTTCATCAAAGCCGTTGTCGCGGCGCGTTCTGCAAATCGCCCGTTTCACGTAATGGCCGGGGCTCACACGATAAAAGTGGGGACTTCGCCGATCCTGATCGACCTCATGGAGCGAAACCTAATTACGGGCATATCTCTGAACTCGGCCGGGTTGATTCACGATCTGGAGGTGGCATTCTTTGGTGCTACCTCGGAGGATGTGCAAGCCGGACTATCCGACGGCAGTTTTGGGATGGTCGAAGATACGGCGCAGATGTTCGCGGCCGTTTGCGATTTGGCCTTTGACCGTAAGATCGGATTGGGCGAAGCGGCCGGACTATTCATAGAAGAGAAAGCCGCACCGCACAGCAGATTCTCCCTGTTTTGCAATGCCCGGAGATCGGGTATACCGGCGACGATCCATATAGGGATCGGCACCGACATCGTGGCCCAACACCCCGAGTTCGACGGCGCGCGCGCCGGAGCCGGTTCACATCATGACTTCAAGCTCCTCTGTACCTTGTGTGGTGAAATAGATCAGGGTGGAACGGTAGCCAATATCGGCTCGGCCGTAATTCTTCCCGAAGTGTTTCTCAAGGCGCTTACGGTTGCCCGCAATCTCGGAAGTTATGAAAGCCGTCTGACGACGGCCAATTTCGATATGATCACTCACTATCGTCCCACTCAGAATGTGGTGAGTCGACCCACTCAAGGGTGTGGTAAGGGATACAACTTTGCCGGACACCACGAGATCATGATTCCCCTGCTAGCCTGGGGTTTGAGACGGCTGTGGGACAAGAGGGATACCAACAAAGAATAGAAGTACCTGCAAATAGTTTCGCGCTCGGAGTTGCATCCGGGCGCCGACCCGACTCGGAGATTTCCAATGCCTAAGCTTGTTGAATGCGTTCCCAACTTTTCCGAAGGACGCCGCCCTGAAGTAATCGACGCCATCTGTGAAGCCATCACGGCCGAGGACGGCGTTGTTCTGCTGGACAAAGAGATGGATCACGATCATAATCGCGCCGTGGTGACATTCGTGTGTCATCCGTCCAAAGCCGTCGACGCCGCTTTTCGCGGTTACCAGAAGGCTGCGGAACTGATCGACATGACCACTCACTCGGGAGAACACCCGCGCATGGGCGCTTGTGACGTTTGCCCCTTCATCCCGATCTCGGAAGTGACGATTGAAGACGCTGTCGAGCTGGCGAACAAGCTCGGCCAGAAGGTGGGCGACGAACTTCAGATTCCGGTCTTCTTGTACGAGGACGCTGCTTCGACTCCGAAGCGTCGCAATCTGGCGAAGGTGCGCAAAGGACAGTACGAGGGCATGATCGATGCGATCGCGAATGACCCGACTCGCAAGCCCGACTATGGTCCGGCGAAGATGAATCTCAAGTCGGGAGCAACTGCGATTGGCGTTCGATTCCCGCTGGTGGCTTTCAACGTCTATCTCGATACCAACAAGAAATGGATCGCCGACAAGATTGCCGATGCCGTACGCAGCCTTCGCGGCGGTTATCGCTTCTGCAAAGCCCTTGGCTTTGAGATCAAGGAACGCGATCAGGTCCAGATATCGATGAACCTGGTTAACTACCCCAAAACTCCGGTCTTCCGCGTGTTTGAGTCCATCAAGGCCGAAGCGGCCCGGTACGGCGTCAATGTGACATCTTCCGAAATCGTTGGTCTTATCCCCAACGACGCTCTCCTGGCAGTCTCGGATTACTATCTCCGACTCGAGAACTTCAGTGATGAACAGGTTCTGGAGAACAAGCTGGCCGCCGCCGGCGGTGCCTCTGGAGGAGACAAGGAAAGTTTCTACGACGAAGTCGCCTCGTCGTCTCCCGCTCCCGGTGGCGGATCGGTGGCCGCATCGGCCGGCGCTCTGGCCGCTGCTCTGGCATCCATGGTCTGTCGTCTGACGGTGGGCAAGAAGCAGTATGCTGAGGTCAAAGACGAAATGTCGACCATCCGCGACAAGGGGGATGTCCTTCGCGCCGAACTGACTCAACTGGTCGAAACCGACTGCGAAGCCTTCAACCAGGTTATGGAAGCCTTCAAGCTGCCGGCTGGTGACGAACGAGACCAGGGAGTCGAAGCCGCCAACAAGCACGCTGCGGATGTACCCCTCACGGTCATGAAGAAATCGTTCCAGGTTCTGGAACTGGCCAAACCGGTTGCAGCCAAGGGCAACGAAAACTCGGTCACCGATGCCGGCGTGGCCGGCCTGATGGGTCTGGCGGCGGTCGAAGGTGCCGGATACAATGTCAAGATCAACCTCACCGGAATCAATGACTCCGCCTTTGTAGAGAAGACCAAGGCCGAAGCCAACGAGATCATCGACAAGGCCCGGGCTCTCGCCAAGGAGATTCAGGAACTGGTGGAGGCGAAACTATAGAATGCGGGGGAGGGCTGATTTACATCTCCATACGGTTCATTCTGACGGGTATCTTACCTGCCCCGAACTGTTGGAGAAAATCAGGGGACTGAAACTGGAGGTCTTCGCCGTAACCGACCACGATACGGTCGAAGGCTGTCGCGAAATGCAGACGTTGGTCAAGGAGGACGACCCCGAACTGATGACGGGGATCGAGCTTTCGGCCGACCATGAGGGTCACGAGGTACATTTGCTCGGTTATGGGTTCGATCCCGAGGACAAAGCTCTCAACGGCCGCATACTTTTTATGGAAGAAATGCGGAACCAGCGAGGGGCCTTGATGGTCCAAAAGCTGAAAGAGGCCGGAGCCGAAATCTCTCTTGAGGAGTTAGAGCGTTGCGCCGGAAATGCAGCTATTGGTCGGGCGCATGTTGCTCGAGTCTTGATTAGTCGCGGAATTGTCAGCACTTTCGAAGAAGCATTTCGGTTATATATTGGAAACAACGGACCGGGCTTTGTGCCCAAGCAGAACCCCGATACCGCTGAAGCTATCGAGCTCTTGCACCAGGCCGGTGGA
>Ga0180436_10005356_pt1 | contig 11366 bp, 11 predicted proteins | sample SS_ome_2_FD_132434 | JGI IMG/M metagenome (GOLD analysis project Ga0180436, IMG submission 132434) | Hypersaline lake sediment archaeal communities from the Salton Sea, California, USA - SS_3_S_2 metaG | ecosystem: Environmental > Aquatic > Non-marine Saline and Alkaline > Hypersaline >...
CAAACTCGGCGAACAGGTTTTCGACCCGGTCGCCGAGCGCGTCTTCGATCAGCGTTTGCGCCTTCTCACCGGGAAACGGAGGTACCTGGTCACGCAGTTTCGCCAGTTCTTCGGCAATATCGTCCGGTAACAGATCCCGGCGCGTGGAGAGAATCTGGCCGAACTTGACGTAAATCGGCCCGAGATCTTCCAGTGCTCGCCGTATGCGCTCTCCGCGAGGGCGGCGTTTGCCGAGGTTGGCCAGGTAATGCGGGGAGAGAAAGCGCAGAAACCGTATCGGTCGAAACAGGTGCGCCGCCAGAATGAACTCATCCAGCCCGTGGCGCATCAACACCCAGGCGATGTGCGCCACCCGCATTCCTTCGCGCACAGGAATCATTGCGCGTTTTTCTCCAACAGTTCGATGCGGGCGATCAGGCGTTCAACATCATCGCGGGTACGCTCGACGTCGGACTGCCAAGCCTCGAATTCGAAACGATGTGGCAACAGACGCGCCTCTTCGGTGAGGTATTCGGAGAGGTTTTGTTGACCGATGCCGGCAACACGTTCGCCTTCTTTTCTGGCGGCACGCGCACCGCGTGCCAGCTCGTGAGCACCGACGTCGCCAACCAATTTGGACAGCTGCTCTTCCCAGTCGATCGACAGGCCCCCGAGGATTTCGCTGAAACGGTGTGCCAGCTCGGTATCGCCGTGCAGCTTCACGTGCCCGGCAAACAGTTGCGAGGTGCTCTGCGACTTGTCGCTGGCGCGCATCAGGTCGAGTGGGCTGCCCTCAATCACGGCATCCGCCTCGCCCTCGAAACTGCCCAGCACTTGTAGCCGGCCCTGCTGGTCCGGTACGAAATACAGCGTGATTCCGGTACCTCGCAGAGCGATGCCGATCACCTGGCCGTGGAAACGGGCAAAACGCTGCGCGGCCTGCTCGTCCAGGTCGATCAGCTGGTTGAGGGTGGTCTCTATGCCTTGCAGGGCGACGTCACGCAAGCTCATCAGAGCGGGTATTCAGAGTTTGAAGCCGCGATGAATAGCAACGATGCCCCCGGTCAGGTTGTGCACATCGCAACGTTCGAAGCCGGCGTTCTCCATCATGCCCTTGAGTGTCTCCTGATCAGGGTGCATGCGAATCGACTCGGCCAGGTAGCGATAGCTCTCTGCATCACCGGCGATCAGCTCGCCCATTTTCGGCAGCAGGCTGAAAGAGTAGGTGTCGTAGATCTTTTCCAGGGGTTTGTTGGTCGGCTTGGAAAACTCGAGCACCAAGGCGCGGCCGCCGGGCTTGAGCGCACGATACATCGAGGCCAATGCGGCATCCTTGTCGGTGACGTTGCGCAGACCGAACGCGATGGTGACCAAGTCGAGGCTATTGTCGGCAACCGGCAGCTTCTCGGCATTGATCTGCGCGTAGGCAATGTTGCCCACGTGTCCGCGGTCAATCATGCGATCCCTGCCGACACCCAGCATGGCAGCGTTGATGTCAGACATCAGCACCAAGCCTTCCGGGCCGACCAGGCCGGCGAATTTATCTGCCAGATCGCCTGTGCCGGATGCCAGGTCGAGGATTTTCTGCCCACGACGTACCCCGGCCAGCTCAATGGCGAAGCGTTTCCACAAGCGATGGATGCCCATCGACATCACGTCGTTCATGATGTCGTACTTGCTCGCAACCGAATCGAACACGCCACGCACCATGCTGGCTTTTTCTTCGGCGCGTACGGTTTTGTAACCGAAATGGGTGGTGTTGTCGTCGCTCATGGCAAGTACTGCGATAGTGGGTGTTAAGCGGCCGGTTCCTTGCGGGTGTAGCCCTTTTCCTTGAGTTCCTCGAGGTAGGACGCCCACAGGTCGTCAAAATTCTTCCCCAGATTGTACAGGGTTTCCCATGAGTAGATGCCGGTGTTGTGCTCATCGTCAAAATGCAGCACGACCGCATAGTTGCCAACCGGCTCAATGCGATCGATGTTGACCGTTTCCTTGCCGACCGGGCAATTGCGTTGACCCGGCGCATGTCCGGTAACCTCCGCTGAAGGTGAGTAGACGCGCAGGTACTCAGCCGGCAGCTTGAAATTGCTGCCGTCTTCAAAAGAAACTTCCAGCACGCGTGACATGCGGTGCAGGTTCAATTCGGTGGGGTTGGGGGTGTTGAGCATTGGATTGTTCCCGCTAATTCATTGGAATGCCGGCTATTTTCGCCAATTGCGGGGGGATTTTCACCCTGTGGGCATGGAGGTAGAAGCGAGGTTCACGGCGGACGTTTTCAGGGATGATCAGCGAGTTCAAATTCCAGCAAAAGGCGGCCGGCAAACAGGGCATCGATGTGTAACTGATCGTCCTCCCGCGCCAGCACCAGGCCTTGCGATGGCCTGGGATGGATCAGCTCGACAGTGCCGTTGTAGCCGTTGCGCAGGATCCGCAGGCTGACTCTCATCGGGTAAAACCCATCGAGGAAGCGTCTCATGTAGGGGCCGCTTCTGAGGAGGTATCGGCCATTGTCGAGGCGGGTCACAAGCTTGAGCTCTGCACTCAGGCACAGCTGCGCCTGCGCCGAAATATCTTCCAGTTGCACGCTATGTTCCGCGACCTTTGCTTTGCCGATCCCTGTTGCCCGGGTGAGAGCGAGATTGCGCACGTGGCCTTGCCGGAAAGCGATCTCTGCCAGTGGTACCGGGTCAAGGTGTTCATGGCATTGTGTAAGTTCGACCCAGCCGCTACGCAGGCTGTCTCCGGTGATGGTCAGTTGATTCTGGTGATGGTGAAACGGACCGCCAGGAGGTGGCGACGTGAATAACTCCAACTCGCCTTCGTTGACCCCAGAGACATCCGGTTCGTCCTGTTCGAACCAGGCCTCGGTTCCCGCCGACTCCGCTTTCACAGGTCCTGCCGAAAGACATGCCCACAGCAAGCTGAAAAGCAGCAGGTGCATGCGTGTACGGCTACAAGCTATGGCGTTCAAGGCCTCTCCTCCAACCGGATAACCTGAAGAAGTTCTCAGCAGCAAAGTTACTGCCAGCCAGGGTGTAGAGCGTGATTCAGGTTCAGCGGCTCCACGGCTGTTCTCGCGTCGCAGTCAGTATGTCTGACAAGCATAGCGCTATCTCGCCGGGCAATCGTTTTGGGCTTTAGCGGTACTCCTTTGAGGCTCGCTGTTGTGCAAGAGGGAACGGTTACCGTCGTTAGCGACTGACTAGAGAATGTAACGCGTCAAGTCCTCGTTTTCCGAGAGGCTTTCGAGATTACGATTCACGTACTCCGCATCAATAGTGATGGTGCGGCCGGCGTAGGCTGGTGCCATGAAGGAAACCTCCTCCAGCAGGCGCTCCATCACGGTATGCAGGCGTCGCGCACCGATATTCTCGGTCGTTTCATTTACATGCCAGGCGATTTCAGCGATCCGCCGGATGCCGTCGTCGGTGAATTCCAGGTCAACGCCCTCGGTCGACAGCAGGGCCTGGTATTGCTCTGTAAGTGACGCATCCGGCTCGGTGAGAATACGCACGAAGTCGTCGCTGCTCAGGGCGCTCAGCTCGACCCGGATCGGCAGTCGCCCCTGCAGTTCCGGGATCAGGTCTGATGGTTTGCTCAGGTGAAAGGCGCCGGAGGCAATGAACAGGATGTGATCGGTCTTCACCATACCGTGCTTGGTGGAGACCGTGCTGCCCTCAACCAGCGGCAACAGGTCGCGTTGTACGCCTTCGCGGGATACGTCGGCTCCCCCGGATGATTCGGCACGACTGGTGACCTTGTCCAACTCGTCGAGGAACACGATCCCGTGCTGCTCGACCATTTCAACCGCGCGCAACTTGAGATCTTCTTCGTTGACGCGCTTGGCCGCCTCTTCGTCCGTCAGCGCTTTCATTGCATCCTTGATGCGGAGCTTGCGCTTCTTGGTGCGCTGGCTGCCCATGTTCTGGAACAGGCCCTGCAACTGGTTGGTCATCTCTTCCATGCCAGGCGGTGCCATGATCTCCACGCCCAGGGGGGAGGCAGAGGTCTCGATCTCGATTTCCTTGTCATCCAGTTCACCGTTGCGCAGCTTGATACGGAACTTGTCACGCGTCGCGTTGCCTGTGCTTGGAGTGGCCTCGTCTTCCCAGCTGCTGGTTCGGGCGGGGGGCAGCAGGGCGTCGAGGATGCGTTCCTCGGCTGCGTCGATGGCGACATCCTGCAGTTTATCCATCTCCTGCTCGCGCACCATTTTGACCGCGCTGTCAGCAAGGTCACGAACGATCGAATCAACCTCACGGCCGACGTAGCCAACTTCAGTGAACTTGGTTGCTTCGACCTTGATGAAAGGGGCATTGGCAAGCTTCGCCAGACGACGCGCGATCTCGGTCTTGCCGACACCGGTCGGACCGATCATCAGGATGTTCTTGGGGGTGATTTCGTTGCGCAGTTCATCATCGACCTGCGCACGGCGCCAGCGATTGCGCAGCGCGATGGCGACCGAACGCTTTGCCTCCTGCTGGCCGATGATGTGTTTGTCCAGTTCGTGGACGATGGCTTCAGGGGTAAATTCAGACATCGGTTAACTCTTCGATGACCAGGTTGTGATTGGTGAAAACGCAGATGTCGGCCGCAATGGTGAGGCCTTTTTCTACGATGTCGCGTGCTTCCAGCTCCGTGTTATCCAGGAGTGCTCGTGCGGCGGCCTGGGCATAGCTGCCACCGGACCCGATTGCCATCAGGCTACCTTCGCCTTCAGGTTCAACCACATCGCCGGTGCCGGTGAGGATTAGCGAGGCCTCCTTGTCAGCGACCAGCAGCAGGGCTTCAAGGCGGCGCAGCATGCGGTCGGTGCGCCAGTCCTTGGCCAGCTCCACGGCGGCGCGGGTGAGGTGGCCTGAATGCTTTTCCAATTTGGCTTCGAAGCGTTCGAACAAGGTGAAGGCATCAGCGGTCGCGCCGGCGAAACCGGCCAGAACTTGGCCCTTGTATAGCCGGCGCACCTTGCGTGCATTGCCTTTCATGACTGTATTGCCCATCGATACCTGTCCGTCGCCGCCGATCACGACCTTGCCGTTGCGGCGCACCGATAGGATGGTTGTTGCGTGGATTTCCTGCACTGTTTTTACCGTCTTGGCGGGGAAAGGCGGCGATTTTACCGTATTACGGGCGCGCCTGTTTTCCCGGGCCGGTTGTGGTTATGGGGATAGCCGGGTGATCGGCTTGCGGGTGATCCAGATGGTAACCCTGAGCGTAATCGATACCGAAGTCACTCAGCATCCTGAGCACGGCCTCGGTTTCGACAAACTCTGCCACCGTTCTCTTGTTCAGGCCCTTGGCCACGTCGAGCATGGCGCGCAGGAAAATCTGGTTTTGTGGATTGTTGGGCAGGTCGTGAATGAACTGGCCGTCAATTTTCAGCACGTCCGCCGTGATGTGTTTGAGGTAGGCAAAAGAAGAGAACCCGGCCCCGAAGTCATCCAGGCAGACCTCGCAGCCTGTCTGGTGCAGGGCCTCGATGAATCGCTGTGCATCCTGGATGTCAGACACTGCAGCGGTCTCGGTCAGTTCTATCATCAGGCGCTTCGGCTGCACCTCGTTTTCCAGCAACCATTTGCGAATGCGCTGCGGCAGTGACGGGTCGTCAAATGAACGGCCCGAGATATTGACTGCTACCGGTGGCATCTGCGGATGCTTGGCGAGCATTTCAATGACATTGCGTACCACCCACTGGTCGATCGCGAGGATCTTGCCGGTTTTCTCGGCCACCGGAATAAACTGTCCTGGCATGTAAAGGTTGTCCGGGTCGACATCGTCGGTGAGACGTACCAGCGCTTCCAGGTGGGCGAGGCTGCGATCGCTGACGCGATATATCCCTTGGAAGTGCAGCTTGAATAAATCGTTTTCCAAAGCGTGTTCGATGCGCTGCGTCCAGGTCATGTGTTCCATCATGGTGACGGTCGTATCGCGCTGTTGGTCGTACAGCGACCAGGTATTCTTACCCTGTGCCTTGGCCTGGTACATGGCGGCGTCAGCCTGGGCCACCAGGGAATCGGGCGAGGTAGCCATGTCTGGATAAATGGCGATTCCGACACTCGTGGTCATGCGGATGTTCTGTCCCTGGAAACGGAACGGTATGCGGGAAACCGCGGTGACCACGCGGTGCGCGAACTTGCTGATATCTTCCTGGTTGTCGTCAAGTAAGGTGAGTATCGCAAACTCATCACCACCCAGACGGGCAAACACATCGTTTTTGCGCACCACCTTGTTGAGTTCTCCGGCGATGCGCGTAAGCACCGTGTCGCCTTCCCGATGACCGTAGGTGTCATTGATGGTCTTGAATTCATCCAGGTCGAAGTACAACAGCGCGAAGCTGTGACGGTAGCGCTGCGAGATGCTCACCATGCGTTCCATCTCCTGTTGGAAGCGATGCCGGTTGTACAGTCCGGTCAGTGAATCGCGTTCCGCCAGGTAGATTAGCTGCTCGGCGGTCTGGCGTTCGAACGTGACGTCTTCATACAGCCACAGGCGCCCGATGGCTCGGGACTCCGAATCATGCACCGGGTATGAGATCTGGGTCAGAATGCGCCCGTCTGCCAAGTTGAGTTCGAACTGTTCGCTGGTCTCGTGCGTATTCTCGACCTGCAGTACGTGGTCAGAAGAATGAGATGGACGGGCAAAAACATGTCGGGAGTGCTCCAGCAACTCTGCAACGGGTAAACCGATCAGGTTGAGGCCTTCATCGAGTGCCCACATGTCCTCGAAGGCCGGGTTCACATACTCGACCCGGTGATCCGATGTCTCAAACAGAATGCCAAGATTCATCGCTGACAGCAGGGCACGGAAACGTGCCTGCTGGCGTCTTGATGTCAGGACCAGCTCCTGCTGACGCGCTTCACTGACCTGCAGATCCGCCAGGGAACGCTGCAGAAAATCTTGCGCTTCCCGGCGCTCGGTCACGTCTACCATGGAAACGCGTTTGCCCAGGGCTTTGCCATTCGGGTCCGAAATCGGCTGCCAGTAGATTGCAACCCAGCGAACCTGGCCGTCCTTGCGTTGAATCTGACTTTCGAATCCGTTGCCGCTGGGCTGGGTCAGTACCTGTTGCCAGCTCGGGGTTTGGTGGGTATTCGATTCGATGAACAAGGGGTGCGGAAACGCCGGCATCTGGCGCAACTCGACTTCGCTGTAACCGGTGAGTTTCTCGCAAGAGGGATTGGTCCAAACCAGACGGTGGTGGGTGTCGATCCAGATTTCCCATGCGTAGGAATAGTCAGATATCGCGCGCAGGCGGGTCTCGGCCTGTTCCCGTTCCTGGGCTCGTTTCTGCAGGGCCTGGCGCATGTCATCGAAAGCCTGTCCCAGACGCCCAATTTCATCGTGCGTGTGAATTTTGATCGGTGTTCCGAAGTCGCCATCAGCAATGCGTTGTACCTCGCGCTGCAGGCGGGACAGATTGCGCAGCGCGACCCACGCCACGGCGCCAACCAGGAGAACCGTGAGCAGGTTGGAGACTATTCCGACGGTGGCTAAAGACTGTTGCCGTTCCTGGCGCAGCTTTACGAAAGCCCGGGTGTCGAGGCCGATATGCGCATGCCCGACAACTTCCCCGCCAAAGGTCACATCGAAAGACGTTCTGAAAACACCTTCTTTGAGCGCTGCACTGATGTTGGAAGTGTCCTCTGGTTCGACGTCCGTGTTGGGCAAATGGCCAGCGATGGCAGCCTTCTTGTCGCTTACATCATCGACCCAAACATACCGAAGGTAGGGAATTTCCTGCGGCAGTGATTGGGTGCGCGACGCGAGTTGGGCAAAGTCTTCGGTGAACAGCGGTGGCCCAAGCACAACATTCAGCAGTGAAGAGATTGGCTGTGTGTATTGCGGAAGTTCCGCCTGCATGAAGTCTTCGACCTGCGCGTCGTACAGCCAGTTTTTTACCCCAAGCATGCTCAGCTGAACCAGCACCGTGACGAGGATGATTTTCAGCAGCAGCGATCGGCGGATAAAAGAGAGCATGCTTCGATCTAGTCGCCGGCTTTCCCGGCCTCGGCAATTTTTGCAAGGTAGTGGTCCAGCAGTTCAAAGTCGGCATTCTCAGGTTTGCGTATGCCTTCCAGGCCAGTGCTGTCGAAATAGCTTTCACCCGGCGCGGTGCCAGGGAATTCGAACAGGGCTTCCCGCAGGGCCGTTCGAATCTGCGAGGCGATGCGGGGATGCACCATGATCGCAAAACCGGGAATAGGGCCGGATTCACCAATTTTTTTAAGCTGTGCTTTTTCCGGTGCGGCATAGCGATTCCAGGTGGGTCCGCCGACTGCTGCAGCATCTGTAACGCCGCGAATGACCATGTACAAGGCGTCGCTGTGTGAGCGACGTGGCCGGATGGTCACGTCCGTATGCGGTCTGAGAGCATGCTTTTCAAGCTGGGTGAGTGCCAGTTGGTGAATGATCGCCGGCTTGGGTGGCAAGGCCAATGTCGTGCCTTTCAGGTCAGCGATGGTTTCGATGCCGGTACGCTCATGGGTGAGAAAAATGGCGCGAGACTGGTTGCTGGTGAAGGCCAGCCATTCATAACCGGCTTCTTTTTCCGCCATTCGTCCAAGGTGAGGCGCGGTGACGATGATGTCGTACCGGGCCTGTGCTGTGCGCTGTTTGAATGCGCTGAAGCTGGGTGCTGTCACCATGCGGATGGGTTGCCCGCTTGCGTTACTCAGGTGTTGTTTGAGCGGCTTATGCAGCTTCGCCAGCGTAGTGGCGTCAAAATAGGGAAACACACCCAGTGACAAGGCGTTTGGCATGTCGGTGGCGGCACTGGTCGCAATCCCGGGCAGCAGCAGGCTGATTCCGAGGAAAAGTTTGCAGAATCTGCCAACGATTTTTTGCATGCGCTGTAGCTTCTCGAGGTTCAGGGCTGTTTTTTGCGGCGGGCCCGAGGGTGGGCCTGATCATAGACCTTGGCCAGATGCTGAAAATCCAGGTGTGTATAAATCTGCGTTGTACTGATATCGGCATGCCCGAGCAATTCCTGAACTGCGCGCAGATCCGTTGATGACTCGAGCATGTGGCTGGCGAAAGAGTGCCGCAGCATGTGTGGATGCACACTGCGTGGCATGCCTTGCTGCAGGGCGCGCTGTCGAATGCGCGCCTCAATGCTGCGCGGGCTCAGGCGCCCTCCACGCTGGCTAACGAACAGTGCGGTTTCGCCGTTTGTTGCGAGTTGTCCGCGCACCTTGAGCCAGGCATCGACGGCTTTGCGGGCCATGCGTCCAACCGGTACCCGGCGCATCTTGCTGCCTTTGCCCAACACATCCAGCAGGCCATCGTTGTTGTGCAGGGCATGGACATCCAGTGCCGCCAGTTCACTGAGGCGCAGGCCTGAGGAATAAAACAGTTCCATGATTGCACGATCGCGAACATCGAGCGGGTCATCGCCGGGGATCTCCAGCAGGTGAGCCACCTGGTCGACATCCAGTGTGGTGGGCAGTTTGCGTTTGACCTTGGGCGCACGCACGCCCTCAGCCGGGTTGGTGTCAACTCGGCCTTCACGCAGCTGGTGATTGAAGAAACCGCGCAGTGAGGACAGGTGGCGTTGCAGGGTTTTGCCGGAAAGGCCCGCCCGGTGCCTTGCGGCAGCATACTGGCGGATCTGTTGCTGGCGGACCTTGTGCCAGGGATCAAGTGAGTGTTCCTGACAGAAATCAAGATAGTTCACCAGGTCGCGCCGGTAGGCCTCGACGGTGCGAAGTGAAAGGCGGCGTTCGAAGCGCAGGTAGTCAAGAAACTGCAGCAGTTCGGGATTGTCTGCAGAGGCGTTACTCAATGGGGTCAGACGCCCGGGCTGGATACCGCGCTCAGGGTGGCGCTGACAACATCCGCCAGGCGCTGCAGGAAGTCGACCCCCTTGCCGGGATGAAAACGGTCCTCGTCGCGGCTGCCAATGGCAAGGATGCCAATCAGTGGCGGGGACTGGACCGGGATCAAGGCCACCGAACCCGTCTCACCCGCCTGCGAGCCGAACAGGAAATCGAGCTGTTCAGCAGGCAGCTTGCCGCAGCTTGGGCGTTGCTTGTCGATGAAGTCATGGAACATGGCTGGCCCGGCTTCGTTGGCATGCGCCTCAAGCTCTTCGCGAGCAAACAGTTTCATTTCGACCGCGTCGGCCTGGAACAGCGAGCGTAACTCATCCTGCAGGGTGTTCAGCACCTCATCGAAACTGCGGGTTTCAATGAGCGAGAGGGTCAGGCGATGCAGGCGCTGCGCCAGCGACTCGTTTTCCCGCGCCACCCCGATAAGATGTTCGAGCTGGCTCCGGTAATTCTGGTTCTGCTCACGCAGCGTGCGAACCTGGCGTTCGATCAGGGAAACGGCGTCGCCGGTGGGATGGGGGATGTCGATGGCCGCCAGCGCATCGGGATGATGCTGGAAGAAATCCGGATGTGCGACCAGGTAATCGGCCACCTTTTGCGGCAGATCGTCGCCACGTTCATCCAGATCGTCGTGCTGCAGGCTCATAGGTCAATTTCACCCTCGAAGACTTCGGTTGCCGGCCCGGTCATCCACACGGGTTGGCCCTCTCCCTGCCAGCTTACCATAAGACTCCCACCCGGCAGGTGGACCTCCACCTCCGCGTCGAGCAGGCCGCGCAGACGTCCCGCAACCACGGCAGCACAGGCACCTGTGCCGCATGCCAGGGTTTCGCCGGAGCCGCGTTCGTACACTCGGAGATCGACGTGGGAGCGCGACTTCACCGCCATGAAGCCGGCGTTGACGCGCGCCGGAAAGGCCGGGTGGGACTCCACTGCCGGGCCGAGGGTTTCCACGTCGGCTTCGTTGACGTCATCGACGACGAGCACCGCATGTGGGTTTCCCATCGAGACGGCGCTGATCTGCAGCGTTTGATCTCCCACCTGCAGGGCATAAGTTTCGGCGCGCGCCGGCGCTTCAAACGGAAGCTCGGCCGGCTCCAGCATGGGGGCGCCCATGTTGACCTTGACCTGTTCATCCCCGAGTACGGTCAGCTGGATATTGCCGCGCGCGGTACCAACATCGATCACCTGCTTTTCCGTCAGACCATGGCTGCGCACGAAACGTGCGAAGCAACGCGCCCCATTACCGCATTGCTCCACTTCTGACCCGTCGGCATTGTAGATGCGGTAATAGAAATCGGTCTGCTCATCATGCGGCGCTTCGACCAGCAGCACCTGGTCGCAGCCAACGCCAAAACGCCGGTCTGCCAGGAATTGTAGTTGCTCGGTGGACAGCTCGATTTTCTTGCGGGTCGCGTCGAACACCACGAAGTCGTTGCCCAGGCCATGCATTTTGCTGAAGTGATATTGCATACGGCGAGTTTGCCACAGCGGAGGGGGCAGTGAAAAAGCCCGGTTGGTTCAATTGTTGGGCCGGTAACTTCCCCGTGCCGCCCAGTG
>Ga0180436_10005359_pt1 | contig 11359 bp, 10 predicted proteins | sample SS_ome_2_FD_132434 | JGI IMG/M metagenome (GOLD analysis project Ga0180436, IMG submission 132434) | Hypersaline lake sediment archaeal communities from the Salton Sea, California, USA - SS_3_S_2 metaG | ecosystem: Environmental > Aquatic > Non-marine Saline and Alkaline > Hypersaline >...
AGTTTTCTGGCCGATCCGCTGTTCCTGTTCAGGACCACCGAGGGCGGCATGTCCTTTCACGGCGGACTGCTGGGCGTCATGGCGGCCATGTGGTGGTTTGGGCGTAAGTCCGGACGCGGCTTCTGGGCTGTTTCCGATTTCGCCGCGCCGCTGGTTCCGATCGGCCTGGCGCTGGGGCGTTTCGGCAATTTCATCGGCGGCGAACTGTGGGGGCGAACCAGCGACGTGCCGTGGGCCATGATTTTTCCGAATTCGATCCAGCACGGCGGCTGGGCATCAGAGCGCGTGCATGCAGCCTGGCAGTCCGGCGCGCTGGATCACTTGGCGCGGCATCCGAGCCAGCTTTACCAGATGATGGGCGAGGGCATCGCGCTGTTTATCCTGCTGGCGCTGTATTCCCGCGTGCCGCGTCCGGCCGGCGCGGTTTCCGGGATGTTCCTGGTCGGCTATGGGTTTTTCCGGCTCATTGCAGAGTTTTTCCGCGAGCCCGACGCGCATATCGGTTACCTGGCGGGCGGCTGGCTGACCATGGGCATGCTGCTGACCCTGCCAATGATCGCGGCCGGGTTATTGCTGATCGCGCTGGGGGCACGCAGGGATGTTGATACCGGTTGAGCGCCCCCCGGTCCTTTGTGGCAGAATCCCCGTTTGAGCCGGGCGATACGGACAGCGTGAATGAGAACCTACCTCGACCTTCTGCAAACGATCCTCGATCGCGGTACAAAAAAGTCCGACCGCACCGGAACCGGCACGATCAGCCTGTTCGGTCACCAGATGCGTTTCGACCTGTCGAAGGGCTTCCCCGCGGTGACGACCAAGAAACTGCATTTCAAGTCCATCATTCACGAGTTGCTCTGGTTCCTCGCCGGCGATACCAATATCCGCTACCTGAACGACAACGGGGTTCGGATCTGGGACCAGTGGGCCACCGCCGAGGGTGAGCTGGGTCCGGTATACGGTGCGCAGTGGCGTGACTGGGTGGCGCCGGACGGACGCCATATCGACCAGATTGCGCAGCTGCTCGAAGACCTCAGGGCGAGACCCGACTCCCGGCGCCATATCGTATCGGCCTGGAACCCGGCATTGCTGCCGGACGAGACCCGAAGCCCCCAGGAGAACGCGACCGCCGGCCTGCAGGCGCTGCCGCCCTGCCACACCATGTTCCAGTTCCATGTCGCAGACGGCAAGCTCAGCTGCCAGCTCTACCAGCGCAGCGCGGACGTGTTCCTGGGCGTGCCGTTCAACATTGCGTCCTATGCACTGCTGACCATGATGGTCGCGCAGGTGGTAGACCTGGAACCGGGCGATTTCGTGCATACCTTCGGTGACGTTCATATCTACCTGAACCACCTCGAGCAGGTCGACGAGCAGCTGTCGCGCGAGCCCTACCCGTTGCCTGAAATGCGCATCAACCCGGACGTGAAAGACCTTTTCGCATTCCGCTACGAGGACTTCGAGCTGGTCAATTACCAACACCACCCCGCCATTCGCGCGCCCATCGCCGTCTGAGCATCGCTCGTGCTGGCCGGAAAAACCGTCACGCTGGTCGCCGCGATGGCGCAAAACCGGGCCATCGGGCTCGCAGGAGCCATGCCCTGGCACCTGCCGCGGGAACTGAAGCATTTCAAAGAAACCACCATGGGCCGACCGATCGTGATGGGTCGCAAGACCTGGGAGTCCATCGGTCGTGTACTGCCCGGGCGCCAGAACATCGTCGTGACCGGCAATCCCGCCTACCGGGCCGACGGCTGCGACGTGGTGCATTCGCTGGAGGACGCCGCACGGGTCGCGCGCGGTGACGAGATCATGATCATCGGGGGCGGGCGTATTTATGCCGACGCCCTGCCGTTCGCAGACCGCATGATCCTGACGCGGGTCGACTGTGAACCCGAGGCGGATACCTGGTTCCCAGAGTGGGACGAGGAGGAATGGACCGAGACGAACTCGCGTCGCGAAAGCGCCGATGACGCGAACCCCTACCGCTACCGGGTCGTCGAATTGCGGCGGCGCGGCGGGACGACGGACTGATCAGCGTTTTTTTCCCTCGACGCTGAAAAACTGCCGGTCTTCCAATCTCAGCGCGGTCAGTTTTCCGCCGTAAACACAGCCCGTGTCGAGGCAGACCACGTTTTTTTTCGTGTAGAGCCCCAATCGCGCCCAGTGCCCGAAAACGATCGTGGTGTCGCGCGTTTTGCGGCTCTTGTGCTTGTACCAGGGCTTGTAGGGTTTGGGGGCCGACCCCGGCGGGCCGCTGGCGCTGCCGAGTATTTTTCCGTTGGCGTCGCAGAACCGCAGACGGGTCAGGATGTCGCTGATCAGCCGTCGCCGCCGCCAGCCGGCCAGTTTTTCGTCCCAGCGGCGTGCTGAACTCTTGCTCATTCTTCTGTAGAACTTGCCGGCCTTGTGCGAGCGCAGCCGGCACGCGACTTCGGCGGCGTGCGACAGCGTATCCTCCAACGTCCACTGGGGAATGACACCCGCGTGCACCATCAGCACACCGTGTTTGTCGCTGTGGTGCGCGAGCGGGGCGCGCCGCAGCCAGGCCATCAGCGATTCGCGATCGGGCGCGCGCAGGATCACGTCGAGTTCCGGGTTGGGGCAGCCGGCGTCGGGATACTTCCAGTCCTCGTGCAGCAGGTACAGGTCGTGGTTGCCAAGGGTGTGCGTGAAGCGATCGCCCAGGCTTTCAAGCAGGCGCAGGGTCTCCAGCGACTGCCTGCCGCGGTTGACCAGGTCGCCCGGGCACCACAGTTCGTCGGCGGCCGGGTCGAAGCGGATTGCGTCCAGCAAACGCTGCAGCGCATCGCAGCAGCCCTGGAGATCGCCGACGACGTAGGTAGCCATTACGCCAGCCTCGCCAGTTGGGCGAAGGCCGCGAGGTCGAGCGTCTCGGGCCGCGCGCCCGGGTCGATGCCTGCCGCTTCCATATCGTCCGCGGCGACGATACCGCGCAGGCTGTTGCGCAGGGTCTTGCGGCGCTGCGAGAAGGCCCTGGACAAGAGCCGCTCAAAGGCTTTCATGTCCGCAATGTCGACGGGCGGCGCGGCGTGCGGCCGCAGCCTGACGATCGCCGACTGGACCCTCGGTGCCGGGTCGAAGGCCTCGGGCGGCACGTCGAACAGCGGCGCGACGCTGCAGTGGTATTGGCACATGATCGACAGCCGCCCCCAGGTCTTGCCCCCGGGTGCGGCGGCCATGCGGTTCACGACTTCCTTTTGTAGCATGAAATGCATGTCCACGATCGAATTGCTCCATGCGAGCACGTGAAACAGCAGCGGGGTCGAGATGTTGTACGGCAGGTTTCCGACCAGGCGAAAGCGCTTTCCTGCCGTGATCGTGCCGAAGTCCATCGAGAGCGCGTCACCCTCGTGCACGGTTACGTTGTCTCTCGCTGCGAATTCGTCGCGCAGCCGCGCTGCGAGGTCGCGGTCGATCTCGACCAGGTGGAGTTGTGCGCCCGAGTCGGCCAGCTGCCTGGTCAGCGCGGCCAGGCCAGGCCCGATTTCGACGATGCGCTGGCCGGGGACCGGTGAAATCGCATCGATAATGCGCCCGATGACGCCCGGGTCGGTCAGGAAGTTCTGGCCGAACCGCTTACGCGCCTGGTGTCGCATCGTGCGCGTTTCGCTCCGCCAGGGCCATCCTGCGGGCCGCGTCCGCCGCCTGGTACATGCTGCCCGCTTCGGCCAGGCCTTTGCCGGCGATATCCAGCGCGGTGCCGTGATCGACCGAGGTGCGCACGTATGGCAGGCCCAGGGTGACATTGACGGAACGCCCGAAGCCCATGTGTTTCAGAACCGGGAGTCCCTGGTCGTGGTACATCGCAACCACCGCGTCGCAGCGGGCCAGCCGCGGAGGTGTGAACGCGGTGTCGGCCGGCACGGGACCGTCCAGGACAAAACCGGCGCGGCGAAGGATTTCGAGCACCGGCCTGATGATTTCGTCGTCTTCGCTGCCGAGGTGTCCGCCCTCGCCGGCATGCGGGTTCAGCCCCAGCACCTGGATGCGCGGTCGTGCGATACCAAAACGTCTGCGCAGTTCGCGCTCCGTGATGCGGAGCACATCCTCGAGGCGTTGGGGCGTGAGCGCACCGGGCACAGACCGCAACGGAAGGTGGGTGGTGACCAGCGCGACGCGCAGGCCGGGCGCGGTCAGCATCATCACGACGCGGGGGACGCCCGCCAGTTTCGCCAGGAACTCCGTATGGCCGCTGAAGGGTACGCCGGCATCGTTGATCACCCCCTTGTGCACCGGACCGGTCACCAGCGCCGCCGCGTGGCCCTGCTGGACGATCTTCGTGGCCTGTTTCAGCGTTTCGAGCACGTAAGCCGCGTTGGCCGGCTCGAGCTGGCCCGGCCTTGACGGCGCGCTGCGCTGCACCGGCAGACAGTGCAGAATCCCCGCGGGGGCTTCATCGCCCGGCTGCCAGGTATGTATCGACGCTTTCGAGCCGATCGCTTCAGCCGTTTCCTCGAGCAAGCCGGGATCCGCCACCGCCAGCACCCGGAACTCGGGGTGTTCCTGGTGAAAACGCAGAAGGATTTCCGGGCCGATGCCCGCCGGTTCACCCGGGGTGATGGCCAGCAGCGGCATCGTTTCCGTCATGCGGCCGCTCACTCCGTCAGCTGTTGTCTTCGTGGCCGGGCAGGCGGATCTCGACGAAGGCTTCGTCGCGCATCTGGCGGATGACTTTCTCGATCTCCTGCTGGGCCCGCTGGCGCATGATTTTCTCACGCGCGTCGTTGCGGATCGCTTCCTCGGTGCGGTCCGTTTCTCGAATGCCCAGCAGTTCGATGATATGCCAGCCGCCCTGGGTCTGGAACGGCTGGCTGAGTTCGCCCGGCTCCAGTCCCATCAGGGTCTGGTATACGCGCTCGCCGTAGGCTTCGGGGGGGAACCAGCCCATGTCGCCGCCGAGGTTGGCCGTTGACGTATCGTCGGAATTTTCTTTTGCGAGTTCGGCGAAGTCGGCGCCGGACTGCAGCTGTTCCTGGATCTCGATGATGCGTTCCATGGCCAGCCGCGGAGTAACCAGCTCGTTGACTTCGATCATGATGTGCCGGGCGTTGTACTCCTCGACCACGACCTGGCGTTTTTCACGGAAATCGTTGACCTTGATGATGTGGAAGCCCATGGGACTGCGGACCGGCTCGGTGAAATCGCCGGGCTGCAGGCCGCGCACGGCGTCGGCGAAGAATGCCGGCACGCTGTTGAGGTCCCGCCAGCCGATCAGGCCGCCCTGCAGGGCTTCCTGGCTCTCCGAATAGGAAATCGCCGCGGATGCAAAGTCGAGCCCGTCGACCAGGCGCTGGTGCACATCGTCGGCCTTGGCCCTGGCCTGCTCGACTTCGCTCGGCGTCGAGCCGTCGGGAACGATGACCAGGATGTGCGAGACATTGTATTCGCCGCCGCTGTAGTCCTCCGAGGCCAGCAGGATGTCGATCTCCGTATCGGTGATCGGGTCCATGCTGTTGACGATGCGTTGCTGCAAACGCTCGGTCATGACCTGCTCGCCGATGTTGCGGCGAAACTCGGCGAAATCCATTCCGTCCGCTTCGATCGTCTGCCGCATCTGCTGAACGGTGATGTTGTTGCTCTGCGCGATGCTGACGAGGTACTGGTCGACGTCGGCGTCGCTGACCCGGATGCCGGTCTGCAGCGCCCTCTGGACCTGCAGCTCGGTCACGATCAAGCGTTCCAGGACCTGTGATTCGAGCAGGTGCATGGGCGGCATGGCCTCGCCGCGCGCCTGGATCTGCTGCACGATGCCGGCAATCGCCTGGTCCAGCTCGCTGCGCAGAATGATGTCTTCGTCCACGAGGGCGACGATGGAGTCAATTTCCCCTGAGCCGCTGTCCTGCAGCAGTTGGGCAGTAGCCTGTGACGGCAGCATGGCGCCGGCCAGGAGGATTAAAGCGGTGAGAGCCCAGGTGTGGCGGGCATTCATCGGTTCGTTCATTCGAAAGGCTTCTCCAAAAAAAGACCCGGCCCGATCGGTGCCGGGGCGTTAGCCAGAACGTGATTTTACACGAAAGGCGATCAGAACAGGCCGCTCGGTCCGCTACCGATGCTGGCCAGCCCCTTGAGGTTGAACTCGACGTAGATTCCGTCGCGGTATTCGCCGTCGCGGTTTCTCAGGTAGCGGCGCAGGACGGTGCGGATGGCCCAGCAGCAGCTTTCGTATTCAAAACCGCCCTGCAGTTCGAGCAGGTCGTCATCGGCAAAGGAGTAGTTCAGCCGCGACAGCACCATCCAGCGTTCGCCGATCGGCCAACTGAGCCGCAGGTCGAACTGGTCGACGCGCTCAGTGCGATAACGGTATTCGAAAGCGACGCGCTGGCCTTGCTCGCCCGACCAGCCCAGGTTCAGCATGCCGACGTCGAAGCGGTTGCGGTCCCAGTTCCACTGCAGCCCGGCGGCCATGCTGAGCTGCGGTGAAAAGTACCAGGTGAACTCGCCCAGGAACGGCGACAGGTCCTCGTTGTCGACCGCTTCGTCGTCGATCTGCACGCGGCGGTCTGCAAAATAGAAAATCTGGCCGAAACCCAGGCTCCAGCGCGCGGCGCCGTTCTGGCTGTCGAACTTGCGCGTGGAGAGCGCCAGCGACAGCTGGTTCGTATCGCCGAGACGGTCACCGCCCGCAAAGCGGTTCGGGTTGAACAGCTGGCTGAATCCGAAAGTGAACTCGCCGGTATCGAACAGCGGCAGGTCATCCTGTTGCTCGTACGGCACGCGAAGGTAGTAAAGCCTCGGTTCCAGGGTCTGGTAACCGCCGTCCGACGTGAAGCGGTCAAAGACCAGTCCGGCATCCAGGCTGGCGATGGCCGCGCCGCGCGAAGGCGACTCGTCGCCGGGCTGGCCGCCGTAGTCCAGGTCGTAGGAGGTGTAACGGTAACCCACTCGCGGCTTGACGAAACCCCAGCGGTGATAATGGTCCCAGTACAGGCTCGGGAACAGGTCCATGCGCGTGCCGGTGACGCCGACGTCCCGGTCGAAAGCGACGACCTCGGAGTCGAGCCCGAAGGTCAGGCCGCCGAGGGCAAGCGGCTGGTCCAGCCGGAACAGCATGCGGGGGACGCGCCGGTAGGGTTCGTTTTCGGGCGTGACCGATTCGTCGATGACCTGGAAATCATCGGCCATGAGTTCGAAATCCCAGTACTGGCCGACGCCGCGCAGGGTGGCGCTGCTGTGCAGGAACTGGCGCGCCGTCTGGCGCAGGGTGGTGCCGTAATCCTGGAAGTAGTTTTCATCGCTGACCCGCTCGATCAGCAGTTCCGTGCTCCAGTTCCGGGTGGGACGGGAATGGTGCCGGACCTGGTAGTGATAACGCTCTTCTTTCGTCTTGCGGTCATCCGGCATGTAATCGAAATCGATTTCGCCCCGCTGCCGGCGCGTCATGAAGCGGTATTCACCCGTCAGCATGAACCCGCGTTCCGAGAACCAGCGCGGCTCCAGGGTGGCGTCCTGGTTGGGCGCGATATTCCAGTACCAGGGAACGCTCAGTTCAAAGCCGGTATCGCTGGAGTAGCCGAGACCGGGGTAGAGGAAGCCGCTGCGGCGCCGGTCGTCGATCGGAAACGTGAACCAGGGCATGTAAAGGATGGGCACACCCTTGAACTTCAGTTTTGCTCCGCGCGCGCTGCCCATGCCTTCGTCGTGCCGCAGTTCGAGCTCTTTCATCTGGAACAGCCAGTCGGGCCGGTCCGAGGGGCAGGTCGTGTATTCCAGGTCGTAGAGGCGGGACGTGACGCCGCCGAACAGTTCCGCGCGGCTGGCGCTTCCGTTCGCGGTGGAGCCGGTCAGGCCGAAATCGATACCGGAAAAATAACCGCTTTCCTCGGCCAACCCGACCCGGGCCTCGCTGCCACGAATCCAGACCTGGCTGTCGCGGTAAAAAACCGGCCCGGGCACGGTGACCACGCTGCTGACCGGGTCGAACAGCAGGCTCTCGGTCTGCAGGTGCTGGTCGGCGCGAAAAAGTTCGACGGCACCGCGGATTTCGCTTTCGCGGTCGTTGGCGGCGTCCAGCTCACGGGCGTAAACGAGAAGCGGAGCCTGCGAGCGGTCGGGCGCAGACTGCACGACCGGCCTCATGGTGCGTTCCGGGCAGGCGCCCGGCGGCGGGGCGGTGATTTCCTGAGCCCACGCGGTCACGGGCGCGGAGAGCCACGCAGTCAGCGGAAATGCTGCCGCCATCGTCAGGAAAAATGATTTGAAAAATCGCAAGGCTTAGGTGCTGCCGGCCGCTGTCAGATAATCGTGGCAAAATCTCACAGATCGCCGCCGGGTGCAACCGGGCCCGGCGTACGCCGCGATGGGCAGCCCGGGTGCTTTGATTTACCATGTAGGCATGGCAAAAATCAGCAAAAGCGACAGCGAATGGAAAGCCCAGTTGACGGCTGAGCAGTACCGCGTGACACGGCAGGCGGGCACCGAGGCGCCGTTCAGCGGTGAATACGAACAGTGCTGGGACGAGGGCACGTACCACTGCGTGTGCTGCGGTCATGTCCTGTTCGGCTCCGACAGCAAGTTCAACGCCGGCTGCGGCTGGCCCAGTTTTCATTCCGAGCTGGACGAGGCCGGCATCGTCCAGAAACCGGATTTCAGCCACGGCATGAGCCGGGTCGAGCTGCTGTGCCGGCAATGCGATGCCCACCTGGGCCATGTATTTCCCGACGGCCCGCCGCCGACCGGGCTGCGTTACTGCATCAACTCGGCCTCGCTGGAATTTCGGCCGTCTGAACAGGACCGGGACGGGTGATCAGGGTATTCGAGGATTTCGACTTCTCGCGGGTCGGGCAGATGCAGTCATTGCTTGAATCCCAGGGCATCGAAACCTTTCTCAAGAACCAGTTCGGTTTTGGCGGCACGGGAGAACTGCCTTTCGTCGAGACGGTTCCGCAGTTGTTCGTGGTCCACGAGAAGGACGCGGATCGCGCGCGGCAGCTCATTTCCGAGGCGCAGGAAGAGCCGGTGTCCGCTGCGACCTGGACCTGCCCGGAATGCGGCACCGAGATCGAGGGCCAGTTCAGCGAGTGCTGGAATTGCGCCGAGGCTGAGGACGCTTAGGGCCTGCCGTCCTTGCTGTTCGGCCGGTCGCTGGGTCAGGGGCCTCTGCACTTCCTGCACCTTCAGCCGGGGCGTGCTCATGGTTCAGCGCCCCTTCGGCGTTCCCTCGTTTTCGGCAGGCATCTCCATTCATCCCGGGACGGCCTCTCGGCTCAGCGCCGCCAAGCGGTTCCCTCGAATCCAGCCCGCATGGACGGGACCGCCCGTGAGGTCGTCCTCTACCATACGGGCTCGATTGGCCATCCAGGCCAATCGTCCCTATGCGGCCTGGATACTCGGCGCTGAAGCCTAATGTTCGCCCGCCGGAATAAATGGAGAGGCTCAGAACGAGCCAACTTCAGGCATCGAGGCCGTGTAAATCTGGGGGCAACACACGAGTTGGCCCGATAGTCAGCGATCCTCGCCGCGCAGGGCCTCCACCTCGGCCTGCAGCCGCTTGGCCGAAACTTCCGAGGCCGGCACCGGTTTGCCCACCCGCATTTCGATCACGGACCACAGCTTGTAGGGTCGGCGCTTGTGCAGCGGGTCGCGGCGGCTGAACATCGATCCCCACAGGTTGCACAGTGCGATCGGCACCACGTCGACCGGCTGCCTGGCGACCATCCGCTCGACCCCCGGCTTGAAAGGCTGGATTTCACCATCCCGCGTGATGCCGCCTTCCGGGAAAATGCCCAGCACGTCACCCTCTTCCAGCACGCCTTCCATGCGCCGATAGGCCGTTTCCAGGATTGCGGGCGCTTCTGAACGGCCGGCGATGGGTATGGCCTTGCCGGTTTTGAAGATGAACTTCAGCAGCGGTATTTCGTAGATCTTGTGGTACATCACAAAACGGACCGGACGCCGGATCATGCCGCCCAGGATCAGCGGATCGACGAAGCTCACGTGGTTGCTGGCGACGATCACCGCGCCTTCCTCCGGAATGTTTTCCAGGCCGCTCACGCGCACCCGGTAGATCGTATGGATCAGGATCCAGATCAGGAAACGCATCAGGAACTCGGGCACCAGCGTGAAGATGTATACCGCCACGACCGCATTCAGTATCGCCGTGATCAGGAAGAGGTCCGGTATGGACAGCCCGGCCGGGCCCAGTATCAGCATGGCCATGACCGCGGCGATGACCATGAACAGCGCGTTCAGGATGTTCAGCCCCGCGATGACGCGCGAGCGATGGCTGGGTTTCGAACGGGACTGGACCAGGGCGTACAGCGGCACGATGTAAAAACCGCCGAACACGCCGATCAGCATCAGGTCGGCAATGATGCGCCAGTTGGCCGCCTCCGACAGGAACGCGCCAAACGTGACGTCGGCCCCGGGTTGCGCCGGCGATGCGAAAAACAGGTCGAGACCGAACAGGGTCAGGCCGATCGCGCCGAAGGGCACGAGGCCGATTTCAACCTGTTTGCCCGACAGCTTCTCGCACAGCAGCGAACCCGTGCTGATGCCCACGATGAACAGCGCCAGCAGGCCCGACATCAGGTTCTCGTCGCCGCCAAGTACGTTCTGGCTGTAGCTCGGAATCTGCACCAGGAAGGTCGCGCCGAAAAACCAGAACCAGGAAATGCCCAGCACGGCGTTCAGAACGACCCGGTTTTCGTTGAGGAACTTCAGGTTGTTGACGGTTTCGCTGACGATGTTCCAGTTGATCTTCAGTTTCGGTGCTTCGGGTTCGCAGCGCGGAATTTTCAGGCTGAACAGCCAGCCTGTCGCGGCGACGGCGAGGCCCGCCACGGCGACCCACCAGGGCCATTCCACCTCGATGCCGGCCAGCTGGGGACCCGCGATGGTGCCGGCGAGGATGGCGACGAAGGTGCCCATTTCCACCAGCGCATTGCCGCCGACCAGTTCCTCGCGACGCAGGATCTGCGGCAGGATGCCGTACTTGATGGGGCCGAAAACGGTCGACTGCAGGCCCAGGAGGAACAGCACGAAAAGCAGCAGCGGCACGTTGTGCAGCCAGAACCCGAGCGTGGCCAGCAGCATGATGACCACTTCGAACAGCTTGACGTATCGAATCTGGGCCGATTTCTCGAACTTGTCCGCGAACTGGCCGAATAAGGCGGAGAACAGAAAGAAAGGCAGGATGAACAGCAGGGCACTGAGGTTGATGATCTGGTCGGTGTTCAAGCCGGCCATCTGGCTGCCCTGGAAAACCAGCAGTGCCGCCAGCGCGTTCTTGAATATGTTGTCGTTGAAGGCGCCCAGGCCCTGGGTCATGAAGAACGGCATGAAACGCCGTTCAGTGAAGAGCCTGAACTGCGAATGGTCAGCCATTGGCGATGGTGGTGAGTAC
>Ga0180436_10005361_pt1 | contig 11356 bp, 9 predicted proteins | sample SS_ome_2_FD_132434 | JGI IMG/M metagenome (GOLD analysis project Ga0180436, IMG submission 132434) | Hypersaline lake sediment archaeal communities from the Salton Sea, California, USA - SS_3_S_2 metaG | ecosystem: Environmental > Aquatic > Non-marine Saline and Alkaline > Hypersaline > Sediment...
AACTGGAAATCGTGTTTACGTTTATAGCGTAACGAGGGTTCAAATCCCTTCCTCTCTCCGCCACACGCACGAAGAACTCAAATCTTCGTGCTTTTTCTTTTTTAGAACAGATTATCCTACCTGCTCTTGGGTTACCGGGTTAGATAACTTATCTTTCATAAACTCCTTTAGATCATCATAATCTAAATGGCTTATCTTTCCGATGAAATTAAAGTATATGTCCACCTGTTGGAAATACTCTTTTCCTACTTTTTCTTTCTTAAAGATAACAATGTGGTCTATCAGCTCAACAACTGTTTCCCTATCTAATTCTTCAACGTAGTTCCTAGCTTTGAACTTCTCAATAATATCAGCAATATGCTTGGTATCCTCATGTGCTTCATTCATATCGGATTTTAAGGATATCCTTCTGCTCTTTAGTTCAGCTTGCTTCTGTTCATATTTGCTCATCAGCTGCTTAAACATCTGCTCGGATATATTACTGTTTACCATCTGATCAAGAAGAACATCAATCTTATTGGAAATACCCTGTAAATCCTTTTCAACCTTGTTAAGCTGTTTTTCAAGCAAATTATTATTTCCGGCTTTTAACTGCCTGTTTACCTGCATCAGTTTATCAAGTATGTTATCAGCATAATTGTTAGCTATGTATGAGAATTTCTTGATTTCACTTAGGACTAATGCTGCGAGTTCGTCTTCACGTATCATATTGAAACTGCATGCATCTTTACCCTGATTGGTGTACGTGCTGCAACGGTATCTCGGATATTCCTTATATTTACCGTTCTTTGAACGATGAAATATCATCTTTGCTCCACAGTCTGCACAGAATACCTTTCGTGCAAACAACGAGAATGTGCCGTCTTTCTTAGGTCTTGCATGAGTTTTACGCTTGTTATCCTTCATAATGGCTTGTACCCTATTCCAAGTGATTTCATCTATCAATGGTTCATGAGTATTTTCAACCACTGTCCATTCATCCTCGGGCACGACATCACGGTGTTTCATCTTGATGTTTTTCTTGCGGCGCTTACCCTGACACATGTGTCCGATATACACTTGGTTTTTTAGTATCCTTAAGACTGTTGCACTACCCCATGATTCTGCATCATTCTTATATGGATTAGGTTTATTCAACCTGCTGAAAAAATGAACTCTGGGTGTTGGTATCTTCTCATTATTAAAAACCTGTGCTATGTGCCTTGCACTGTTTCCCATAGAATACATATAGAATAGTCTGCGTATAATCTCTGCCCCTATATCCTCAATAACAAGGTGATGTTTGTCCGTAGGGTCTCTCATATATCCCATCGCAGGCTGACTGCCTATAAACTGTCCTTTTTTCATCTGGTTCTTTTTAGTGGATTTAATCTTTCGGGATATATCCTTGGCATAGTGTTCATTTATAACGTTGATAAACCCTGCAAAGTCATTATCGTTTTCACTGTCTATTCTGTCATTTACAGCTATAAATCTTACATTGTTTTTCGGAAAGAAATAATCGGTATAGTGTCCTACCTGTGAATAGTTTCTGCCTAACCTTGATTGATCTTTTACCATAACCATATTAATACGCTTATCGTCAATGTCTTGAATCATTCGGTTAAAGCCGGGTCTGTCAAAAGTAGTACCACTAACTCCATCATCTATATAAGTATCTTCTATCTCCCAGCCCCTTTCATTTGCGTATTCTTCGAGCAATGCCTTTTGATTGGATATGCTCAAACTTTCGTTATCAAGTCTGTCATCCCTGGACAACCTTAGATATAATCCTGCTTTATATTTTGCCATTTACTGCTCCTTTCAAAATTAAAAAAGCAGTATCCAAAGCAGCTTAACTTATGTTAAGTATACTCCAAATACTGCAGTTAATCCAAACTAACTTGTGCTATTTCTATGTTAAGCTGACTCCAGACGCTTCTTAATTACATTTTCCATAGCATCCGTAAATTCTTGCTCTTTTTCAAATAGACTTAATACTGTGTAATTGTTTTTTCCTATTTTCATATGAGAAATCAAAGTGTTGTTACATATTCCAAATGTATTAATGTATTCCATTTTAATCTTATTATCTTTATTCAATTTAATCCTGCCTTTCATTTTATATAATTTTCTTCATAAGTAACCAGCATTTATTAACCATAGTCAGCAGTCCATTAATTCTCATAGAATCAATTTGCCCGGTTGCATTGGCGACTTTAGCAATCTGATTTGTATTGTTTGCTATATTGGCAACTAATCGATAGATTTCAGTTATCTTTTCAGTTGGTTTAGGTCGAATGTCTAATCCCATAATCAAATCTCTCATCAATCCTGATTTCGTTAGTCTTGTTTGGCTTTGCTTTTTTAAGATTTCATTGTATTCTTTTTCGTTTACATAGAACTCGATTCTGTATGTTCTGTTGCTTTTATTTTTATTCAATTTGTATTCCTTTCAAGCGATTAATATCGCTATAATTTAGTGGGTTTAAGGGAGCGAGAGCTCCATTACAAGTTGGCATTTTTCCAATTTGGTGGAAAGATGCCACGCTTGCAACTGCAAAAACATAGTTTTTGCTAAAGTTCAGAACTGCATAGCAGTTCCAAAGTTTTGTAGTATAAATAGTGATAATATGGGTTTAAAAAAACAGTAAATCCTTCAAACTATCTGTTAGAAGACATGTTTTAATATTTAAGAATATGTATAATCATAAAACGCTGTACACTATGTACAGCAGAAGGTGATTTTAATCTTAATTTAATTATTTTTTGTTGTTTTTTGTACAGTAACTGTGTACAGCATTATAAAAAACCTAATAAAAACGCTGTACATTTTAGACTGCAATCATTAATTCATAATATATTGTAATTATTTTTTATCGAGTAAATTGTTCGTTTTTTGCCGTCTTCTTGCATGCAAAAAGACGATAGACAATGCTGTAAGCATTGTCTATCGTCTATATATTTTATGTTATATCTATTTACTCTTATTAAACGGTAACTTCGGTGGTTTTAGTCGTTCAGTAATATGCTACGTTTAATAAATAAAGCGAGTGTTGGTTTAGCACTCTCATATATTCCAGTGTGGCTCTATCATTCCAAACCACAGTAAAATATCCTCCTTCCGGTAGGCTGTCATCTTGACAGAAGTATCGTCTGTTTTTCCCTTACATGATTATGGCGAAATGCTTTATTCCTTCAGCACTTTTGAGTAGGTTTTCTCGCTAATATCTCGAAAAGTGGATATATCTCGGCGAACCCCTCACATCGCTAACACATAAAGTAACGTACTTTATTTATGTTCTATTCAATTTTTCTCTCATTCAAAGAACGTGAGTTCTTATATATTAATACATCATTCTAGGCTTGTCAAGGAGTTTAATAGCAAATTATAACCAAAAACAATCGTACCCATGTGATTTACCATTATAAACTTTGCAATTTCTGCTGCTTCCATTCCGTCATCATCTGCATTTAGAATATCATTAGTGCACTTTCCCATTTGATGTATCCTACTATGCTCGATATACTATATTTCGGTGGTATCTTACTAATAGATGTATGTCGTTACTTTCAAATAGGATTCCCTAGTTTATGGCAAATAACTTTCCCTAGTCAAGTAGCTATTTAAATATGTTCTGTCGATGTTCCAACCTGTAGTTCTCGCCGGAAAAGCTAATAACTTGCCACTTATAGCTACAGCTTTTTGGAACCGCCTGTATATATCCCAGTTCTTCGTCTAGCTCTGATTCAAGCAGTGTTTCCACTACTTGCTTTAACATGTCCTTCAACATGCTCTGTAAGTCCACCACATCTTTTATGTCGCCCGTTTTTGATAATTCTCTTGTTAGTTCGTTAAGTTAATTCTCTCTTTTTTACTCATGTAAAAAAATCCTCCACTTTCGTAATTAATCATATTCCTTTAATTACTTTCGTGGAAGATTTTCTTCTTTTACACAAAATTTGTTACAGTCTCGCGATAAAAGCATTTGAGTAGCCCTATTTTTATATGATGAATATAGTTCTGCAACAATATATAATATTTTTAAATACTATCTTGTACTTAATTCAATAGTTTTTCCTATAGCAAATAAAATCTATAATATGTTAGAAATAGCGTAGGGAGCATATAAGAGCTCCGCCCATACCATTTTAATTAAAATAGGATTACTCAATATCAATATCTTTATACACAGTTCCCGTGCCCCAAGATCGGAATCCAGTGAAATTATTCTCACTCTCAGTATCACTTTCGAATGACCAGTCCGAAACAATCTCAGTTCCGTCAATCCAAGCTGTTAATGTTTTTGTTCCAGTACCTGAGTCACTTTCTTGCACCTTCATTGTGACTTCGTGTTCATCGGACCACCATTCATCCCTTTTTGATGATGGGATAATAGAGCTGTCGCTGTTTTTTAATACTAGTAATGGGCTTTTCTCAGAACCATCAATCCGTGGTCTAATTACTATTCCACCATATCCTCTGTCAAACTGGAGAACATATCCGGTATCATGGTCTGGATCAGATAATGATGTTTCAAACAATATTCCGTATCCACCGTATGTGCCTTCATCTAGCTGAGCTGTTGTAGTAATTGTGTATTCGGAATTATTATTATCTACAAAAAGCATCCCGTATGATGATACGAAACCATCTGAGTCAATATTCCAGTTACCGGTTTTTAAAAAGTTATCCAATGATAACCCTGAGAAACTATAATTCGTAGAGGCACCAGCAAGCTCAAAAAGGCTATATAGCCATTTTTGGGAGTCTACATTCCAATAAAATGATGTGTCTTGTTTTGCCGGAGTTATAATATCATTTAAATATTTACTGTCTACTAATTTTTGCATTCTGTTTTCATCGACTAAAATGCCATCAAAAACATCGTCTGTTGTGATGTTTTCGGTAAACCTATAGGCTCTTGTTACGTTGTTGAGAATATATAAATTACTAATATCAGTTGATATTTTTGCTCTGTTCATAACATTAAGATAGTTTGGAACGGCAACAGCAGCTAATATAGCAATAATCGCTATTACTATTATTAATTCAATGAGTGTAAATCCTGTTCGTTTAGATATTTTCTCCATAACATACCTCCTTAAAACAAGAACTTATGAATGGTTTTCTGCTTTTCAAATTTACTAAACCTTATTACCGAAATTCTACGTCAATTAAAATCACTCTCATTTATAGTTAAATTGCAAAGGTTTCAGCAAAATTCTTCTATATAATACAATCTTCAAAACTACTTGTCTATAAAATAATGACTTGTTATTATAACTTCTTAATACTTCATACAACTAACAGACTTTGTGGCAAATACTCAAAGTCAACACTTTTATATTCGATTAGGTTTACCTATACTAAGCATTTTTCATACACATCCTTATATGGATATTTTTCTGAAAGCTTCATAATCACATACCTTGTAGTCTTTATTATTTTTCCAGCGAGAAAAACATACTTTAATCGGAATGTCTTTATTTGCTGTCTGTATTCTGAAACGCTTAAGAAATCAAATTTGAACAGCAAAAATAGATTATATGCCAGCATCATAATTTGAAATACAGCTTCATTTGCCCAAAAGGACTTTAGCAGAAGATGGCCTACTGCCATATCATACTTAGCTTTCTTTATGTAATTCTCACAGTTGCCACGTTTTTCATAAGAAATAACAACTTTTTCAGAAAGCAATTCGGTATTGGTTCCAAAAAGGGAGTGTTGGTATTCTTCTCCTTCAATGAGAGATATCTGTATTCTATCTTTTTCTGGTTTCAATACGCGAGATACTACAAATCTTCTGTCTTTGTCCCATGTGTTTAGTTCCGTGAAAAGCTCAGTCGTTTCCCTGCCTTCTTCACCTCTAACAAATATAATAGATGGATCCGCTAATTGTAAAGCAAGTGTGAGATATACTTTACCCTTTATCAAATACTCCTTTAAGAGAACGATAAGCGGTTTCCCGTAGCCCTCTAATAGGCATGGGTAGATTTTCGTCTACAGTGCACTTTAAGCCTCCTGAATCTAGGAAAAGAACTTCGTTTTCTGACCCATCCGAACTTAGAAGAGCAACGTACCCCGAAGTTGCGCCTGTAACCTTTTTACATAAGGCAAAGAGTTCACTAGCAACTTTTTCAAAATTTTGGTGCGCTAATATAGATCTGGCACTTTCTCTAAACGCTTTATATTCATTATTTAGTAACTTCAGTTCTTCTACTAGTTCTGTTTTAGACATATTATTTATTTTTGTGTATTCCATTGATTTCATTCCTTATCTCTTGCTTTGAATTTTATTCTTAAATTAACTGTATTTGTACCAGCGGCCTCTTACTTAAGCTCCCATCCATTATCACATGGCAAGTCTACAATAAATCGAGTAAACTTACCCTCCTCTGATTCTGCAGTTATTTTACCATGATGTTCTTTTACAATACCATAAGATATTGAAAGCCCTAATCCTGTCCCTTCAGACCTTTCCTTGGTTGTAAAGAACGGATCGAAGATATTATTGATAATATCTTTTGGAATGCCTGTACCGAAATCCTCAACGACTAATCTTATCCATCTTCGTTCATCAGAATCATAGCTGGCACAGCTAAGATTAATCTTTTTGTTTGCATCGTATTGAGGATACTTTTCATTTAAAGCGCTTCTTGCATTTGTAAATAAATTCATGATCACCTGTTGTATCTGCTGGCTTCTGCACTTTATTTTCGGTATATCCTTATCAATATACATATTCAATTCAATTTGATCGTGCCTGAGAACGGTTTTTATTAAGGAAAGGGTTCTGAAAATGATATCTTCTATTGTAGAATAGCTATGTTCTTCTTTGTTTTGTCTGGAAAAATCTAAAAGGTTTTTGACAATTTCCGAAACTCTTTGAGTTTCATGAATTATTTCACCTGCATATTCTTTTATGTCGTTATATTCAACGTCTGAATCTAGAATAATTTGACCGTAATTCAGTATCCCGTTAATCGGGTTATTTATTTCATGCGCTACTCCGCTTGCCAGTGTGCCGATTGACTCTAATCTCTGTTGGTTTCTTAAATGAGATTCTAGAACAGCCTTCTCTTTTTCTGCCATCACACGTTTTGTAGTATTCACAGAAACCACCATCATGTAATCTATTTCTCCTGCTTCATCTGTTATCGGAACTATTATTGAATGCAGCGAAACTGCTTCCCTTTTGATATCGCATGCTGTGCCTTCAAAAGAAATAACTTCTTTCGTGGTTTTTGATAACTCTATATGCTCCGTCATGTCAGACTTAAATGATTCTGGGAAAAAGTAAAACGGATAAGGACGGTTATAGTGCCCATTAACATCGTCGATCTTCAGCATCGTAACTCCTGCGTCACTCATATATATTAAGTTGGAGTTCTTATCTAGTATTTTAGTGCAAACTGGTGAATTTTCGACTAGTGTACGATAACGTAGCTCTGACCTTTTGAGCTTACTTTCCACATCCTTCCTATCGGTTATATCTATTGAAGCAATTTGTACGCCTAGCACTTTGCCGTCATCACCCAATATTCGGCTATAAGTACTAGAATACCATTTTAACGCATTCGGAGTGACTACTTGTGTCTCATACAATTGTGGTTCATCATTCGATATAGCATTTTTTATTCGTTCCATATATAAATTAGCTTCTTCTTTAGGAAACAGCTCAAATATAGATTTTCCAATGTAACATTCAGGTTTGCCTTCAATATATTCTAATGATTTTTTATTTATAGCTATAATTTTACCATCAGGTGTTAAATATTTCAGTTCTATACCTGAATTCTCAAATAGTGATTTGTATCTTGCTTCACTTTCTCGAAGCTTTCGCTCCATTTTTATTGTATGGGTCATGTCTTGTAAAACACAATAGGTTTGTTTGAATTTGCGTTCATCATCAAATACAATATTCCCTTTAATATTAATAATTAGAATTTTGTTATTCTTAGTTTTCATATTATAAACGGCCTTACAAGCTTTGCCACTTTTCTCAAACTTATTAAAATTGATTGCAAATTGCTTACTTGAGTCTTCAGTCATAAAATCGCCTAAATATTTACCAGTAACCTCGTTTTTATCATAACCCAACAAATCAGCCCACGTCTGGTTAACAAATAATATGTTACCAAACTGATCTAAAGACTGATAAGGAATTGGTGCAAAATCAAACAAATCTCTAAAGTTTCTTTCGCTCTCTATAAGTTTTTGTTCTGTCTGTAGTTTTTCGGTAATATCATTAAATACACTTATTAAATATAACGGATTACCTTCGTTATCCCTGTTAATCGTTGTCTGAAGATCAATCCATAAAATACTGCCGTCTTTTGATATGTACCTCTTTTGAAATCTTGCTCTTTCTTTTTCTCCACTAAGCAGTTCATCCACAACTTTTTGGCTTTTTTCCACATCATCAGGATGAGTAATGTTCTTCCATCTTCCTCGCAAGAGCTCTTCTTTAGTATAACCAGTCATCCTGCAAAAAGCTTCGTTTACATGCATTTCTCCTGATAAATAAGTGATTGATTTAGGCACGGGTGACTTTTCGAAAACGATCTTGTGTTTTTCTTCACTTTCAAGTAACTTTGATTCTGATTTCTTTTGCTCGGTAATATCGATTCCTGCACTGAGTATGAAATCAATTTCATCCAATTCATTCATTGCAATGGAATTATGCCAGGATATAAATCTAATTTTTCCTTTTGAGGTGATAATCGGATTCTCGTAATATTTAATATTGTCAATTTGTCCACATGCTATTTCCCCAAAAACTCTTTTTACTTCTTTTATTTTTGATTGCGGAATAAAATTATCAAACCAGTTCTTCCCTAATATATCTTCATGCTTATACCCTAATATTTCGCATCCCTTCTCATTAATATTTTTAACACAGCCTTCTTTGTCTAGTACAACAAATATGACATTTGCTGTTTCAAAATAATCTATAGCTCTATTTCTCTCATAATCAAGCTTTTTTTCAAGCTTTTTTTGTTCGGTCACATCCTCTACAAATCCAATATATCGATTTGCAGATATTTTTGCTGCATTTACTGTCCAGTGCTTTTTCTCACCGTTCTTTGTACGGTAAATTACAGTGGTTCTATCAGAATTTTTATTCTTAACATTATTAAAACTTTTTTGCGCTATATTCTTATCCTCATCCGAGATAAGGTTTAATATGTTCCATCCTAAAAGTTCGTTTTCGCTGTATCCTGTTATTTTGCAAGCTTGCTTGTTTACATATACATAGTTACCATTTTCATCAGCAACAAATATTCCATATGGAGAAAGGTCAAAATAACTTTCCAGTTGAGCATTACTGTATATTAGTTCTTTTTGCAATTGTATATGGTCCGTTACATCGTTATATAGTGCTACTATCACATTATCTTCTAGTTTAAAAACTCTATTTTCATAATAATTGCTATATTTATCATCAACATATATTTTAACTGAATGGTTTGCTGGCTTACCTGTTTTCCATACTTCTCTGAAAACATCTATTAAGCCGTAATCATCAATCTTCGGTCTCAAATCAAATAAGCTTTTACCAACGACCTCTTCAAGCGTCTTATTTTCTAATTCTAAGCTCTTTTTATTAAAATCTTCTATAATATAATCTTTTCCATACTTACCGTCGTTAATGACCCGATACACTGCACATCCACAGGTTAAATTTTCAAACAGGTTTTTATATTTTTCAAATTTTTTCATTATAAAACTCTCTTATATATATTTTTTTTGAAACGTAATATCTCATCCTTTTTTATAATAGGTAAATCAAGATAAAATCGGGTGAGCTTACCTTCCTCAGTTTCAAAGGATAATTCTCCGCTATGTTCTTTAACTATCTCTGTGCTAATAAAAAGACCAAGCCCAGTCCCTTTTCCTATTTCCTTAGTAGTATAAAACTGCTTAAACATTTTCTCCTGAACATCTATTGGTATTCCATTGCCGTGATCTTCAATTGTTATTCTCAAATGTTCTCTATTATCTTTTTCAACAGTATTACAAAACAATATTATTCTTTTATCTTCATCATATTCAATAAATTTATCATTAAGTGCGTCTCTTGCATTCGTCATAAGGTTCATAAGCACTTGTTGGATTTGTTGACTATTGCACTTAATATCAGGTAAATTATCAGCTACTTGTACTTGTAATATAATTTGGTCTTTTTTTAATAAAATTTTCATTAATGATGTTGTTCGAAATATTATATCTTCAGGTCTTGAAAAGCTAAACATGGCTTTTCCAGGTCTCGAGAAATGCAATATGTTCTGCACAAGTTCCGAAACTCTTTTCGTTTCATAAATTATCTCTTTTGCATACTCGGCATTATCTCCGTCATCACCTGATGAATCTAATATTATCTGACTATAATTCATAATACCAGTTATCGGGTTATTGATTTCATGTGCTATGCCACTCGACAGCAAACCTATTGTTTCAAGTTTTTCTTGGTCTCTTAGCTGCTTTTCCAGCAATGAATTCTTTTCTTCTAATTGAGTTTGTTTAGCCTCAATGTCTTTTTTTGCATGTAATAAAAGCATTGTTTTTTTTCTAAATATTTGCAATCCTAAAACTAATGCAGAAATAATAGAAGATATTAACAGACCATAAATTAATATTTGATTTGACGTTCGTTTATTCAAACCCGCTAACTCTTTAGTGGGTTTGATTACTAATATAAAAGTCTTATTTCCATAAATCAGATTACGCTGTGTGGAGATTACACTTGTTGATTCAACCCAATTTTTCGAGGAAGTTACTAACCCATTTTGTTCAAAAACTTGTATCATATACATGCTTTTTTCATCATATTTAATCGATAAGATTAGTTCCGGAATGCCAATTTTACCAATTATAAACCCCTGGATTTTATCATCATTATATACAGGAATCACTAGGTTAATATGATCGCCAGAATTCTCCTTATTTGCTTTCGTCCCTGTAACATATTTATCATTTTCTTTAGGCATTACTCTTTCAACAATCAAATCTCTGTTAATCCACACAATATGCTCTAACCCAACATAATTGTTGATATAGAATTCGGTTTGTGTATCCCAATCTTTTTCTTCACTCGCTGTGTTAGGCGGACTTAAATCAACAACTTCATTTAAAGCTGACTCAATATTTTCGTACCTTTTTTCTATTTCGTTAATATAAATCTCTGCATTGGCTTGCAAACTATCTTTTGCTTTAGACAAACTATCTTTTTTGGATCTATTCCAAATAAAAATAGTTAAGAGTACTAAAAGTAAGAGTAAGATTACACTTAAAAACCTAAATGAAATAACTCTTTTCACAAAACTTATTTTTGTTTCTTCTGCTCCTTTTTTTGATGGTTTCATGCTTTAA
>Ga0180436_10005364_pt1 | contig 11355 bp, 10 predicted proteins | sample SS_ome_2_FD_132434 | JGI IMG/M metagenome (GOLD analysis project Ga0180436, IMG submission 132434) | Hypersaline lake sediment archaeal communities from the Salton Sea, California, USA - SS_3_S_2 metaG | ecosystem: Environmental > Aquatic > Non-marine Saline and Alkaline > Hypersaline >...
CGGATGAAAATGGTAATGTGACCCTGATAAATCCTTCCACCCGGCAATTATTTGGTATCGGCAACAAAGTTGTGATCGGTTCATCTTTGGCAGAAGTGCTTCGAAACCACAGAGTGAACGAATTATGGCAGAAGTGTGCTTTCTCACAACAGCAAGAAATGGTTACCTTTGAGATCCCGCCCACCAAATCCTTTATCCAATGTATCGCCTCTCCACTCAATCCTGAACTGCCGGGCAGCATCCTGTTTCTCTTCCAGGACCTGACCCGTATGCGCCAGCTTGAGATCATCAGGCGCGATTTTGTCAGCAATGTATCCCATGAATTGCGCACGCCACTCGCATCACTAAAACTGATAAGCGAAACATTACAAAGTGGCGCATTGAATGATCCGCCAGCTGCGAACCGTTTCTTAAAACAGATGGAAAATGAAGTGGACAACCTCACCCAGATGGTTGAGGAATTACTTGAACTTTCCAAAATCGAATCCGGCCAGGTTCCACTCGAACGCTACTGGATCAAACCCGCTGAACTTATTCAGTTGGCCGGCGAAAGAATGATTATGCAAGCCGAAAGAGCTGGTTTGGAATTTATTTTTGAATGCGACCATGCATTACCCAACATTTTTGTTGATGCCTCTCGCCTCAGCCAGGTTCTGGTCAACCTGATACATAATGCCATTAAATTCACCCCGCCGGGAGGGAAGATCGAAGCATCCGCCTATCAGGATGGTAACAATATCGTTTTCTATGTGAAAGATTCCGGGATTGGCATCCCGGACAAAGATATTGAGCGAATATTTGAGCGATTCTACAAATCTGACCGCTCACGTTCCAGGCGCGGTACCGGTTTAGGGTTATCCATCTCCAAACACTTAGTGGAACGCCACGGGGGAAAAATCTGGGTGGAAAGCCACCGCAGAGCTGGCTCAACTTTCAAGTTCTACATCCCCATCAACCGAAGTATTTAACCACCCTTAATCTTTCCTTAACATATTCTCCATTCACCGTTAAGCATCACTCGTTATGATTGTGATCGTATTATCAAATCATAATTTAAAGGAGAAACAAAGAATGTCGAAAAAAGTGTTTGCAGTATTGGCTGTTTTCGCGATCGCCGCAATGATGGTTGCAGCGTGCGCTCCCGCAGCCCCCACAGCTGAAGAAGCAGCTCCCGCTGAGGAATCAGTTGTCGAAGAAGTAGTTGTGGAAGAACCAGAAGCAGAACCCGTTGAAGGTGATGTTCTTGTAGATGGCTCCAGCACTGTTTATCCAATAACAGTCGCAGTTGCCGAAGAGTTCGCCCCCGTGTTTCCAGATGTGCGCGTATCTGTTGGCCTTTCTGGTACCGGTGGTGGCTTTAAGAAGTTCTGCATTGGCGAAACAGACATTAGTGATGCTTCACGCCCGATTAAGGATTCAGAAAAAGAAATTTGCGAAGAAAACAACATTGAATGGACAGAATTTTTTGTTGCGACAGATGGTCTGACTGTCATGGTCAACCCGGAAAATGATTGGCTGACCGAGCTCACCCCCGTTCAAATTGGTGAGATCCTTGGTGCAAACAGCACCATCACCAAGTGGTCTGAAATAGATCCTTCTTATCCTGATGAGACCATCACTTTCTTCATTCCTGATCCGGATTCCGGCACACGCGATTACATGATCGAAGTCGTTGAAGGTTTCGTTGGCGATGAAGATCTCCGCCAGGATGAAAACACAACTTTCAGCAGCGATGACAACGTCCTCCTGGATGGTATCGCAAATGAACTGTACAGCTTTGGATTCTTTGGCTACGCATACTACATCAACAACACCGATAAAGTAAAAGCAGTTGCGATCGTCAATGAAGCTGGTGAAGCTGTGCTCCCGAGTGATGAGACCGTCCAGAACGGTTCTTACAATCCGTTGGCCCGCCCCCTCTTCATCTATGCAAATAATGCAAGTGTAACCACCAAGCCTCAGGTTGCTGAATTTCTGAAGTTCTATCTCAGTGAAGCAGGCGCGCCCGTCATCATGTCTGATGTTGGCTACAGCATGCCCCCAGATGGCATCTACGAAACATTGAACGCGAGCTTAAACGCGCTTCTGGGTGAGTAAGAATTAATTGAATAAATCACAAGGTGAGCTTGTTGCTCACCTTGTGATTTAAAATATTGGGATTTTGTTCATGAAAACAAAGAAACGTACACGAGTTTTCTCAGAAAAATTTATTTCAGGTCTTTTGTTTGCTTGCGGGGTCTTTTCAATTCTAATCACGCTTGGAATTATCATTTCACTTTTTGGTGAAACGATCCATTTTTTCCAAAGGCCAGAAGTCAATTTTATCAAATTCTTAACCGGCACTACCTGGAGACCATTAGCATCTACAGTATCTCCAGACAACTTCGGTATCCTCCCGCTGGTATCGGGGACCGTTATGATCGCTCTCATTTCAGCCTTGATTGCTGTCCCGCTGGGTCTCGGGAGTGCTATTTTCCTGTCTGAATACGCCTCTGAAAAAATACGCAGCGTCCTCAAACCGCTCATTGAAATTCTTGCAGGGATCCCTTCTGTTGTTTATGGATATTTTGCGATCAGTTTTATTACGCCTTTAATCCAGACTGTTTTCCAAACATGGCTTGGAGTTGAAGTCGGTTTTTTTAATGCTTTAAGTGCTTCCATAGTTTTGGCAATTATGATTATTCCAACCGTTGCCTCAATTAGTGAAGATGCGATCAGATCAGTACCCCAATCTTTACGAGCTGGAGCATATTCTTTAGGCGCGACACAGTTCGAAGTAGTGGCAAAAGTTGTTTTGCCTGCTGCGCTGAGCGGCATAGTTGCTGCTTTCATACTGGCAATTTCTAGAGCCGTTGGAGAGACGATGGCAGTAACAATTGCAGCTGGCGCTACACCACGCGTCACATTCAACCCACTCGAAAGCGTACAAACCTTAACTGCATTTATTGTCCAGGTAAGCTTTGGGGATGCCGCCTACGGTTCGATCAATAGCCAATCTATTTTTGCGGTAGGAGCGACCCTGTTTGTGATGACCTTTATCATGAATATCATTAGTGATCTCATATTGAACAAATTCAGAGAGGTTTACGAATAACATGAGCACGAAAACTAAAGATTTTAAAGAAAATATCGCTCGCCGAAGAAAAATAGGAAACATTTTCCTCGCTTTAATTATTATTGCTACCTTGGTCGGCTTGCTTATGCTTACGATTCTGATCTTCGATATTACAGTTAAAGGAGCAGATTGGGTAAGCCCTCAACTATTTTCAAATTATCATTCAAGAAAACCAGAAAAAGCTGGAATGAAATCGGCTATCGTCGGAAGTATTATTGTTATGGGGTTAACCGGTTTGTTTAGTTTCCCTATTGGCGTCGGTGCTGCTTTATATTTAGAAGAATATGCAGAGAAGAATGCATTAACACGCTTCATTAATATTAATATAAATAACTTAGCTGGAGTCCCTTCCATTGTTTATGGAATGCTTGGGTTAGCAGTTTTCGGTCGCATGTTTGGCATTTTTGGCCCAAATAGTTGGTTGGTAACAACATTCAACCTCCCTGTCGGACAAAATGCGTTAGGAGGTTTAGAATTCGACTTATTTGGATTTTCATTTTTGCACCTAAAATTTCCATTTGGGCGCTCATTATTAGCTGGGGCCCTTACGATGACACTCCTAATCCTGCCTGTAGTAATTATTTCTTCACGCGAAGCTATCAGAGCGGTACCCAACTCTGTTCGTCTGGGTTCGTATGCGCTGGGTGCAACAAAATGGCAAACAATCTCAAATCAAGTATTGCCAATTGCGATGCCGGGAATTCTTACCGGTATTATTTTAGCGCTTAGTCGCGCTATAGGTGAAACAGCGCCTTTGATTATCATGGGAGCTTTCACGTATGTCCCATTCCTACCGGAATCAATTTGGGACCAGTTCACAGTGATGCCAATCCAAATATATAATTGGATAACCCTTCCGCAGGAAGAATTTAGAATTCATCTTGCTGCTGCCGGAATTATCGTTTTATTAGCTGTTTTGTTATCATTTAACGCTGTTGCTGTATTCTTAAGAAAGAAACTTGAAATTAAATGGTAATAAGGAAAATATTATTTTTAGGAAAATGAAATGGAATTAGAGAATTTATCAACAAAAATCGGTATTAGGAACTACAATTTTTTCTACGGCGATTTTCAAGCCCTTCGCGACGTCAACATCGACATTCCAGAAAATCAGATCACATCGATTATTGGTCCTTCTGGTTGTGGTAAAAGTACATTTTTACGCTCCTTCAATCGTATGAATGAGTTGATACCATCCGCGAATGTCAAGGGGGAGATAAGGTTAGACGAAATCAATATTTATGAGATGAACCCAGTCGAATTAAGAAAACGTGTGGGGATGGTTTTCCAACGCCCAAATCCATTCCCAAAATCCATTTTCGATAATATTGCTTTTGGTCCACGCGTGCATGGGATAACCACCAAGCAGGTTCTCGCTGAGATTGTTGAGAAAAGCCTGCGGCAAGCAGCACTTTGGGATGACGTAAAAGATGATCTGCATAAGTCTGGCTTAGCCCTTTCAGGCGGTCAGCAACAACGTTTATGCATAGCAAGAGCACTTGCAGTTGAACCAGAAGTGATATTGATGGATGAACCCGCATCCGCCCTGGATCCAATTGCTACACTTAAAATCGAGGATTTAATTCAAGAGTTAAAAGAAAAATATACTATAGTTATAGTGACGCACAACATGCAGCAGGCAGCACGTGCCTCAGACTATACGCTCTTTTTTAATATGGCAGAAGATCGGGCTGGTTATCTGGTTGAATCTGGAAAAACAATCGAGATATTTACAAAGCCAAAAGAAGAGCTGACTGAACAATATATTTCGGGTCGATTTGGTTAAAGAGGAAACATAACATGGCGAGAGAATTATTTAGTCAAAAAATTCAACAGATCAAAGATGAGATCTTATTGCTCGGTTCTATGGTTGAACAGGCAACACTGGATTCGGTTACGGCATTTAAGCACCGCGATTTGGAAGCAGCCAAGTCAATCATAGAGGATGACCAGACAATAAATGATAAGCGGTTTGCTATTGAAAATGCCATTATGATTTTGTTCGCAACACAGCAACCACTTGCGCACGACCTGCGATTGTTGTCAGCGATGCTGCTTATCTCAAATGAGTTGGAACGCATGGGAGATTACGCCAAAGGCGTTGCCCATAATGCCATCCGTTTGGGTATTTCTGATATTCCGATTCCTATAAGAGATATTGAGAAGATGGCGGAACTTGGTGTCAATATGCTCCACCGATCGCTTTCTGCATTTGTAAACGAAAATATGGAACTTGCGGCAAAAATACCTGATGAAGACGATCTGGTTGATGATCTTTTCAATAAATCATACCGCTCTATCGTCAATGTCATGGTCGCTAATCCTTCAATGATCGATGATGCCAGTTTTCTGCTATGGGTAGTGCACAACCTCGAACGCTTCGCGGATCGCACAGTGAATATTTGTGAGCGTACGCTTTTCATTGTATCTGGCGAAATGATGGAAATGGATATATCTGATGATGAATTAGCAGATGAGGTTGGGGAATAAGAGCCAACTAAGAAATATATATTCTAAGTAAAGGGCTTGTTATAATTCATTTACGCGAGCCCTTTATTTATATCAGGAGAAATGATGCTAAAACCAAATAATTGCTCCGGAAAATTGATTGTTGTGGAAGGAATTGATGGGAGCGGAAAATCCACCCAGATCGACCTAATTTATAAGTGGCTGTCTGAAAAGGGGAAGTCGGTATATTTCAGCGAGTGGAACTCATCCCAGCTTGTCAAAAGCACTACGAAATTAGGAAAGAAATCAAAATCTTTTACACCAACAACCTTCAGCCTGATCCAGGCCGCAGATTTTGCTGACAGGTGGGAGAACCAGATACTGCCAATGCTCAAAGCAGGTGTAATCGTTCTCGCGGATCGCTATGCTTTCACAGGGTTCGCAAGGGACGTAGCCCGTGGCGTCGATCCTGAATGGGTGCGCAATCTTTATTCGTTTGCATTCCAGCCAGACCTGGTTCTCTATTTTAAAGTCCCCCTGGAAGTGGCAGTGGACCGCATCACTTCTGGAAGGACCAAATTGAAATATTACGAAGCAGGCATGGACCTGAAGCTGGCAGATAAGCGCACGACGAGTTTTGAATTGTTTCAGGAGAAGATCCTTAAAGAATATAAGGATATGGCCGATGAATACAATTTCAGTGTCATTGATGCCACCCGTCCGGTCCATAAACAGCAAAAAGAAGTGCGAAAATTGGTAGAGCGCGCGCTGAAAGGCTGGCGCGGCTTGCCCAATCCCGAATATTCCGCCAGGAATTACGCGCGCAGATTGGCGACCAAAGAAGACAATCAGTCCAAGGAGTAACCGAATGGCAGAAAAAAAATATTATGGGTCTGGTTTCCCTTACCTGAAAAATAAAAAAATGCCCGGAAAACTGATTGTTGTTGAAGGAACGGATGGCGTGGGACGCTCCACGCAGGTGGACCTTCTAAAGAAATCACTTGAGAAAAATGGCTTTGCGGTTTCTGATACTGGTCTAAGAAGGTCTAAACTCACCCAACCGGGCCTTGATGAGGCCAAAAGTGGAAACACACTTTCACCCTTGACCAACAGCCTGTTTTACGCGACCGATTTTGCTGACAGGTTGGAAAACCAGATCATCCCGGCATTACGCGCTGGTTTCATTGTCCTTTCTGACCGCTATTTCTATTCAATTATCGCGCGCGATGTCGTCCGCGGCATCGATCCCGAATGGGCAAGAACGGTATATGGTTTTGCGCTTGTACCAGATATCATCCTCTATCTTAAGGCAGACATTGATACGCTCATCACCAGAATTGTGCATGGGCGCGGGTTCAATTATTGGGAAGCTGGAATGGACATCCTCAAAGAGGATAATCTATATGATAGTTTCTGGAAATATCAGGAGTGCATGATCAGCCAATTCGACCAGATGACAACGGAGTTCAATTTTCATGTGGTTGATGCGAATGTATCAATATCCCGAACACACCAGGAGGTGTTGCAAAACATTCAGCCCATATTGGATGAATACAATAAGTGAGATTGAGAAAGGAGAATAGACTTGGCAGGCAAAAAAGAGGACACAAGTATCCTGCGTTATTGCGCGAATACCCTTAGCCCCCATATTGCTGATCTTGGAAAAGCAGCCAAGAATATCATAAAACGGGATGATATTGAAGATATCCACGACCTTCGCGTTGCTTCCCGCCGCATCCGTTCAGTCCTCAATTCCTTCTCAGATTATCTTCCAAAAAAGCAGTACAAAAATTGGATCAAAGATATCCAGGCCATCACCAAAGCTTATGGAAAAGTTCGTGATATTGACGTTCAGCTTGACCTGATAAATAAGGTCTATTCCGCCACAGAAGACAAGAATATTAAATCAGGAATTCGTCGTGTCAAATTACGCCTGGAACAAAAAAGAAAATCAAGGCAAGATAAAACCACACAACAAACAAGGGTTTTATTGGATAGCGCTGCTATCATTGAACTCTCCGATTGGACTAAGTCCATTCTGGAAGAAGCTGTAGAAGAAAGCGTCTTTTCAGCCGAGTTATACCAATTAGGCTATAAACAGATCCAGAACCAATTGGATGAATTCTTGTTCTATGAGGTATTCATTTTTGACAGCCATCGCGTAGAAGAGCTGCATGCAATGAGAATCAGCGCCAAGAAATTGCGTTATGCGCTTGAAGTTTTTTCTGACCTTTATTCGCGCGAAATAGATTTCGCACTGGATATCACCAAGCAGGCCCAGGATTATCTTGGTGAGATTCATGATTGCGATGTGTGGATCGAATTCCTGCCAAAATTTATGGAAAAGGAATTTAAGCTCATTAAAAACTTTTATGGCTATACCCGCCCCTATCGGCGTATCCGGCCAGGAATAGAATATCTGATTGAAAATCGCAAAAAGGAACGCGAAAGACTGTATCAGTTATTTTTAAAAGATTGGAAAGATTGGAAATTGAAAGAAACCTGGTTAAATCTCAGGAAAGTCATTTTTCTTACAAGCTTGGAATCTCAAACAGCCCAATCCTCCCCGCCGGATTCTGATGAACCCAATCAAGACGCAGCAACCAACCTGGAAGAAAGCGAGAATTCAACAGGGCCTGCGCCTGTTGATTAGGCATTAAATACCTTCAAAAAGGTCCCTGCGCGGATTCTTTTCTAGATATTCAGGATAAGCCTGCATAAAGGATTCCACAGATTGGAAGATCCTTTGCAGCCAGGTGACGATAAATCCGCTCTGCTTATCTCCTCCCTGGCTTGCGTGGCACGCAGATGCTTGATCGCGAAGTTGTGCAAACTTTCTGTAATTAACTTTGGCGTGGATTGGAAAATCCTTTGACACAATCGCTGTCAGATCGATATCCTTATTCTTTCCAAACTGGCTTGGGTCAACGCCAAATAGCGGCATCAATCGCACGACCAGCTTAAAGAAACCCCGCGGAATCACATGGAAATATAGCCTCTTGGGTGAAAATGGCTTCAAGCCGTCAAGTACATATTCCGCATTTGACGACAATCCGAACGCAAGCACAGTTGCTTCATGCGCTGCGATATGATCTGGATGCATATATCCGCCAATCGGATCAAATGTAAGAACGATATCAGGTTTGATCGTTCGCATCATCGCTACAAGCTCTTTAGCAACCTCTTCAATGGGTGCGTTGATGAATGCTTGCGGATGGTCGTTCTCAACACTCCCCGGCATTCCAGAGTCTCTGTAATTAAGGAATTGGACCTTGCGAATATTGAGAATGCCGGCAGCACAGCACAGTTCATTCTCCCGCAATTCCCCGATAGATCTAAAACATGCCAGCTTCTCATCCGCAACCTCGCCCACTTCTCCACGCGTGGCGCAAACGAGGTGAACCTCTGCACCCTGATGTCCATAATAAGCGAGCGTTCCCCCCATACCAAATGTTTCATCATCAGGATGGGCGAGAATAACCATTATTTTTTTTCCGGCATAAGGTAAATTTTCTATTTTCATTCTGATGAGCATACAGGACAATATCGATTTTTATTGATAGAGATTTCTTTGAATTCCATCTCAAGTCCATCGAATATAAGTAACCTGCCAGCCATTGGGTTCCCAATCCCTGTGATGATCTTAATAGCTTCTAATGCTTGAAGACTGCCGATCACGCCTGGCAAAGGGCTAACTACCCCCACTCCGCGATTTGCGCTTTTATGGGCTTCGCCAGGTTGGTTTTGGAAAACGCATTGAAAGCATGGCCCGTATCTCAGGTTGAACACGCTCATCTGACCAGAAAATTGATAAATCGCTCCATAGACGAATGGTACGCCCTTTTTAACACAGGCCTGATTTAATACATACCGTGTGTCAAAATTATCCGTCGCATCAATAACGATCTCATAATCCTTTATTATTTCATTTACATTATCTGCTTGAATATACAATTGTATGGCTTGTACATCAATCCCAGGATTGAGCGCTTCAATCCGTTTCCTTGCTGACTGGACTTTGGGATTCCCTATATCTTCGGTTGAATGGATAATTTGTCTTTGCAGATTACTGAGCTCAACTGAATCCGAATCTACAACACCGATCCTGCCTACCCCGGCAGCCGCTAAATATAGCGATGATGCTGAACCCAGCCCCCCACAGCCAGCAATAAATACCGATGCTTCCTTTAGATTTTGTTGACCAGCTTCCCCAAAATCCGGGATATTGAGATGTCTTGCATACCTTATACGTTCTTGGGTAGATAATTTTACGCTCATCGTTTCTCTATTATATACAATCAGCATACACTGCCAACAAATCATTTCAGGTAGAATAAAGATATGAATGTGGTTTTTACGCATGAACAAGCAGATTTTGATGCGATCGCTTCATTATTAGGCGCTTATATAACCCAACCGAATACATTGCCTGTTTTACCCAACAGGGTTAACCGTAATGTGAGGGAATTTCTTGAGATCTATGCAACCTCCTACCCTTTTACAAAGGCATCCGATTTACGGAAAGAGCCGATTGAGAATATCACCCTGGTTGATACACAATCTTTAGTAACCACAAAAGGGATTTCAAGCAAAACACATATCAATGTGATTGACCACCACGAAAAAAAGAATGACCTTCCATCAAACTGGGATTTTAAGTATGTCCCGTTCGGCGCTACTACAACCGCCTTCGTGGAAAAAATCAAACAATCTGGTGAGTATAACCTCAATGTTATTGAAGCGACTCTGCTTTTATTGGGAATTTATGAAGACACCGGTACACTTACCTATACGAATACATCCGCGCAGGACGCCAGCGCTGTTGCATATTTACTCTCAAAGCAAGCCAATCTGGAAATAGCCGCAACCTTCCTCAATCCCCCACTATCACCACCCCAGCAAAAAACCTTTCAAGAACTGCTCGAGAATAGCGTTCATCTCAATATTTATGGGCTTGATATTTTAGTTGCAACAACAAATGCAAGAGATCTGGAGGATGAAGTCTCATCAATTGCACATAAGATGAACGATCTATTCGATCCAGCTGCGCTTTTTATCTTCGTCGCCCTGAAAGAAGGTATCCGCCTGGTTGCGCGTTCGTCAACGAATAGAATTGACGTTGCGAAAATAGCGAAGATATTTGGAGGCGGCGGGCATCGCCGGGCCTCCGCTGCGCTGGTCAATTATCAGAATATCCGCGAGATAGATCTGGAGTCAATTAAAAAAGACCTGATCACCATCCTGGAAGATCATGTATTACCAGCTATCCGAGTCCGAAATATCATGTCAAAAAGACCGCTTACTGTCAGCCCGCAAACATCAGTAGAGGAAGCACGCAAATTAATGGAGCGTTTTGGGTATGAAGGCTTTCCTGTCGTTAAAAACAACAAGATCATTGGTTTATTGAATCGGAGAGCAGTAGATAAAGCGCTTGCTCATCATTTGAAAAAAAACGCGTCCAGCTTAATGGAAGCGGGTGATTACTCGGTATCAAGGGACGACACGCTTGAAACACTGCAAAAGATCATGTCAGAAAGCGGATGGGGGCAAATCCCGGTCATCTCCCGCACGAGCGGAGAGATCACAGGCATTGTGACCAGAACTGATTTGATCAAAGCCATGACTGGTAATGGCCACAATGAGGATCATCGCAATTTAGCTGATGCAATTAGAGATAATACATCGGTTAGAGAATTCCAACTCCTAAGAATAGTCAGCCAAACCGCAACTGAATTAAGTATGCCAATATACATCGTTGGTGGTTTTGTGAGAGACCTGCTGCTCGAAAAACC
>Ga0180436_10005366_pt1 | contig 11354 bp, 6 predicted proteins | sample SS_ome_2_FD_132434 | JGI IMG/M metagenome (GOLD analysis project Ga0180436, IMG submission 132434) | Hypersaline lake sediment archaeal communities from the Salton Sea, California, USA - SS_3_S_2 metaG | ecosystem: Environmental > Aquatic > Non-marine Saline and Alkaline > Hypersaline > Sediment...
GTTCAAAAAGACTACATGGGCCCCATCGCGCCGCACCAGCAAGGTCTCGGCGCTCTCGGAAGGGATAGGCCACGATTGTATCAGGGGATAGAGAAAGCGGTTGGGGTCGACAATCAGGATCGCGGCCCCAACGGGCTGGCGATTGGAGGAGGCGCCATCCGCCCCGCGCAGCAGCGGGACAATCACCGAGAGGTGTATGCCGTCGAACGCCGAGCCCTCGTGTAGCGGCGTGATCACCGGCGCATGTTGACGCCCAGACTGCTCCATGGCGGACAGCGCCAGATGGTCCAGGGAGCCCGACAAACCGGACAGGCTGGTCAGCACCTGTCCTGCAAGGTCGACCAACACCACATCGGCGTAGGTTTGGTGTGCGCCGTAGGGGGCCAGCCGCTGCCTGAGCATCGCTACGCCCTCGGGGCTGGGATCAGCCGTCAGCGCAACGACAGCCTGCGTGAGCGCCCCATCGTTCATCAGCACTGCGGCATCGGAAGAGATATAGCGACGCCACTCGGTAATCTCAGTCACCTTGAGTGCTGCAATGGCCTGCAACTGCTCCTGAGCTGCGTGCCGCAGGGTCGCACGCTGCTCACGATAGACAAAGGCCCCACTCAAGAGCAGAATCAACGCCACCACAGCCAGACCGTGACGCAGCCAGCCGTACTGCCCTCTGCTATTCATTTGGGGCCTTCCGCGCGAGCACCCAAGCGCCAGCGCACTATCAATCCATGGCCGTTCCGAAAACTATAGAAACACTATCAGTATACTCGAGAATCAGTCTGATAGCAACTCGTGAGTAGGCCTACCGAGGTTCTAGCTGTTCCCAAGCACCTCGGCGACCCGTTGCGCCAACTGCGCTCGCGTGAACGGTTTACCCAGAAAAGCGACATCGCTGCTGACGATGCCATGTTCGGCGATCACCTCGGCCGGATATCCCGACATGTAGAGGCAGCGGATGTTGGGCCTGGTCCGGCGCAGCGCCTCCACAAACTGGCGACCGTTCATCTGCGGCATTACGACATCAGCCACCACCAGATCGATGCCGCCGGGATGCGCCTCTGCCAGCGCCAGGCCCTCCTGCGGCGACGCCGCCTCCACGACCGTATAGCCCAACTCTCCGAGCATACGCGTAGCCAGTCGCCGAACCCCTTCCTCGTCCTCCACCAAAAGCAGCGTCTGTTGGCCGCGCGGAAGATCAGCGACCTTCCCTGACTCTTCATCGCCGCCGTCAGCGTCGGCGCGGAGCGGAAAGTACAGCGAAAAAGCGCTTCCCTGGCCGGGGGCGCTGCGCACATCGATGCTGCCGCCATTCTGGCGCACGATGCCATAGACAGTAGACAGTCCCAGACCAGAGCCCTCACCCAGCCCCTTTGTGGTGAAAAACGGCTCAAAGAGCTGCTCCAGCGTCTCACGATCCATTCCACAGCCACTGTCGCGAACAACAAGCCGCACATAGGGGCCGGGAGCGACATCAGGATGGGTCCGGCAGTACTGGGCATCCAGGATCACTCGCTCCGTTGAAATGCGCACCTCTCCATGATCCTCGATCGCATCGCGCGCATTGACCAGCAGGTTGGCCAGAATCTGATCGATCTGTGACGGGTCCATCACCACTGGGCAGGTCTCGTTGGTCGGTTCCCAGATGACCGACACATCCTCACCCACCAGTCGCGTGAGCATCTTGAGCATGCCCGCCACGGCCTCGTTCAGATCGAGGTCCTCTGGCTGAATCGTCTGCTTGCGCGCAAAGGCCAATAACTGGCGCGTCAGGTCTGCCGAGCGGCTCCCCGCCTTGGTTATCTCCTGCAGCGGGAGACGCAGGTCGTCATCGGGATCGGTGTCTTCCAAGGCCATCTCGCCGTACCCGAGAATGACCTGCAGCATGTTGTTGAAATCATGGGCCACCCCGCCGGCCAGCCGGCCCACGGCCTCCATCTTGAGCGCTTGACGCAGCCTGGCCTCGTTCTCCTCCAGCCGTCTGCGCCGATCGACATCCAAGAGGTACAGACCATACATCTGGGCCATTCGCGACACCGTGGCCAGGTCCACTTCGTCATACCCCCCAGGGGCATCTAGGAGGACGATCTGGCCTCGTAGTGAACCCCCAGCCACTACCGGCACGGCCAGCAGCGATCCACCCTCGCGTAGACCATCATCCTCCCCGTCGTTGGCGACCAGAGAGGTGCGCGTGTTCAGCGCGCGACCCCAGAGGCCACAGCCGTATGAACCATCATCCTCGCGAGGAACCACCAGCGGCGCATGCGACTTGGATATCGCCAACCCATCCGTCTCGAGCGCCTGCAAGAGGCAGTCTCCGGTGCCCGAATCGATTGCGCCGGCATAGCCCGCCCCACTGCCCGTCAGCCGACAGGCCTCGGCCAGCAAGAGCGTCGGCAGATCGGACCGGTCGGCATTGGGCAGCAAGAGCTGCGTCGCGATTTGTGCCAGAGCGGCATCGGCCTCGAACCGACGTCTCAGCGCCTCCTCGGCCCGCGTGCGTTCCGTGATATCGAGGTTCACCACCACCCCGCCCAGTACCTCGCCGTCCTGGCCGATCAGGGGCGACGAATAGTTGAGGATCACCTTCGTCTTGCCGTCAAATGCATCGATCTCGAGCAGCTCGCCGCGGACCCTAACGCCATCGCGCAGCGTGCGCACCAGCGACCAGTCCTCCGGCGCCACCGGCTCACCCGAGGGCAGCCGGCGCGCCGAGAACAGGCCATACTCTTCGGGTCCCACATGTGGCTCTCCCCCCCAGATCGCAACACCTGCGGGGTTGCCCATCGTCAGCTTGCCCGTCTTGTCCGCGAACCAAATGCCCACCGGCAGGAACTCGAAAATGTCGCGCAGCCTTCGCTCGCTGACCTCCAGCGCGTTGCGAGCGGCGCGCTCCTTGGTCTGGTCGCTGAAAACCAGCACGGCGCCGCGCATCTCTCCATCCGCCCCCTTGATTGGGGCGGCGCTATCGGCAATGGGGATGCGTCGGCCATCCCGCGCAACCAACACCGAGTGATTGGCCAACGACACTGTTTCGCCTTGGCGCAACACCGGCATGGCCGGATTCTCAACGGTCTCCCCCGTATCCTCCGTTTCCACGGCCATAATCTCAGAGATGTGCCGCCCCTTGCCCTCTTCGACGGTCCAGCCGGTCAGCCCCTCTGCCACCGGGTTCATCAGCGTCACCACGCCCTGCTCGTCAGTGGCCACGACGGCATCGCCCACGCTGAACAAGGTCGCCCTCAGACGTTCCTCTCGTACGAACAGCTCTTTGGCGGCCAAGAGTTGAGCGCGCTCTGCCGACCGCCTCGCCCTCTGCAGCATCATAACGGCCATAGCAGCCAGCGACACCAATGCCAGCGCGATGACAGCTAGAATGAGCGCTGATCGGAACCTCCGGGCGGCAAACACTTCCGCATGGTCGACCTTGGAGACCATGTACCACTCCGACTGGGGAACCGCGTGGAGCGAGGCCAGCACCCTCTGACCGCGATAGTCAGTGCCCGATACGGTACCCTCTAGACCCTCCACAGCCATCGCAGCCGGGAGATCGGCCTGCGCCAACGGCAGTCGCAAAGAAAGGGCCGCGTCAGGCAGGAACAAGAGATCGTTCAAAAAGAGGACTTGATCACCCTCTCGCCTCACCAGCAACGTCTCGGCCGAGGAGGAGGGCAAAGGCCAGCGCTGTGTCAGGGGATAGAGAAAGCGGCGGGGATCAATCTGCAGCACAACCGCGCCGACCACCTCCTGGATGCCAGAGCCTTCGTCATGTAGCATCAGCGGCGCCGCAACCCCCATGTGGATCTTGCCGCTGGTGGGATCCCGGTGCAAACAGCTCAACACCGGATGTCCGGCCTGCATCGCTTGGTTGATCGTCTCCAAACCCGATGGATAAAAGGAACCGAGATTCCCCGAAAGGCTGAGTCGCGGACGGGCCTCTCTGTCGACGAGAATCAGCTCGTCATACTGCGGGTGCGAATGGTAGGCATGGAGACTCTCCTCGAGCACCTCGAGGCTATGCGAATCATCGCTCTCGATCCAGTGGACGAACTCCTCCGCCAGCAGCGGGGCTTGCATGAGCGCGCGAGCGTCCGAGAGGATCTCGAGTCGCCATTCGGCGATCTGGTTCACTTTGAGTTGGGCCACCGCCTGCAACTCACTCTCGGCATCCTGACGCAGCCTGGCACGCTGGTCCAGGTAGAACCACAACCCGCCCATCAGAAAGAACACACTGATCACCAGCACCAAGATCGGCCCGCGTAGCTTGCGATCCCTCACGTGTGCTCCTCCCGCACAGGTGTAACGCAGGCCGGGCGCTCAGTGTGGGCAGCTCGGCCTGTCGTTTGCTCTATATCCTGCAACCAGAGCCCTTTTTACTCAGAGCTCACCAGATAGTCGGGCGGCACCATCTCGATCCACGTCTGCCCCGGTTTGAGCGCGAGAGGATCGCCGTCCTGGCCATAGAACTGGATCAGTTCGCCCTCTCCAGGCTGGCGCCACGCGCCCTCGATCTTGACCCCATCACGGAATACCTGCACGCGGCCCGATCCCTCGAGCTGGATATCGATGGCCGTGCTGCCCAGGCTATCCTCGACGATATCGGTTTTCTCATGGGGTGCGTACAGCACCACGACGTTCTCAGCACCGATCTGCTCGCCGTCCAGAGCGTCCAGGTGCGGCTCGGACTGTACCTCGCGCGAGTATCGCCCCTTTTCGGCATCATAGGCCCAATCTACCTTGCACAGCTCGGGATAGGGAATCGCGACGCTCTCAGCCGCGTCTCCCGGTGGCACAGCCGCGTCAAAGAGATAGCCCTCGACCTTTTCGCCGGTTTCCTGTCCAGTCGCCACCAAATAGTCGTGGACGGCCGCCACCGAAGTGTACATGCGCCCGCGCCAGTCATACCCCTCCAGCACGCCATAGGGCGCCTCGTGGAAATACTGGTCCAGATCGACAAAGTCGGCCTGCGAAATGTACCAGCGGATCTTGTCGCTGGCACCGCTGTGCACCAGCGCCGCGTCATATTGCGGTGCAATCGCCAGACTGACCAGCCGGGCGCTGCGAATCGGGCGGATGCGCTCGGCATTGTGGGCATAATAGATGGCGGTGAATCGGGTCAGCGTCCAGCCCTCCATGATCTCTTCATAGACGATCTCGGCCTGCCCCAACCCCTCCTGGGGTCGAATACTGGCGTCGTTCCCGACGCGAACGGCCAGAACCCGCCGTTCGAGCAAGGCCGGGTCGCTCACCCGCAGGCCGGTCAACGGGTTTATCAGCGCATCGGGTGTGGACGTCGGTTCCGGTGTGGCCGTCGTCGGAACAGGCGTTGCCGTGGGCACGGTGGTCGCCGTCGGCAATGGCGTGTCCGTGGCAACGGGCGTAAAGGTCGGACGCGGCGTCTTGGCCTGGACGGCCACCGTAGGCTCGGGCGTGGTCTTTTGGCCACAGCCGCTGAGCGCCATCGTCATCAGAAACAGCGACACCCAAGCCACACGCTGGGTCGCCGGCCGGAGTCTACCTCGAGTATCCATCAGTCTATCGCTCCTTGTGGTTTACGCAACGTCGGGCATTATAGCATGGCTGCAGCAGCGTCGAGAAATGGGTGTCCCCGCCCAGGCGATGCCGCCACCACCCCGCAAGGCGCGAGCTCAGCGCTCGCGCTGCCAGAGCACGGTGCCACGACCGCTGAGAAACCGGTACCCCCCGACAAGGGCGGCGGCATTGAGGAGACAGACATAGAAAGGGGCATAGAGAATGCCGACGCGCAAACCCTGCGTTTCGAGCCAGCCCCCAACCAACGCAACCACATAAAAGAGGATCTGCAGTGCCAGCGGGATGCGATAGACCTCGATCCCCGCGACCACCAGCAGGATATTGCTTAGTAGCATGACCACCCACAGCGATGGGGTCACCATCCAGCGCATCATGCGATGCGAGAGGTATTGCCAGACCACACGTTTTTGCGGATGACGCAATACGGGCAACAACTGGAAAAAAGCCTGCCAACCTCCCGAGGCTATTCGCGAGCGCCGCACCCATTCGGCGTGGACGTTGGGCGTCGCATCCTCATAGGCCACGGCGCGTGGCTCGTGAATCACACGCCAACCGCGGGCGACCATATCCATCGCCACCGTAAAGTCTTCAACGATGGCGTCGGGTTCGGGCGAGCGATAGGCCTGACGGCGAGCGGCCATAATCTCGCCGGGCATGCCCATCACCGAGCTGACGGCGCTATCGCACTGCTTGAGATACGACTCGTAACGCCAATAGAGCCCTTCGCCACGCCCGGTCAGCGAGTCCTCGTCACTCACCACACGCTTGATACCGCCGACGCCGCCGACCTCGGAATCGGCAAACGGCCGCACCAGGTAGCGCAGCGCCTCGGGTGTGAAGAAACAGTTGGCATCGGTGAACACCAGGATTTCGCCCTTGATCAGCGGTACCGCTCGTATCAGCGCCTCCGCCTTGCCTCGGCGCTCGGGTTGGTGCAGCAGTGTCACTCGCCCATCCTGCTCAGAATACGCCCGGACGATGTCCATCGTGCCATCGCTCGAGCCATCCGTCACCACCGTGACCAGTAGCTGATCATGGGCATAGTCCGAGGCGAGCAGATTCTCAATTCGCTGGGCGATCCAGTCCTCCTCGTTGTAGGCCGCAACCACTATGTTAACCAAGGGGCTCACATCGTCGGCCTTGACGGACTTGGGCCAGAGTCGGGCGAACACCGCGATGAGCAGCCCATATCCCACATAGCTATAGGCGATGCCAGCCGCGGAGAGCCAGAATAGGACGGCAAGCAAAGTCTTCAAGACAGGTACCCTCCGTCTGCTTTGGAGTCGAGGTCGCCGCACGATTTCAGGGACCGTAACGGAAGCGAGAAAAAAAAGCTGGCGCCCTCGTCCGGCCGCCCTTCGGCCCAAACTTGCCCGCCGTGCCGCGAAATAATCCGCTGCACCAGCGCCAAACCTACACCAACCCCCTCGAATTCGTCGCTCCCATGCAATCGCTGAAACACGGCGAACAGCTTGTGCGCATAGCCAGGATCGAAACCGACGCCGTTGTCGCGCACTCGATAGACCAGGCAGTCGTCGCGTCTGAATCCAGAGACCTCGATGGCCGGCGCCTCGACGGGTTGAGAGTACTTGCATGCGTTCGAGAGCAAGTTGATCCAGACCTGGCGCATAAGCGCAGGATCGACGACGGCCCTGGGTATCTCTCCCAGCGAGAGACTGGCTCGGAGATCCTTGACCGCCGACACCTCGTGCCAGGCCACCTCGGCCAGCGCGCGCATGTCGCAGTCGTCCAGTACCATCTCCTGGCGCGTGGACCGCGAGAGCCCCAGCAAAGAGTTGATCAGCTCGTTCATCCGCTCGACGCTGCCCGAGATAACGTCCAGTAGTCGCCGTCCCTCGTCGTCCAGTTGCGGACCATAGTCCTCAGAGAGCATCTGCCCAAACCCCGAGATGGCCCGTAGCGGCGCGCGAAGGTCGTGAGACACTGAGTGGGTAAAGGCCCGAAGTTCGTCATTGCTGGCCTGCAACTGGGCCGTCCGTTGCCGAACGCGGTCCTCCAGCTCTTCGTTCAGACGCTGCAGTGCCTGCTCCGCACGCTTGCGATCTGAGATGTCGAGAATGATGGCCGCCACAGCCGGATGCTGCCCATAGCGCGAGCGCTGCAGCGTGACCTCCACGGGATAGCGCGTACCGTCATGGCGGGCGTGCTCGGTCTCGAACCGCAGGATGTCCGCTTCTTGGTTCAGCAGGGGCCGCACGAGGTCTCGGAAGCGGTCCTCATCATAGGCAGGCTTGATATCGTAGGGGGCCATCTCCCGTAGTTTGTCTCGGCTATAGCCAATATTGCTGCGCGCGGCGTCATTGACATAGAGGAACTGCAGTGTCTCCTGGTCAATCACATAGATCTCGTTGAGCGACCCCTCGATGATCTCGGCCAGATCGACCACGCGCGCCAGGGCCTCGTGTCGCTCGGTGACGTCGAGAGCATTGACCACCAGCGCACCAATCTGGGGATCGTCCAGTAGGTTGGAGACGCGCACCTGCAGCCAGCGATAGCTGCCATTAGCCGCCAGAAAACGCATCTCGCACCGTGAGGAGCTTCCGGCCTCCGCTAGCGACCGCACCGTCTCTTGGTAGAGGCCATAGTCCTGGGGGTGCACCATATCGGGCACCGACAGATGCCGAATCTGGTCCTCACTCAATCCCAGTATCCGGCCGCCCTCGGCCGAAAGCAGCTTTTCGCCGTCGGCGTCCAACAATGCAATGATCTCGCCGCCCTGAGCCACCAGCTTGCGGAAACGCTCATCGCGACGCCGGACAGCATCCGCCGCCCGTACGCTCTCGGACTGCCTGGAGAGCAATCGTCCCACCAGCACGGTCGCCAGCGGGAACAGGATCATGATCGGGAGCCCCACGGTCCGGAGCACAAAGGGACCGGCGTGGTCCGGAAGGCCCAGCATCCAGAGCATCATCGCCACATGCACGGCCAAACCCAGCAATGCCAGGCTCATGTGCCCTGGGGCACTGTCTCTCCGTCTGTGCCATAGGCCCCAGAGCCAGCCGATGAGCGTCGAACTGAGAATCACCGCCGACCCCACCCAGGCTCCAGCGCCCCCTTGCGCCATTCGGAACGCCACCGCGACCACTGTGGCCACAATGGCCGCGCTCGGGCCAAAGAACAGACCGGTCAGGCTCAGCAACACCGAGCGGCTATCAAAGAAAATGCCTTCGGCAAAGGGAAAAGGGTTGAGCATTACCGCAATAGCGGTGAGTCCAGCCAGCACCCCATAGACCAGTCCAAGCCATCGCGAGGAGACGCGACGAAAGTGGAGCACCAGATCATACAAGAGCGCAAGCACGAGCAGCAATGCGATGTTGTTGACCAGTCCCAAGGCCACGGCGCGAAAGATCATATTGTCCAATACCACCTATCCGCTTGCGCCATCCACTCGTCAAGACTAGGATGATTGTAGCATACACCCGACCTGCCCTACAATGGCGGTCTGGATGAATCCAACTTTGTTCAGCCATTGACAAAAGCCCAGATGGGCGCTACAATCGGTACGATGCGAGCATGTATGGGTCGACGATGACAGCGATACGACAAGGAGAGCGTGATGAGCGACATAGCCTTTTCTGTCTTTACCAAGCCCTGGCGCTGCGACCTGGACCAACTCGGCGAAAAGATATCGGCCCTGGGCTTCTCCCATATCGAGTTCCCGGTGCGACCCAACTACCCGGTCACACCAGAGACCGTCGATCAACTCCCCGCAGCAGCCCGCACCCTGGCCAAGCATGGCGTCACCATCCACAGCGTGGCCGGACCAACCGATGAGGCCACCATTCGCGCCTGTGGCGAGGCCGGCGTGCCGATCATCCGCACCATGGCCCGCGTTCCCCAGGGCGCCAACTATACTGAATGCGTTCAAGCTCTCCGGACTGAGTATAGAGCGCTCGTTCCGGCGCTCGAAGAGAGCCGGGTAGCCATCGGCGTGCAGAACCACTGCAATCGCTTTGTGGCCAATGCCCTGGGATTGCAGCAACTGCTCGACGGCTTTGATCCACGCCACGTCGCCGCCGTTTGGGATGCGGCTCATGAGGCGCTCAACGGCGTCGATCCCGACATGGCCCTGGACGTAATCTGGCCCCAGCTCTGCATGGTCAACCTCAAGAACGGCTATTGGAAGCGCATGACCGGCCCCGAGGCAGAGACGTCCAAGTGGCGCAGCTACTGGACCGCCGGCCATCTCGGACTGTGCAGTTGGCCGACCGTGGTTGCAGAGCTGAAAAAGCGAGGCTATCAGGGTGTGATCTGTCTGACGGCCGAGTACTCGGATGAGGAGAGCGTCGACAGGCTGATTGCCGCCGATCTGGCCTATGCCCGTTCATTGTTCTCCGCCTAGGGAGGCCAGATGCCGCGTCTAGCGCAGGGCTCGCCTGTTCGCATCGCCATGGTTGGCGCCGGCGAGATGGCCAACCGTGTCCACTATCCCTCGCTGGCATCCTTTGACGATGTCGAGTTTGTGGGCATCTGTGACATTGACCCAGAGCGTCTGCAGTCCACGGCCGACCAATACGGCATCGGCAGCCGCTATGCCGACTATCAGCGCATGATCAGCGAGCTGCAGCCTGATGGGATCTATGTCATTGGACAGCCCCATATCATGTATGACCTCTGGACATGGTGCCTGCAGCAGGGTCAGAACCTGTTCATCGAAAAGCCAATGGGCATCACCCGTCACCAAGCGCGCATGTTGGCCTGGCTGGCCGAGGAACACGATTGCATCACCCAGGTCGGCTTTCAGCGACGCAGCAGCCCGATGGTCTGTGAACTACGCCGCCAATGCCTTGCGCGCGGCCCGATCAGCCACGCTATCTGCAAGTTCTACAAGTATCTGCCCACGCCCTTTATCGGGGCCCGCGATCACATGATGGACGACTGCGTTCATGCCATCGACACGGTACGCTGGATGTGCCGCGGCGATGTGGTAGGGGTTGAGAGCCAGTGTCGCCGCATCGGCACGCCCGACATCAACGATATCCTGGCCACCTTGACCTTTGACAACGGGGCGACCGGTGTGGTCATCAACAGCTGGACCAGCGGCAAGCGCATCTTTGCCGTGGAGATGCATGCCCCGGGAATCTTTGTCGAGGCAGAACACGAGGGGTCAGCGCGCGTATACACCGACGGGGACCTCGAGCCCTCCGTCTATGACGCCAAGCGGTTCGCGGGATCGGATCAACTGTACGCCTATGGCGGTTTTCGGGCCAAAAGCCGCGAATTCATCGAGGCCCTTCTGGGCGGCCCGCTCCCCAGTTCGCACTTTGGCGACGCCCTGGTGACCATGGAGCTGGCCGAGGAGATCTTGGCCCAGTCGCTGCTGGCCGACCAGGCCGAGGCGCGCCTTGGTCCCAATGGAGAGGGGAGATGAGCCAACTCGCACTCGACCTGCGCACGCTCTATCTCGCCACCGACGATCAAGGCCGCAATGGCTGGCTGATACGCCATACGCCCCTGTCGGTTGACTATGATCGGGTCGGCTTGATCATCTGCGACGTCTGGGACCACCACTGGTGTCACGGCGCAGAGTTGCGTCTGGCCGCGATGCTGCCGCGCATGCAGGCTCTGACCTGCGCCCTGCGCGATCGCGGCGGGATCATCGTCCATGCCCAGTCCGACACCATGGCGCACTATGTCGATCACCCAGCACGACGACGGGTTCTGGCACTGCCGACCATAGAGCCGCCCCCCGATTCCGCACACGATGACCCACCACTACCGGTCGACGCCTCCGACGAGGGTTGCGATACCCCAGGGGATCGCACGGCCTACGTCTGGACTCGGCA
>Ga0180436_10005367_pt1 | contig 11353 bp, 11 predicted proteins | sample SS_ome_2_FD_132434 | JGI IMG/M metagenome (GOLD analysis project Ga0180436, IMG submission 132434) | Hypersaline lake sediment archaeal communities from the Salton Sea, California, USA - SS_3_S_2 metaG | ecosystem: Environmental > Aquatic > Non-marine Saline and Alkaline > Hypersaline >...
CAATTCAGCCAGATTGGGATGAAGATCAACGAACAGTTGGATTTTTACGAGTGGACGGAGCTTTACCGGAAACTTGTTTTTTGGGAGCTGGAGTTAAGCAGTTCGGAACAAGGGACCATGGACGAGGTATTATTCATGCAGAAAAATGAAGCCAACAATGCCTTTGTCCGTTACGTTAAAAAAAACTATCTGGGTTGGTTTGGCAATAATGTCAACGAACGCCCGCTAATGTCACCCGATATCTTCAGGAATAAGATCTTCCCTGCCCTTGATGAAGGTGAAAAAGTATTTGTTTTGGTCATCGACAACCTCCGCTACGACCAGTGGAGAGTTCTAAGCCCTTTATTTTCTGAATATTATCTAATGGAAGAGGAAGAGCTTTTCGGTAGTATCTTACCCACCGCTACCATGTATGCCCGGAATGCAATGTTTGCCGGATTAATGCCTTCGGAGATAAAAAAGCTTTATCCGGAATATTGGATTGACGAAGATGGCAAAGGCAGCAAGAATCAATTCGAAGAGGAACTCTTGAGAAAGCAGATGGCACGTTTCGGGAGAAAAGAATCTTTGTATTTTGATAAAATTCAAAACCTTCGGACCGGGAAAAAAGCCACCGAAAGTTTGAATGGAATATTAAAGTGCGATTTGTCTGTGCTGGTAGTGAATTTCATCGATATGCTTTCGCATGCCCGTACCGAAATGGAGATGATTAAGGAGCTTGCCGGCGACGAAGCTGCCTATCGCTCTTTGACCGAAAGTTGGTTTCGTCATTCTTCCGTCATGGATTTAATTCGCGATTTGTCCGGCCACGATGTGAAAGTGATGGTAACTACCGATCATGGCTCCATCCGGGTGCAGAATCCATTAAAAATAATCGGCGACCGGAATGTGAATACCAACCTTCGTTATAAGCATGGCAAGAATTTAAACTATAATCGTAAGGAGGTTTTTGAATTGACCCGTCCATCCGATGGATACCTGCCGGCCATCAATGTCAGTACGACCTTTGTATTTGCAGGGAACCAGGATTTTTTCCTTTATCCGAACAATTTTAATCAACATCTGCATTATTACAAGAACACTTTCCAGCATGGCGGAATTTCTCTGGAGGAGATGTTGATCCCATTTGTCTCGCTTGTGCCGAAAGGATAATTGGCTCCGAAACAAACCTCCAAGGTTTTTATAACCTTGGAGGTTTAAAAGAACTTTGGTCCCCGAAGGATAATGAATGTCCTTGAGCGATCGAATTTCATATTATTTCCATCAAATTTTATAATTCTTCTTTTCGCAGCAAGGTTCGCTTCTTCCAGGCAAGGATAATCACCTTCAATAGAAAGAAGAAAACTATGAGGGTGAAAATAATGGAGGCACCGGAGGGAATGTCTGCATAGAAAGAGACCAGCAATCCGGCAAATGTTCCGATAAATGAGAAGAGAATGGAGAGAGGAATCATTTTCCGGAAATCACGGGTAAACAGGTTGGCCGTTGCCTGGGGAATGGACAGCAAAGATATTACCAGGATAATGCCAACCACCCGAATGTTCAAGACAATGGTTAGTGCGATAAGTGTCATGAGTGCTGAACTGATCGTTTTCACGGGCAAGCCGCGGGTTTTTGCAAATGCTTCATCAAAAGAAATAAATAAAATTTCCTGAAAAAAGAAACTGAAAATAAGGATCACTACCAGGGCTAAGGCAAGCATTAGAAGAAGATCGATTTGGGTAACGGTAAGAATGTTGCCAAAAAGATAGCTCATAAGGTTGGGAGCGTACCCCGGGGTGAGGTAGACAAAAATTATTCCCAGCGCCATGCCCAGCGACCAGAGCATGGCAATGGCCGAATCCTGGCGTACATTCACTTTCCGGTAAAGAAACTCAATGCCGAGCGCTGAAATAATGCTGAAAACAGCTGCACCCAATAACGGATTGAAGCCTAAATAGTAGCCCAGTCCGATCCCTCCAAAACTTGCATGGGTAATTCCACCGCTGATGAAAACAATTTTGCGGGAAACAATATAGGTTCCGGTAATGCCGCAAATAATGCTGGCCAGAAGCGCCGCGAGCAAAGCATTTTGAAAGAAACCAAATCCAAAAAGTTCAATTATCGTATCCATAATTAGCGATCATGTTTTTTTAGAACGGTGTGCGGTATTTGTCCATGGGTAATAATCTGGATCGGACAGTTGTAAGCCGCCAGTTGTTCATCTGTAATGATATTAGTGGAGTGATAGTACAATTCCCGGTTTACGCAGGCTATTGTTTTTACATAGGAGGTAATGGTCCCCAAATCGTGCGAAACCAGGATTATAGCCATTCTTTCATTTAGGATTTTGAGCTGCTCGTACAATTCAAACTCAAATTGATTGTCAACGAACGTGTTGGGCTCATCAAGAATTAGCAGACGGGGATCGGAAATCAGTGCCCGGCACAGAAATACCCGTTGCATTTGCCCTCCGGAAAGCTCCCCGACAGGGCGTTTTTTCAACTCGATAATCCCCATCTCGTCCATGAGTTTTTCCGTTTTAAGGTTCTCCTTTTTTGTAAAATAAAGATTAAACTTTCGTTTGCCTCCCAGCCCCGAACGTACAACATCAAATACGGTGATTGGAAATTGAAAATCGATATTGTTGATTTGAGGGAGGTATCCTATGGCATTTCTTGAAAACTGCGGCAAAAGAATGGTTCCCGATACCGGTTCTATGAGCCCGAGAATGGCTTTCAGCAAGGTTGTTTTTCCTCCGCCATTGGGCCCGATTACTCCGATAAAGTCAGATTCACGAATCGTGAGATTAACCTTGTCCAGAACCGTGGTATCATCGTAGGCAACAGAGAGTTCCTTTATTTCAACAATCGTTTTCATTTATAACATTTAAGATTCTGGGTTTTGATTCAATTCTATGTTTCTATTCGATTTTGTATTTCCCTTCGATATGTGTTTCCCTTCAATTTGAATTGCAGCTCGATTTGAATTGCAGCTTGATTTGAATTGCCGTTCGATTTATCGAACGGAAAATAGATTCATCCTACCCGGGCTTTAGCCCGCAAATTCAACAAATTCAAATCATTTTAAAGATAATCGAATATCATTTTATTTCAATGTTTTATCCAGTTTGTCTGCAATATCGCGAAGCTGGTCCGGCCAGTTGTAGGCCAAAGGATCGATCGGAATTACTTTGCCCTTAATCTCATTGGCCAGGGTACGTGCCTGTTCCATATCAAATTCCTTTTGAATAAAAACAATATTGATTCCCTCTGCCTGTGCGGATTGAATAATTTTTGCCATGTGTTGCGGAGTGGGATCCTTTCCTTCCAGTTCCAAAGAATGTTGTTCCAGCCCATAATCGCGGGCAAAGTAGGTTAGGGCAGGATGAAAAATCAGGAAACTTTTTTGATGCTTTGGCTGAAGCTTTTTTTCAATTTCCCGATGAAGTTCATCAACCTCATTCATACATTTTTCAAGGTTAACATCAAACCTTTTTCTTTGCTCCGGAAACATGTCGACAAGGATTCCGTGCATATTTTGACAGATCTTTTTTGCCTGGATTGCCGACATCCAAACATGCGGATCAATTCCATCGGGATGGACGTGATTCCCATGTTCCTCTTCTTCTCCGGAAATTAATTCGATTCCCTCTGAGGTATTGCAGATTTTCATCTTTTTATTTGTTGATGCAATCCGGTCCATCCATGCTTCCTCAAAACCAATGTGTCCGATTTGAAAATAAAGGATCGATTCCGAGAGTAATTTCATTTGTCCGGGGGTGAGCGCATAAGTTGCCGGACTGGCTCCGGGAGGAACCATGACATTGATCCGGAAAAAACTATCGCTTAGTTGCTCCAGGAAATATTTTTGAGGAAGAATGCTTACGGAGATAACCGGTTTCCGGATTTCCCTTCTTTTATCTGATGAGCAACCTGCAATCAGGATAAGGAAAAGTATCAATAAAGCAATTTTATTTCGATTCATTTTCGATTTCAATTTTTGAGATGTTTCCAGTAATTGAAGGAGAATTTGGTTCCGGAAGGAGGGACCGGATCATACCCGCTTGTTCCCCAGGGATTGCATCGTAGGATGCGCCAGGTGGCAAATAATAGCCCCCTGAATGGTCCGTGAATTTTTAATGCTTCCAGCGCATATTGTGAGCATGTTGGAGTATGGCGGCAGCTTCCCATGGTGAAGGGAGAGATCACTCCCCGGTAAAAATAGATGGGCAAACTTAATAGCCAAATTAGCAATTTACGAATCCATTTCATTCTATATGCGTATTATAAAGTGTGTTGTTGTGTTTGGAGTTATTGAGTTGATTCACTTTATATTCAGTTTAGAGGTTTTTTGTGCGTGACACGGTTGTTATTCCGAAGTCTCATGAAGATCGAGAATAAATTTCCCTTGTAGATATAAAGGTAGAAATATTCTAAATAACACCAATGATTTCGTAAAAAATTTAAGTGAAATAGGAGTAGTATTTAGTTGCAAAAAACATTGGTTATGGATGAGTATCTATTTCGGGTAAGAGTAAGAGACAATCGGGAAGTCGCAGAAAATGTCTTTCTGATCTCTTTCGTGAGAAAATGGGAATTTAAGGCCGGCCAGTCGATTGAAGTAACTATTGAGCCGGGAATTCCCCCCAAGATTTATAATATCTGTTCCGGCCCCATGGATTTATATATGAAAGTTTTATATAATAAGCATGAGGGAGGAAAGATCCCATTACGATTGGCAAAAATGAAACCGGGTGATTTTCTCTGGATTTCAAAACCTTTCGGGAATTTTATCGGAACGGTGCAACCTGCCTTTTGGATTGCATCCGGAACCGGTGTTGCCCCCTTTTATTCCATGATGAAAGGCGAAGTGAATTTCAATAAATATTTGGTGCATGGCGTCCAAAAACCCTCAAGATTTTATTTTCATGAGGAGTTTGAGAAAGCACTTGGAAAACATTATGTTAAGTGTATTCCAGCCGAATGCGGTGAAGGGATGTTTTATGGACGGGTTTCTGATTTCATTCGCCTGCATCAAGAGCTCCCATTGGACAATAAGTACTATCTTTGTGGGAAAACCGAAATGGTCAATGAGGTTAAAGAACTCTTAATTGAAAGAGGCGTTTCTTTTGCCAATATTATTTCGGAAATTCATATTTGAATATGCAGAAAGAGAAGCTTTTCGGAAAAACTTTAGAGGATTTAAAGGAAGTTGCTGCTTTGGCCGGACTTCCTTCTTTTACGGCGAAACAAATAGCTGACTGGCTCTATAAAAAAAATATTTCTTCGATTGATGAAATGACCAATCTCCCTAAAAAAGGGAGGGAGTTTTTGAAAATGCGTTATGAATTCGGATTAATAGAGCCCGTGCAATGTCAGACCAGCATTGATGGAACGAAAAAGTATGTTTTTCCTACCCTGGATGGTCAATTTATCGAGACCGCATATATTCCTGAAAAAGATCGTGCAACTGTATGTGTTTCCTCCCAGGCAGGGTGTAAAATGGGTTGCCTTTTTTGTATGACGGCAAAACAGGGATTCCAGGGAAACCTTGAGGCAGGCGAGATTGTTAATCAAATACGCAGTCTGCCCGAATGGGAGAAAGTGACCAATATTGTATACATGGGAATGGGCGAACCATTTGATAATATTGAAAATGTTCTGAAAAGCCTTTCTATTCTCACATCGGATTGGGGCTTTGCAATGGGACCTAAAAGAATTACGGTTTCCAGTATTGGGATTGTACCCGGGATGCGTAAGTTTTTGGATCAGAGCAATTGTCATCTGGCAATCAGTCTTCATACTCCCTTTGAGGAAGAACGAAAAATGCTCATGCCTGTGGAGAAAGCATTTCCGTTGAAAGAGGTGTTGAAAGAAATCAGGGCTTTTGATTTTGGAAGGCAACGAAGAGTATCTTTTGAATATATTCTATTTAAGGGATTTAACGATTCTTCTGCGCATGTAAAAGAGTTGGTAAGGTTACTTGGCGGACTAAGATGTCGCATTAATCTGATCCGTTTCCATCCGATTCCGGGCTCTGCATTGGAAGGTTCGGATGAAGAAACCGTGCAGAATTTTAAAGAAGAGTTAAATGATCGGGGAATTACTGCAACTGTACGCGCTTCAAAGGGTTTGGATATTTTTGCAGCCTGTGGGCTTCTTTCAACAAAAGCTATGATAGATAATAAATAATCAGGGATAAAAACTTAAACCATGGTTGAGTTTGACGATAAGCCGGTTCTTCTCCTTATAGACCTCCAAAAAGGATTTTTAGAGGAAGAATACTGGGGCGGATCACGGAATAATCCTGACATGGAGAAAAATATTCTCCGGTTACTTGAATATTGGCGAAAAAAAAGTTGGCCAATTATTCATTTTAAACACGATTCGGCAAAAAATGATTCGCCATTGAATCCCGGAAACAGTGGGAACGAGTGGATGGATGAATTTAAACCAAATCCTGGAGAAATTTTTTTTACAAAATATGTGAATTCTGCATTTATTGGAACCGGCCTTAAGGATTGGCTTTTGAGACATGATATCAACACCCTCGTTATTGTTGGTCTCACTACCAATCATTGCATCTCAACAACTGCCAGGATGGCTGAGAACCTGGAATTTAAAACCTATGTAGTTAGCGACGCAACCGCAGCTTTTAATCGGAAAGGGGCAGATGGAACTGTTTATCCTGCCCGGTTGGTTCACGAAATATCTTTAGCGAACCTGAATGAAGAGTTTGCTACAATTGTTGATACAGCTTCATTAATTGAAACCGATGTTTAATCCCGTTGAAGTAGCTTGTGCAATTATAATAAAAAACAGGAAGGTTTTGGTTACCCGTCGTGGGAAGGACATGACTCAACCTTTGAAATGGGAATTTCCCGGAGGGAAAGTTAAACCGGAAGAAACTCCACAAGATGCATTGGTTCGGGAAATTGCTGAAGAGCTGGGAGTGGAAATAGAAGTCGGTTCAGCCCTTACTTCAGTGGTGCATCATTACAAAGATATTTCCATCGAACTGTTTCCATTTCTAACCAAATTAAAAAAGGGAACGGTTAACTTAACGGAACATATTGCTTATTGCTGGGCATCGCCTGAAGAATTAAAAGAGTTGGATTGGGCTTCAGCCGATGTGCCTGTTGTGACAGAAGTTACAGAAATACTTTCTCAGGAAAAAATTACGAATTGAAGCGCTCTTTTTTTGAATTGAGATTGGGTTGGCGAAGGATCTTTTGATTAAAAATAAAAAGCCCCAATCTGTATTGAGGCTTTTGTTTTATTCTTTATTTTCTGCTTGATCTTTTATTGGATTCCAACCCTGAGCGGTAAGTGGAATAAACTGACCGGAACCCTGGGTAACTAAATTTGTTCCCTCCGATGCATCCACGATATGACCAAGAACGGTAATGTCCGGATCATTTTTAATCTTCTCGAAAGCGGTAACCGGAAGAGTAAATAACATTTCGTAATCTTCGCCTCCATTTAATGCCGCTACCAGCGGATTAATATTTAATTCCCCGGCAAATGCTTTGGTCTGATTATCGATGGGGATTTTCTCTTCATATAACCGGCAACCGACCCCGGATTGCTTACATATATGTAGAATTTCCGAAGAAAGTCCATCCGAAATGTCGATCATGGCTGTTGGTATAATTCCAATTTCAGAAAATATTTTCGGAATATCGCGACGTGCTTCTGGTTTTAACTGGCGTTGAAGAATGTAGTCGTATCCCTCAAGTTTGGGTTGAGAATTCGGATCAATTTTAAATACTTCATTTTCTCGCTCAAGAAGTTGTAAACCCATATAGGCACCACCCAAATCGCCTGACACACAGATTATATCGGTTGCTTTTGCTCCTTTCCGATATACAACTTTGTCTTTTTCGACCTCGCCGATCGCTGTAACGCTAATCGTTAGTCCGGTTAGAGAGGAGGTTGTATCTCCTCCGATTAAATCGACGCCGTATTGCCGGCAGGCCAGATGAATCCCATCGTACAGTTGTTCAATCGCTTGTAAAGAAAATTTTGATGAAATTGCAATCGAAACTGTCACTTGTCTGGGAGTGGCATTCATCGCATAAACATCAGATAGGTTCACTACAATCGATTTGTATCCCAGGTGTTTTAACGGAGTGTACATCAAGTTGAAATGAATGCCTTCCGTCAGCATGTCAGTGGTTACAACTATCTGTTTATCTTTGTAGTCCAGTACGGCGGCATCGTCGCCAACCCCTTTTATTGTTGAATCATTTTGTAGTTTAATTTCTGAAGTCAGGTAGTCAATCAACCCAAATTCCCCCAACTCTGAAATCGTTTTAAGAACTTTTTTGTTTTCGCTCATAATTCATCTAAGTCACTCATTTTTAAACGGCAAATTTCGCCTAAAAAAATGATTAGTTTTATATCTTTGCACTAATTTTGAACGAGTCTATTTAAACTTTGTTTAAGAAGAGAAGTTTGGACCTGATTTTGTATTGACATTTTTAGATTGAAATTTTTCTGTCATTGCAGAATGGGAAATCTTGTTGGAGATTTATTAACAGGATAGGGTAAGAATGATTAATTGTAATTGATCAGTTTCCGGATTGTGAAAACTGAAGAATTTTTCTTTTTATGGAAGATCAGAAAAAGATATTAGGTGAGGTAACCCAAAGCGATTACAAATACGGATTTGTGACAAATATTGAGACCGATACCTTTGGAAAAGGCCTTAATGAGGATGTTATCCGTATGATATCGGCAAAGAAGAAGGAGCCCAAATGGATGCTCGATTTTCGTTTGCATGCCTATCGTGAATGGTTAGAAATGGAGATGCCGGAATGGGCATATCTGAATATTCCTCCAATTGATTATCAGGATATTATATACTACGCTGCACCAAAACAGAAAGTCAGCCCTGAAAGTTTGGACGAAGTAGATCCTGAATTGCTGGACACTTTCAATAAGTTGGGTATTCCTCTCGAAGAACAGAAATTGCTTACCGGTGTGGCGGTGGATGCAGTGATTGACAGTGTTTCTGTTAAGACTACCTTCAAAGAAAATCTTGCAGAAAAAGGGATTATCTTTTGTTCCTTCAGTGAAGCGGTACAGGAACATCCTGATTTGGTTCAAAAATACCTGGGAATGTCGGTTCCATCTAACGATAATTTTTTTGCCGCTTTAAATTCTGCGGTCTTCTCTGATGGATCGTTTTGTTACATTCCCAAAGGAGTTCGTTGTCCGATGGAACTTTCCGCTTATTTCCGCATTAACGCTGCCAATACCGGGCAGTTTGAACGTACGCTTATCATTGCCGACGATGACAGTTATGTTTCTTATCTGGAAGGTTGTACGGCTCCCCAGCGCGATGAAAATCAGTTGCATGCTGCAGTGGTTGAGATCATCGCCATGGAAAATGCCGAGGTAAAATACTCTACTGTGCAGAACTGGTATCCCGGTGATAAAGATGGGAAGGGTGGCGTTTTTAATTTTGTAACCAAGCGCGGAATTTGCAAAGGCGAGGGATCGAAAATTCTATGGAACCAGGTGGAAACCGGTTCTGCGATCACCTGGAAATATCCAAGTTGCGTTTTGATGGGGGATAATTCAATAGCTGAATTTAACTCCGTTGCAGTGACCAATAATTATCAGCAGGCCGATACCGGAACGAAGATGATTCACATAGGAAAGAATACAAAGTCCAGAATTGTATCAAAGGGAATTTCAGCCGGCCGTTCCAGTAATTCCTATCGCGGTTTGGTGAAAGTGGTTCCACGGGCTGAGAATGCAAGGAACTTTTCGCAATGCGATTCCCTGTTATTGGGGGATAAATGTGGAGCACATACTTTTCCCTATATTGAAGTGATGAATAATTCATCGATTGTTGAGCATGAGGCCACAACGTCTAAGATTGGTGAAGATCAAATCTTTTATTGCAACCAGAGGGGAATTTCTACTGAAGATGCAATTGGGATGATTGTGAATGGCTATGCAAAAGAGGTAATCAATAAATTGCCCATGGAGTTTGCCGTTGAGGCACAGAAGCTTCTTCAGATTAGTTTGGAAGGGAGTGTTGGTTAGTCCCGGGAGTTATTGTTTGGATAGAATAGTTTTATTAAAAAAGTTAGATCGGGGATTGCCCCCAAATAAAAAGATATGATAATGTTAAAGATTAAGGATTTATGTGCCAGCATTGAAGGGAAAGAGATCCTGAAAGGCATTAATCTGGAGATAAAATCAGGTGAAGTTCATGCAATCATGGGTCCAAACGGATCCGGGAAAAGTACGCTTGCAAATGTTTTAACAGGACGTGAAAATTATGAGGTAACTAACGGAAAAGTGGAATTCATGGGGAAAAATCTTTTTGATTTGGCCCCGGAGGACCGTGCAAGAGAAGGTTTGTTTCTTAGTTTTCAGTATCCGGTTGAAATTCCCGGCGTGAGCATGGCGAACTTTTTGAAAACTTCCGTGAATGAGCACCGCAAATATAAAGGGTTGGAACCTCTTTCTGCCGGAGATTTTCTTAAGCTGATGCGCGAGAAAAAAGAACTTGTGGAAATTGATTCTCATCTGACCAACCGTTCAGTAAATGAAGGCTTTTCCGGAGGAGAAAAGAAGAAGAATGAAATTTTCCAGATGGCAATGCTCGAACCCAAATTGTCAATCCTTGACGAAACGGATTCCGGATTGGATATTGATGCGCTTCGAATCGTATCAAATGGTGTAAATGCTTTAAAATCCAAAGATACTTCAACCATTGTGGTGACTCACTACCAACGTCTTTTGGATTATATTGTGCCTGATTTTGTGCACGTTCTCTATAAAGGGAGAATTGTAAAATCGGCAGGGAAAGAGCTGGCCCTTGAGCTGGAAGAAAAAGGGTACGATTGGATTAAAAATGAAATGGGAGAATAAAGCTATGGCTGACGAGATTAAAACAGTTTCGGTAAATGAAGATATGGTGAATATTTTTCATCAGCGTCAGGATTTGCTGAACGAAGGATCGTCTGATATATTGAACTCCCGGCGTCAGGCTGCTATTGGGGCGTTCACTAAGCAAGGCGTTCCAACAACCAAAAATGAAAATTATAAATATACCGATCTCTCTAAATCGTTTCATGGCGATTTTGAGCATCACTATCAATATAAAAAGGTAGAGGTTGATCTATACGAGGTGTTTAAGTGCGATGTGCCTGAGTTGGATACGCATCTTGTATTGTTGGTGAATGGTTGGTATTATGCCCGCAATCCAAAGTTGGAAGGGCTTCCCGAAGGGGTTATAATCGGAAGTCTGGCGCAGGTTGCAAATGAGCATCCGGAGTTGGTGGAGAAATATTATGGTTCAGTGGCCAATCCGGAGGAGGATCCGTTACTGGCGCTCAATACAGCTTTCG
>Ga0180436_10005368_pt1 | contig 11352 bp, 14 predicted proteins | sample SS_ome_2_FD_132434 | JGI IMG/M metagenome (GOLD analysis project Ga0180436, IMG submission 132434) | Hypersaline lake sediment archaeal communities from the Salton Sea, California, USA - SS_3_S_2 metaG | ecosystem: Environmental > Aquatic > Non-marine Saline and Alkaline > Hypersaline >...
GGAATTAAAGTTGAATTTTGAGCACAAGAGGTATTTCAATGGCAGGTCATAGTAAATGGGCCAATATCAAGCATAAAAAGGCTGCCAACGATAAAAAACGTGGAAAAATCTGGAGCAAGCTGATTCGTGAAGTCACGATGGCTGCCAAGGAAGGTGGGGGCGATGCTGACGCCAATCCACGTCTGCGACTGGCAATCGACAAGGCCAAGAGTGCCAATATGCCCAATGACACCATTGATCGCGCTGTCAAACGTGGTGCAGGTGGTGCAGAAGGTGAAGATTACACCGAGTTGCGCTACGAAGGTTACGGCCCGGGTGGCACCGCGGTTATTGTTGATTGTCTGACAGATAACCATAACCGTACGGCTTCGGAGGTTCGTCATGCTTTCACCAAGCATGGTGGCAACCTGGGAACTTCCGGTTCCGTGGCCTACATGTTTAACAAACAGGGTGAAATCAGTTATGCGCCGGGCTGTGATGAAGATGTGGTGATGGAAGCCGCGCTGGAAGCCGGTGCTGATGATGTCGTTACCAATGACGATGGTTCTGTTGACGTGATTACCGAACCTGACATGTTTTCGGACGTTAAAGATTCTATGGTGGCCGCGGGTCTGGAGCCTGATAATGCCGAGGTGACCTTCACGGCTTCAACCAAAGCCGAACTGAATCAGGATGATGCAGAAAAACTGATGCGCATGATTGATACGCTCGAGGACCTGGATGATGTGCAGGAAGTGTACAGCAATGCTGACATTTCCGATGAAATCATGGAAGCGCTGGATGGATAAGCATTGATCCGCATACTTGGCATTGATCCTGGATCGAGAATAACCGGCTTTGCTGTCATCGAAGGCGACGGCATGCATAGCATTCATATAACCCATGGATGCATAAAAACTAAAAAAGAAAATTTTCCTGAGCGGCTCGGTGAAATCTTTACCGGCATCACTGAAGTCATCGGTGAATACCAGCCTCAGGAGGTGGCGATTGAGGATGTGTTTGTAGCAAAGAATGCCTCTTCAGCCTTGAAACTGGGCCAGGCGCGGGGAGCAGCCATTTCTGCCGCGGTACATGCCAACTGTCCGGTTTTTGAATACACGCCAAGGGAAGTCAAACAATCTGTGGTGGGAAAAGGTTCTGCTGAAAAAGAGCAGGTACAACACATGGTCAAGATGATTCTGAATATCAAGGGAAAACTGCAGATCGATGCTTCTGATGCTTTGGGTATCGCTTTGACTCATGCCCATACACGTACCACAAAACAACTTTTAAAAGGCGGAAGCAGCTGGTGATTGGTCGTTTACGCGGGGAAATTGTGATCAAGCAACCACCGATGCTGTTACTGGATGTTAATGGTGTTGGTTACGAGATCGAGGCACCGATGTCGACCTTTTACAATCTGCCTGAACTGGGCAAGCAGGTGACACTGTTTACGCACCTGGTGGTGCGTGATGATGCGCACATCCTGTTCGGTTTTCACGATGAATCTGAAAGGCTGTTGTTCCGTACCCTGCTGAAGGTCAATGGCGTGGGCGCAAAAATGGCACTGGCTATTCTATCCGGCATGAGTGCCAATGAATTTGCTTTTTGTGTGCAGTCAGACGATACCTCAGCGTTGGTCAGATTGCCGGGTATCGGCAAAAAAACCGCGGAACGTCTCATCGTCGAAATGCGCGATCGTCTGGATAAACTGGAGGCCGTTTCTCCAGCCGCCATGCCAAGCAGTCAAGCTGCCTCCAATGCGGCAGCGTCCTCGCCGGTGGCGGATGCGGTCAGCGCGCTGGTGGCACTGGGTTATAAACCCAATGATGCCAGTCGCATGGTCCGAAATGTGGATACTGCCGATCTCGGCAGTGAAGAAATCATCAGGGCGGCCTTACAGTCGGTAACGGCCTCATAATGATAAAAGCATCATGACAGAGCGTAACAGCATTATTTCACCTGCCACTGAAAACGATGAAGCGGTGATGGACCGTGCCATTCGTCCCAAAATGCTGCAGGATTATGTCGGTCAGCCTGCCGTGCGTGAGCAAATGGAAATATTTATCCCGGCAGCACGTTCCCGTCAGGAAGCGCTGGATCATGTATTGATCTTTGGGCCGCCAGGATTAGGCAAAACCACACTCGCGCACATCATCGCCAACGAGATGCAGGTCAATCTGCGCCAGACTTCAGGACCGGTTCTGGAAAAGGCCGGCGACCTGGCAGCTTTGCTGACCAATCTTGAGCCTCATGATGTGCTGTTTATTGACGAGATTCACAGACTCAGCCCGGTCGTTGAGGAAGTATTGTATCCGGCGATGGAAGACTATCAGCTGGATATCATGATTGGTGAAGGGCCGGCCGCTCGTTCAATCAAGCTGGACTTGCCGCCATTCACCCTGGTGGGTGCAACAACGCGGGCTGGTTTGCTGACCTCACCCTTGCGTGATCGTTTTGGTATCGTGCAGCGCCTGGAGTTTTATTCAGATGCTGATCTGTCACATATCGTACAACGAGCTGCCAGTATACTGAACATTGACATGGACAGCAGTGGAGCAGGTGAAATTGCCAAGCGCTCGCGTGGTACACCGCGTATCGCCAACCGCCTGTTACGCCGTGTCAGGGACTATGCCGAGGTGAAATCCAATGGCCATGTTTCAGCAGAAATTGCAGATGCCGCATTGTCGATGCTGAAAGTCGATGTGGCTGGCTTTGACCAGATGGATAGAAAACTGCTGATGACACTGATTGAAAAATTCGATGGCGGGCCTGTTGGTATCGACAGCCTGGCTGCAGCCATCAGTGAAGAGCGTGGCACACTCGAAGATGTGCTGGAGCCTTACCTGATCCAGCAGGGTTTTCTGATGCGTACCCCGCGTGGCAGGGTGGCAACCCGCCTGGCCTACGAGCACTTTGGCCTGCCACCAAAAGAAAGTGCTATCGGGCAGTCGGAGATGACGAGGGATATTTTTGAAGAGTAGGACCGAAAATTGAGTGAATTTTTCTGGCCCGTTCGTGTCTACTATGAAGATACCGATGCAGGTGGCGTGGTCTACTATGCCAATTACCTGAAATTCATGGAAAGGGCGCGCACCGAATTTTTAAGAAACCTGGGTTTTGAGCAGGATGAACTGGCCCAGCAGGGATTGATCTTTGCAGTCCACCGGGCAGAAGTGGATTACATCAAACCAGCACGTTTCAATAATGCGTTGACCGTAACGGCAAAAATTTCACAACAGAAAAAAGTCAGCCTGACCTTTGAGCAGGAAGTACTGAATGAAAAAGGCGAATTATGCAGTCGGGGCAAAATAAAAATCGTCTGCCTTGACAGTGAATCTTTTAAACCCAGACCCATACCGGAAGTAATTTTGAGGACAATACCGAATGAACAGTGATCTGTCTTTTCTCGGACTGGTGTTAAATGCCAGCCCGCTGGTTCAGGCCGTGATGGCCTTGCTGGTGCTGGCATCTGTTTTTTCCTGGGCTATGATCGTTGATCGTTCCAGGGTATTGAAGAAAGCGCGCAGGGAGGCTGATGATTTTGAAGATGATTTCTGGTCAGGTGCCGACCTGGGCGAACTGTATCGTAAAATCGAGCGACAGGATGATTACCTGGGCTTGTCAGCGGTGTTTCATGCCGGCTTCAGAGAGTATGCACGACTCCAGGAAAATCCCGGCATGGATCCCAATACTGTCGTCGAAGGTGCTCGTCGTGCCATGCGCGTAGCAATGAGCCGGGAAATGGATGAACTGGAAAATTATTTATCCCACCTGGCGACCATTGGTTCAACCAGTCCTTACGTTGGTCTTTTCGGCACCGTGTGGGGCATCATGAATGCTTTCCATGCCCTGGGTAACGTCAAGCAGGCAACACTTAACCTGGTAGCCCCGGGTATCGCAGAGGCACTGATTGCAACAGCAATGGGCCTATTTGCCGCGATTCCGGCCGTGGTGGCCTATAACCGTTTTGCCAACGATGTGGCGAGAATTGAGAACCGCTACGAAGATTTTGTTGAGGAATTCTCTAATATTCTGCAACGTCAGGCCTTTTTGAAAAAATAATGGCAAGAAAACAGAAAACAAGACGACCCATGGCCGAGATCAATGTCGTACCCTACATTGATGTGATGCTGGTGCTGCTGGTGATCTTCATGATTACCGCACCGCTACTGACACAGGGTGTTAAGGTTGATTTACCTCAGGCCGAAGCGGAGCCGATTGAAGAGGATGCCAAGCGTCCACTGGTGGTATCGGTCAACAAGGAAGGCGGTTTTTTCATCACCTTTGATGATGATCGAACGCTGGCAGTTGATGATGAGGATATGCTGCACAAAACGGCAGCCATTATCAGCATCAACAAGGGTATACCGGTGCTGGTAAAAGGTGATCGAAACGTACCATACGGACGGGTGGTCGAGGCGATGGTCATTTTACAGCAGGCGGGAGCGCCTTCTGTTGGCCTGATTACGGAGACGCCAGAAGGGTGATGGTAGGTAGTGATCAATGCTGGATCTGATCAGACGTAACCCGCTGGCCTTTATCCTGTCTGCCGCTGTGCATGTGCTGGTGGTTGGCTTTATGGTGGTGGGTGTTGACTGGCGAGAAAAGCCCCAGAAAGTCGTGACACAGGTTGACGTGGTCAAAGCGCGGGTTGTCGATGAATCCCGCTTACAATCAGAAATCAACAAACAAAAGAAACTCGACCAACAGAAGAAAGACCAGGAAAAAAAGCGCCTTGCCGATTTAAAGAAAAAGCAGGACGCTGAGAAAAAGCGTCTGGCTGACCTGGAAAAGCAGCGTAAACAGCGTGAAAAAGCCGAGCAGCAGAAAAAGCAGGAAGCAAAGAAAAAACAGGAAGCCGAAAAGAAACGCATAGCCGAGCTTGAGAAAAAGCGCAAAGCCGAAGAGAAAAAGGCCGCAGCAGCCGAGAAAAAACGTAAAGAGGCTGAAAAGAAACGCCTCGCTGAAGAGAAAAAACGCAAAGCCGCTGAAGAAAAACGCTTAGCGGAAGAAAAGAAACGCAAGGCCGAAGAGAAAAAGCGTAAAGAGGCCGAGAAGAAACGCCTCGCAGAAGAGAAGAAACGCAAGGCAGAAGAGGCAGCGCGTGCCAAGGCGGCTAAAGAAAAAGCCGAACGGGAAGCTCGGGAACGTCAACTGGCTGAACAGTTGGCTGCCGAAGCCGCTGCGCGTGAGCGTTCTTCCGCCATTGCTGCGATTACGCAGAAAATTCAGCGTAACTGGCTCAGGCCCATTGGTTCGGCTGAAGGTTTGAAATGCACTGTGAGGGTGCGTTTAATTCCTACCGGTGATATTGTTCCGGGTAGCGTGGCGATTATCAAAAGCAGTGGAAACGGAGCCTTTGATCGTTCGGTAGAGCAGGCGATCTACAAGGCAGAACCTTTACCAGTTCCAAAAGGCCCGGCTTTTGAACAGTTCAGAAGTATTGATTTTGTGTTCGATCCAGTTGATTAACTCGTCTCTGATGAGCGGGTTTAACAGGATAAATTAAATGAAGGGTTGTCTGCCGTCTGTTTTTAAGGTCTCGGACAGCATGGATGCTGTCCGGAAGCGTACAAGGATGTATTTACAGCGCCCTTGAAAACAGATGCAGATGACCCAGCAACCCCAAATTTAAAAAATTAGTTACCAGAAAATGAAATATTTAAAGCCTTTCAATTTTTTTACCTTTTTACTGCTTTTGATAGCGTTACCTGCATTGTCTTTAGCAAAACCCGGCCTGGTGATCGAGATCACCGAAGGTGCCGAGGGTGCCTTGCCTATCGCCGTTGTACCCTTCAAATGGACAGGCTCTGTTGCCCAACGACCAGAACACAATGTCGGCTCTATTATTAGTAACGATCTGAAACGATCCGGTCTTTTCAACCCGCTGGAAGAAAGTAAAATGCTGACACGTCCTTCCACCGGGGATGAAGTAGATTTTCGTGACTGGCGTACCGTGGCAGTGGAAAATATCGTTGTCGGCCAGGTGCAACCCAATGGTTCCGGTGGCTATCTGGTTCGATTTCAACTGTTTGATGTTTACAAGGGTGAACAAATTACCGGTTTTTCAGTTCCGACTACAGCAAGCAATCTACGTTCCACCGCCCACCAGATTGCAGATATTGTCTACGAGACCCTTACTGGTCAGGCAGGAGCATTCAATACCCGTATTGCCTACGTGACGTCGGTTAATCGTGGCGACAAGAAAAATATTGCCCTGCAGATCGCCGATGCTGACGGCTTCGGCCCGGAAACCATCGTAGAATCCAGTGAACCGATCATGTCGCCAGCCTGGTCTCCGGATGGCAAGAAGCTGGCCTATGTTTCTTTTGAAAATAGCAAACCATCCATTTTTGTGCAGGAAGTGTATACCGGCCGCCGTGTGAAGGTTTCTTCTTTCAAAGGCATTAATGGCGCGCCTGCCTGGTCTCCGGATGGTCGTTACCTGGCGATGACACTGTCAAAAGGCGGCAATCCGGATATCTACGTGATGAACGTCAATACCCGCAAACTGCGTCAGCTGACCAGCCACTGGGGAATTGATACCGAGCCTGCCTGGTCCCCGGATGGTAAATTTATCGTGTTTACCTCCGATCGTCCGGGTAAACCGCAGATTTACCGTGTGGCGGTGACGGGTGGCGCAGCCGAGCGTCTGACATTTGAAGGCAGCTACAATGCACGTGCTTCCTATTCACCGGATGGAAAAAACCTGGTAATGGTAACCAGGGTGAATGGCCATTACCGCATAGCAACACTGGATTTAGAGAATATGCGTCTGAATGTGCTGACAAATGGCTCACTAGATGAATCCCCTAGTTTCGCTCCGAACGGCAGCATGGTAATTTATGCGACCACTACCGGTGGTCGTGCCGAGCTATCTGCGGTATCGTTTGATGGCCGCGTACGCCAGCGTCTGGCACTGCAATCAGGGGATGTCCGTGAACCGGTATGGTCACCGTATACTAAATAAATGATGATGAGGAAAAATTAATGAAAGTCAGAATGTTTCAATGGGGTTTAATGTTGGCAGCTGTGCTGTTGTTTTCCGGCTGTAGCACATTTATGAAGTCAGATTCTGACGGCAGTGGTGATGGTGCAAGTGTTTCCGAATCTGGCGACGCTTCAACGTCCGGTGCAAGTCGCGGTGGCATCTGGCAGGGGCATCCACTGGATAACCCGGACAGTCCTCTGTATACCAAGGTGATTTATTTTGATTTTGATGTCAGTGATATTCGCCAGGAATCGATTCCTACCTTACGCGCCCATGCCGAATACCTGCTGTCCAATACTGGTGCTTCCATTACTGTTGAAGGCCACTGTGATGAGCGTGGCTCACGCGAATACAATATCGGGCTGGGAGAACGTCGTGCTTCTGCCATCAAGCGTTTCATGGAAGCCGAGGGTGTTTCTTCCAGCCAGATCAATACCATCAGTTATGGTGAAGAACGTCCTGCTGATCCAGGCCATGGTGAAGCTGCATGGTCGATGAATCGTCGTGGTGTTCTGGTTTACTAATAAAATTCTCCTCATGTGGCACTTGTTGTCACATGAGTGAATGATCGAATTGGTGAATTCATTAAATGCATTTTAAGACTTCAGTTAAAAAACTTATTGTTCCATTGGTTTCTTTTTCATTGATTCTGCCCATATCTGCCACCATCCATGCGGCCGGTAAACAGGGTTCTCTGGAATCTCGCGTTGAAATCCTGGAGCGACGCATCGGTCGTCTGTCAGAACTGATGTTGCAGGTGGATGCATTAAAACGTGAAAACAGTGAACTGCGAGGCCAGATTGAACTGCAGAATCACACTATCAACTCTTTGAAGAACCGCCAGCGTGATCTTTATATCGATATTGATCAGCGCCTGACGCGCTTGCAGGCTGCTAACCAGCCACCTGCGGCAGCAATGGACGCGCCTGCAGCCACTGACACAGCTGCTGCCCGGTCAAGGCCTGCAGCGGAGGAAGTTTCCGGGTCCACTTCTCTAGCGGTAACTCCGGCACCTGTGGTGCTGGCAAGCAGCATCTCCAAAGAAGAACAGACGGCCTACGACAAGGCCAATCGTCTGCTGATCAGTCCAGACCGGCGTTACCCGGAAGCCATCAAGGCCTTTAAGGCATTCCTGAAAAAATATCCCACCAGCCAACTTGCCGGTAATGCCCAGTATTGGCTGGCGGAAGCCTACTATGTTTCGCAGAAGAACGAAGAAGCCCTGCTGGAGTTCAGCAAGGTCATGCAACTTTATCCCACCAGCAGAAAAGTGCCGGGTGCTATGTTGAAAACCGGTTACCTGCATCATTCAGCAGGCAGAATTGCAGAGGCACGGGATATTCTCAACAAGATTACCAGTCGTTACCCTAAAAGCTCTGAAGCTGCACTTGCCAAACAACGTTTATCGCGTATTCAGAAAGCCAACTGATCTGATTGACTCTTTCCATGTCTTATCGTTTGCGCGTCAGCGAGATTTTCTATTCCCTGCAGGGTGAAAGCACCTTTAGCGGATTGCCTACCGTGTTTATCCGGCTGACAGGCTGTCCATTGCGCTGCCAGTATTGTGATACTACCTATGCCTTTAAAGGCGGTGAGACTATGGAAGCGGAAGCGTTGCTGCAGCAGGTAACGCAGTATTCACCTCGATACGTTTGTGTTACTGGTGGAGAGCCGTTGGCCCAAAAAGACTGTCATAAGCTGTTGGTTGACCTTTGTGACCTGGGTTATCAGGTGTCATTGGAAACCAGTGGTGCACTGGATATCAGTGAAGTGGATGATCGAGTCATTCGGGTCATGGATCTGAAAACCCCGGCCTCTGGCGAGGTCGACAAGAATCGATATGAAAATCTCGATTTGCTCAGCAAAAAGGATCAGCTCAAATTTGTACTCTGTGATGAATCTGATTACCAGTGGGCCAAACAGATGCTGGATGAATATCAGCTGAGTGGGCGTTGTGAAATTCTATTCTCTGCAGCCGAGGGGCAGTTAAAGCCTGAAATGCTGGCTGACTGGATTATTCGTGACCAGTTGCCCGTTCGCATGCAGGTTCAGCTGCACAAGATTCTCTGGGGTGGAGGAGCAGGAAGGTAATGACGCTATCAGCAAAAAAAGCCGTGGTCTTGCTTTCAGGTGGGCTGGATTCTGCAACGGTTCTGGCCATGGCAAAATCCCAGGGGTATGACTGTTATGCTCTCAGTCTGGACTACGGGCAAAGGCACGCTGCCGAATTGAATGCAGCCAGAAATGTTGCGGATCACTTTCAGGTAAAGCAGCACCAGATTGTAAAACTGGATCTTCGTCAGTTTGGTGGCTCCGCTTTGACCGACGATGCCATTGCTGTGCCTGAAGAAAAAACCAGCGATATACCGGTCACTTATGTCCCTGCCAGAAATACCATTTTTCTTTCGTTGGCACTGGCCTGGGCAGAAACCCTGGATGCAAGGGATATTTTCGTTGGCGTGAATGCTGTGGATTATTCGGGTTACCCGGATTGTCGCCCTGAATACATAGAGTCCTTCGAACAAATGGCTAACCTGGCGACCAAGGCTGGAGTCGAGGGTGAACATTTTTCCATTCAGGCACCGCTGATAAAACTGACCAAGGCGGAGATCATTCAGACTGGCTCAAAACTCGGCGTGGATTATGCGTTGACCGTCTCTTGTTACCAGGCTGATGATGCCGGCGCTGCCTGTGGAAAATGCGATTCATGCCGTCTGCGCAAGCAGGGATTTGTTGATGCCGGGGTGCCGGATCCAACAAAATATCAGTACTGAATTCAGGGCTTGAAACAGGCTAAATCTGCTGTATAATCTCGCGCTTCGTCGGGCCATTTGGCCGGCTCGTAACCAAGGGTCGTTAGCTCAGTCGGTAGAGCAGTGGATTTTTAATCCATTGGTCATAGGTTCGAATCCTATACGACCCACCATACAAAACAAAGGCTTAGCATTTTTCGGTGCTAGGCCTTTTTTATTTTTGGGTTAACTCTCTAATTAAAGATACTCTGGAGATTACCGGCAAGTGGTCTGAACCAATGTCTGTGCCGACTTGTGACTCTGACACTTGCCAATGTTCACTGATCAAAACCTGGTCCACGGGGATGCCGAAGTGTTGCATAGGCCAGGTCGATTGTAAGCCTGTAGCTCTTTTATAGTCGATATTGAACAGGGCAGAGGACCAGGGCGTGGCGTTGAAGTCACCTGCAATCACAGTGGGTAGTCCGGATTGCTTACTTTCATTGACTATTTCCTTCAGCTTTCTGTTTCTGGCCAGATGATATTCAGGTGCTATGGGTGGCATAGGGTGAAAAGCTACCACTTTGATAAGTCGTGTATCCCATTCAGCAATTATTTCAACCGTGGGTAATTTCAGGCTGCTGCCATTATTCCAATCGACGGTGACAGCGGCAAAAGGTAATTTCGATAGCACGCCAATGCCGAAAGGTGAGTTGTCAGGATTGACCTGCTGAAAAGGATATTCTTTTAAAGTCGTTACTTTTAAGGCCTGATCGTGAGAAAGCTCCAGTAAAACCACGATATCGGCTTTGTGTTTGCGTATCCAGGAGACAAGTCTGTCTGTATCCTGGTTTTTAAAGTTGATATTGGCAGATGCAAGGGTTAATTCGGGGCCGTTATTTACATTCCCGGGAGCTTTTTCTGCGGCGGTAAGCCAGGGTAATGGGATAAACACGATAGCCAGGAGAAAGCGTCTGCTGTGCCTTAAAGACATTGCAATTCCCAGAACCAGTATTCCCAGGTGAAACCACTGAAGATTGGCGGCCAGGTCGATCAGCCAGATCAGAGTATTGTCTGAGTCGGCAAGGAATCGAGAGATTAGCGGTGTCAGTAGGCCAAGTACGCCCAAATAGATAAATGTAGATCTTGGTGTTGCTATGTTTTTGTTTTTAAGTGATATATCCATGCAATTATTTCTATCGCAATAGGGTTTTAGCTTTCTCGGGAAAGAGAATAATTCCTTTATTGTCACTAATAATCCGCTATGTTGAAAGGCCATCACTGATTAAAGTGTTTATGTAAAGCGGGCTGGGTGTTGGTTTTCGTATAGGATTGGCAATGCTTATAAGCAGACCCTGACAGGTGATATGTTACAGTTTGTTTCCATCCCTCGTTTTGTTCTAAAAACTATCCATAATATACATAGACGGATAGCAAATTCCACAACTGCTATAGAGTAGCGCCGATAAGTTTCGGGTCTTCGTGAAGAAGTCTGTGAAATTGGCCGGGTTTCCTAACCAGGAAGGTAACCAACGCAATTTATTGGAGAGGAGAAAGGAACCATGAAACAACTAATCGCTTATGCTGTGCTTATTTGTCTGGCTGCATCACCCATAACTTATGCATCTGACTATATGAATCAAGAAC
>Ga0180436_10005370_pt1 | contig 11350 bp, 13 predicted proteins | sample SS_ome_2_FD_132434 | JGI IMG/M metagenome (GOLD analysis project Ga0180436, IMG submission 132434) | Hypersaline lake sediment archaeal communities from the Salton Sea, California, USA - SS_3_S_2 metaG | ecosystem: Environmental > Aquatic > Non-marine Saline and Alkaline > Hypersaline >...
ATCAGAAAATTCAATATCCAGCCTGGTTTCGCCACTCAAAAGTGACTTCAAAGCAGTCAGGTGACGAATTTTTTTTGCAGATATAAAAATATTTCAACCCGATCTAATATTTGCCCTGAAGACTGCATGCACGGACGATGTGGATAGTTTTTTTTACCAAAATAACAAATATATGCTCGACAAATTGAATATCATGTGTTTCTGAAAAATATTTGGGAAAATAATAGACGATTCTCAGATTTGGTGTATAGTTTAATTGTTGTTATGATGATATTTTTCGTTTGAGAAAGCACGTTTTGAAAAGCAGTATGTCCTGATGAGTCAGCACGGTTGCTCGTCGAAGGGTAATAATCAGGAATATGTATGGTGCTACTTCTCGATCTATTTCTCCCATTCGCCGCTTTGCGCTTCCTGGAAATTCGCAAGGCATTAGGACAGTTCGTCCTATGCACATCTCTTGAAAATTCTTTAACTTGTCATAGAGGAAACCAGTTTGCTCTCGTTGCCGGGCACAGGTTTCGTCACGTTTTACCCTCACCCGGCACCGGTCGTTCAGGCAGTAAGAACAGTATATTGGGTATCCTTGAAAAACTGGCGTATCCGAGACCCTTTAAAATTCACAGAATACGTTTCGCTTTACCGGCAGTATTTTAACAGAAGTGTGATGTTTGATGGGGGTTGTGCAGTCGGCAGTCTGGAAACAGCCGGCTTGCGCAGAGACAGCGGCAGAATGTCTCTGTCGCTGATCACTGGTTCTATTTCAACTATGTGAGGAGGTATCGTAGATGGAAAAGCAGGAAGTGAAACAGATCGTCAAAAGGGAACCTGAAGCCGGCCGCCGGAAATTCCTGAAAACAGCGGCAACGGCAGCGGGGGCCGCCACCGTTGCGACCATGGGATTTCCTATGGTTTCAAGAGCACAAACGACAATTCTCAAGATGCAGGGAGCCTGGGGCGCCAAGGACATCTTCAACGAGTTTGCCGAAGATTATGTGAAGCGCGTCAATGAGATGGCCGGGGGGCGTTTGAAGATCCAGTACCTGATCGCGGGCGCGGTCGTCAAACCCTTCCAGGTGCAGGATGCGGTTCACAAAGGGGTGCTCGATGCCGGCCATCAGGTAGCGGTGTACTGGTATGGAAAGAGTAAGGTTGCATCGCTCTTCGGCACAGGTCCGGTTTTCGGCCAGAATGCACATCAGGGGCTTGCGTGGATGTATTACGGAGGCGGACTGGAACTCTACCAGGAGCTGCTGGAAGCCCTCGGCCTGAACCTGGTCGGTTTCTTCTGCATGCCGATGCCGACGCAGCCGCTGGGCTGGTTCAAGAAGCCGGTTGAAAAATCAGAAGACATGGTCGGCCTCAAATACCGGACCGTCGGTCTGGCCGCCGACCTGATGCAGGCCATGGGAGTCAAGGTAACGCAGCTTCCGGGCGGTGAGATCGTGCCGGCGCTGGAACGCGGTGTTATCGAGGCGTTCGAGTTCAACAATCCGACCTCCGATAGAAGCTTCGGGGCCCAGGATGTCAGCAAGACCTACATGCTCGGCAGCTATCATCAGGCAGCTGAGTTCTTCGAGATCCTGTTCAACAAGACCAAGTACGACGCGCTCGCCGACGAGCAAAAATCGATCCTCAGGTATGCGGCCGAAGCGGCTTCTTCCGACAACTTCTGGAAGGGCCAGGACCGCTACTCACAGGATCTCCAGTGGCTCAAGAACGAAGCCGGCGTAAATGTCTACCGTACACCGAAATCGGTTATGGAAGACCAACTCAAGGCGTGGGACAAGGTTCTGCCGCAGCTGGAACAAGATCCGTTCTTCGCCAAAGTCGTCAAATCCTACAAGGAGTTCGCCCACCGGGTGGCATACTATGAACTGATGAATGCGGCTGATTACAAACTCGCTTATGATCATTACTTCCCAGGCGAGTTGGGATTCTAGACCATTAACGATGCAGTAATCTAAATGACCCGGAGGGGGAAGACGAGCGTCCCCTTCCGGTTCTTGTTATATGAAATCCAGTAAGGGGCGTTAGCATGAATCAATTTCTATATTTTATCGACCGGTTCTCTGCCTGGGTCGGGAAATCATTTGCCTGGTGCATCTTGATTCTGACTTTTGCGACCACGTATGAGGTTTTTGTCCGCTATGTTCTGCATGCACCAACTTCATGGGCTTTCGATATCAGCTACATCATGTACGGGACTCTCTTCATGATGGCGGGCGGGTATGCGTTATCCAGAAACGCCCACGTGCGCGGCGACTTTGTCTACCGGCTCTGGCCGCCGCGTATTCAGGCGGGTATCGAACTTATCCTTTATTTCCTGTTTTTTTACCCCGGTGTGCTGGCGCTTATCTACGCAGGGGTTATCTACGCGGGTGAATCCTGGAGTTATATGCCCTATGGATTCAACGGCCCGCGAGGCGAGATCAGCATCAACAGTCCGGCCGGTGTGCCGGTGTCTCCGCTGAAGACGATTTTACCGGTAGCATCGGCAGTATTGCTGCTGCAGGGAATCGCCGAAACCATTCGCTGCATCCAGTGTCTGAGAAACGGTAAATGGCCGAAGCGGCTGCATGATGTCGAGGAGATGGAAACCATACTGAAGGAGCAACACGAGAAAAAACAAGCAGAACGTGCGACCAGCGAAGCCACCCAGCAAGAGGAGGCCGCAAAATGACAGATCCGCAAGTTGCAATGCTGATGATGGGGTCCTTCGTGGCCTCGATTCTTCTGGGTTTTCCCATCTGTTTCACACTGGTGGCCATGGGGGTTGGATTCGGTTATTACGCATATGCGCCTCCGGACTGGATGGCTCATCCTTTGCAGAATAATATTTTCGATCTGCTGGTAAACCAGACCTATTCGGTAATGATCAACGACGTTCTGGTCGCCGTCCCGCTTTTCTTGTTTATGGGATATATTGTCGAACGGGCCAATATCGTTGAACGTCTTTTCTATAGTCTCAATATCGCGGCGAGGTTCGTACCGGGGGCCATGGCTGTCGCGGCCCTGATGACCTGCGCCATTTTTGCCACTGCTGTAGGTATTGTCGGAGCGGTTGTGACCTTGATGGGTCTGCTGGCTTTTCCGGCCCTGCTGAAAGCCGGTTACGACGAGAAACTGGCCGCCGGCGTTGTCTGCGCAGGCGGTTGTCTCGGCATACTGATCCCGCCGAGCATCATGCTCATTGTCTATGGCGCGATTTCCGGCGTTTCAGTCGTACGTCTCTATGCCGGAGCCCTGATTCCGGGCTTCATGCTGGCGGGACTCTATATCTGCTATGTGATCGGCCGAGCCTGGATCAACCCGAAACTGGCACCAAAACCGCCGAAAGAACAGACGGATATACCGAACAAAGAGCTGTTCATGATGCTCCTGACCTCGGTATTCCCGCTGACTCTGTTGATCCTGTCGGTACTGGGTTCGATCCTGTTCGGTCTGGCGACCCCTTCCGAGGCAGCATCGGTCGGTGCCTTCGGCTCCATTATTCTGGCAGCTGCATATAGGGAATTGACCTGGTTCAGGCTGCGGGATTCCATCTACCTGACCGTGCGGACATCGGCGATGGTCTGCTGGCTTTTTGTCGGGTCCTGGACATTTTCATCGGTATTTTCCTATCTGGGCGGACACCATGTCATCGAGGAATTCGTCATCGGCCTGAATCTCCCGCCGGTCGCGTTTCTGGTTCTAGCTCAATGCATCATCTTCCTGCTTGGCTTGCCGTTGGAATGGAGTGAGATCATTATCATTTTCGTGCCGATCTTCTTACCGCTGCTTGACAGCTTTGGAATCGATCCGCTCTTCTTCGGTATCCTCGTCGCGTTCAACCTGCAGACCTCGTTTCTGACGCCGCCGATGGCGATGTCGTGCTATTACCTGAAAGGCATTGCCCCGCCGCATATCCAGTTGACGACGATTTTCAAGGGATCGATGCCGTTTCTGGCAATGGTGCTGATTGCGATGGTGATTCTCTATAACTTCCCGTTCATTACCACGTGGCTGCCCAATATTGTTTACGGCGTGCATTGATATTTACACAAGCAGGAGCAATATAATGGATCTGGAATTATTGGGAGCGGCCGAAGCGGTTGGCAAGATCAGCAAGGGAGTGATCAGTTCGGAAGAGCTGGTAACCGCATGTCTGCGGCAGATCGAACGACTGGAGGACCGTGTCGAAGCATGGGCGTTCATCGACCCGGACCTGGCCCTGGAGCAGGCAAAAGCAGCAGATGCGGCCCTGCGGGCCGGGGGAACACTTGGCCCGCTGCATGGCGTTCCGGTCGGTATCAAGGATATTATCGACACCAAGGATATGCCGACGGAAGACGGTACCGTGCTGCACCAGGGTCGACGGCCGCAATACGATGCGACGCTGGTCTCCAGATTACGAGAGGCCGGGGCAGTCATCATGGGAAAGACCGTCACCACCGAGCTGGCGGTTTTTTCTCCCGGGAAGACGAAAAATCCCCATGATCTCCAACGCACTCCCGGGGGATCGTCGAGCGGCTCCGCGGCGGCGGTGGCGGCGGGTATGATACCGCTTGCGATCGGAACCCAGACCAACGGCTCAATGATCAGGCCTGCGTCTTTCTGCGGGGTGTACGGATACAAACCGACGTTCGGCCTTATTTCCCGTCACCTGGTACTGCAGCAGTCCCGGCAGCTCGACCAGGTTGGTGTTTTTGCCAGGAGTATCGAAGATGCGGCCCTGCTGGCAGAGTCTATTATCGGGTACGACAGCATGGATCCGGATACGAGGCTCCAGGTGAGACCCGATCTGTTTCACGCCCAGGGACAGCCCCCCCCGGTTGATCCGTACCTGGCGTTCGTGAAAAGCCCGGTTTGGGAACAGGCAGCGGCAGACACCCAGTCCGCTTTCGGTGAGCTGGTGTCGGAATTTGAGAAGTATGTTGAGTCGTGCGCACTGGACGAGCTGCTCAACGAGGTCCACGGACTGCACCAACAGATAATGGAGGCAGATCTGGCCCGCAGTTTCGAGCGGGAGTATACCGGCGGCAAGGATCAGCTCAGTGATATCCTTTGCGAAATGATCGAACGGGGACAGAAGGTGACGGCCGTCGATTACAACAAGGCCGTTGCCCGGAGGAGCGAATATTATCATGCGTTCGATCGGCTTTTTGAAGAGCATGATGCAATTATAACTCCGGCCGCGCCTGGAGAGGCTCCGACTGGCCTTGACTCAACCGGGAGTCCGGTATTTTCTACGATCTGGACCTATTTCGGCATGCCGGCAATCTCCCTGCCGCTGCTTCAGGGCGAACAGGGAATGCCCATCGGGGTGCAGCTGGTCGGTCCGCGCGGAGACGACGCCAGGCTTCTGCGCACCGCGCGATGGCTGGTCGATATGATGACCGGTCCTTGAGTTACCTGTCAGATGCATGATATTTTATCATTTGAATCAGAAGATGGAGAAATTATGAGCAATATTATTGCTGGAGCAATAGCCGTCTCGATGGCGCTGGTATTTTTTCTTTTTTATGCCGTCAAATTAAAAACCCCGATTCTGTGGATCATTATCGTGGTCAATATGGTGGCCCTTTTGTATGACTATTACAAGTCGATCAAAGAAGGTGAGGACCACATCTAACTGGCGGTGCCCGGTATTCAGGTGTGGTTAAGCCTGCACGGCGAAATATACCGGATCCAGGGACAGGCCGGGTAAAGGCTTTAAGGGGGAAATCGATATGAAACCCGCGATTCTTGTGACGAGAAAACTTCCCGATGCAGTCGAAGATCGTCTGCGCCGTGACTACAAACCGCTTCTCAATCCGACCGATACGCTCTACTCAAGCGATGAAATCATCGAGCTGGCCGGGACGGTCGATGCCATCCTTCCGTGCCATACCGAAAAGTTCAGCGCCGAGGTAATCGGGCGGCTGCCGGACAACGTGAAGGTCATCGCCAATTTCTCGGTAGGCTACGACCACGTCGACTGTGATGCGGCAAAGAAGCGGGGGCTGATCGTTACGAATACGCCGGACGTGCTGTCCGATGCGACGGCCGAGCTCACCCTCATGCTGATGCTTGGTGCCGCCAGGCGGGCCAGTGAGGGGGAACGGCTGGTTCGTACCCGTCAATGGAAAGACTGGAGCCCGGGTTTCATGGTCGGTCGGCAGGTTACCGGCAAACGGCTCGGCATTGTCGGATTCGGCCGTGTCGGGCAGGTGGTGGCCAAACGGGCCCGCGGCTTCGATATGACCATCAACTATCACAACCGCAACCGGGTCGATGAGGACCTGGAGGCTGGAGCCGTCTATCATGATTCGGTTGAAGCACTGATGCCGAACTGCGATTTTCTGGCGATGCACTGTGTCGCTTCTCCGCAGACGCATAACCTACTCAACCGCGAGCGAATCGCGCTGCTTCCTGACGGTGCAATCGTCGTCAATGCCAGCCGGGGAAGCGTGATCGACGACGATGCGCTGATCGACGCGCTGCAATCGGGCAAACTCTACGCGGCCGGTCTTGATGTGTACAACAACGAGCCGGAAATAGACCCGCGCTATCGGGAACTGAGCAACGTATTCCTGATGCCGCACATCGGCAGTGCCACCGCCGAAACGCGCGAGGCTATGGGGTTTAGAGCACTCGACAATCTCGATGCTGTTTTTGCCGGGGTAGAACCCCGGGATCGGGTAGCGTAATCGGGTTAAGCCCGGTATCTGGCAGGAAACATCCCTATCAACTCTTTCTTCATTGCATCGACATCATCTGCTTTTGTCAGTTGCCTCGCGCAGGTGTTTACATCTTCGGCAGGGGTTATCCCGGGCGGCGCTTCAGGTGATTTCGCCGTCCATCCGTTGCCGTAATCCATGCATCATCGGGGTCAATGATGATTATGTTCACGGTAAAGGGAGCAGAAAACATGAAACCGTTACTCTTTTTCAAACTGGTGTTGCAGGCCTTAATCACCATGCTCCTGCTGCAGCCTGCATGTGCGGCAGAGAAGACTCCCGGCAACGATGAAACGGCAATGGTTCTATTCGACTTTCGCAAGCAGGACGATCTGGTGGACTGGCGGGTGGTCAATGACGGTGTGATGGGCGGTTTATCCCGCGGTGAAATCATCATGACCGGCTCGGGTACCGCCGTGTTCCAGGGAATTTTATCACTGGAAAACAACGGCGGATTCTCCTCGACCCGCACGCTCCCCCGTCCCTACAACCTGGTCGGTTACGAAGGCATCACCCTGCGGGTCCGGGGCGACGGCAACATGTACCAGTTCCGACTGCATCTCGATGACCTTTTCGACAGTGTCGCCTATCGCTGCAGGTTCCAGACGGAAGCAGGCGCGTGGATGCTGGTTGAAATACCCTTCAACGAATGCGTTCCCGTATTTCGCGGTCGTGAACTGAGCAGCGTGGGCCCTGCCGTGCCGGCGAAGATCCAGCAGATCGGTTTTCTCATTTCAGACAAACAGGCGGGATCATTCAGGCTTGAGGTCGACTGGATCAAAGCCTACCGCTAGGGAATTCGGCGGCGGATCGTAACCACCCGTGGACCTGGAAGCCCTGGCTCTACTGGGGTCTAGATTCCGGACAAAAGTGGCCGCAGGGCCGGGAAATGACGGATTCGACTCAGGTCTGTTCCTGGAGAAACTGCTCAAGGCTGGGAAGAAGGTCGGGAGCCAGGCGGGTGAAGGGCTCGGAGAGTCCCAGTATGATATCGAAGTGATTGACTCCCTCGAGCTCGAGGCGCGTCACCCTGCCGTTCTGATTTTCCACACGCTCCTGCAGAAGCTGGGAATGAAGAGGCAGAACCACCGTATCGTCAGCCCCATGTACAAGAAGCAGCGGCGGGGCGTCTCCGCGGGCATAGGTTACGGGTCTGGAGATGTCTGGGGGCTGAGCCGTGGCAAAGATCGCTCTAAAACGCCGAAAATTCTCTGGTTCAAAGGCATAGGGACCGGCCAGCCCGATCATACCGCTGATCGATCGGCCGGCAGTACCGTAGTGGCTCAGATAACGATCATCGAGGGTTAGCAGCGCCGCCATATGAGCTCCGGCAGAATGGCCGATCAGCACAATGCCGTTTTGGGATTCGGCAATATTTTCGTTGACCCAGGCCACTGCTGTGGCGCCATCCTCGACGAAGACCGGAAACTGCACATCCGGGTAGAGGCGATAATCGGGGATGACGGTCACGTATCCGCGTGAGCTCAGGGCCTGGCCGACAAACCGGTATTTTTCCCGATCTCCGCGCCGCCAGCTGCCGCCGTAAAAAAATACCAGCACCGGTGCCTGGGGGCTATGAACCTCAGGGTAGTAGATATCTAACTTCTGGCGTTCCAGCGGTCCATAGCTGATAGCCCTGTCGAGGACGAAGCCATCATCAGGAGCAATGGTATTGACCATGTTCAGCGGCGAACACGCCCCTAGGGCGACAGCCAGAATCACGAGCAGGGCCAGATAAACGGGACGAAATGCCCGCCTGACACTGCACTGAATAGAGCTGTCCGGAGACCGGCGGTTTCGAGATATAATTTTCATAGCTCTATTATAAGCAGTTTTCTGCCCTTATCGACTGGTGTTCAGTCGATTATCAGGGATGATTCATACGCCAAAATCCGTGCACCCTGACCTGCAATGGCGAAATATTGGAATTGGGGAATATCAATCACCACAGGGCGGCTGCCAGGCACATTTGTGTCCTGGCAGCCTGTGAAAGGCAAGCGCTCGGTGAAATTAAAGGAGTGAGTCTTATCTTGCGGTTAGAAACTTAATCAAAGATACGAAATCTTTAATCCACTTTTATGATCTTTTTTTCATTTAATTTTATCTGCAGCATGATGAATAAAATAATCATGTCTCCAAATTTTTTAATAGCCAATCTATTCTGATTTTTAATATGTATTTCAAGGTGTAATGTTCTTCCATAGTCGTTGCTGACCACTGCAAAATTAATAGCAGATATTTCATTATAATTTACTGAGGTTTCTTTGAACAAATAGAGTAACACCAGCTGATCATTTTCCAGTGCCAGAGAAACAGGGGTGTGTTGAAAGAATATCACGAGAGGAACTATAAGAATAAAGAATAAAATGAATAGTATTTTACTTACGGCAAGACTGACAATAAGTGAAAGCAGCAACAATAGGATGACAACGCCTAGCTGACATAAGTATCTAAAATTTAATATGAATTTCTGTGGACGAAAATTGTCTTGCCGAATTTCAGAAAGTTTTAAACAAATAGCTTCCAGAAATTCAGGGAAATCATTCGTCGTGTAATGGATCGGAACTTCTGTTGAATTATTCAGAGAAATAACAACTCGATTGTGGGGACGATCCTCAATATATGCTATATCTCTCCAACCTATTTCTATTTCATCGGCATGATACGGTCGGTAGATTATTCCACTTCTATCCATATCATAGCTTACGATGTTATTTATATTGGAATCGCAAATATAGGTCTTTGATTCTGTCATTATTCGCTTCCAATGATGGTTAAAGAGAAAATGGCGGATGCTACCGTACGGGAAATAATTCGATACGGAGAAACGTAGCATGGACCATTTCCATTGGTAATCCTGTATCAGGGAACCATCCGGCTTTGCAGCACGCAATTCCAATTGCGTTCATGCCGAAACCTCTGCTTCTTTCCCTGGCGGTCTCATCGTTGTCATGGTCGTGCTTATAAACAAGGAATTCACAATCCGCATGAGCAGCCAGAAGATCAACAGGGGAAGCACTAACACCTGAATAATGAAGACTCCCAGATACAGGAACGTCAGCCGCAACAGGTTCTCAACGATTACCCCTCTATTGTCCATCAGGACGGTGACCGTATTTTTGAAATCAACGGTTTTATCTTTTATGTAAACGGCACTGTTCCCAATGGTGCCCATCAACCCTTCAACCTTTGGTACGTCAATATCCTCTAATTTGTTCAGATCAGCAGTACTGGCAGTCAGCTTCTGATTTGCCTCAATGATTTTTTCTTCAAAGAACGTCCCCTGCAGGAATTCATTTGCCGCAGAAGACAGGGGCAGACAGAATCGGGCTATTGCAGCTATTACAAGAACACTCATCAGTATTTTCTGGAGCTTGTAGATTCGCTCGTTCTCAAACCAGACCAGTATCGACAAGGTGAGAAGAAAGACTGCCAGGATTTGCGGGACAACCGTAATGCTAATTTCATACGCTAATTCCTGCACCCCCAGAGAAGCTATTGACATCACGAGTACATTCGACAATCGTTCAACCATGTCGTTTATAGGATCTACGATTTGCCCGATAGCCAGCGACATGCCTATGCCGGCCGGTTCCAATTGTATATCTGATTCCTGAACCACAGAAACCGTCGCATTAATGATCCTGCTCACTCCATAGCTCACTCCTGCTTTCGTGATAGCGTCTTTAAAGTAGTTGTCTGCTCTTGAGTCTATGAATGGAAACTGAACTCCTGAAGAGAAGAAGAGAATAATGGATAGCAGGATCCCAATAATTGATTTGATGGCTGTTTGTTTTTTCAGGTTCATATTTTTTCTGGATGTTGTAATGTCGATTTTATTCAATGATTTCAGTTACTCTCTGAAAACAGGGGTTGTCGATAACTGCTACATGCTATCTATCACACCTAAATTCCGGTAATATACGATATTACAACATATTTTAAGTCCACTTCCCAGCAATGTTAATCTTACCTCCTGACTCATTTGGATCAATCTCCTTTTCCGTTAAATCACCGGCATCAGCTCCGTTCAGCACCATAAACTTTTCCTCAACCTCCCGCCTTCTAATTTGTTTCCCTGTTTTCTCCCAAGCAGCTGAAAAAAATGACCAGCAAGGATTGGAGCAAAACCATCCAGTCTTCTTGGCATCATTCAGTTCAGTAGATGGCATCGTTGACAGGGACTCTCGTGTCATGGCAAATCGAGTTATTGAACTGATGTAGTAGCTCAGATCAGATCTGGCAGACACCAGCTCAGACTCAGTTTAAACTATGCCTGCCAGAGATTATTTGTACCGACGCACGCCAGCAATCAGAAGCAGAGACTGACACACCAGAGCGGCAAGAAGCACTTGCCCGGGCCTGATAAGTCTGTTAGGTTTTTCAAAACGGACGTCTGTTAGATGGAGCGTATGAATCGACGGTTCATTCGTAATGGGAGTAAATCCATTCTCGCGAGGGTGTGAAAATGAAGCCTCATGGTACATTGATTTGTTTGATTGCGCTGCTGCTCGTGTTGAACCATACCACCATAGTTTTTGGATATGGAGATGACAGCGGTGGCAGTGATGATGGCGATGATAAGAGTTTTGCGACAACGGCTGCCGGTGGTGGTGTAAGCTGGGGAGAGAACCCAAACGGTGCTGGAGTGA
>Ga0180436_10005371_pt1 | contig 11350 bp, 10 predicted proteins | sample SS_ome_2_FD_132434 | JGI IMG/M metagenome (GOLD analysis project Ga0180436, IMG submission 132434) | Hypersaline lake sediment archaeal communities from the Salton Sea, California, USA - SS_3_S_2 metaG | ecosystem: Environmental > Aquatic > Non-marine Saline and Alkaline > Hypersaline >...
CATCCAGGATGTCATGAATGTAAGAATGTAAGTACATATTCTGAGCGCACGCTATTGGCCGTCTCCTGAGATTAGCGGCATTTCCAGCCTGATCTCCACTATGCGCCAGCTTGCGGAACCAGGGTGATTTTGGTCCGCGATCGCTGCTGTCGACCCAAAGCGGAACTGCCAGGTCAATTTCAACCGTCAAAGCTTGTAAAGACCGACGGGAATGCCAACTGGTTTCCAGAACCCAATTATCTCATCACTCAACCAAATCCCAGTAAGGTCTTCCACCAAAACGTTCTTCCAACAGATCCACGAACAGACGAACTTTCGCCGAGGTGAAGCGATGTCTTGGATACAGTGCACTAAGTACAATCTCTGGTGCTCTCCAATCGGTTAGGATCGTCTGTAGTCGGCCAGTCTGCAAAGCTTCTCCGACAATGAAGGTTGGCAGCAGGGCTATGCCCTGGTGGTTGATTGCCGCATCCCTCAGGATTTCACCGTTGTTGGACCACATCGCGCACTCGATCGCGTAGGACTGCGCTCCGTTCGGGCCGGTTAATCGCCATTGGTTTCCGGAACTCAGATAGCCGTAGTGAAGGCAACGATGCTGTCTCAATTCCGAGGGGGCTGACGGTAATCCATTGTCGCTCAGATACTGCGGAGAGGCGCACAGAGTGCGCTTCGCGGTCACGATATCGTGTGCGATCAGGCTGGTGAAGGTAAATGGCTCAGCGACGCGCAATGTGATGTCGAAACCTTCTTCGATGGGGTCAACGAAGCGATCATTTAGCATGAGTTCAACTCGCACATCGGGGTATTTCGACATGTACTCCACGACCATCGAGGAAAGATGAAGCGTGCCGAACGACATCGGCGCATTCACCCGCAGAAAGCCGGTGGGCTGCTCCTGCAGATCGGTGACCGACGAAATAGCCGCGTCCAGATCGCCAAGTATTTGCAGGCAGCGATCGTTGAAGGCCAGCCCGGTCTCGGTCGGCGTCACCTTGCGGGTGCTGCGACGCAAAAGCTGGGTGCCAAGCTCTTCCTCCAGCTTTATGACGGCCTTGTTGACCGCCGATCGTGACATGCCCATCTGGCGGGCCGCCGCCGCGAATCCACCTTCCTCCACTACCCGGCTGAAGGCCCGCATGCTTTTGAACTTGTCCATGACACAGACTTCCTATTGTCGCCTATATGGATACACAATGATTCCATTATTCCATATTGTATACGATAAAGAACATCACGATAATTAAGCCCATCAACAAGCGACTCAATGGGAGAGTGTCATGCTCAATGTTCGCCAAGCCGACGATCGAGGTATCGCCAACTTTGGCTGGCTCGACAGCCGCCATACCTTTTCCTTCGGTCACTACTACGATCCGAAATTCATGGGCCACGGGCCGCTGCGCGTGATCAACGAGGACCGGGTCAAGCCAGGGCAGGGATTCGACACCCACGGACACCGCGACATGGAGATCATTTCCTACGTGCTCGATGGCGCCCTGGAGCACAAGGACAGCATGGGCAACGGCTCGGTTATCCAACCTGGCGACGTGCAGAGAATGTCCGCCGGTTCCGGCGTTCGGCACAGCGAGTTCAATGCCTCGCAGACCGACCCGGTGCATTTCCTGCAAATCTGGGTGCTTCCTGAGCAGGACGGTATCGAGCCCGGCTACGAGCAGAAGTTCTTCTCCGAGGAAGACAAGCGCGGACGGCTGCGCCTGATCGGCTCGCGCGATGGCCGCGACGGCTCGGTGACCATCCACCAGGATGCGGACCTCTATGCCACGGTCCTGTCCGACGGAGACACAGTTCGACACGACTTGCCCGCGGGCCGCAAGGGCTGGGTACAGGTCGCGCGCGGTAGCGTTCGCCTAAACGACAGCGAACTGGGGGCCGGTGACGGCGTCGCCGTCGAAGGTCCGGCCGTGCTGGCGCTGACCGGCACCGTGGACAGCGAAGTGCTCCTATTCGACATGGGCCAATGACGCCGTGTCATCGGCACAGGGCCCATCCAATACCCGACGAGGACAATCGATGAACCGCAAGATCCTGATGAACGGCAAGTTCACCACGCTCGACCCCGCCCGCCCCCGCGCCACCGCGGTGGCGATCCGCGATGGCCTGTTCGAGGCGGTCGGAAGCGACGACGAGATCATGCGCTTGGCCGACGCCGACACGCAGGTCATCGACCTCGACGGGCGCACGGTTATCCCCGGGCTCAACGATTCGCACACCCACGTGATCCGGGGCGGCCTGCATTACAACATGGAACTGCGCTGGGAAGGTGTACCGTCGGTGGCCGACGCATTGCGCATGCTGCGCGAACAGGCCGACCGCACGCCCGCGCCACAGTGGGTGCGGGTCGTCGGCGGTTGGTCCGAGTTTCAGTTCGCGGAGCGTCGCATGCCGACCCTCGAGGAAATCAACGCCGCGGCCCCGGACACCCCGGTATTCATCCTGCACTTGTACGACCGCGCCTTGCTCAACCGCGCGGCGATCAGGGCGTTAGGCATCGACCGCGACACCCCCAATCCGCCGGGCGGTGTAATTTACCGGAACCGCCAAGGCGAGCCATCGGGACTGCTGGTGGCTGAGCCGAGTGCACTGATCCTTTACTCGACACTCGCTCGCGGCCCGTCGCTGCCCTTCGAGGACCAGCTGAATTCATCCAGGCATTTCCAGCGTGAACTGAACCGGCTGGGCGTCACCAGCGCGATCGACGCCGGCGGCGGCGGGCAGAACTACCCTGAGGACTACGAAGTCATAGGGGAACTGCACGAACGCGGCCAGATGACCCTGCGCATCGCCTATAACCTGTTCGCCCAGAAAGCGGGCTCCGAGTTCGACGACTACAAGCGCTGGACCACCATGGTCAAGCCGGGTGACGGCGACGCCATGCTACGTATGAACGGTGCCGGCGAAAACCTGGTCTGGTCCGCCGCGGACTTTGAGAACTTCCTGCAGCCGCGCCCGGAGCTGGCGGCGGAATTCGACAAGGAGCTCGAGCGCATCACCCGCCTCCTGGTGGAAAACCGCTGGCCGTTCCGCATCCACGCGACCTATGACGAGTCCATCCGCCAGTTCATGGATGTGTTCGAGCGGGTCAACCGCGACATACCGTTCGACGGCCTGCGCTTCATCATCGATCACGCCGAAACCATCCGTCCCGAGAGCATCGAGCGCATCAAGGCGCTAGGCGGCGGCATCGCCATCCAGCACCGCATGGCCTTCCAGGGCGAGTACTTCGTGCAGCGTTACGGCGCCGACGAGGCACAGTTCACGCCCCCGGTGACCGACATGCTCGCCGCCAATGTGCCGGTCGGCGCGGGCACGGACGCCACGCGCGTGGCCAGCTTCAATCCCTGGGTTTCCCTGTACTGGCTGGTTTCCGGTCGAACGCTGGGCGGCCTGCCGCTATATCCCGAGGGGCGACAGCTCGACCGCGAACAGGCCCTGCGCTTGTGGACCAAGGGTAGCGCTTGGTTCTCCGGCGAACAGGAGGTCAAGGGCGCCATTGCACCGGACGAATACGCCGACCTGGCGGTTCTGTCCGGCGACTACTTCTCGATACCGGACGAAGAAATCAAGGACCTGAGCTCGGTGCTGACGATGGTCGGCGGCGACGTGGTTCACGGCACCGGCGGCTTCAGCGACCTGGCTCCACCACTGCCGCCCGCCAGTCCTGACTGGTCCCCGGTCCGAACCTACGGCGGCCATCAATCCGCGGGGCGGATCGCCAGTGCAGCGGCAGGCGCCACCACTAGTTGCGCCATCCATGGTCACAGCCATGGGCATAGCCATGGTCATGGGCATCACCACACCGGTGCCGCACTGCCTCGAGACCCATTCTGGGGCCCCACCGGCTGCGGCTGCTTCGCCTTCTGATCGGGCCGGAAAGAACAGGCCCGGTAAATGAGCAGAAAGATGACAGTCGCTGACGGCAACCAATCAGTCTCAGCGTGGTCTCCGTTGCGACTGCCCACGTTCCGGATGTTATGGATCGCCACGCTGGCATCCAACGTCGGCACCTGGATGCACGATGTCGGCGCCGGTTGGCTGATGACGACACTTTCACCGTCGGCGCTGATGGTGGCCCTGGTGCAGACGGCCACGACCCTGCCCATCTTCCTGCTCGCCCTGCCGGCGGGCGCCCTGGCCGATATTGTCGACCGGCGCCGCTACCTGCTGGCGGTCCAGGTGTGGATGGCCGCGGTGGCCGGCCTGCTCGCCTTCCTCGCCCTGAACGGACTGACCACCGCCTGGACGCTTGTCGGCCTGACTTTCGCAATGGGCATCGGCACAGCCATGATAATGCCCGCATGGGCAGCCGTAACGCCGGAATTGGTGCCACGCCCGCAACTACAGTCGGCGATTGCCTTGAACAGTCTCGGCATCAATGCCGCCCGCGCCATCGGCCCGGCCCTTGCCGGCCTCGTGGTGGCGCAGGTGGGGACGGGTGCCGTTTTTGCCCTCAATGCCCTTTCCTACCTTGGTGTAATCTGGGTGCTCGCGGTGTGGCGGCGAGAGGCAGCGGTCAGTAATCTGCCGTCCGAGCGCTTCTTCGCAGCCCTGCGAACCGGCACCCGCTTCGCGCGTTACGCTCCTCAGCTGCAAGCCGCAGTGATCCGCGGCATGAGTTTCTTCCTGTTCGCCAGCGCCAGCTGGGCGCTGCTGCCGCTTGTCGCCCGCGGGCTGGTAAACGGCGGACCGCAAGCCTTCGGCATCCTGGTTGCCTCCCTCGGAATCGGCGCGGTGGCCGGCGCTCTGCTGCTGCCGAAACTGCAAAAACGGCTGTCCCGGGATGTCCTAGTGGCAGGCGCGTCCGCTTTGTATGCGTTCGCCATGCTGGCCCTGTCGTTTTTCGACCGGCTTTGGCCGCTGGCGGGCATACTGGCCGCTGCCGGCGTCGCCTGGATCAGCGTCCTGTCCTCGCTGCAGGTGGCTGCGCAGATGGCCCTGCCCAACTGGGTGAGATCCCGAGGCCTGGCCGTGTTCATGGCCGCGTTCATGGGATCGATGGCGCTCGGCAGCCTGCTCTGGGGCCGCCTGGCGGACTACGGCGGTATCCAGCTATCACTGCAGGTGGCGGCCGCCGGTCTGTTGCTGGCCGTGGCGTTGAGTTGGCGCTGGTCGATTAGCGGCTTCGAGGACAGCGACCTGTCACCGTCCATGCACTGGCCGGAGCCGATCATTCACGATGGGGTGTCGCACGATAGCGGACCGGTACTGGTTACGCTCGAATACGACGTACGCGCGGACGCCACCGAAGACTTCCTGGCCGCAATCGGCACTCTGGGCCAGAGGCGCCGTCGCGACGGCGCTTTCGGTTGGGGTGTTTACGAACACACAGAGCACCGGCACCGCTGGATCGAATCGTTCTGCGTCGAGTCTTGGCTGGAGCACCTGCGCCAACACGAGCGTGTAACCGCAGAGGACCGGGCATTGCAGGATCGGATCAAGGCAATGCTCGAAGACGACGCGCCCCCACGCGTGTCGCATTACCTGTCCCCGGGAGCCACCAGGGCGAAACACAATCATCCTTCAGAGGAACAATCATCATGAAAATCGTGATCAGCCTGTTGCTGGCGGCGGGAATCGGCATCCTGTGCCGGCTCACGGGTATCCCGGTTCCGGCGCCGCCGGTGCTGGTCGGCGCCCTGTTGGTGCTATCCATGACCTCCGGTTACCTGCTGGGCGACCGGCTGGCCTTTGAGCGACCCAAGAGAAATGAACCGCTGTGCGGCGGGCCGACCGGGGCGCCGACGCCGGAGGAGAACTGACATGTTGCAGGCTATTATCGGGATATTCCTGGGAGTCGGCATCGGTCTGGCCTGCCGCTGGTTCGACTTGCCACTGCCGGCGCCCCCCAAGCTGGTCGGCGCGCTGCTGGTCGTAGCGATGACCGCCGGATTCGTAGGCACGGACCTGCTGATTCAGTAGGTGCGGGCCCACAAAAACCACTTTCACTGCAAACACGTAAAGGAGACTTCACCCATGAGCAATTCGAAACTCGAGATTTTGACGCCGGAAAACAGCCAGCTGATCTTTATCGATCAACAGCCGCAGATGGCCTTCGGTGTGCAGAACATCGATCGTCAAACCCTGAAAAACAATGTGGTTGGCCTGGCTAAAGCGGGCAAGGCTTTCGGTATCCCGACCATCATTACGACCGTGGAGACGGAGAGCTTCTCCGGCCACACTTACCCGGAACTGCTGGACGTATTCCCCGATGCACCCCTGCTTGAACGCACGTCGATGAATTCCTGGGACGATCAGAAAGTCCGCGACGCGCTGGCCGCCAACGGCCGCAGGAAAGTCGTGGTGTCCGGCCTCTGGACCGAGGTCTGCAATTGCACTTTCGCGCTGTCCGCCATGCTCGAAGGCGATTACGAGATTTACATGGTGGCCGACGCATCCGGTGGCACGTCCGTGGAAGCCCACGACTACGCCATGCAGCGCATGGTCCAGGCCGGCGTCGTGCCAATGACCTGGCAGCAGGTACTGCTGGAGTGGCAACGCGACTGGGCCCGCAAGGACACCTACGACGCCACCATCGGCATCGTTCAGGAGCACAGCGGCGCCTATGGCATGGGCGTGGATTACGCCTACACCATGGTGCACAAGGCCCCGCAGCGCACGAAATCCAAAGGCAAAGTGTTGCCACCCGAAGCTGCGTGAGGACACGGTATTCCAACCATACGGCGGCCCGACGGCCGCCGCGGGCGCTCTTCGCACGCTATCGGCGCTGGCTTATCTTGCTGCTGGCTGGATGGATTCTGAGCGGCTGCGCCATGTACGGCCCGGACGCGATGCGTGCCTCGCGCGAGGGGTATAACGAGGCGGTGCAGGTCAGTGACCAGCGAGAATTGCTGTTAAACCTGGTGCGGCTGCGCTACGAGGAAGCACCGGAGTTCCTGGCCATCAGCGGCATTTCGACACAGATGAATTTCAATGCCGCGGCATCCCTGGGCGGCGAAATCGGTGAGGCCGGGAACGCCGATATCGGCAACCTTTCCGCAGGCGCCGCGGTAGGCTATTCAGAATCGCCCACCATCACCTTCGTGCCGCGGCGCGACCAGGAGTTTACGCGGCAACTGGTGGCGCCGGTGGAGCTGGACAGCATCTACCTGCTGAGCCGCTATGGCTGGGAGATCGACCGCTTGCTGCTGATGATCGTCAGCGAGCTGAACGGCTTGCCCAACGGCAGTGGTCGCGAAACGCCGAGCGACGACAGCAAAGCTTTCAGGAGGGTTGCGTCAAAGTTGCGGCAACTGGAAATCGAGAACCGCCTGGAGGTACAGGTGCAACGTCGCCTCGAGGTTCTGTCGGAACCAATCCCCGCCGGGGGAATCAGCACCAGCCAGGTACTGGAGGCGGCACGCGACGGCTACCGCCTGCAACGGGCTGAACAGGGTGGTTACGTCATCACCGGCGAGCGGAACCACTACGTGCTTGCTGTAGAGCGCGGTGCGATGGAGGACTTGAAACTCGACGCACTCGCCCTGCAGGCCGACAAATCCGTGTTCGAACTAGATATGGCAGGAATGCCCGATGCTGTGGACCTGCGTCTGAAGACCCGTTCTGTGCTGGGCTCGATGGCCTGGATGGCGAACGCGGTGACCGTGCCCTCTGCGCATGCCGATGTCGTTCCGACGGTCGCGCCGGGCGCAGTCCCGGGCTCCATGATGGACATCCGCGTTGCCGACAGGCCGGTGGAAGGCGCTTTCCTGTCGGTGGAGCACCGTGGACACTGGTTCTACATCGACGACCGGGACCTGGACAGCAAGCGCACGCTAGGCCTGCTGACGTCCCTGCTGCGCCTGAGTATCAGTGCGGGAGGAGCCCAGACCGTTCCTGTGCTGACGCTACCGCTCGGCCGTTAGCCGATCGCTTTGCATTAGCGCCGGAGCAGAGTAGTTTGTCATCCACCTGACCCGCTCCGGGATCACAATGAACTATGAACACGATAGAAAGAAAACATTGGTGATCAATTTTCCATAGTTTATTGATAGTTGATCGTTTCAAGGAGTAAGCAATGTCAGCTCAAGGTAAATGCCCGGTGATGCACGGCGGTCAGACGACTCTCGACAAGTTGAACACGGAATGTTGGCCAAGTACGCTAATCCAAGACGGGGGCGGTAAAGTGGATCGCAACCCGCGTCGACCTGGTCTTCGGCTCCAACTCGGTGCTGCGAGCGTACGCGGAGGTCTACGCCCAAGACGACAGCCGGGAGAAGTTCGTCAAGGACTTCATGGCAATGTGGACTAAGGTCATGAACGCGGACCGCTTCGACAATCGGGTCTGAGCGTCAAACGGAGAACCTTTAAAAATGATCAGTTTTACCCTGAATGGAACTCGTGTTGAAACCGATGCGGATCCGGACACGCTGTTATTGATTTACCTGCGAGAAGAGGCTGGCCTGACGGGGACAAAGTATGGATGTGGGGTGGCCATGTGTGGGGCTTGCATGATTCACATGGAAGACAACCCGATGTTCTCTTGCCAGATTACCCTTGCCGGCGTCGCCGGACTGAACATCAAAACGATCGAAGGCCTCAGCGAGGATGGTAATCATCCCTTGCAGAAGGCATGGGTCGCCGAACAGGTGCCCCAGTGCGGTTACTGCCAGTCCGGCCAGATCATGCGAGCCGCCGCGCTCCTAGATACTAATCCAACGCCATCGGAATCTGAGATTCGCGAATGGATGAGCACCAACCTGTGTCGTTGCAGCACCTACAACCGCATCGTAAAAGCGGTGCAGCGTGCCTCGAAGGAGATATCCTCGTGACGGATTCAATCAGGGTTTCCCGAAGGTTTTTCCTGAAGGCGGGATCAGCCGCCGCGGTAGGCCTGGCAATGGGTGGTTTTCGCCTGGAGGCTTACGCCGAGGACGACGCGGACGCGGTCTTTGCCGGTTGGGTAGAGATACATCCTGACAACAGCGTACACATCCTTTTCCCATCAACGGAAATGGGACAAGGTAGCGAGACAGGATTGCCTCTGATCCTCGCGGATGAGTTGGATGCGGACTGGGAGCGGGTCTCGATCCATCAGTTGAACGAGGATGACCGGCGTTTCGGAAATCCTGCTTTCGGCCGTGTGCTTTACACGGCGGGCAGTTCGGCCGTTTACGGGTACTTCGAAGTCCTGCGCCAGGCGGGTGCGCATTTGCGGGACATGATGCGACAGCGAGTTGCCGATGAATGGGGGGTGGACCTCGACACGCTGGCCACCTCAAACAACAACGTAACTCACGCAGCATCCGGACGTCGCATTTCATACGGAGAAGTGGTGGCTCTGCCGGGCTTTTCACAAACCCGCCTCAACCAACCGGCTGAACTGAAGACGCATGAGCAATTTACTTTGATCGGCAAACCTGTGCCGCGCCGTGATATCCCGAATAAATCGACCGGCAAGGCGAAGTTTGCGATCGACGTGCGAGTGCCCGACATGCTTTACGCAACCGTGATCCGTGCGCCGGTCGAGGGTGAGTCGGTCGCGTCTCTGAATGACAAGGCCGCCCGGGCTACCAAGGACGTGGTGGACGTCATTACGCTTCCGGATGGCGTCGCAGTCATTGCGAAGACCATGCACGCCTCGTTTGCCGGGCGCTCGAAGCTCAAGGTGTCCTGGACAGAAACATCACCCTTCAGGAATCACAGCAGCGACAAGACGCTCGAGGCATACAAACGGGTGGCTGAGGGCGAACAGCCCGGTGAAGCCTGGCGATCTTCTGGCGACGTCAACGCCGCGCTCGAGACGGCAGACCAAATCATCGATGAAACATACACCTCGGATTACGCCTATCACGCGCAGATCGAGCCGATGGCAGCGGTCGCTCGCGTCGACCCCGATGGAAAGGGGGCGGAAATCTGGGTGGGCAGCCAAACCCAGAGCTGGACTATGCGGACCGCAACCCAGGTGCTGCAAACGACGCCCGATCGTATCAAGCTGAACATGATGACTATGGGCGGTGGATTCGGTCGGCGAACCGAGTTGATGCAAAACTACGTCCGGGATGCGCTGTTGTGCTCAAAAGCAAGCAAGCAAGCGGTCAAGGTTGTCTGGACCCGCACGGACGATATCAAGTTCGGCGCTTTTCGTCCGGCAGCTGCGCAGAGAATGCGCGCAGGACTGGATTCAAATGGTCGACTGGTCGGCTTTCATCACCGCGTGGCGACACCGTCCGTTATTCAGTACTTCAACCCGGTGCGCTGGCGGCAGGTGGCGCCCAATGACATCGTCTCGATGCGCGGCGCCGAGAACAAATTTTACAACATCGATGATTTTCTGGCCGAGCATGTCATAACCGAACGACATGCCCGGATACTGCCCTGGCGAGGGATCGGCGCTGCATACACCAGCTTTGCCGCCGAGGCATTTATTGACGAAGTGGCTGCCAGGGCAGGGGTAGATCCGTTTGCGTTTCGGAAATCAATCATGACGGATAATCCACGCGGTGTAGCGTTGTTGGACAAGGTCCAGACCATGTCTGCCGCTGTGCCGCTCACCGAAGGGAGGGCCCGTGGTCTTGCGTTCGCCGGATACGGAGATACCCAGGCCGCCGGCGTTGCGGAGATTTCAGTCGACAGAAAATCCGGCGAAATTCGGGTTCATCATGTCTGGGTTGCGGTAGATGCCGGTCTGATCGTCTCGCCCGACAATGCCCACAACCAGATTGAAGGCGGTGTGCTTTGGGGTGTCAGCAGTGCGTTGTATGAGCGCGTGACCATCACGAACGGTCAGGTCGATCAACAGAACTTTTTCGATTACGTCCTGCTTCGGAACAACAGGGCTCCGGCAATTGATATCCATATCTCGAAAAACAACGAGAGGCCAACCCAAGTGGGCGAAGCAGGCAATCCCATGGTTGCACCGGCGGTGGCCAATGCCTTCTTTGCCTTGACCGGGCGACGGATCCGGCATTTGCCGTTTACCCCGGATCGTGTGCTGAAAGTGTTGGCTTAGGTCGGGCCCCATGAGTCAATTCGATTCGTTGTTTATCCTGCCTATCCGTAAATTCCGAATTTGGCCGGCTACTGAGATTAGCGATTGGGTCAACCTAATTTCTGCTGTGCGTCAGTTTGCGGAACCAGGCTGATTTCGATGCGCGATTACCGTAGACGACCCATTGCGGCCACTAAGAGAAATTGCAGCAACTGTTTCTTGTCCATAACTCGTTAACAGAAAACCCCGCGGTGTGAACCGCGGGGTTTTTCATTACCTATGTCAGCTGGCTAGCTGATCAGACAAAGCGGCGGAAGCCGATAAAGCCCACACCCAGCATCAGCAGGGCCATGATGGCCAGGCCGTACTGGCTCAGCGTCGGGATGCCCTCGTAGAAGGCCGTCGCCG
>Ga0180436_10005372_pt1 | contig 11349 bp, 10 predicted proteins | sample SS_ome_2_FD_132434 | JGI IMG/M metagenome (GOLD analysis project Ga0180436, IMG submission 132434) | Hypersaline lake sediment archaeal communities from the Salton Sea, California, USA - SS_3_S_2 metaG | ecosystem: Environmental > Aquatic > Non-marine Saline and Alkaline > Hypersaline >...
ACAGGGCGACGTAAGGCGCGCCGGACTCGGAATACCCGTGCGGCAGGTATACCGCCAGTTCGCGGTCCGCCGGATCGCTCCAGGGGTTTTCCCGCAGCACCTGCGAGTCATGAGGGAAACGAACGATGCGGCCTTCCGGCCAGTCGGCTTGGGGGCGTACGACGGGCACCGGCGCGGTCAGATCCGCCCGTGGGCCTTCAGCAGGGCCATCATGTGCTCGAGCATGTCGTCGCGGATGTCGTCGTGGTCGATCGCGTACTTGATGGTCGCCTCGATGAAGCCGTGGCGGCTGCCGCAGTCATAGCGCTCGCCCTCCAGCGGCAGCGCCAGCACCGGGTGTTTCTCCAGCATGGCGGCGATGCCGTCGGTCAACTGGATTTCCCCGCCCGAACCCTTGCCCACGGTGTGCAGGTGGCGGAACACCGCGGGGTCGAGCACGTAGCGGCCGATGATACCCAGGTTGGAGGGCGCGTCTTCGGGCGCGGGCTTTTCGACCATGGTCTGAATGGCGTAGTGGCCCGCCGGGTTTTTCTGCACGCCTACGATGCCGTAGCTGCGGGTTTTCTCCGGCGGCACTTGCTCGACACCAATCACGCTGGCGCCGGTCTGCTCGTACACCGAGATCATCTGCGACAGGGCGCCGCGGCCCTCGTTCTTGACCATGTCGTCGGCCAGCAGGATGGCGAAGGGCTCGTCGCCGATCACCCGCTCGGCGCACAGGATGGCGTGCCCCAGGCCCAGCGCCTCGGGCTGGGTGACGTACACGCGGTCCACGCGGGCCGGCACGATGTCCTTGATGGCGTGCAGCAGGTCCGTCTTGCGGGCGCGCTCCAGCCGGTCCTCGAGTTCGAAGTCGGGGCTGAAGTGGTCGTAGATGGTGTGCTTGCGCGTGCTCGAGATGAACACCAGGCTGTCGATGCCCGCCTCCAGCGCCTCTTCCACCGCGTATTGGATCAGCGGCTTGTCGACGATCGGCAGCATTTCCTTTGGTATGGACTTGGTCGCCGGCAGGAAACGGGTGCCCAGCCCCGCCACCGGAAACACGGCCTTGCGGACTTTGCGGGGGAAAATGTCCATGTCGGCTCAGTGCTCCGCGGGTTTATGGATCGGCACCACGTCGGCGGCCGCGCCCGGCTTGGTGCTGATCGGCGTGCGCGCCATCTCCGGCACCAGGCGCAGCAGGGTCTGTTTCAGTTTGCGCGTGTCGTAGCGGGTCACGGCCGATTCGGCGGCGCGCAGTTCGCTGGCCAGGTGGTCCCACTCGTCCTGCCGCGGGCGCGCCAGGTAGATCTTCTCGTGCCCGGTTTTCTCGTAGGGCTCGAGTTCGTGGAACAGTTCCTCGAACAGTTTTTCGCCCGGCCGCAGACCGGTGTAAACGATCTGGATATCGCGCCCGGGTTCCTTGCCCGACAGCCGGATCAACTGTTCGGCCAGGTAGGTGATCTTGACCGGCTCGCCCATGTCCAGCACGTAAATTTCGCCGCCGTCACCGAGCACCGCCGCCTGCATGATCAGCTGGCTGGCCTCGGAGATGGTCATGAAGTAGCGCGAAATCTCGGGGTGGGTCACGGTCACCGGACCACCCTTGGCGATCTGTTCCTTGAACAGCGGCACCACGCTGCCGTTGGAGTTCAGCACGTTGCCGAAGCGCACCGTGATGAAGCGGGTTTTCGACCGACTATTCAGGTCCTGGCAGACCATCTCGGCCACGCGCTTGGTGGCGCCCATGATGTTGGCCGGGTTGACCGCCTTGTCGGTGGAAATCAGCACGAAGGTGCCGACGCCGTGGCGGTCCGCCGCCTCGGCCAGGCGCCGCGTGCCGATCACGTTGTTGCGGAAGGCCTCGCGGATCTGCGTCTGCAGGATCGGCAGGTGCTTGTAGGCCGCCGCGTGGAAGATCATGTCGGGGCGGTACTCGCCGACCACCTTTTCCACGGTCGCCGGGTCACAGATGTCGCCCAGCACGCTGTAGAACACCAGGTCCTGGAACTCGGTCTGCAGTTCGTGATCGATGCGGTACAGGGCGTACTCGCTGTTGTCCACGATGATCAGTTCGATGGGGTTCAGGCGGGCGATCTGCCGGCACAGCTCGGAACCGATCGAGCCGCCGCCGCCGGTGATCATCACGCGCTTGCCGGCCAGGCCCTCGCGGATCGAATCCCAGACCAGCCGGACCGGCTCGCGGCCCAGCAGGTCGTCGATGGCGACGCGCTTGAGGTCGTCGATGCGGGTGGCCTTGTTGCCCAGGTCGTTCAGTGTCGGCAGCGTGCGGAACTCGATGCCGCTCTGCTCGCAGATCTCCACGATGCGCTGCATCTGCTGGTTGGTCGCCGACGGCATCGCGATGATGGCCTGGTCGGCGCCGACCTCGCGCGCCACGCGCGGCAGCTGGTCGATGGTGCCCAGCACAGGAATGCCGTGCACCTGCGCGCCGCGCAGGCGGGGGTTGTCGTCCAGGAAACCGACCACGTCACTGGCGCCGCGGTGGCGCAGTTCACGCTCCAGCAGCGCCCCGGAACGCCCCGCGCCCAGGATCAACGAGCGCTTGAGATCCTGCCGAGCGTTCGCGTCCGGCATGTGGGAATCCTTGAAAAAACGGTAGCACATGCGCGGCAGGCCGAGCGCGAGGAACAGGATGCCCGGGTAGACCAGCACGGCCGGCAACAGGCTGCGCACCTGCGCCCCGTAGAAGATGGTCAGCGCACTGATGATCAGGATGGCGCCGAAGGTGCAGGCGCGCGCGATGTTCCAGAGATCCGGGAAGCTGGCGAAGCGCCACAGGCCCTTGTACAGGCCCGTGGACCAGAGGACCAACCCCTGCACCAGGGTGATCAGGAACAACTCGGTAATCGCGGGCAGGGAGTCGATGACGCCGAGCGCAGCGCCGCGATGAATGACCCAGCCGGCGGCCAGCCAGGACAGGATTACCATCGTCAGGTCGTGCGCGACCACGGCCGCACGCGGGTGACGCAGGATGCGTAGCACGTTCATCTTGTTATCTCGCTTCTGCGAGTTCTCCAATTTTTTTTATTGACAGGTACCAGCCCAGGGCGAGCAGCGCCGCCAGAACCGTTGCCGCGGGCCAGGCCCGCGCCGGGTCGCTCACTCCAATGACGACCCCGGGCAACACCAGCAGCAGGTTGATCGCCTGGTAGAGGGCCAAAACGCGGCCGTGCGTCCAACCGGCGGCAATCAGCCGCTGGTACAGGTGTTGCCGGTGCGCATTATACCACCGCTCACCCCGCAATACCCTGCGCGCCAGGGTCAGCGTCGCGTCGACCAGGAACAGCGCCGACACCATCAGGCCAACGGGGAGCTCGAAGGCGCCGGAACCCACGCCGTAGACCAGCAGGGAGGCCACGGCGAAGCCCAGCGCCAGGCTGCCCACGTCGCCCATGAAAACGCGCGCCCGGCCCAGGTTCCAGGGCAGGAAGCCGGCGCAGCAGGCCATCAGCAGCAGCGCCAGGTTGAGCCCGGCGAAGTCTTCGGCCCGCGCGAACAGCCAGGCCAGCAGCGTGAACACGAACAGGCCCTGCGTGCCGGCCATGCCGTTGCTGCCGTCCATGAAGTTGTAGAGGTTGACCATCCAGGCCGTGAACAGAACGGCGGCGGCGCCGTACCACCAGCCGTCGATCCAGCCGTGGCGCGCGAACGCGGCGACCAGCGCCCCGCTGACGATCAGCTGGACGGCGGCCCGCAGGCGCGCGTCGAGGTCGTGGTGGTCGTCCCACCAGCCGAGCACGGCCAGCACGGCCATGCCGCCCAGCACGAAGGCCAGGCCGCCAAAGGCGAGGTATGCCGGGCCGGCGATGGCCCACTCGGCGGCGAAGAACAGGAAGAAGGCCAGCACCCAGCCGGCGCCGCCGCCGCGCGGCGTCGGTTCGGAGTGGCTGTGGCGTTCACCGGGGTGGTCGACGAGGCCGCGGCGTTTCGCGTACCAGGTGGCCGCGCCGGTCAACAGGAAAGAGAGCAAGGCTGCCAGGAGGATGAGCAGCAGCACGGAACCCTGCCCCTACTCGCCCAGCACGCCCTGGATCTTGCGGGTGGTGCTCCAGTGGCGGCAGCTCGGGCACTGCCAGTGATGGGTCTGGCCGCTGAAGCCGCAGTGGGTGCAGCGGTAGGCGGGCTGCCGCGCCAGCAGGCGGGCGGTGACCGCCTTCAGGATATCGTCGCTGGCCTCGGCCCGCAGGTGGCCGTCGGCCTTGAGTTCGACCAGCCGGTCGAGACCGCGCACAGAGGGCTTGTCGGCCAGCGTCTCGACCAGGAAACGCCCGGCCGCGTCGCCGCCCTGCTCCTCGCCCAGGTAATCGGCGAGCTTGAGCGTCAGCGAAATGCCGCGGTAGCGCTGCGCCCACTCTTCGAGTTTCGCCCGGCCGCGCGCCGCCTGCCCGCTGTCCGCGGCGAGGGCGAGGTAGTCTTCCAGCAATTCCGGGATGTAGTCGCGGTCGAGTTCGGCGATTTCCTCGTACAGGTCCAGCGCCTGGTCCGGGTCGCCTTCCCCGGCGACGATGCGCGCCATGACGAAACGTGCGCGGATGCACCGGGGATCGTGGCGGCGCGCCTGCCGCAGGTGGCGGCGGGCCTTTTCGCGGTCGTCGTCGTCCAGGGCCTGCTCCGCCATCTCGCAGCAGAACTGGGCCATCACGTCGCCCATGTGCTCGCCGGAAATCTGTTCCAGCCGCTGCGCCTGCTCCAGGGCTTTTTCCCAGTCGCGCTCCTGCTGGTAGATGTCCAGCAGGCTGTGCAGCGCGGCCGGGGTGTGCGCGTCGCTCTCGATCAGCTCGGCGAACAGCCGCTCGGCGCGGTCGAGCAGGCCGGCTTTCATGTAGTCCTCGCCGAGCTCGAGCAGCGCCTGGGTGCGCTGCTCCGGCTCCAGGCCGGGCTTGGCGATGATGTTCTGGTGGAAGCGGATGGCGCGGTCGACCTCGCCGCGGCGGCGGAACAGGCTGCCCAGCGCCATGTGGGTCTCCACCGTGTCCTGGTTGACCTCGGCCAGTTCCAGGAACACCTGGATGGCCTTGTCGGGCTGTTCGTTGAGGAGGTAGTTCAGGCCCTGGAAATACTGGTTGCTGAACAGTTGCTGCTGCTTGTTGACCGAGCGGCGCCCGATCGAGCGGGCCAGCCACCAGCCCAGGTAAACCGCGACCGGCAGCAGCAGGACCAGGCCGAGTTCAACCATTGCCGTTGTTCAGTCCGCCCGGGGGGTTGGAAATGGATTGCGCCCTGCGCAGGCGCGCGCGCAGCGGCATCACGCTGAACAGCCAGGTCAGCACCAAGCCCAGCAGCAGGCCCAGCGCGGCGGCGCTCAGGATCACCAGGCCCAGCGGCCAATCGAGTTGCAGCCACAGCAGGTCAACGGCCACGAGTTCGGAATTCAGGGTGCCGACCAGCAATCCCAGCGCCAGCGCCAGGAGCATGACGACGATGAAGAGAATCCGGTACACGGCCGGCTACTCAGCTCTTGGGGAAGTCGACGCGCTCGCGGAGTGCTTTGCCCGGCTTGAAGTGCGGCACGTGTTTGCCGGGCAGGGCCACGGATTCGCCGGTCTTGGGGTTACGGCCCATCCGCGGTGCGCGGTAGTGCAGCGAGAAGCTGCCGAAACCGCGGATTTCGATGCGATCGCCACCGGCTAGCGCAGCGCTCATCTGTTCCAGCAGAGACTTCACACCCAGTTCCACGTCCAGGTGGGCAAGGTGCTGCTGTTGTTCCGCCAGCCGATCGATCAATTCTGATTTGGTCATGGGTTCATCCTATCCCTGATCGTTATGGTGTTGATTTTATTGATATACGGGGCTGAAATCCAGCCCCGTACATTTACTGCCTGCCGGATCAGGAATCCTGCTCCAGCTGTTCCTTCAGCAGATCGCCCAGCGAAGTCGTGCCGCCGGAGGCACCGCTCTGCTTGTATTCGCGCAGGGCTTCGGCCAGTTCGGCGTCGTCCTTGGCGCGAATCGACAGGCTCAGCGTGCGGTTCTTGCGGTCCAGGCTGACGAACTTGGCTTCGATCTCGTCACCCACCGAAAGCTCGCGGCTGGCGTCTTCGACACGCTCTTCCTTGATATCGGAAGCGCGCACGTAACCTTCCACGCCCTCGGTGAGTTCGATGACCGCGCCGCGCGCGTCCACTGCTTTCACGGTGCCCTTGACCAGCGAACCCCGCGGATGGGCGGCCATGAAGGTCGCGAACGGATCCTGGTCGAGCTGCTTGATGCCCAGCGAAATACGCTCGCGCTCGGGGTCGACCGCCAAAACCACGGCCTCGACTTCCTCGCCCTTGCGGAAATTGCGCACGGTGTCCTCGCCCGTGTCCTGCCAGGAAATGTCGGACAGGTGAACCAGGCCGTCGATGCCGCCGTCCAGGCCGATGAAGATGCCGAAGTCGGTGATCGACTTGATCGCGCCGGTAACCTTGTCGCCCTTGTTGTGCGTGGCGGCGAAGGCTTCCCAGGGATTCTCCTGGCACTGCTTCATGCCCAGCGAGATGCGGCGGCGCTCTTCGTCGATGTCCAGCACCATCACCTCGACCTCGTCGCCGGTGTGGACGACCTTGGCCGGGTTGACGTTCTTGTTGGTCCAGTCCATCTCGGACACGTGCACCAGGCCCTCGACACCGTCCTCGATCTCGACGAAGCAGCCGTAATCGGTGATGTTGGAGATCTTGCCGAACAGGCGGGTGCCGACCGGATAACGACGCGAGAGGTCGGTCCACGGGTCTTCGCCCAGCTGCTTCAGGCCCAGCGAGACGCGGTTGCGCTCGCGGTCGAAGCGCAGCACGCGCACTTCCAGCTCGTCGCCCACGTTGACGACTTCGCTCGGGTGGTGAACGCGCTTCCAGGCCATGTCGGTGATGTGCAGCAGGCCGTCGATGCCACCCAGGTCGAGGAAGGCGCCGTAATCGGTGAGGTTCTTGACCACGCCGGTGACGATGGCGCCCTCTTCCAGGCGCTCCAGCAGTTGCTCGCGTTCGGCGCTGAACTCGGACTCGACGACCGCGCGGCGCGAAACCACGATGTTGTTGCGCTTGCGGTCCAGCTTGATGATCTTGAACTCGAGGTCCTTGCCCTCGAGGTACGCGGGGTCGCGCACCGGGCGCACGTCCACCAGCGAACCGGGCAGGAAGGCGCGGATATCTTCGATGTCGACGGTGAAACCGCCCTTGACCTTGCCGCTGATCTTGCCTTCGACCGTTTCGTCGTCTTCGAAGGCGGATTCCAGTTTGTCCCAGACGAGCGCGCGCTTGGCCTTGTCTCGGGATAGCCGGGTCTCGCCGAAGCCGTCTTCCAGCGTATCGAGCGCGACCTGGACTTCATCCCCCACTTCAACCTCCAACTCACCTTTGAGGTTCTTGAACTGGGCGATGGGTACAATTCCTTCGGATTTCAGTCCGGCATTGACCACGACGGTTTCGGCGCGGATTTCCATGATGGTGCCGGTAACGATGGTTCCTGGCTTGAGTTCCTGTTGCGCCAGGCTTTCTTCCAATAAAGCTTCAAATGATTCAGTCATGTTGTCTACTCACGGGTGAACTCCGTTGCGGCGAACACCCACCCAAGGGTTATGGGGCGAAAACGCCCGTTCTCGAAATTCCGTCCGTTCAGCGGACCCGCCACGGAAGCCGCGCGGGAAACCCACTTTTAGACGGGGCAATTAGCTATAATAATCAGAGAGATATTGAGGATTCTTCAATAAGAATCTGGATTGCCGACAACACCTCTTCGATGCTCATTTCCGTGGAATCGATGACGTGGGCGTCGTCGGCAGGCCGCAGTGGCGCCACGGCCCGGGTCCTGTCTCGTTCGTCCCGCTTCTCGATATCCTCGGAAAGGCGCGAGAGATTAACACTTTCCCCTTTTTCTTTCAACTGCTTATAGCGCCTCAGGGCGCGCGCCTCGGCGCTCGCCGTGAGAAAGATCTTGAGCGCGGCGTCGGGGAAAATCACGGTGCCCATGTCGCGCCCGTCGGCGATCAGGCCGGGCGGCTGGCGAAAGGCTCTCTGGCGGCTGACCAGGGCGTCCCGGACGGCCGCAACGGACGCCACGCGGGAGGCCATCTCGCTGGTTTCGTGCGCCCGCAAGCGGTCCGTTACCGAGGCGCCGTCGAGCAGGACCTCGACGCCGTCGTCGCCGGCCTCGAAGCGGGCGTCGAGTTCACCCGCAACGCGCGCCAGGCCGGTTTCGTCGTCCGCGCCCACGCCGCGGTCCAGCGCCGCCACGGCCACCAGGCGGTACAGCGCGCCGCTGTCCAGCAGGTGCCAACCGAGCCGTCGTGCCAGGTGCAGGGCGATCGTGCCCTTGCCGGAACCGCCGGGCCCGTCGATCGCGATGACCGGTGCGGCGCTCATCCGCCCTCCTCGACCGCAGCGATGCGACCGCCGATCCCGGCAAGGTCCGCGACGAACCCGGGGTAAGAGGTATTGATGTTCTCGCAACCGTCGACGGTTACCGGGCCGGCGGCCACCTGGCCCAGTACGCAGAAGCTCATCGCGCAGCGGTGGTCGCCGGCGCCGTCCACGCGGCCGGCGCCGATGTCGCCACCGCGGATGTCGATGCCGTCCTCGTACTCGACAAGCTCCACACCCAGCGTTTCCAGGCCGCGCGCCATCACCGACAGGCGGTCGCTTTCCTTCACCCGCAACTCGGCCGCGCCGCGCAGGCGCGTGGTTCCCGCGGCCCGCGCGGCCAACGCGAAGATCACCGGCAACTCGTCGATCAGGCTGGGCACCCATGCTGCCGGGATGTCGATCCCCTTCAAACGGCCCGCGTGGCGGATGCGAAGGTCGGCGACCTTCTCGCCGCCGGATTCCCGCGGCTTGCGAATTTCGAGGTCGGCGCCCATGGCCTCGAGCACGCGGAGGATGCCGTCGCGGGTGGCGTTGATGCCCACGTTGTTCAGCACCAGGTCGGAGCCGGGCACCAGCGTAGCCGCGACCAGGAAGAACGCCGCCGAGGAGATATCGGCCGGCACCCGCAGCGAGGTGCCGCGCAGGCGCGCACCGCCCTGCACTGCCCGGTCGCCGACAAGGGGTACGCCGAACGCGGGCAGCATGTTCTCGGTGTGGTCCCGGCTGAGCAGCGGCTCGCGCACCGCGGTCACGCCGTCCGCGTAGAGGCCGGCCAGCAGCAGGCAGGATTTCACCTGCGCGCTGGCCACCGGGGAGTCGTAGGCGATGCCGTGCAGGCCGCCGCTGGCGTGAATCCTCAGGGGTGGCTTGCCCCCCGGCCCGGTCTCGATGTGCGCGCCCATCTGCCGCAGCGGTGCGACGATGCGGTTCATCGGCCGCTGGCTGAGGGAGACGTCGCCCACCAGCACGGAATCGAAGGGCTGGGCAGCCAGCACGCCCGCCAGCAGGCGCATGGCGGTGCCGGAGTTCCCCATGTCCAGCGCGGCCGCAGGCGGCTGCAAACCCCGCTCGCCCACGCCTTCCAGCACCCAGGCCTGGCCGTCGCGTCGCATCGCCATGCCGAGCTGGCGGCAGGCCGCCGCGGTGGCCTTTACGTCTTCGCCCTCGAGCAGGCCCTCGACCCGGGTTTCACCCTCGGCCAGGCAGCCGAGGATCAGCGCGCGGTGCGAAATGGACTTGTCGCCGGGCGGCGTAAGTTCGCCCCGCAGCGGCGCCGGGGCCGGCGCGGTCGCCAGGATCACGGCTGCCCGGCCAGCACGGCCCTGGGGTAGGAACCCAGCACGCGGGACACCTTGCTGACCTTGGCCAGGTCGTCCAGGGCCGCCCGCAGGTTGTCGTCCTCGGCGTGCCCCTCGATGTCGACGAAAAAGACGTAGGCCCACTTGCCGGCGCGCGAGGGACGCGACTCGATCCGCGTCATGTTGATGCCGTGTACGTGGAAGGGCTCCAGCAACTGGTGCAGAGCGCCGGGGCCTTCGCCGCCGGTCAGCAGCAGGGAGGTCTTGTCGTGGCCGGAGGGCGCGAAGATCTCGCGGCCGATGACCAGGAAGCGCGTGGTGTTGTCGGGGTGGTCCTCGATGTCGGCGAACAGCACCGGCAGTCCGTACACCTCGGCCGCCGAGCGGCCGCCGATCGCCGCCGATTCCGGCGTGCCCCGCACCCGCCGCGCCGCCTCGCTGTTGCTGCTGACGGCAATCAACTCGACGCCCGGCAGGTGGGTGCGCAGCCACCCCTTGCACTGCGACAGCGACTGTTCGTGGGAATACACGCGTTCGACCTGGTTGAGGCTCTTGGCCAGGGTGAGCAGGTTCTGGCGCACCCGCAGCTCGATCTCGCCGCAGATCTTCAGGTCGGAGAACAGGAACATGTCCAGCGTGTGGCTGACGATGCCCTGGGTGGAGTTCTCGACCGGCACCACGCCGAAGTCCGAGTCGCCGGACTGCACCTGCTCGAACACCTCGTCGATCGTCGGCAGGCTGGAAGCGTGTACCGAGTGACCGAAATGGCGATGCACGGCCTGCTGGGTGAAGGTCCCCTCGGGGCCGAGGTAGGCGACCTTGAGCGGTTCCTGCTGGGCCAGGCAGGCCGACATGATCTCGCGGAACAGGCGCAGCATCTCGCTGTCGCTGAGCGGCCCCTGGTTGCGTTCTTGCACCCGGCGCAGCACCTGGGCCTCGCGTTCCGGGCGGTAGTACGCGACGGCCTCGCGCGCCCCGCCCTTGCTCTCCCTGACCCGGAAAGCCAGCCGTGCCCGCTCGCTGATCAGGTCCTGGATCCGCTCGTCGAGCCGATCGATTTCCTCGCGCACCGCCGAGAGTTTCGCCTTGTTTTCGTTCGATTCGCTCACTGCCCCGCTCCCCGGTGGGCTTCCGCTCCAAAAGCAGACGCCATTGTAAAGCCAATTCCCGGCCGGGCCTACCGCCCCGCGGCCGGGGAACAATCGGGCGGCGCGCCGATTTCCAGCAAGGTGTCGCTGGCCCGGATGTCGCCGCGCAGCAAGGTCCCGGCCTTCAGCCGCAGATTGAGCTCGAACGGCAGCGCCGCGGCGCTGCCCTGCCCCGCGGGGAAGACGGCCTCGAGCGCCTCCAGGTCCAGCGAATCGGCCTCCAGGTCCAGCGCCGCCACCGGGACGCCCAGGGTGAGGAAACAGGCCGATCCCCGGATCCGCTGCCCCCCGATTCGCGCCGACACCTCCGGCAGGTACAGCCCTTCGGGCGCGTACTCCAGCACTCCATCCAGGCCGACATCCTCCCGGCCCTCCGCGGACCAGGCCAGTCCGAAATCGACGCGGGCAGCGTCCGGGAACCAGGAGACCAACGCGTCCACCGCGCCCAGCCAACCCAGGTCGACCGCGACGCGGCTCGGCTGCCCGATCGCGAAATCGGACACCTCGACCGACGGCAGCGCGAACCGTGTTCCGCCGGTCTCGCCCAGCACCAGCCACTCC
>Ga0180436_10005373_pt1 | contig 11349 bp, 10 predicted proteins | sample SS_ome_2_FD_132434 | JGI IMG/M metagenome (GOLD analysis project Ga0180436, IMG submission 132434) | Hypersaline lake sediment archaeal communities from the Salton Sea, California, USA - SS_3_S_2 metaG | ecosystem: Environmental > Aquatic > Non-marine Saline and Alkaline > Hypersaline >...
GAGATCATCCGGTTGCCGGACCGCCACCTGGAGACCTTCGGGGCGACGACGCTGCATTACCACCTGATCAGCGAACTGATGGATGTCAGCAACCAGGTCCGGGTGCGCGAAGGGCAGTTGCAGGCCCATCAGCCGCAGATCGTGACGCCCGAGGCCTACGCGGAGACGTTCCTGGAGGGCTTCGGCGAGGAGGCAGCCCGGTACATCGAGTGGCTCAAGGAGCACGAGCAGGACGTGCGGATTCTGCAATACGGCTACCGGCTGCGGCAGCAGGCGTACAGCGAGCACGTGATCAGCGGAGAGGTCCGCGGCGTGGTCGATCGGGTCAAGGAGCAGGTGGAGACCCGGAACGATCCGCTCAGCGCCATCGTGGTCGGCGTGGACGATCCGTGGGACGTTTGCCTCGTAAAGCTGTTCTGGGAGGTGATCCGGCGTTCGGCCCGGACGAATATCCGCGAAATGCAGAGCCGCCATCTTTTCGACACGGCCGAGGACCGGCGGCAGCGCCTGCGCACCGAGATCGAGAAGCTCTTCCTCGAAGCGAGCCGGAACCCGGAACTGGTGGAGCACCTCGGCAAGAAGTTGCAGGAGTACGACATGTTTTCGGAGTACGAAGACCGGTTCTTTGCGTTGATTCGGTCCGGGCGGCGGTAGCGGCCGCCGGGGCGCCGCCGGACGGAGCCGCGGCGCGCCAACAGGGGGGGGCATGCAGACGCGCGTCATTGCCATCGCCAATCAGAAGGGCGGCGTCGGAAAGACCACGACGGTCATCAACCTTGCCGCCTGCCTGGCCGAGCTGGAGAAGTACGTCCTGGTCGTGGACCTCGACCCGCAGGCCAACGCGACCAGCGGCCTGGGGCTGGAGAAGACGGAAGGCGGCAGCCTGTATCCCGTACTGCTCGGTGAAGAGACGGCGGACGCCAAGATCCGCGAAAGCGTCGTGCACCGCGTCGATTGCATTCCCGCCGAGTTGGATCTTGCGGGGTCCGAAGTGGATATCGCGCGCATGGACGGCTACATTCACTGCGTCCAGCGCGCCTTGCGGCCCCTGATGGACGAGGGGCCCTACGATATCATGCTCCTCGACTGCCCGCCTTCGCTGGGGATTCTGACCATGAACGCGCTCGCCGCGGCGCACGGCATCCTGGCGCCGATTCAGTGCGAGTACTACGCGCTGGAGGGGCTCAGCGTCATCACGCGCCTCGTGGACCAGCTTCGAAGCGGCGGCGCCAATCCCGCGTTGGGCATCGAGGGGATCCTGATGACGATGTTCGACGCGCGCACGAATCTGTCCCGGCAGGTGGTTGCGGAAGTGCAGGAACATTTCGCGGACCGCGTGTACCGGACGGTGATCCCGCGCAATATTCGTCTCGGCGAAGCGCCCAGTTACGGGCGGCCCGTGATCCAGTACGATCCGTCCTCCGCCGGCGCGCGCGCCTACCGCGAGCTGGCGGTCGAGTTTCTCGCGCGCCGCGGCGAGAACGTGACCCACCCGAAGCTCATGCCGGCCGAAACCCGGCGCCTGCCGGTGGTGAAAGTGCAGGTCTAGCTGTTGCCGCCCTGCGCCTTGCCCTGCTTTTTGAGGCGCTTGAGCTTGCCGGCGACGCCCACTTTCTGGACGGGCGACATGTGGTCGACGAGCAGGACGCCGTTCAGATGGTCCAGCTCGTGCTGAATCGCGCGCGCCAGCAGGCCGTCCGCCTCGATGGTCGTTTCCTCGTTTTCCAGCGACGTGTAGGTGACCTTGATCCGTTCGGCGCGCTCCACGTTGACATAGACCTCGGGAAAACTCAGGCAGCCTTCCTGTCCATTCTGCCGCCCGTCGCGCTCCACGATATCGGCGTTCACCAGCACCAGCGGCATTGTGACTTTGCTGTTCCGTTCCGAGGCGGCGCCGGCGCCTTCCCCGTCCGGCAGCGGCGGAATGTCGATGACGCAGATGTGTTCATCCCGGCCGATCTGTTCGGCGGCCAGTCCGAGCCCCTTGCCGGCATACATGGTCTCCAGCATGTCCTGTGCAAGCTTGCGGACGCGGTCATCCACCGTCGGCACGGCCTGTGCCTTCCGCCGCAACGCCTCGTTCCCGTAAATGGTGATGTCGTACAGCACATCGACATTCTCGCAGAGTCAGCGGTTGGGGGTCAAGACTCGCGCGGGCGGGGGCCGAGGATGCGGATGTGGGGGTGGGCGAAGAACAGGCGGCGGTCCCGGAACGAGGCGCGCTGGGGATAGTTCTCGAACAGGTAGGTGTAGAAGCCCGCTTTTCTCGCGTCGCGCTGCGGAGACAGGCGGTCGAAATACCGTTCGTACACCAGCGAACTGAGAATCAGGTGATCGACGCGATTCTCGAGAATGCGTCCTTTCTGGACTCCCCGCGTGGCCATGCCGATGAATTGCTCGTGCACCCCGTCCATGCGCAGCGGCAGCGTGTAATGCTCGCGGTACACCGTGTCGCCCGGCCGCACGTTGCGGCGGCACCATGCCAGCGCCCGCTCGCGCGTGTCCGGCCGCGCCAGCGCGCGGCTGTCGAGCACGGCGACGGCGCCGTACCAGCCCACGCAGAGCCATACCGCCGCCATCCACACCTTCGCCCGGAGCGAAGCCCCGCGGACTCGGACCGGCATCGAAAGCCCGATCAGGACGGCCGCGACCGGAAACAGCGGCAGCAGGTCGTTGGACCGCGGAAACGCCCGGAATCCGGCCAGCACGAACAGGAGAACGCCGGCAAAGAGCAGACCGCCGGAGGCCTGCAGCCGCCCGGTCGGACCGGCCCGGCGGCGCCCGAACCGGACCCAGCCGGTGACGGCCAGCACCGCGACGGCCAGTTGCCCGGAGGCCGCCGTCATCCGCAGCATCCCGAGCAGATTGCGGCCCGCCTTCAGCGGCCAGGGCGCGTCGCAGGGAACGATGGCCGATTGCCACCGCATGAACGGCACGAACATCGTCCAGAAGACGTCCGGGCGGCGGAGGAGCGGGCTGGTCAGCCATGCGCCCGCCGCGGCGCCCGCCGCCACGGCGCCCGCGCAACCGGCCAGTGCGGTCCACCGGCGCTCCACGGCAAGCTGCCAGGCGGGCGGCACGAGCAAGACGCCGCCCAGGACGGCCTGATACTTGATGCCGAAACCCGCACCCAGGCAGACCCCGGCGACCGCCGCCCACAACGGGCCCGCCACACCCTTGCGCGGGATGCCCAGGCCGGTCGCCCAGACGAGCAGGAGCGCGGTCACCATGGGCACGTCGTTCATGCCGTAGTGGCTGTATTGGGCGTGAAAGGGTTCCAGTGCCAGCAGCAGACCCGCGGCGATCCAGCCCGGCGCGGTCACCAGGCGGCGGGACGCGGCCAGCAGGACCGCGATGCCCGCGAGGGCGCCGACCACGGCGAACCAGCGCAGGATCAGGGTCCAGCGCCAGTGGACGGCGGAACGTCCGTCGCGATAGTTCGGCCGCTGCCGGCCCGCGACGCGGTCGGCGGCCCGCAGCACATGGGCGGTCAGAATCGCGTGGCCGAATGGATAGGCTTTCCGGCGATAGTCCCCGCCGGGACCGGTGATCGGACCGAGATCGCCGTGATAGATGTCCGACGCCGTCTTGGCGAGCTTGCCGACGTCGGGATGATAGATCCGGTTCGGCGCGCCGTGGCTGAGCCCGACGCAGCGCACCGCGGCGCCGGCGGCGAGCACGCCGGCCAGGACGCAGACGCCGCGGACTGCCGGTTTCATTCCAGGCATGACTCAGCTCCTGAGCAGCTCGCGGTAGAGCGCCGCCGTCCGGTCGATGGTGTCGCGGATGTGAAAGCGCTCCGCGATGCGGGTGCGGGCGGCGCGGCCGAGTTGATCCCGCCGCTCCGTGTCGCGCTCCAGGCGCAGGAGTGCCGCGGACAGCGCCGCGGGGTCCCCGGCGGGCACGACGATGCCGCTTTGGCCGTCCTCGACCAGTTCCGGCATCCCGCCGACAGCGGAGACGATCGGCGGCACGCCCTGGCACATCGCCTCGATCACCGTGCGCGGCAGCCCCTCGCGGCGCACGGACGGCATGACGTAGACCTGGGCGGCGCCGATCAACGCCCTGGCATCGGCCCGGAAGCCCGGCGCGCTGACCCGCGCGCGGATCGCCGGATCGCGCAGCAGGCGCCGCACCCGGCGGTCGCGAACGGGGCCCATCAGCAGGACGTGGACGCGACTGTCGGGCGGCAGCCGGCGGCAGGCGTCGAGCAGCACCGGGACCCCCTTGAGCGGCTTGATATTGCCCGCGAAGGCGGCGACGAACCGGCCGGGCGGGACGCCGGCCGCGGCCGGATCCGCTGCCTGGTTTGCGTACCACGCCGGGTCGTGCCCCTTATAAATCGTGCAGGCGCGCGTCTCCGGGACGCCCAGCGACAACAGGTAGCGCCGCACGGCGTCGGACACGCAGATGATGCGGTCGACCCGCGGGTTCAGAAACGTCAGGCGCGATGCCGGGTCGAGCCGGCCCAGGTTGCCGAGTGTTCCGCGGTAGGCGACGTGCCGTATGCTCGCGCCGCGCGCGGCGAGGAGTACGTTCGACAGGGCGCGCGCGGTGAGGCTGTGAATGATCGCCGGGCGGACTGCGGCGATCGTGCGGCGCATGGCGCGGACCGCCCGCGCATCAAGGCGGCTGCGCGGCGCCAGCGGGGCGAACGGCACGTCGGCCGGCCGGAACGCCTCGTGGGCGGGGGCGGCGGGGTCGCCCATCAGCGTGATGGCGAACCCGCGCTCGCTCAACCCGCCGAACAACGCGGCTTCCGAACGGTCGATGCGGCCGGCAACGACGAGCACGGCAGGTCTTTTCGCGTCGGTCTTCACAGCAGGTAACGTTGCACAAACGTGTCGGTATTCCAGACGTAGCGGCGCAACGCGGTGTCGCGGCCCCGGCGGCCCAGCGCGCGGCGCTTCCCGGGGTCGGCGGCCAGCATTGCCATGTGTGCGGCCAGCTCGTCCGCGGTCCGGAAGACCAGGCCGCCCCCCGCATCGAGCTTCTCCGTCAGCACGGGAAGGTCGGCGGCGCAGACGGGCAGACCGGTCAACATGCCCTGCACGATCGCCTGCGAGAAGGTCTCGCGCATCACCCCCTCGTCCCGCGAGGGGACGAGCAGCACGTCCATGGAGCGCAGGAAGTCCGGCACCTGCTCGACGGGCATCCAGGGGTAGGGGCGGATCCCGGGCTCCGGGTACTCCGGCACGCGCTGAAACGCCGCCAGGTGCAGCTCGGCGCGTTCCCGAACCGGCGGGGGCAGCCGGCGGTACGCCGCGACGGCCGTGTCGGCGCCCTTCCAGGCATTGTCGAGCTGTCCCAGCACGCAGAAGCGCACGGTCCCGTCGCCGGTGCGCGGCCCGGCCGGCGGGTGATACGCGTCGGCATCGCTGACGCCGTACCAGACGTCGACGCGGGGAAACGCGCCGCCGTCGAAATGCGCCGCGATCTTGCGGTTCACGGCCACGACGGTCATGCCCGCCGCGCGGCAGGCCCGGACGAACCGGGGCGACGGCTCGCGGTGCGCCAGCAGGATCCATGTCCCGACCGTGGCGCCCCGGCGCAGCAGATGCAGGGCCGGAATCAGGCCGTTGGCCACGTTGCCCAGCAGGGCTGCCCGGAAATGCCGGCCGCGCAGCCGGCCGGCCGCTTCGATGCCCTGGACCAGCGATCCGCGTCCCAGCCGGCAGGGCAGCACGTCCGGGGGCGCGGCGGCATCCCCGGTGCGGGCGCCGATGGCGGATTGCCACGACGGATCCACGGGAACAGTGACGGGGAACCCGCGCCGGGCCAGATCGCGCAGCAGGTTCAGATTGAACACCTCGACCCCCCGCACCAGGCCGGCGTGCGGCTTCAGAAAGACCTTTTCCAGGAAGAGGATCGGGACACGGTTCACGTGGTGAGTGTGCAGGGCGCACGCGGCGGTTTCAATCTTCAAGTTCACTGCGAAGTTGAGATTGAGCGGGGCGGGCGGTTGGCGTACAGTACGCCCGCGGCCGGTTCACCGCCGGCCGGGAGTTGTTGTGAAGCGATTGCTGATCTATTTCGCCGGCATGGGCGACCTGGTGGTCCTGATCCCCCTGTTCCGCGAGCTTGCGCGGGAGGGCGAGTTGGACCTGCTGACGCGGCCCTACGGCGCTCCGCTCTTCGACGGGCAGGACGTCGTCCGCCGTGTTCACGTTCTCCGTCATCCGAACCGGGGGCGCTGGGGCGCTGCGCGCGCTGTTTTCGGGTATGAACGGCGCCGGCTGGGCGGCCTCCTGGCCGCGGCCGGTTACGATGAGATCGTCGTCTTCGGCCAGGAGCGCCCCGTCATTCGCGCATGGGTCGACGCCTGGCGCGGGCCGGCGGAGGTCCGCGTGATGCGGTACCCGGAACGGGACCCCGACCGGGTCCGCATCGGACTTGCCTCGCTGGGGATGTCCGCGGAGGGCCTGGATCCCCTGCCGGCGCTGCACGCGGCCGACACCGAGCGGGCCGAGGCCCGGCGGCTGCTCGCACCGCTGGGGCGGCATGTGGCCGGCGTGCAGGTGGGCTCGGGACCCGTCAACCGGCGCTGGCGTCCTCCGCCCAATCGGAAAGGCCTGACCCCCGCCCAATGGGCGGGGCTGCTCGAGCATGTGCTCGACAGCGGGCATGTGGACGCGCTGGTGTTCAACGGCACCGTCCGCGAAACGCGCGAGGTTCGGCCCGTTCTGTCGGCGATCAAGCCGTCGTACCGCGCGCGCGTGCACGACTGGACAGGCCGCACGGACATCCCGCGCCTGCGCGGTTTGCTCTCGCTGTACCGGGCGTACCTCTCCATCGATACCGGGCCGGCCCATATGGCCGCGGCGCTGGGATGCCCGCTGCTCGTGTTCTTCGGACCGTCGGATCCGGCCGCCTACCGGATGAAGGGGCGCGCCCCCGTCGAGGCCGTCGTGGGCTCCGCGCCCTGCCAGTTCTGCACCGGTACCCGCCTGTTCAAGACGTGCCGCGACAACATCTGCCTGAACCGGATTCCGGTCGAAACGCTCCGGGCGGGCTGGGACCGCCTGGCCGGGAGGACGGCGGCATGAACGGCGACGACACCGCCCGCTTCCGCGATCCCGCCTTTGTCGTCCTGCTCGGCGCCGTCTTCACCATGCCGTTCTCGTTCCCTGTTTCCCGGGTCTTGCTGGCCATTGCCACCAGCGCGGTCCTGGTCCGCGGCATTCGCGAAAGCCGCCTGCCGACGGTTCCGGCCGTGGCCTGGTGCGCGGCGTTCTTCGTGGCGCTGACCTGTGTCGTGACCCTGAACGGGGTGCATCCGGCCCTGGGCGTGCCCAAGCTGCGCAAGCTGCTCTGGTTTGTCGCCATCCCCGTCGCCGCGGCGGTGGTCACCTCCCGCCGGCGGTTGTGGGACGTCCTCACGGCCTGGGCCCTGGGGGGAGCGGTGCTTGCCGTGTACGTGCTGGTGCACAATCCACTCGAGGCGCATGCCGCCTGGCGGGCGGGTTCTTTCGCCACGTTCGGCGCGGCGCTGATCGATGCGGGTTCGATGACGAACGGCCAGCGGCTCGTGCTGGCGCTGGTGGCGGCCCTTGCCGTGGCGGTCAGACGCCGCGGCGGGCGGCGGCGGGACGGGTGGGCGGCGGTGGCGGTGATGCTCGTTGTGGCGGCCCTGGTGCTGAATCTGAAGCGCGGATCCTGGTTGTCCGCCTGCGCGGTGGTCGGCCTTCTCGTGGTCGTGCGGACCGGCTGGAAGGGCGCGGTCCTGGCGGTCGGCGTGGTGCTCCTGGCGTTGAGCCTGCCGTTCGTCCGGATCCGGCTGGCCGCACTGCGCACCGAATTCGAGGATCCGCACGGCGGCCGCATGACGATGTGGACGCAGGTTGCGCCGGCCCTGGTCCGCCGGTATCCCTGGGGCGTGGGGTTCCGTTCCTTGACCAACGACATGATGCGCGAGATTGCGCCGGACGTCGAGCCGGGCCGCGACCACCTGCACGGCAACATTCCGCAGGTGCTGGTGGCGACCGGCTGGTGCGGGCTCGGCGCGTACGTGCTGTGGATGCTGTGTGCATTGCGCGACGCCTGGCGGTTCCTCCGCGGCACGGCCGGCCGGGATCCGCCCGAGCACCTGGCGGCGCTGGCGCTGGCGCTGATGCTGGTGGCCCTGCTGCTGAACGGGTTGGTCGAATACAACCTGGCCGACGCGGAGCTGGTGCTCGGCTACGGCTTTCTCATGGGCAGCCTGGCCGCCGGCGCGCGGCGGCACGGCGATGCCCTCACGGCCGGCGCTTCCTGAACGAACAGCGTCCGATGGGTTTGCCCTGTCCCTCGAAGAGGCGTTCGAAGTCGGTGCGTTCCTCCGCGGCGGGCCGGAAGGGGGGCGTTTCTTCGAACCGCGGGTCCGCGTCGAGCACGCTGCGAATCGCCGCGAAGTACTCCTGGTGATCCGTCGCGGCATGAATACACCCGTCCGGTTCCAGCGTGCGGTTCAGCGCATCGAGGAAGGCCGGGCTGAACAACCGGCGCCGGTGGTGGCGGCGTTTCGGCCAGGGATCCGGAAAGAACACGTAATAGGTGCGGACGCTTCCCGGCGGGAGCATCCGCTCGACGACATAGGCCGCTTCGAGCTGCACCAGGCGCACGTTGCGGAGTCCGGCCCGGACGAGTTTGCGGTCGAGCTTGTGCAGCCGGCCGCGCATGCGGTCGACGCCCAGGAAGTTCACGCCGGGCTGCGCGGCGGCGCGTGCGCGCAGGAACCGTCCCTTGCCGCAACCGACGTCCACCTCGAGCGGACGCGCATGGCCGAACAGCGCGGCGGGATCCAGGACGTCCAGGAAACGGTCATGCGGCAGCAGGAGCGACGGTGTTTCGTCCCGGTCCGGCATCGCTCGTTCAACGCCCGAAGAGACGGGCCAGGAAGCCGCGGCCGCCGGCCGCGGCGTTCATTTCGCGCTCGATGTAGTCGAGCGCGAAGATCTGGAACTTCTCCGGCTTGATGCTGGGGCGGTATTTTTTCGCGGCCTTGTTGAGGCCGCGTTTGCCCGCTTCGATGAGGGCCTGCACGTCGCGCGGATCGGTGGCGCGTTTCTGCGCCAGCGAGGTGAGCAAGCCGTTGAAGCGGCGGGCCAGTTGATGGCGGGCGTTCCAGTCGCCGCCCTTGGCGGCCAGGATCAGCCGCTCGATCGAGGCAAGCTGCCGCTTGCCCGTTGCGTCGTTCGTCTCGCCCATGTTCAAGGGTATCTTCAAACGCGGCCTCCTGATCTATCGCCGTCTTTGCTCTATAGCAGGGAGGCGCGCGGGGGGCAAGCGGGGATTCGTTGATTTGCCGGAGCGATTGCGCTAGGGTGTGCTCTCCCGGAGTCGAGAGTGGGAGGAACACATGGGTGGACTGGCGCACAGACTGGAACGCGCGGAACGGTTTCTCGTAACCCTGATTGAGAAACCGGGCGCCGACCGGGTGAGCAACTGGCGTGTGCGGTTGCTGTTGGCCGCGTTGCGCGGGCTTTCCCAGCTCTACGAGGGTGCGGTGTCGCTGCGCCTGTTTCTCTACCGCCACGGCATCTTCCGACATCACACGCTCGGCTGCCAGGTGGTCAGCGTGGGGAACATGACCGTCGGCGGCACGGGCAAGACGCCCGTGGTGGAAGTGTTCGCGCGCGAGCTGCAGAAGGAAGGCCGCCGCGTCGCCGTTCTGAGCCGCGGTTACAAGAAGGTGGAGCCGCCCTGGTACCAGAAGCTGCTCGACCGCCTCTCCGGGCGCGAGAACCGCCGCCCGCCGCGCGTGGTGTCCGACGGCAAGCGCCTGATGCTGGATTCGGCGATGAGCGGCGACGAGCCGTACATGCTCGCCAGCAACCTGCCCAACGTGGCCGTGCTGGTGGACCGCGACCGTGTCAAGAGCGGCCGCTACGCGATCAAGAAACTGGGCTGCGATACGCTGATTCTCGACGACGGGTTTCAGTATCTGTCGATGAAGCACCGTCTCGAGATCGTGCTGGTGGACCGGACGAATCCCTTCGGCAACGGCCACGTGCTGCCGCGCGGAATCCTCCGCGAGCCGATCCGTAATCTCAAGCGCGCGGACTTCATCTTTATCACGAAATCCAACGGCAGCGATTCCGGAGAACTGCGGCGGCAACTGGGTGCGCTGAACGACCGCGCGGAAATCATCGAGTGCCGCCATGCCGCGCGTCATCTCAAGAACGTCTTCAGCGAGGAACGCAGGGAGCTGAGCTTCCTGGAGGGACGCAAGGTGATCGCCGTCTCCGGCATCGCGGTGCCGGAAGGCTTCGAGACGGAACTGCGGAAACGGGGCTGCGTGATTCTGGAGAGCCGCCGCTTCGCGGATCATCACCGGTACACGCAGCAGGAGGTCATCGACATCATCAACCGCGGCAAGGAGCGCGGGGCCGAGGCGATCCTGACCACGGAGAAGGACGCGGTCCGTTTTCCGAAGTTGGAGCGCCGCGACGTACCGATTTACTTCCTGCGCGTGGACATCGAGCTGCTGAGCGGCCGCGAGGACTTCGAGCATTGTATCTCGCGCATTTGCTTCAGCGAAGGGGAGCGGCGCCGGACCGCCGCCGGACCGCCTTCGTGAACCCCGCCTCCGCACAGGCTGCCGCTGCGCCCCTGCTCGTCTGCGCGCCCAACTGGCTGGGCGACGGCATCATGTGCATGCCGGCCGTGCAGGAGTACCGGGCGGCGCACGACACGCCGCTGGCCGTGCTGGTCAAACCGGGGCTGGCGCCGCTATGGCGCATGCAGGCGGCGGCGGACGAGATCCTGGTCTACACGCCGGAGGCACGCGAGACCGTCAGGGCGGCCGCCCGCCTGCGGCGCCGCGTCTTCCGCGGCGCCGTGGTCCTTCCGAATTCGTTCCGTTCCGCCTTTCTTCCGTGGGCGGGGCGCGTTTCGCCGCGGCGCGGCCGCCGCGGCCACTGGCGCGGCCCGCTGCTCACGGATGTGGCGGCGCCGGGCGCGGCGGCGGCCGCCGGACACCAGGCGGGGGAGTACTACGAGCTGCTGGGGATGCCGCCGGCCGATCCCGTCCCGCCGCCGCGCCTGACGCCGGGTCCGGAGGCGGAGGAGGAGTGCCGCCGCCGGTTCGGCATCGAGCCCGGCCGCCGCTATGCGGCGCTGTCGCCGGGCGCGGCGCGCGGCCCGTCGAAGCGCTGGCCGGAGGAGCACTTCGCCGCGGTCGGCCGGGCGCTGGCCGGGCGCGGAGCGGCCATCGTCATTCTCGGCGGCCGCGACGAAGCGGCGCTGTGCGAGCGCGTCGCCGAGGCGGTGGGCGGGTCCGCGCGCAGCCTGGCCGGCCGGGCGTCCCTGCCGGCGGCGGCGGCCGTCCTCGCGCATTGCGCCGTGGCGGTCACGAACGACAGCGGCGGC
>Ga0180436_10005374_pt1 | contig 11346 bp, 3 predicted proteins | sample SS_ome_2_FD_132434 | JGI IMG/M metagenome (GOLD analysis project Ga0180436, IMG submission 132434) | Hypersaline lake sediment archaeal communities from the Salton Sea, California, USA - SS_3_S_2 metaG | ecosystem: Environmental > Aquatic > Non-marine Saline and Alkaline > Hypersaline > Sediment...
ATCCAGGTACGCCCAGGCCGACATGTTCTCGTAAATGCCGAATTCCTGCGGCAGGTAACCGATCAGTCCCTGCAGCTCTTCCCTGCGCTCCTGGGTGTCGATCCCGTTGATCCATATCTTGCCGTAACTCTGGTCCAGGATGCCGCAGATAATCCGTATCATGGTGGATTTCCCCGCCCCGTTGGGACCGAGCAAACCGAACATCCCGGTGCCGATCTCCAGGGAAACGCCCTTCAATGCCTTGAAGGTATCACGACGACTTCCGATGCCGGGGATCATCCGCACCAGCAGGAAGAACCAACGGAAAATTTTCCTGACACGCTTCGCATCAAAACCAGGCTCCCTGACCCGTCGTGCCACATGGTCCGTGACAAGCACCAGGTACCATACCGCGCCGGCAAAGGCAGATAAAAAAGTATTGTCCCATTTGCCGAAGAACAGGAGGAGCACAACGACGGGGCCACCATACTGAATGGCGCGCTTCAGCCAGGAGAGCCAGCGTTGCGTGTAATACTTACGGAAACTGTTGATAATGACAAGCACATAGCCATAAACAATCACCGATGTGATCCACTGCCAGAAACTGCTCACCAGGTAAAACCACGAAAAATATACCAGGAAAGCCAGCAACGGGACCTGCCACACCAGGGCATCAACATTCGGCCGGACAAAAGACCGGCGGCCATCAGAGCGACCGCTATCAGCGCGGCTGCCGTCGGAGCGACCATCAGCACTACTGCCATCAGAGCGACCTCCATCAACATGACCGCCATCGGCCACACCAACGGTCCGCCTCCCCCTGCGCACCACGTGCATGCGCCGGCCGGATCTGAACTCACGTACCACCTTGCTTTGCCTGCCGTAGATCTTCACCAGGTTGGCGATTTCGATCCGAAGCTCCTCTTCATCCGGGATGATCCGCTCCGTGGCCTTGCGCAGACTGCTTGCAATAAACCAGTACCCAAGCGGAATTCCCACCACAACGAGCAGCCAGGCAGCAATCCGCCACATGAAAGGATCTACGTAGTACTGTACCAGCACGATCCCGGCTGCCTCCAGCACCAGCAGGATGATCCGTGTGACCAGCCCGAGGCTGCGGAACCAGGCCATCGTCTGCTCCAGTCCGTTGTACAGCATCGGGATGAACACCAGTGTCAGCACCGTGCTCACACTCAGTCCGCCGATCACGGTGATGGCAAACGGGGGACCGATTGCTTTCACGTATTCGGCCTGCCCCATGGCCAGCGGAACCATGGCCACACAGGTGGTGATGGTGGTGATCAGGATGGGACGCACGCGCGACATTCCCCCGAGCATGATCGCCCGGTTTTTCCGGTACCCACGACTCCGAAGTATATTGATGAAGTCGATCAGGATTATAGCATTGTTGACCACTACCCCCAGCAGGATCATGAAACCCATGAGGGTGTTGGCATTGAAGAGGGAGTTGCCGGTGACGGTGAGCAGGAAGAAGGAACCGATGGCCGCAAACGGGATCGAGAGCAGCAACACGAAAGGGGTCACAAACGACTCGAAGATCGCGGCGAGGATCATGTACACCAGCAACAGGGCAATGATGAACAGCGACCGGAACGCATCCAGCCCTGAATCCTCCTGCACCATTTCCAGCGCAACTCCGGAGGGGATATTTGCATTTTCAATAACATCAGCGATCTCGCTGCGGGCATATTCCAGCAGCTCATTGGATTCGTAGACATCCTCCTCGAAACGGTACCGCAGTTCCACCTGCTTTTCCTGGTTGATCCGCGATATCTCCCGCATCCCGCGGGCAAAATAAACATCGGATATGCTTTGTAACTCATAGCTGCTTTCCTGCTCGGCATCCGGAATATCCAGTTCCCGCAGCTCTGCGATGGTCTTATCCTTTCGATCCTGTTCGTCTGCATCGTCGTAACTGATCACAATCTCGTATTCCTCGTCGTCCTGTCGGAAATTCACACCCGAACTGATCTGGTTCTGAAACACGCCCAGCTCTTCACGCACTTCACTGACCGTGATCCCGTAGTCCGACATCAGCAGGCTGTTCAGGTCAAGGTGCACTTCGGGCTGGTTCTCCCGTACCGAAATCCTGACCGACCGGATATTGTCCAGCTCTTCCAGGTAGGACTCGATATCTTCCGCCACTTCCACCATCAATTCAAAATCCTGGCCCTTCATCACCAGGTATTCTTCGTCTTCCCCGATCCCCATCAAACGCTGAAACCCTGATGTGCCGCCGGCATTGCCACCACCACCGCCGCCCCTCGACCCGCCTCCGCTCTCCGATGCCGAAGTGGAAATATCCGCGGCCGGCAGATCTTCCAGCTTTTTCATGATGTCCGACTGTATCTCACTGAAAGACCGCTTGTTCACCGCATGGTAATCCTCCTTCAGCAACAGGGAAACCATTGCCTCCTCCTCCTCGATACTGGCGATGACCTCCTCCCCTTCTTCCACTTCCATCAACACCTGCTCGATCCGTGCCACCACTTCATCGGTGGCTTCCAGTGTGGAACCCGTCCGCATGGTTACATACAGGTCGACCTGGTCGGTTTCCAGTTCACTCAGCTGGTTGACGGAGACCGACATGGAAATAACGATGGTGGCAAAGAAAAGCACCACCACCCCGATGATCACCGGCCCGGGATTGCGCATCGCGGTCTTCAGCAAGGAGAGGTAGAACCTGATGCCACGGTTGTCCAGCGACACTTCCTTATACACCGTTTTCTCTGTCCGCCTGCTGCGGGAAATGATTACATGCACTACCATGGGGATCAGCAGCAGGGAGACCAGCAGAGATACAATGAGGGTGGAGATGATCGATACCCCGATGTGTTTTCCGAACAGCCTGATCAGGAAATCAGATGAGAAAAGGAAAGGAACAAAAACCGCGATGGTGGTGAGCGTTGCGGCTACGATGGCACGCCATACCTCTTTGGTTCCCTGCACCACCGATACAGTGTTTCCCGCACCTTCAGACCTGAGCCGGTAAATATTTTCCAGTACCACGATGGAAGTATCCAGCAACATGCCAACAGCCAGGGCAATGCCCATGAGGGTAAGTGAGTTGATGGAGATGTCGGCGGCAAAAAAGAAATTAAACGCCGTGAAGACCGAAACCGGGATGGCCAGTGCGACGACCACCACGAGGCGGATGTTCCGGAGGAACACCCACAACACAAAAACCGCCAGCAGTCCGCCCAGGAGGGCCAGGTTGATGATCTGGTCAATATTGCTTTCCATGGTCTCCGCCATGTCGTCCTGGACAATGATCTCTATCCCGAAAAGTGCATTGGCCCTGTTCATCTGGCTGATCTTGTCCCGCACTTCATGCGAAAGGTCAATGATATTGGCCTGTGCATCGTGCACGACCTGGATCGATACGGCATCCATCCCGTTGATGCGGCTGATGCTCTCCTCCTCCTTCTCCCCATAGAACACCGTGGCAATGTCTTTCAGCTGCACCGCATTCCTGCCCTGTCCGACCACCAGCTCCTCGATCTGGGAGATTTCGTCATATTCAGCATTGAGGTACACAAAATAACGGAGTCCCTGCTCCCTGATCATTCCCCCGTACTGCCGCAGGTTCATATTGCGGGAAAGGACATTCCGCACCCGTGACGGGGAGATGCGGTAGGCATCACACATTTCCCTGTTCAGGATAATATCCACCGATTTCTGCCTGCCCCCGTAAACGTTCACTGTTGCCACACCTTCGATATTCAGCAGCTCGGGCGTGATATGCTGGTCTACGAAATTGCGCACCCGGTCGACCCCTCCCTCGCCCAGGGCCTGGAGGTTCATCAGGATACTGGTCCTGGTCTCGGTATCTACCTTCTCCACCTGGAGTGTAAATTCTTCCGGAAGGGTGTGGCGCAGGGCGGCAACGCGTTCATCCAGCTTCAGGTAGGCGTATTTCAGGTCCGTGCGCTTTTCATAATAGATCACCACGATCCCCCTTCTTCGTCCTGCGGTGGACTCGATCCGCTCGATATTATCGAGGGCTGCCACTGCCGCTTCAACCGGGATCACTGCCTCCTGCTCCATGTACTCAGGAGTCATATCGTTCCGCGCGTTCACCTGGACAAACAATACGGGAAGATCTGCATTGGGAATGATCTCCATGTTCAGCTGCTGGTACGAAATGTATCCCAGCATCGTGGTGGCCACGAACAACATGGAAATAAGAACTTTCCGCTGTATGATAAAGTGTTTATTCACTTGCCTCCGTGTTCGTTCGTGCGCGTTTGGGTTCCAGTTTTGCCAGCAACATATAAATACTCGGGATCACCACCAGGGTCAGCAGCGTGGAAGTGACCAGTCCGCCAATGACCGCCCATGCCATGGGTGAGCGCAACGAAGCGCTTTCACCGAACCCGAATGTAAGCGGAAGCAGCGCCAGGATGGTAGTGAGGGTGGTCATGATGATCGGACGGATCCGACGCTGTCCCGCCGCAATGATGGAATCCTTCACCGCCATCCCCTCTCTCCTGAACTGGTTGATGGCATCCACAAGGATGATGGAATCGTTGACCGCGATCCCCACCAGCATGATGATACCGATAATGGCCATGATATTCAGTGCCTCTCCCATGATGAAGAAAACCGCCACGGCACCCACCACGGCCAGCGGGACAGTGAGCAGGATCGTGAATGGGTGCAACAGGCTCTCGAATTGTGCTGCCAGCACCATGTACACCAGCACCAGGGAGAGCAGCAGGGCAAACAACAGGTTGCCGACCGAATCCTTGCGCATGGCCTCTTCACCGGAGATCCTGTAGGTATAGTCGGGGGGGAAATCCAGCTCCGACAATGCAGCATCGATCAACACTGCCATCCGGTCAAGCGGAACATCCTCAGCCAGGTCGGCGGTTATCTCAACGATCCTGTTCTGGTTGTTGTGGAGGATCTCCCTGGGCGCGGTGCCGATCCTGATATCGGCCAGTTCCCGCAGCAGAACCGTGGCATTGTTCACTTCGATGGTGAGCATTTCCAGCTCCCGCAACGAGAGTTCGCCGAGCTTAACGGTAATGTCCGTCAGCTCCCCCTTCACATTCATTTCACCTGCATCAACGCCCTGGAGCTTTTCGCTCACCCTGGTGATCAGCGTGTTCACATCCACATTCATCAACCCCGCCTGGTAGCGGTCGATGAGGATTTCGACCTCGGGGGCTCCGCCTTCAATGGATGAAGCAATATTGTACACTCCTTCGATGTCGTGCAGCTTTTCCATGACCGGCAGGGTCAACTGCTCCAGTACGTCCATCTCTTTCCCCCTGAGTTCGACAACCAGGGGTGCACCCGCAGTACCGAGGATGGTCTGCAGTGCCGTCTCCTCCTGCCTGAACTGTACCGTATAATTCTGTGCACCTTCGTAATAGGACGAAAGTGAGGCGATGACCGCAGCAGTATTCGCGGTGCCTTCATCCTTCAGCAACACCTTGATCGTGGCCATGTTCTGGTCATCGAATACATTTTCACCACCTGAAGACAGTCCGGAAGCAGGGCCGATCTCGCTGTAGATCATCTCCACCGCATCGCCGGCGACGACGCGGATGATTTCTTCCATGGACTGTACCGCTCCCATGGTCCTTTCCAGCCTGGAACCTTCCGGCATCCGCAGGTCGACATAAAACTCCCTTGCATCCGTGCGGGGCATGAACTCACTGCCGGTCCGCTTGAGCATGAACCAGCCACCCGCCATCAGCACGACAGCACCGAGCAGTACCCAGGCATTCCGGTCAAGGATCCGCCCCAGCAACCTTCCGTAACCTGTAAATTTTACCGAGCTCCTGGCTTTCCCGGCAAAGGGGTGCCTTTTCCGGTAGAGGCGGGAGTAGAGCATAGGGATGATCAGGGTGGCAACGAACAGCGAACACAGCAGCGAGAACGCCACTGTGATCGCCTGTTCCCTGAACAGTTCACCTGAAGCACCGTGCAGGTACACGATGGGAATAAATACCACGATGGTGGTCAGGGTAGATGCAATGATCGCACCGCCCACCTGGGAGGTGCCGTTCACGGCCGCCGCATCGGCAGACTCCCCCGCCTCGTGGTTCCTGAAAATATTCTCCAGCACCACGATGGCATTGTCCACCAGCATCCCCGCACCGAGCGCCAGCCCTCCCAGCGTCATGATATTCAGGGTAAGACCGGTGAAATACATCAATACAAAAGTGGCGATGATCGATATGGGAATGGCGATGCTGACAATGGCCGTGGGACCGATGCGCCGCAGGAACAGCATCAGAACGAACACCGCCAGGAGGATCCCCCCGATCAGGCTGTCACGCACCTCGCCGATCGCCCCGGAAATAAAATTCCCCTGGTCCTCAACAACCGTGAACGTATAGCCCGGCAGTGCCTTCTCCATCTCATCCAGGGCCTCCCGCAGATCATCCACCGCCTTCACCGTATTGTACCGCATCTCCTTGTAAATACTGAGTCCGATGCAGGCCGCTCCGTTCAGGGTAACCGCATTTTCCTGTTCCTTGGGACTGAAGGATACACTGGCCACATCACGGAGCAGGACCGGGACGCGCTCTCCCTCCTCTCCATCCCCCGCAGGCGCCATGCGGATGATCACATCCTGGAGGTCGCTGATCTGCTCCAGCTCACTCAGTCCCCTGACAATGTACCTTCGTCCCATCTCCACGATGGAACCCCCGGAAATATTCTGGTTATAGCTGTTGATCCTTGCTGTAATGGTAGAAAGGTCAATGTTGTAGGATTCCAGCAGGTAATCGCTGGTCTCAATGAGGACCTCCATCTCCCCGGCACCATCCACCGATACATCCGCAATCCCTTCCAGCCTGATCAATTCATTGCGCACATAGTTCTCTGCCACACTCCTGAGTTCATCCAGGTTGCTGTGCTCCCGGTGCCTGAACGCCACAAGCATCACCGGGTCGGCATTCGGGTCGAACTGCGTGATGTTCATTTCATCCAGCTCCTCGTCCTGGTTAAAGACCGCAAGTGCCTTGGAAAGGTCCAGGAAGGCCTCGTTCATATCCTTCTCCCAGGCATACTCCACCTCGATCTGCGCCACCCCCACCCTGGAAACAGAGGCGACATTCACCACCCCGCTCTGACGGATGGCCAGGGCCTCGATCCGGTCGACGAACCGGTCTTCCATCTCCTCCGGAGGACGTTCACCGGAACGTATCTCCACGAATAGCCGCGGACTGTGCAGGTTGGGGAACAGGTCGATCCCCAGCTTGCCAAAGGAGATGTAGCCCAGCAGCAGGGTGGCGAGGATGATCATGCTGACCGTGACCGGGTATCTGACAGAAAAACGGGTAATGGATTGTAACATGGTCTGCAGTTTAATTGGCTACCTGATGATCCGGACCTTCGAATCGTTCCTGAGTGTCTCAAATCCTTTGCTGACGATGCTTTCTCCAACTTCCAGGCCGGTTGTCACCTCGATCTGTGCATCGTTTTCCAGTCCCGTGGTGATGAACCGGGCCTTTGCCACTCCCTTGTCCACCACGTACACCATTTGCTGACGGTTGAACGTAATAATGATGTCCCTGGGGATCACGATGGTCTGCTCGGAACTGTTCACCACCATGTCGGCCCTGACAAACATCCCGGGCAACAGGATCCTTTTGCTGTTGTTCACCTCAACGAAGCATTTGAATGTCCTCGATTCGGGGTCGATCTGGGGTGAGATCTGGGTGATCTGCCCGATGAGGGTATCACCGGGATTGGTATAACTGGTTACATACACCTTGAAGCCCTGTTCGATGTTCCCGTAGTATTTTTCCGGAAGACTGGTCTCCAGGTAGAGTTCATCGTAATCGATCACCTTCACCAGTTCCGTTCCATTGGGGATCTGCGACCCTTCCGTATAATAGGGCAGGTCGGATATCACACCGGTAAAAGGCGCGTTGACCGACATCTTTGCCAGGTTGATCCTGCCGGCCTCGATGTCGTATTCGGTATTGATCAGGTTGATCTCCGCATTCTTCAGTTCACGCAGCGTGGCGCCCCCTTTTTCATAAAGCGATTGCTGCTTCTCGAACTCCTGTTTCGAGATCTCGTAATCCACTTCCTTCGACTTCAGCCGGAGCCCGTTGTAATACTCCTCATCCTCCAGCCTGATGATGATGGCCCCCGCTTTCACGCGGTCACCAATGGCATATTTCCTGCCTGTTGCCGGGTTCACCTGCAGCCGGTATTTGCCGCCGATCTCGGAATTGAGGGTCTCCTCTTTCATGGCATTTACCGTACCGGTGGTATTGATATATTCCTCGATATCCGCAGTGGAAACCTCGGTTACACCAACCGGCACTTCAATATCGGTGGTCACCTCCACCTGGGCCTGCCTGCAGGACGGAACCACGATCACGATGAGCAAAGATGCCGCGGCTAAGATGTTCAGATTTTTCATATTGTTCTTATTTGTATAGCTGGTATTCCTTATGGGTTCTTTTAATATTGTATACTTTTCTCAGTTGTAACCAGTGATTGGAGTCACTCTCATTTCAATGTATCCGGACGGTTCAGTTCTTCAGGGATGATGGGCTGCTGCATTTCAAAATCAAATAAGGTCTGTATTTTCAGGTTGAGCAGTTCCACCTTGTAATCGATGATGGCATTGGTAAGCGACATTTTCGCTTCCGACAGCTGGTTCTGGTACATCCCAAGGTCGAGGCTGGTAAGGTCGCCGTTCCTGTACCGCTCCAGGTTGATGTCGTAGGTCAGCTGGGCATTCTCCACGGTCATCCGCTGGATCCCGATCTGGTTCTCCAGGTTTTTCAGACTCCGCACCACGGACCGGATGTTCACCCTGATATCGGTCTGCTCCGTTGCGTAGTCTATCTCTGCGCTCTTCAGGCTGGCCTCGGCCGCCCTGATCTCCGACTTGCGCTCCCCCCAGTCGAAGATCGGGATGTTCAGTGTAAGTCCGACACTGGGGGTACTCGTCGGTCTGTCGAACAGGTTCTCCAGGCGTTCCTCGTTGGACTGCACCCCGAGGGAGGCGGTGACGGAGCCCGCAAACTCGTTTGTCGCCCTGGACTGGACCAGGCTGAAGGTGGCATTTTCAATATCAATCTCCCGCTGGCGCAGTTCCATGCGGTTGGACAACGCATGACTGATGGCCATTTGCTGGTCCACGGCCACGGTATCCGCACGCACATCGGTGATGATCACGAATTCTTCTTCCAGCAGCATGCCGATCAGCACCTTGAACTGGTCCTTTCGGTTCTGCAGGTTCAGATCTGCATTGTACACAGAGGACCGGCTGGTGGCCAGGTTCACTTCCGCCTGGTAGAGTTCTTCCAGCGCCAGCAGGCCACCCTCCACTTTGTTGCGGATGATTTCGTAACTCTCCATGTTGTTCTTCAGCTCCTCTTCGGCAATGGAAAGCCGCATCTGGCTGGAGTATACTGAATAGAACTCCTGTGCCACGTCACGCTCCAGCGAAAGCCGGATCAGCAGGTACCTGAGCAGGGCCGACTCATACTCCAGCTCCATGGTCTGCAGCTCCATCTTCGTCCGGTTGTAGGTAAAGATGGGCTGGGAGACAGACAGGTTCAGCCGGTTGTTGAAGGTCCGTGACACCGGGTCCACCGCCAGTGCCGATTCCGTGAAACTGTAATCATAGGAGAACTGGTTCCGTAGTGTGATCGTCCCGTCGGTGGGCAGGAACCGCTGACTCACGGTAAAGGTCCCCGCCGAAGATGCCGACTCGTTCAGGAACCATTCGCTGGTCTGCTGGTCGAACCGGTTGGTTTTCTGGTATTCGAACGGGTTGAGCGTAACCGCGAACTGCGATTTGAGCCTGGCGCGCTGTGCATTCAGCCGCTCCTGGCTCCGCACCAGCGCGAGCTCGGTCTGCCGCATGTTCGGACTGTTGGCCATGGCAATCTCCATGGCCTTGTCCATATTCAGGAGTTCCTGGGCCGGTAGCAGGTTACAGGCCAGCAACAACAATGCGACCAACATTATTCCGGCAGCTTTTGATGGTGCTGTTAACTGCCTGGTCGTTTCTGTCCTTGCTGTTAACTGCCTGGTCGTTTCTGTCCTTGCTGCTAACTGCATGGCCGTTTGTGTTCCTGCTGCTAACTGCATGGTCGTTTGTGTTCCTGCTGTTAACTGCATGGTCGTTTCTGTCCTTGCTGTTAACTGCCAGGTCGTTTGTGTTCCTGCTGTTAACGTATCCGGCGTAGTACCTGTTTCTCCCGGCAGCCGGTGTATCCTGAACTGCACGTCGCAGGCTGTCGTGAGCGGCTGAAAAATACGTTTTTGCTCTTGATGGCTCATTATGTCTTGATTGATCATTGATGTTAATACGTTTCTCTGCACTTTTTTCACTGTATCCGGCAAAATTGCGGTTACTCTCTCGGCACCCATTTCACCGCATCCGGCATAATTACAATTACTCTCTCGGTAGCCATTTAACTTTATCTTGTATGACTACAATTACTCTCTCGGCACCCATTTCACCGCATCCGCAACTACCCTGGATCCGTTGGTATTGTTGGTGAGTGTCACAGCAGCGGTATCTTCCGGAAAATGAAAGGTACCCAGCAGGTTCCACCCGTCTTCCGGACGGTCAAGGGCAAATTCAACTTCCTCCGTTCCTTCGTTGGATGCAATCGTATATTGGTACACGGCACCCCGGTCGGCAAATTCAGGTCCGCCTGATCTGCCTCCGCCCCCCGTGCCTCGTCCTTCACCCCTCCTTCTTCCCGGAGAACCTCCAAGCATGGCAGATACGGGGATATATACATACACTTCGTAGAATCCTGCCTGCTCCATCACGGTGTGCCACCTTGCCGTATTGCTTCCGTCGCCGCTCCGCACCACCAGGGCCGAACGAATGGTCTGACCGAACATCGCCGCATGTGCCACCGGGGTCCAGGTGGCAGGGGTCCACCAGGGACTCATGGTGTGGTAATTGATCCTGTCACTTTCCTCCTTGCGGGAATCGATGAATTTCTTTACTTTGCTCTCGTTGGAAACCGACACGAAGGAGAACCCCGGATCCTCGTTGTCAACCACAATCTCTCCTTCCGCGTACATATTCACCGCTGTCTCAGCATCACGGGCATATTCTTCGAGGTTAGCGACCGATTTCTCTGTGGCGGAACGGAGGAAAATGCTGAAGCTGGAGGGGATGTTCCCCGACAGGAGGGTATTCACGGTCAGCATCCTGGGTGCGCTGTAGAAGACCAGTTGCACGTCTTTGGTCCGGCCGGCACCAATTTCATACAGCCGCTGTTCCGTCTCCATTCCGCCTGGTCCGAATCCTCCCTGACCCGGCATCCGGAACGTGAGGTCGATCAGGCCGCTGCTGCCGCCTGTGTTGCTGATCTTCATGCGCACCACGTACAC
>Ga0180436_10005377_pt1 | contig 11339 bp, 11 predicted proteins | sample SS_ome_2_FD_132434 | JGI IMG/M metagenome (GOLD analysis project Ga0180436, IMG submission 132434) | Hypersaline lake sediment archaeal communities from the Salton Sea, California, USA - SS_3_S_2 metaG | ecosystem: Environmental > Aquatic > Non-marine Saline and Alkaline > Hypersaline >...
CCATCGCGGCGGCCTGGGTGATGCCGCGGACCCCCCACGTGCTGGCGACGTAGGCGCTGCAGTTGGCGCACCCGCCATGCCGGCTGGGCCGGCGGGGCCAACCGCCGAGTCCTCCGCGCTACTGCTGCAGTTCGATGCGACTCTTGTCGCCGACCACCAAGCGATGGGCGCTCGGGCGCGCCGAGACGCCGGCCACCACCACGTCCTCGCCGATCAGGCTCCCCTGGATGCGGGCGCCGACGTCGCGCACCGTCGTCCCCTCACCGACGACCGCGTACTCGATCTCGGCGCGCTGCACGCGGACGCCGCTGCCCAGGGTCGTGAAGGGCCCCACGTACGCGTCGATGACCAGCGCCCCGGACGAGATGAGCGCGGGGCCGAACACGGTGGAGCGCCGCACGACCGCGCCCGGTTCGACGACCACGTCACCGACGATCTCGGACTCCTCGATCTCGCCCTGGAGCGAGCGCCGCCGCTCGAGCAGCAGCAGCCGATTGGCGTCGAGGATGTCCTCGGCCTTGCCGGTGTCCTTCCACCAGCCCTCGACCTCCACCGGCGTCACGCGCTTGCCGTCGGCGATGAGGCGCGCGATCGCGTCGGTGATCTGGTACTCACCCTTGGCGCCGGGCTCGAGGTCCTCGATGACGTCGTGGATGCCGGCGTCGAACACGTACACCCCGGCGACCGCCAGGTCCGAGGGCGGGTCGGCCGGCTTCTCGACCAGACCGGTGATGCGGCCGTCATCGACCACGGCCACGCCGAACGCCCGTGGGTCCTCGACGCGCACCAGCGCCAGCACGGCGTTCACGCCGTCGTCCGGCCGGAACGCGTCGACGTAGGGTTGGATGCCGCGCTCGAAGAGGTTGTCGCCGAGGTACATGACGAAGGGGTCGTCGGCCAGGAACGGCCGCGCCACCGCGACCGCGTGCGCCAGGCCCTGCGGCGGGTCCTGCAGGACGTAGGTGAAGGCGGCGCCGCGGTAGCCCTCCAGCGTCTGCTTCAGGTGGTCGATCGTGTCGTGCGACACGACGATCCCGATCTCGCGGATGCCCGCGTCGATGAGGTCGTCGACGGCGTAGTGGATCAGTGGCTTGCCGGCCACGCGGATGGTCGGCTTGGGCCGCAGGCTCGTGATCGGCTGCAGCCGCGTGCCGAGGCCCGCGGCCAGGATGAGGCCTTTCATGGTGGAACCTCCCGTGACGCCAGCCTACCGCGGACGGGGGAGGGACCTACTTCCGGGCCGTGACCATGAGAAGGGCGCCGACCAGCACGCCGCCACCGGCCGCCCAGGGGAGCCAGGGCAGCGAGCGCTCCACCTCCCCCCCGACCTCCAACTCGCCGATCTGCAGGCCGGCGCGGTCGACGAACACGCCGGAGAGGTCCAGCACGATGAGCGTGATGACCGCCAAGACGAGCACGAGTCCCAAACCGGCCTGCGGCTTCATGGGCACCTCCCGATGGCAGGGTAGGCCGCGATCGGTGGACGCTTGGGTACCATGCGCGGCATGACCCGCACCTCCGAGATCCGCCTCGCCGTGCACAGCGGCGCCGACGGCGTCACCGACATCCGCTGGGAGGCCGACGACGCCCCCGAACCCGGCGAGCAGGCCGCCGAGGCGATGATCCTCGCGCTGTGGGACGGCGAGCGCCGCAACGCCATGCGCATCGATCTGTGGACGCCGCGCCTCACGGTCGACGACATGAACGACTTCGTGTACCAGACGCTGCTGTCGCTCGGCGACAGCTACCACCGGGCCACCGGCAACGACGACCTCATGGCCGAGATCAAGGCCTTCGCGCGCGCCTTCGCCCAGCGCGCGTCCGGTGCGGAGCGACGGGCCGTTTCGGAGCAAGGGCGCGCCACGGAGCAGCCGGTCGCCGCCGACCGGCGGACCCCTCCGGACCGGGAGGGCTGAGGGTCCCGGCGTCGGGGCGATGGTGGCCTGCGTTGCTGCCGGACCGGCCGGCACGACCTAGGCTTCGTCATGCATCGCCCCCCGCGCAGCCCCGCGCCCGCCACCCGCCGACGACGCGGCGGGTCGCTGCTGCTCGCCCTCCTCCTGATCCTCACGTCCGCCGCCGCACAGTCGACGGCGAACCCCGCCGGCTGGATCGCCTACGTCGATGCGGACGGCCGCACGGCGGTTCGCGATCCGCGCGACGGCGGCGGGCCCGTGGCCTTCGGTCGCGCTGCCGAGCGCGCCCAGTTCCCGGCCTGGTCCAGCGACGGCAACCGCCTTGCCGTCATCGTCGGGGACATCGGCGGTGGGCGGGTCGACGTCATCGACGTGGCGCGCGGCGACGCCCCGGCCACCGTCTACCGGGCGCCCGGGCGCGCGCCCATCTACCTCGCCTGGTCCCCCGACGACCGCACGCTCGCGGTGCTGGCCAACCGCGCGGGCGGCGGTCTGGCGCTCGACCTCGTCGACACCGAGCGCGCGCTCGCCGGCGAGCCCGACGCCGTCCGCCCCTTCGCGCAGGGCGCGCCGTTCTACTGGTCGTGGTCGCGCACCGGCCGCTCGCTGCTGGTCCACGTCGACGTCATGGGGCCCACCCGGCTGGCCGGCGTGAGTGGCAGCGACGCGTTCGACGTGCGGCGGCCGCTGCCCGACCCGGGCGCGTTCCAGTCGCCGGCCTTCTCGACGTCCGAGCGCTACGTGGCGTACGCGACGCTGACCGGCGGCGAGCGGATGGTGGTCGTGGTGCCCAACCCCGAGCTCCCCGCGGCCGGGCTCTTCACCCGCACGCTGCCGCACCGTGGCCAGGCGGCGCTGGCGTGGCGGCCCGGTCGCGAGCAGCTGGCCGTGCAGAGCGCCGCGGTGCCGGCCCCCCACGCCTACGGCCCCGTCGACCTGCTCGACGTTGCGACCGGCGCCGTCACGCGCCTCACCGACGACCCGGTGGTCGCCTCCTGGTGGTCGCCCGACGGGCGCTGGCTGGCGACGCTCTCGCCCGTGGGCGGCGGCGGCGACCGCACGGTGCAAGCGTCGGCGGATGCCGGTCCGGCGCACCGGGTCGCCCAGCGCGTGCAGCGCGGCAACGCCCTGCTGTCGCTGAAGGTGATCGACGCCGACACGCTGCAGACGCGGCTGCTCGGCGCCTTCGTGCCTTCGCCCCTGTTTGCCGGGCAGTACCTGCCGTTCTTCGATCAGTACGCCCGCTCGCATCGGCTGTGGTCGCCCGACTCCGATGCGCTCGCGATGCCGGCGCAAGACGACGACGGCTCGGTGCAGCTGGTGGTGTTCGGGGTCGACGGCGGCGTCACCCCTCTCGGACCCGGCGACCTGCCGGCGTGGAACGTGCGCTGAGACGCCGAGTGGCGGCGCGCGGTCGCCGGCGGGCGCGAGCGCCTGACGGCTTCAGCCCGTGCGTGGTCCCCCGTCGCTGGTCATGAGCGCGCCGTAGAGGTCGGGCCGCCGATCGCGGAAGAACCCGAAGCCGGCCCGGAAGCGGCGGGCCGCGTCGAGGTGCAGGTCGGCGAGCACGAGCGTCTCGCCCACGCGGTCGGCCTCCGCGACCTTGGCGCCGGTGGGGTCGGCGACGAACGAACTGCCGTAGAAGTCCGCCGCGCCGTCCCCGGCGAGCGCCGCCTCGCGCCCCACGCGGTTGCTGGCCGCGACGTACATCGCGTTGGCGACCGCGTGGCCCTGCATGGCCCGCTGCCACATGTCCTGGGTGTCGAGCCCGCCCGAGGCGGCGGGCTCGCTGCCGATCGCGGTCGGGTAGAGCAGCAGCTCGGCGCCCTGCAGCGCCATCGCGCGTGCGCACTCGGGGTACCACTGGTCCCAGCAGATGCCGACGCCGACGGTACCCACCACCGTGCGCCAGGCGCGGAAGCCGGTGTCGCCCGGGTTGAAGTAGTACTTCTCCTCGTAGCCGGGGCCGTCGGGGATGTGGCTCTTGCGGTAGACGCCGAGCGCCGAGCCGTCGGCGTCGATCATCATGAGGCTGTTGAAGTGGGCCTGTCCCGCCCGCTCGAAGAAGGACACCGGCAGCACCACGCCCAGTTCCGCCGCGAGCGCCTGGAAGCGCCCCAGGAAGGGGTGACCCTCGACCGGGTGGGCCAGGGCGAACAGGTGTTCGGCCTCGACCTGGGGCCAGTAGAGGAACTCGAACAGTTCGGGTAGCAGCACGATTCGCGCCCCCTGCGCGGCCGCGGCGCGCACGTGGCGCTCGGCCGCCGCGACGTTGGCGTCGCGGTCGTCGCTGCAGGCCATCTGCACCAGGGCGAGGCGGACGACGCGCTCGGGGCCGGCACCCGCCGGCGGCTCGGAGGCCCAGTTCGGGCGCTCAGGCATCGGCGACCTCCCCCTCGGGCTGCTGCTGGGTGACGCAGTGCCAGGCGCCGCCGCCGGTGATCAGCGCGCGGGCCGGCAGCCCCACCACCTCGCGTTCCGGGAACAGCGGGCGCACGATGTCGAGGGCCCGTTCGTCGTGCGGATCGCCATAGGTCGGCACGATGACGACGCCGTTCGCCACGTACCAATTGGCGTAGCTGGCCGCCAGGCGGCGACCGTCGAACGCCAACCGCTCCCGGGGCAGCGGCAGTTCGACGACGCGGTAGGGCTTGCCGTCGGGGTCCGTGAGGGCGCGCAGCGCCGCGAGGTTGCGCTGCATGGGCGCGTAGTTGGCGTCTCCCTCGTCGTCGGTGACGGCGCACACGATGGCGCGGCCGCCGGCGAAGCGGACGATCGTGTCGACGTGTCCGTCGGTGTGGTCGCCCTCGAGGCCCTCGTCGAGCCAGATGACGTGGCGCACGCCGAGGCCGGCGCGCAGCAGCGCCTCGGTGTCCGCCTCGTCGAGCAGCGGGTTGCGCGTCGGCGTCAGCAAGCAGGAGCGGGTGGTGATGAGCATGCCCTCGTCGTCGACCTCGATCGCGCCGCCTTCGAGCACGAAGTCGAAGGCGAAGCGGCGCATGCCGAGGTCGCGGGCGACCGCCTCGGGCGCTCGGTCGTCGCGTGCGAAGGCGTACTTGCCGCCCCAGGCGTTGAAGCGCCAGTCCGTCGCCGCGACGCGCGCGTAGCCGTCGACGACGAAGGTCGGACCGTTGTCGCGGAACCAGGCGTCGTCCAGCGGCACCCGGTGGAAGCGGACGCGGGCGAGGTCGGCGCCGGCGGCCGCGAGGCGGCGGCGCGCGTCTTCCTCGGCCACCTCGTCGGTGACGTTGACGACCACCGGCTCGAAGCGCGCCAGCGTGGCCACCAACCCGGTGAACTCGCCGCGCACGGCGTCGAGCTGGCCCTCCCACAGGTCGTCGTCCGACGGCCAGGAAGTCCAGGTGGCGGCGTGCGGGCCCCACTCGGCGGGCATGCGGAAGCCGAGGTCGGCGGGGGTGGGGTGCTCGAGGTGCAGCATCGGGGGTCTCCGGCCACGCGGCACGCGGGTGTGGTCGCGCGTGGACCTTGACGGTAGCACCTGCAACCGCGTCGGTATGCTGCGGATCATGCCGAGCCACGGCCGCGCCCCGGGGCCCACGAGCCGTTCCCTCCCCGCCCTCCTCGGCCTCGACCTCGGCAGCTCCAGCCTCAAGGCGTTGCTGCTCGACCTCGAGGGCCGCGTGCTCGCCGAGCGCAGTGCCGGCTACCCCACGCGCGCGCCGGCGCCCGGCTGGGCGGAGCAGGACCCCGACGACTGGTGGGCGGCCGCCGGCGAGGCGACCCGCGCGGCGCTGGCGGCAGCGCCCGCAGCCGACGTCGTCGGCATCGGCCTCAGCGGCCAGATGCACACCTTCGTCCTGCACGGCGCCGACGGCGCGGCCGTGCGCCCGGCGATCACCTGGATGGACACCCGTGCCGCGGGGTTGCTCCCGGAGGTCGAGGCGACGATCGACGCGGCCGGGTTGCGCGACGAGCTCGCCAATCCCGTCGTCCTGGGGCTGACCCTGCCGCCGTTGGCGTGGTTGCGCGCGCGCGAGCCCCAGGCAATGGCCGGCGCCCGCGTGCTGCTGCTCGCCAAGGATGCGCTGCGCTTCCGGCTGACGGGCGAGCTCGGAAGCGAGCCGACGGACGCGTCGGCCACGCTGCTGTTCGACGTCGCCGGACGGCGCTGGTCGGCGGCCACGCTGCAGGCGTTCGGCCTGGATCCCGCGCTCGTGCCGGCGCTCGGCGAGCCCGGCACGGCGGCGGGTCGGCTGACCCCGGACGCCGCGCGCCACCTCGGCCTGCGCACGGGCGTGCCGGTGGCGTTCGGCGCCGGCGACCAGCAGGCCGCCGCGGTCGGCACCGGCACCGTCCTCCCCGGCCAGGCGCAGCTCATGGTCGGCACCGGCGCGCAGGCGGCGGTCGTCGAGGCGGGGCCGCCCGCGGGCGAGGTCGCCGGTTCGCACGCCTTCTGCCACGTGCGCGGCTGGCTGCGGCAGGCCAGCGTCAACAACGCCGGCGTGGCGCTCGACTGGGCACGGACGCTGCTCGGCCTCTCCTGGGACGAGTTCTACGGCGCCCTCGGCGACGCGGCGCCCGAGGTGGCGCCGCTGTTCCTGCCGTACCTGACCGGCGAGCGCGCCCCGCTCATGAAGGGCCACGCCCGCGGCGGCTGGCTCGGGCTGGAGCCCGGCCACGACCGCGAGGCGCTGGCGGGGGCGGCCGTGGCCGGCGTCGTGGTGGCGATCGCCGACGGGTTGCGCGCCCTGCCCGGCGGTGGCCGCGCACCCGTGCGCGCCGGTCTGCGCGTACGCGCAGGCGGCGGCGGCCTGCGCAACCCGGCGTTCGCCCAGGCCGTCGCGGACGCCTCCGGTGCGACCCTCGAGCTGCTCGACGCCTCCGGCGCCTCGGCGGTCGGCGCCGCGCTGCTCGGCGGCGTGGCGGGCGGCGCGTTCGCCGGCCTGGATGCGGCCGTGGCGCGCGCGCCGGTGGCGATCCGCGCCACGGTGGTGCCAGGGCCCGAGCGGGCGGCCGCGTGGTCGGCGCTGCGTGAGCGTATCCACGCGCTCGACACGCTGGGGCTCCACGAGGCGGTGGCCGGGCGCGAAGGCACGCCGACCGGACCCGGCACGTCCGAACGCGCCCCCTAGCGGCCCGGCCTCTCTGTTACGCTGATGGGCCGTCGGCCGAGCGGGTCGGCGCCCGCTCCTGAGGAGGCCCAGCGTTGCCCCACGTCGTCCCCGAAGCCCCGTTCAAGACCGCCGACGCGGAGGAGCTGTACGCCGTCTCCTCCTGGGCGAGCGGCTACTTCGAGGTCGGCAGCGATGGCGACATGCGGGTGTTGCAGCGCGGCGCGGAGGCCTCGGGGGTCTCGCTCCCCGCCATCGTCGAGGGGCTCAAGGCCGAGGGGCGCACGCTGCCGGTCATCCTGCGCTTCCCGCAGGTCATCGAGGACCGGCTCGATCGCATCAACCAATCCTTCCAGGCCTCGATCCGCGAGGCCGGCTACAAGGCGCGCTACCAGGGCGTCTACCCAATCAAGGTCAACCAGCGGCGCGTGGTCGTCGAGACGATCGCCGAGTACGGCGCCCGCTTCACCACCGGCCTGGAGGCCGGCAGCAAGGCCGAGTTGGCGCTGATCCTGGTGCAGGACACGCACCCCGACGCGCTCATCTGCTGCAACGGCTTCAAGGACGACGACTTCATCCGCCTCGCGCTGTGGGGCCGCAAGCTCGGCAAGAACGTCATGATCACGCTCGAGAAGCCCAGCGAACTCGACCGCGTCCTGCGGGTCAGCGCCGAGATGGGGGTGGAGCCCGCCGTCGGGATCCGCTTCAAGCTGCACGCCAAGGGCGCCGGGGCCTGGGAGGCGTCGGGCGGCGACGAGGCCAAGTTCGGCCTCACCGCCACCGAGCTCATCCACGCCGTGGGCCGGTTGCGCGCGCTCGGCAAACTGGGCGCCCTCCAGATGATCCACTGCCACGTGGGCAGCCAGCTCACCGACGTTCGCCGGATCAAGGTGGCGGTGCGGGAGGCGGCGCAGGTCTACGTCGACGTCGTCAACATGGGCGCCGACGTTCGTTACCTCAACGTCGGCGGCGGCCTCGGGGTCGACTACGACGGCTCCAAGACGAACTTCTACGCCAGCGCCAATTACGGCATCAGCGAGTACGCCGACACGGTCGTGTACACGATCAAGGAGACCTGCGACGACGGCGACGCGCCGCACCCGGTCATCGTCACCGAGTCGGGCCGCGCGCTGACGGCCCACCACGCGCTGGTCGTGCTGCCCGTGATCGACGCGATCGGCCCCACCCGGGCGACCTACGAGCTGCCGCCCCTCGAGGGCGAGGTGCACGCGGTGGTGCGCGACATGCAGGAGCTGGCGCGCGACGTCAACCTGAAGAACTACCGCGAGGTGTTCAACGAGGCGGTGTCGAACAAGGACACCATGCACAGCCTCTTCGACCTCGGCTACATCACCCTGCTGGAGCGGGCACACGTCGAGCAGCTCTACCACCGCACGCTGCTGCGCATCGCCAAGGTCATCGAGCAGCTCGACTACGTGCCCGAGGAGCTCGAGGCGCTGCCCAAGCGGCTCGCCGACCAGTACGTCGTCAACTTCAGCCTCTTCCAGGGCATGCCCGACCACTGGGCGATCCAGCAGCTCTTCCCGATCGTGCCGCTGCACCGCCTGCAGGAGGAGCCGAACCGCGAGGCGACGCTCGTCGACATCAGCTGCGACAGCGACGGCAAGATCGCCAAGTTCACCGACCTGCGCGACGTGCGCGCCACGCTCCCGGTCCACGACCTGGTGCCCGGGCGGCCGTACTACCTCGGCGCCTTCCTCACCGGCGCCTACCAGGACGTGCTGGCCAACAACCACAACCTCTTCGGCCGCATGAACGAGGCCCACGTGCGCCTCGACGGCAAGGGCGGCTGGCGGCTGGAGCGCTTCGTCAACGGTCAGAAGGCGCGGCGCGTCATCGAGAACATGGGTTACGAGACGGCGGAATTGCACGGCTGGTTGCAGGACGAGATCCGCGAGGCGGAGCGCTCCGGCGTCAAGCTGTCCGACGAGGCGAAGCGCGAGATGACCGAGCTCTACGACGCGGAACTCGTGGGGTACACCTACCTCGAGCACGTCTAGCCCGGCCGTTCGGCGCGCGGGCGCGGGCCCGCGATCGGTCGACGGCCTTGGCCGCACCACGAACGGCGGCCCCGGGGGAATCCCCCCCGGGGCCGCCGCCTCGTTCGGAGTGAGGGCGTTCAGGTCAGAAGACGAAGTCCTCGATGTAGAACGCGCCGCCGCGGTTGCTGCGCTCGTGCGCGCGCTCGACGTCCATCGTGTTGCCGTGGGCCAGCATGAAGATCACGGCCTCGCCGGGGACGATGTCGACGTCGGTCGCCTCGCCGGTGGCCAGCGGGCGCGAGAACTCCACGGCCCACACGTCGTTCTCGTGCACCGCCGCGAACGCGGTCAGCGAGTTGCTGCCGCCCTCGGCCTCGTCGCGGGCGGGCTCGCCGCGCGCGGAATCCTGGTAGTCGTCGTAGGCGACGACCGCGCCGTCGACGACGGCGAACATGAGCACGTCGGCGCCGGCCTTGCGGTTGGTCTGCTCGGTGAGCCAGCCCACGCCGGACCAGCCGCGGGCCTCCATCGTGTAGCCCATGTACAGCGTGTCGCCGTCGACGGTCCAGTACACGACGGCGCCGGAATCGTGCTCGAGGGTGTTGGCGTACTCGCCGTCGGCGATCGCACCGTCGATCGCGGGCTGGGCCAGCGCGACGGTGCCGACGAGGGCGAGCGCGAGCGCGGTAGCGAGAAGCTTCTTGATCATGATGTGCCTCCTAAGGGGCTGAAAGGGGTCAGTCCTTCACCCAGGCGGTGAGGCCGACGGCGAGGCCCACCGCGCCCACGTGGGTGTGGGCGAGTCCGGCGAGCACGGGGCGGTAAGGGACCTGCATGGACTCGAGGAACCCGCTGATGCTGAACAGCGAGACGCCGAGGTCGCTGGCGTTGAACACGAGGTGCAGCAGGGCGCCGAGGAGTCCGGTGAGGAACGAGATGGCCATGCCGCCGACGAAGGCGTAGGTCAGCCACTTGCGGGTGGAGAAGAACATGGCGATCGCCAGCGGCGTGCCGATGATGGACACCCAGGCGGGGATCAGCGACGTCCAGTGCGTCAGGGTCTGGTGGTCGATCACCCAGTGCTCGACCCCGTAGAACACGAGGCCGAAGGCGGCGATCAGCAGGAAGAGGTTCTGCAGGAATGCGAGCGTGCGCTCGTCGTCCGTCTGGGCGCGCATCAAACGCTGGATCATGTCGTCACCTCACCTGGCCCTGTAGATGCAGGCTAGACCGGTCACGCCCATGTTGGTGTAGGCCAACGCGGCGAGGATGGGGCGGAAGCCATGGAAGTTCTCCATCGCGGGCGTGAAGGACCATTCGATGTCGCCCGCGTCCATCATGTTCCACAGCCAGTGGTAGTACGCGCCAAGCGCGCCGGTGACGATCAAGACCAGCATGGTGACGATGAAGGCGATGCGGACCCAGGGCGTGGTGCGGTCGAAGAAGATCCAGGCGATGAAGACCACGCCCGGGATGGTCACGTAGAAGGGGATCTGCGACTGGAAGGTCGGCAGCCAGTGGCCGATGACGTACAACTCGAGCGCGTAGCCGAAGAGGCCACCCAACACCAGGAACATGAGCACCATGCGCACGATCTCGAGCGCGCGGCCCGTGTTCGTGGTGGCTGCGCGGAAAGCCGGGATCATGCCGCGCCCGCTTGCGGATGGCCGCGCTGGCGTGCGCGCGCGTCTTGGCTCGTCTGCAGATCCCTCACGGTGGACCTCCCAAGGGAATCGGGCCCCTGCGGGGAGCTCGGCTAGCCCCGCGCATCGGCCCGTCTCGATGCATGCGATTGTAGCCTAAGCCCCGATTCATCGTGGTCCACAGGGGCATTCGTCGGAATCGATGCGTCTTCATCGTTCGGTCACCGTGCCCGCGAGGCGCCGCCTTCGGGCGAGCGGGCCACCGTCGCCCATGCCGTTGACAACGTGCCCGCCAAGCCGCATCCTTGGGGGCGCCACGGGGAGTCCTGATGGCGTGTGATCGGCCGGCCCGGAGGGCCGTCCGATCACACGTAAGGCTCCGACGACCGACGCCGACCGCGGACGCGGCGGCCAAGCGGCGCGCGTGGCTCGTGACCCCCACGGCCCAGAGCGCGATCGCTCCACGTGGAGGGACCGACCATGAGCCACACCCCGAGCAAGCCCGAACTCCTGCAGGCCGTCGTGCACCACCTGGACATCAAGCAGGTCGACGTCACGCCGCTCGTCGACATGATGGGCGAGACGGCCTTCAGCGCCCGCGACCTGGCCCGTGCCGGCCGCATCCTCGACATGATGGTGCGCGACCCCGAGGCCGGCGTCATCCTCACGCTGGCGGGCTCGATCGTCTCCGCCGGGCAGAAGCAG
>Ga0180436_10005379_pt1 | contig 11338 bp, 13 predicted proteins | sample SS_ome_2_FD_132434 | JGI IMG/M metagenome (GOLD analysis project Ga0180436, IMG submission 132434) | Hypersaline lake sediment archaeal communities from the Salton Sea, California, USA - SS_3_S_2 metaG | ecosystem: Environmental > Aquatic > Non-marine Saline and Alkaline > Hypersaline >...
GTTCCCAAGGAACTGAAATACCTGAGCGACCAGTCTTTTGTCCAGCGGCGTCCGGATTTTCCTGCCGGTCTTTTAACCTTTAAAGGCCGCGTGGATCGCAATTCCCTGATGAATTTTTTCGATGTCAACATGACCAAGGACAACTGGCAGCCGGTCATGTCATCCAAGACCAGCCGGGCGATTATGTTATTCCAGAAACAGAACCGGCGGTGTGTGATCCGCATTGACGAGGGCACCTTCGTCACCTATGTGGAAATATGGGTGGCCCCCGTCGGCAATGACCTGGGACTGGTAAAGTAGGCAGCCGTCCATGGCCAGTCATAACTCCCCCGATACCGCTCCCGGGCGGTATTTACAGGATCGCCGTATTACGCTGGGGGTCAGCGGCGGCATCGCCGCCTATAAAAGCGCTGAACTGGTCCGCCTTTTGCAGAAACAGGGCGCCCGGGTGCGCGTCATGATGACCGTCAACGCCCAGGCCTTTGTGGGCTCCATGACCTTCGAAGCGCTTTCCGGGAACCCGGTGGTAAGCTCCCTGTTTGACCCTGCGGGAAGTGCGGATGCCTCCATCCGGCATATTGAATGGGCCCAGGAAACCGATCTGGTGGTGCTGGCTCCGGCCACGGCCAATCTCGTTGGTAAACTGGCCAACGGTATTGCCGACGATGCCCTCAGCACCTTCCTCATGGCGGTGACCGCCCCCATCCTGGTCTGTCCGGCCATGAACTCGAATATGCTGGCCAGTCCGGCGGTTCAGCGCAACCTGACCGTTCTTGAAGCCGATGGCCGCATGGTGCTGGCGCCCGATGCCGGAGATTTGGCCTGCGGCATTACCGGACCCGGGCGGCTGCCCGATCCGGAAAAGATCGTGGACCGCGTAGCGGCCATCATGGCGCCCGATGATTTCAAGGGAAAAAAGGTGCTGGTCACCGCCGGGCCAACCCAGGAACCCATGGATCCGGTGCGTTTCGTCAGCAATCCCTCCTCGGGCAAGATGGGTTACGCCCTGGCCCGGGCCGCTGAACAGCGCGGCGCCCGGGTGACCATGGTATCAGGACCCACCCACCTTGCGCCCCCCGTGAACATGGATGTCGTTTACGTACGCACAGCCGCCGAAATGGCCCAAGCGGTGTTTCCCCGGATGGAAGCCGCGGATATCATGATCATGACCGCAGCGGTTTCCGATTATCGTCCAACGGAAACCGCCGTGCAGAAAATGAAAAAGGGTGATGAGCGGCTTATGGTGGCCATGCAGCGCACCACCGATATCCTGGCCACCGCAGGCTCCCGGAAAAAGAATCAGGTCATTGTCGGGTTTGCCGCGGAAACTGAAAAACTGGATACCTATGCCACGGCGAAACTGGTTAAAAAAAATGCCGATCTGATTGTGGGCAACCGGGTGGACCGCACGGATTCCGGATTCCAGGCGGATACCAACCGGGTCACTATCTATGCCCGGAGCCAGCCGCCGGAAACCCTGCCCCTTTTGGCCAAGGATGATTTAGCCCACCACATTCTGGACCGTATCGCAGCCCTGTAAGCCTGCCCCCGGCCATGGGAAGCAAACGGCCGGAAATAAAACCATGAGCGACCCCCGACAGTTCGTCCGGATCATTGAGCAGTTTCAGCAATACTTGCGTTGGCAACAGGCGCACGGCTGCCGGGGAATGGATTGCTCCGCCGACACCCGACGGATCCTGTCCGCCTGGGAGCATCCCCGGACGGCCTCCCCGCCAGCGGCGCCTGATCCAGCGGCGGGAGCGGGCCGCGAAAGCCTGGAACAGATCCGCCAGGATCTGGGACCCTGTAAACGCTGCCGCCTCCAGGCCGGGCGCACCAACATCGTTTTCGGCGCCGGCCATCCCCAGGCCCGGCTGCTGTTTGTGGGCGAGGCGCCAGGGTTTAACGAAGATCGCCAGGGGGAGCCCTTTGTGGGGCAGGCCGGCCAGCTTCTAACCCGGATCATTGACGCCATGCAACTTACCCGGGAACAGGTTTACCTGTGCAATGTGCTCAAGTGCCGCCCCCCGCAAAATCGTAACCCCAAACCTGACGAAATCGCTGCCTGCAAACCCTTTCTCCAGCGACAGATCAAATCCATCCAACCGGAGTTCATCTGTGCCCTCGGCTCCTTTGCCGCCCGAACACTGCTGAAAAGTGATCTTTCCATCAGCCGCCTGCGCGGCCGTTTCCACGACTATCAGGGAATTCCGCTGATGCCCACCTTTCATCCCTCTTATTTATTGCATAACCCCGGGCAAAAAAGACCTGTGTGGGAAGATATGCAAATGATCATGACGGCCCTGGGCATCAGCAAATAGAGCGATTGTCAGAATAACGTTCCGATTGTTTGTGGTTTTTATGGCAGGCTATTAACTCTGTCGGGGCGGGTTTGAAACCCGCCCCTGCTCCCTGGCGTAATGCAAGCGGCATTGGATATCGGAATGTATTTATGCAAACCACTATAACCATGCAGAATGCGTGTTCCGGCGCCGTGGTTCCAGGTTTGCACCGGAGGGGCCGAATTTCAAAAGTGCCGGTTGACAAAAAACAGGAATATTGGTTATTTAATCCAGTTTAGGCGGCAGGTGGAGATCGACCCTGCACCACGGATGGAACTTTGCCCGGCGGGGGCCTTCGGCCTCCGCTTGTACTTTATTCGATTGAAAACCGCGCCCCTGATGAAATCAGCGGGGGCCGGGAATGTCTTGCTGAGAAAGGAACAAAAGGACCATGGCCAAGGAAAAAGCTGTTAAAGAAAAACCGTTAGAGAAAATGACCTCCAAAGAACTCCGCGAGGTGGCACTGAAGATTCCTGAAATAAGCGGTGTCCACGGATTGAATAAGCCGGAATTGATCAGCGCCATCAAGAAAGCGCGGGGCATTGAGGAGACCGATACCAAGAAAAAGAGTTCCTCTGTCCGGGAAATCAAAAAACAGATCAAGGCCTTGAAAGCAGACTGTGAGGCCGCCCGGCAGGCCGAGGACCCGGACAGGGTTAAAATCCTGAGGCGGAAAATATCGCGGTTGAAGAAAAAAACCCGGCGCGCCGCCTGATGGGCAGCCCGCTAACCTGAACAGCGCTAGATTTCATGTCAATCCGAACGGCACGCGCCACTCTAGGGGCACGCTGCGGGGCCCTGGCGCCATGTGCGCTGAACCCTGCGTCCCTGGCCTTCGATATTGATGGTGTGGTGGCGGATACCATGGGACTCTTCCTGGCCATTGCCCGGGATGAATACGGCATCCGGCATACCGCCTATGATGATATCACGGATTATCATCTGGAAACCTGTCTCGATATGGACTCCAGGATCCTGGAAGAAATTATCAGGCGCCTCATGGATGGGGATTACCGGCAGCCCCTTAGACCCATCCCGGATGCAGCGGAGATTCTAACCCGCATTGGCAGCGCTAATGGGGAGTTGCTGTTTGTCACCGCGCGTCCCTATCCGGGACCCATCATCCATTGGCTGGAAGAACTGTTGCACCTGGATGCGCCGCGGTTGAAGGTGGTATCCACCGGCGGATTTAAAGAGAAATTAGGCGTTCTCAGGGAACACGGCAAATCATGGTTTGTGGAGGATCGCCTTGAGACCTGCCACTATTTATCCGCGGCCGGTATTGAACCCATAGTGTTTAAACAACCCTGGAACCGCAAACCCCATGATTATCTGGAAGTGGACCATTGGCAGGAACTGGCGGGCCTGATCGATTTTGCTTAGGGCTCGCTCAAAAATAACTTCACATTGTAAGCAAACATGCATCCCGCTCAGCAGCGTTGCGAAAATTCGGAATATTCCCGATATTCCTGCATTTTCGCGCCTTGCTGAGCGGGCGCCTGAACACTGAAAATCTGCGAACTTATTTTTTCGCAAGCCCTTAGCGCATGGTGTTAAAGACGCGCGCAAAACAAAAACATCGCAAGTTTTAACTCCGGACAGGGAATCTCTAAGTGGCCACCCCCAAGGCAACCCAGCTTATCCAACGCTTCCTTGAAATGCTGGCAGTGGAAAAGGGTTACTCGCCCCACACCTGCCGGGGCTATGGGGTGGACCTGGGGGACTTCCTGGAATTTTATCAAGGAACCGGCAAAGCCGGCAGCGGTCCATCCCCTGAAGCCCATGAAGCTCCGGGCCTGGATACAGTGACACCGGTTATGATCAGGGGCTACCTGGCCCAGCTCCATGGCCGCAACCGTAAGACCACCATCGCCCGTAAGCTGGCCGCCCTGAGAAGTTTTTTCCGTTATCTGGTCAAGCACGGCGAATTAAAGGAAAATCCGGCGGAAGGCATTCCGGTGCCCAAGCAATCCAAGCCCATTCCCGATTTCCTGGCCGTGGATGAAATTTTCCGTTTTTTGGACGCTGTAAAGGGGGATTCCCCGGCGGCCCTGCGGGACCGGGCCCTGTTTGAAACCCTCTATGCCACGGGAATCCGGGTTTCGGAGCTGGCGGGTTTGAACCTGGACAGCGTTGACCATCAGAATCAAATCATCCGGGTGCAGGGTAAGGGGGACCGTGAGCGGGTCGTGCCCATCGGCGCGGCGGCCCTGGCGGCTATTAAAAGATATCGGGAAGCCTTGCCAGCCGACAAGCTTTCCCAAGGGGAAACGGCGCTTTTTTTAAATCTTAGGGGCGGCCGCCTGTCAGCACGCTCCATCGGACGCCTGCTGGCACAATGGGGCCGCAAACTGGGCATGGAGCGACCGCTGCATCCGCATATGATGCGGCATACCTTCGCGACCCACTTACTGGACGCCGGGGCGGACCTGCGTGTGGTCCAGGAGTTGCTGGGGCACCAAAGCCTCTCTACGACCCAGAAGTATACCCACGTCAGCATCGACCAGCTGATGGGCACCTACGACAAAGCCCATCCGCGGAGCTGATGATCATTAAAACCCGTAATGCCGGGCCGGCCGGCAGCTTTAGGAAACCGCATGTCTTCAACAGGCCCCTATCACGGCACCACAATTGTTGCTGTAAACCATCGCGGGGAGACCGTTGTGGCCGGGGACGGCCAGGTCACCCTGAATCAAACCGTGGTCAAACATAGCGCCCGCAAAGTGCGCCGGATTTACAAAGACCAAATCGTGGTCGGCTTTGCCGGAGCCACGGCAGATGCCCTGAACCTTTCCGAAAAGCTGGAAACCAAACTTGAGCAGTATAACGGCAACCTGACCCGTGCCGCAGTGGAACTGGCCCGGGACTGGCGCACAGATAAGTTCTTGCGGCGTTTGGAGGCGGTCATGATTGCCGTGGACAAGGAGCGCATGTTCCTTATCTCGGGCAGCGGGGACGTTATCGAACCCGATGAAGGCGTCATCGGCATCGGTTCCGGGGGATCCGTGGCCCAGGCGGCGGCCCAGGCCCTGATCCGGCATGCGGATCTGGATGCCCGCCGCATTGCCCAGGAAGCCCTGGAAATCGCCGCCGGCCTGTGTGTCTACACCAACTCCCAACTTACCGTGGAAAAGCTGTAGCCTGCCAAGGGCAGCCCTGCAGCATCAACTGACAAGGATCCCCAGAACAGACCATGAGCAACCTCAAACCGACTGAAATTGTCCGGGAATTAGATAAATATATCATCGGCCAGGAGCGGGCCAAACGATCCGTGGCGGTGGCCCTGCGCAACCGTTGGCGGCGGCAGCAGGTACCCGATGATTTACGGGATGAAATCGCCCCCAAGAATATCATCCTCATCGGCCCCACCGGTGTGGGCAAAACCGAGATCGCCCGGCGTTTATCCCAGCTGACGGACTCGCCCTTCACCAAAGTGGAAGCCTCCAAATTCACGGAAGTGGGTTATGTCGGCCGCGATGTGGAATCCATGGTACGGGATCTGCTGGAAGTCACCGTAACCGATGGACGCAGCCGGGCCCAGGAACAGGTCCAGGCCCGGGCCGGGCAGGCCGCTGAAGAGCGGTTGCTCGACCTGCTGTTGCCGAAAAACGAAAATATAAAGGGTGCCGCCGGTGATGAGGGCAGGGAGGCCCATATCGGAGTTGTGGCTGAAATGATTCCCGAATCCTCCTCAACCCGGGAAAAACTCCGCGGTATGCTGCGGGCCGGTAAACTGGACAATCGTTATGTGGATCTGGACGTGGCGGACCGCAATACGCCCATGGTGGAAATTTTCTCCAATGTGGGTATGGAGGAATTGGGAATCAATTTTCGGGATATGCTCTCCGGTTTGATGCCCAAGACCTCCAAACGGCGCAAGGTCAAGATCAAGGAAGCCCGGAAGATACTCACCCAGGAAGAAGCCCAGAATCTCATTGACACGGAAAAGATCGTCCAGGAAGCCATTGAGCGGGTGCAGCAGTCGGGCATCATATTTCTGGATGAAATCGATAAAATCGCCGGCCGCAACGGCTCCCAGGGACCCGATGTTTCCCGGGAGGGTGTGCAGCGGGATCTTTTACCCATTGTGGAGGGCTCCACAGTGATGACCAAATACGGCGCCGTCAAGACCGATCATATCCTGTTTATCGCTTCGGGGGCCTTTCACATATGCAAGCCTGCGGACCTGATTCCGGAACTGCAGGGCCGCTTTCCCATCCGGGTGGAACTGGATGCCCTGGGCCGGGAAGAGTTCGTCCGCATTCTCACCGAGCCGCGCAATGCCCTGCTGCTGCAGTACCTGGCCCTGCTGCGCACGGAAGGCGTGGAGGTCATCTTCAGCGACGACGCTGTGGAACGCATCGCCGGTATCGCCGAGGAGGTCAACCAGCGTACCGAAAATATCGGTGCGCGGCGCCTGCACACCCTCATGGAGCGGCTTCTGGAGGATGTGCTTTTCGAAGCGCCGGACATGGATCAAAAACAACTGGCCATTGATGCCGCCTACGTTGATGATAAATTGCAGGCCATCAAGGCGGATGAAGATTTGAGCCGCTATATTCTGTAATCAAGGAGATTTCCATGAAGGCCAAACCATGGGAAGGCCGCTTTGCAGACCGCACGGACCATGAGGTTGAAACCTTTACCGCTTCCATTGACATTGACCGCCGGCTTTACCTCCACGACATCGCGGGCAGCATCGCCCATGCCCGTATGCTGGCTGCCGCCGGGATCATCTCTGCGGAAGAATCCACCACGCTTATCCAGGGCCTGGCAAAAATCCAGCGGGATATCGAGCGCGGGGATTTCGTTTACGACGACGGCCTGGAAGACATCCATATGCATATCGAGGCCCGCCTGCTGCAGGATGTGGGCAAGGTCGCCCTAAAGCTGCATACGGCCCGCAGCCGCAATGACCAGGTGGCCCTGGACGAGCGCCTGTTCCTGCGGGATGCCATTGGGCGCATCCTCGGGCTGCTCACTGAATTCCAATTCCGGATCGTTGACCTGGCCGAAGCCCACCTGGACACCGTGATGCCGGGGTATACCCACACCCAGCGCGCCCAGCCGGTGCTGCTGGCCCACCATCTGCTGGCCTACTACGAGATGTTTCGGCGGGACAGCGGCCGTTTTCGCGACGCATTGCCGCGCATCAACGTGATGCCCCTGGGAACCGCCGCCCTGGCCGGAACCACCTATCCCATTGACCGGCAGCAGGTTGCCGCTGAGCTCAAATTCCCCGAGGTTTCCGCCAACAGCATGGATACGGTGTCCGACAGGGATTTTATCATCGAATTTCAGGCCGCGGCCAGTATCTGCATGATGCATCTCAGCCGTCTGAGCGAGGAGTTGATTCTCTGGTCCACCGCCGAATTCGGTTTTGTCGAATTACCCGATGCATTTGCCACCGGCAGCAGCATCATGCCCCAGAAAAAAAATCCCGATGTGCCGGAACTGGTGCGGGGAAAATGCGGCGGTGTCTATGGAACGCTGGTTGCCATGCTCACCACCATGAAGGGCCTGCCCCTTTCCTATAATCGTGATATGCAGGAGGATAAACGCCCTCTTTTCGATACTGTGGATACCCTTCAATCCTGCATATCCATTTATCAGCGCATGCTGCCCCGGCTGAAATTCCGGACCACAGCCATGCGCAAGGCGGCTTCCCAGGGGTATTTAAATGCCACGGACCTGGCTGATTACCTGGTAGGGCGGGGCATGCCTTTCCGGGAGGCCCACGGTTGCGTGGGAAAAGCCGTGCGCTTTGCCTGTGAAAATGATAAAGAACTGCACGATCTGAGTTTGGAGGAGCTGAAGGCATTCGCGCCCAATCTGGAAGCTGATGTTTTTGAAGCCCTGCATTTGGAGCAGATGATCGAACGGCGGGACTGTGAGGGCGGTACTGCACGCAAACGGGTGGCGGATGCCATCCAATCCGCCCGCCGGCAGCTGAATAATCCTGACCTGGACCCGGCTGCCTGAATTTGTAAATGGGAAGGAGATCCGTTCATGGCTAATCAAGCAAGAGCTCACACAAACCGCACCCCGAGCCCGGCATCCGTACTTTGGTTTTGCGGGCTAATGATCCTGACCGGCCTGTTGGGAGCCTGCGGCGTGAAGACCAACCCTGTGCCCCCTCACATTGCTCCGCCGCCGGCAGTCGTCGGGCTGGTCGGTGTGCTTGACCAGGGCAGGGCCAATCTGACCTGGCGGATGCCCGCCGCGGGACCCAGTGGAACGGCCGCTGTCAGTGGATTCCGGGTCCTGCGCTCCAAGTCGGCCATCCTTGAAAAGCCGTGTGATAATTGCACGGCAAGATTCCTCCAGGTGAAAGAGATACCTATCTTTGCGGAAATAGCCAGTCTGCCGGAAGGCCGGGAATTGAATTATTCCGAGAAGCTGGAGCCCGGGTTCAGTTATCGGTTCAAGGTGGTAACCTACTCAGAAAACGGGATCGAAGGCGGTGACTCCAATGAAGCGGCCTTTGAAGTTCAAGAATAATCCTGCGTTGCGCCGTATCAGCCAAAACCGGGACCGGATAGTGAGATAAGCGCCATGCAGACCGTTGAATTCAGCAAAATGAGTGGCTGCGGCAACGATTTCATCATTGTTGATAATCGCATTGCTGTTGTGGATGAGCAGGATCTTGAACGCTTTATCATTGCCGTATGCCGCCGCAAACAGTCCGTGGGGGCCGACGGCTTGGTGCTGGTTGAGAACTCCGCGGACTACGATTTCCAATGGCGCTTTTTCAATTCCGATGGCAGTCGCGGGGAGATGTGCGGCAACGCTGCACGCTGTGCAGCCCGCTATGCCCATATGAAAGGCATTGCCGGAGCTGAGATGGTTTTCGGTACAGATGTGGGACCGGTGAAGGCCCGGCTCAATGGCCATGGTGTCAAACTCAAGATGCCCCGACCCAAGGATTTGTCCCTGGATGAACCCCTGCCTCTGGACCAGGGGACATTGCAGGTGAACCGCATCAACACCGGCGTCCCCCATGTCGTTGTGCCCGTTAAGGATCCGGACGAGGTGGATGTGATCGCCCTGGGCCGGGCCATCCGCAACCATGCAGCCTTTGCGCCCGGGGGCACCAATGTGAATTTCGTCAGCCCTTTAAAAAACCGGACCATGCGGATCCGTACCTATGAACGGGGCGTGGAAGACGAAACCCTGGCCTGTGGCACCGGCGCGGTGGCCGCGGCACTGGTCACAGCCTGTAAAGAGAATCTGGCAGGCCCCCTCAATCTCTGTACCCGGGGCCGTAAAACCCTGCGGATCTATTTTGAACGTCAGGGGGAACAGTTTGAAGATGTTTACCTGGAGGGTGAGGCCCGCATGATTTACCAGGGCCGCCTGAATGCCGAGGCCTGGGACTGATCCTGATCTGCCTCAGCCCCTCTGCACGGCGGGATTGTGTGTGAACATGGATCAGAAGGCACCCCGGCAGCATACGGCCTACATCTCCCTGGGATCCAATATGGGCAATCGCCTGCAAGCCTGCCGGGATGCCATCACGGCCCTGGCGGCTGACGGCGGAGGCACCATCTGCGGCCGCTCCCGGTTTTATCAAACGTCACCGGTGGGCGATACGGACCAGGACTGGTATCTCAACTGTGCCGTGGCCCTGACCACCCCCCTGCAGCCGGCGGAACTGCTGGCGCTCTGCCTGAATATCGAAAAGAGGGCAGGGCGGGTGCGCACGCAACGCCGCTACGGGCCGCGGGTGCTGGATCTGGATATCGTTATCTTCGGCACCCGGGTCATCAAATCCCCCGAGCTTACCATTCCCCATCCGCGAATGCATGAAAGACGCTTTGTACTCCAACCCATATGTGATATAAATCCCCAGTTGCAACACCCCCTGCTCAACAAGAGCATCGGTGAACTGCTGGAAACCCTGCAGGATCCATCTCAACAGATCAAGGTTTATCCATGCGATTATTAGTCTTGATGGCGGTGATCTATTTCGGTTACCGCGCCCTGAAATCCTGGGCGAATCGCCAGGTCGCCGGACGAGCTGGCACATCCGTGCGCCGGGGCAGGGCAGGGGAAATCACGGATGTCATGGTTCAGGATCCCCAGTGCGGCATCTACTTGCCGCAAAGGGAAGGGATCCCGCTTACCCATGCAGGCCGGACACTCTATTTCTGCAGCGCAGAGTGCCGGGATACTTATATTGCCGCCCAAAGTCAGGACACCTCGCAGTAATCATCGCCAAAAGGAGTACGGGAAGTTTATGGATACCGGGCTGTTAAAAAAAATCGATTGGGTGCATCCCAATACCCTGACCCTCTACCGCATCATTGCGGTGCCGGTGCTGGTTATGCTGCTGCTTTTTCCAAATCCGTTCTGCACCTTTATTGCGGCGCTGGTTTTCAGCGCAGCCGCCATTACCGATTACCTGGATGGTTACCTGGCCCGCCTCAAGGGCATTGAGTCCAAGTACGGCAAGATCATGGATCCGCTGGCCGATAAGCTTCTGGTATCCTCGGCTTTCATCATGCTGACCTCCCACGGCTGGATCCCCGGCTGGGTGGCCTGCCTGATTATCGGCCGCGAAATTGCCGTAACCGGCCTGCGCAATTTCGCCGTGGATCAGAAGGCCGACATTTCGGCCACCAAACTGGGCAAATACAAGACCGGCTTTCAAATTGCGGCCATTATCCCGTTGCTTTTTCATTTTCCCTATTTCGGCCTGAATTTTCACGCTATCGGCATGTTTTTTTTATGGGGAGCGTTGATTTTCACTGTTTGGTCAGGACTGGATTACTATTTTAAATTCAAACGGTTCCTCTGATTCAAGACCCTTGCGAAGAGCGCATTTTTCTGTTGACAAGCCTCTCCTTAATCGATAATTACAGTCCCACTTTCTGAGCGGGAATAACTCAGTGGTAGAGTGCGACCTTGCCAAGGTCGAAGTCGCGGGTTCAAATCCCGTTTCCCGCTCCATTTTTTTTGGCGGCATAGCCAAGTGGTAAGGCAGCGGTCTGCAA
>Ga0180436_10005380_pt1 | contig 11337 bp, 7 predicted proteins | sample SS_ome_2_FD_132434 | JGI IMG/M metagenome (GOLD analysis project Ga0180436, IMG submission 132434) | Hypersaline lake sediment archaeal communities from the Salton Sea, California, USA - SS_3_S_2 metaG | ecosystem: Environmental > Aquatic > Non-marine Saline and Alkaline > Hypersaline > Sediment...
CCCCTGACGATGTGCTCGATGCGGTCATTCTCGGCCTGAGCGAAGGGGAGCAAGCGACGGGTTGCGTGGCCAGGACCATCGTGTGCGGGATTCGCGAGAACGACCCGGCAGAGTCGGCGGAGGCCGCACGCCTCGCCGTTGCCTGGCGGGAGCGCGGCGTGGTCGGTTTTGACCTCGCCGGCAATGAGTTCGACTTCGGTGCCGATCTGCACTCGGAGGCGTACGCCATAGCCCGGGCTGGTGGCCTCGGCATCACAGTGCACGCCGGCGAGATGGCAGGTCCGGAGAGCATCGCCGTCGCGATGAAAACGGCGCAGCCGACGCGTATCGGCCACGGTCTTCACCTGATCGACGATTGTGAGGTCTTGGGTGGCAAGATCGTGGCTCTGGGAGACATCGCCGAGCGGGTCCGCGCCGATGGGGTCATGCTCGAGGTCTGCGTGACATCAAACAACTGCCTCGGCACCCCGGTTGCGGACCATCCGGTGCGGATGTACCACGACGCCGGGTTTGCCGTGTCGGTCAACCCAGACGACCGCGCCATCACCACGACCACGGTGGCTCGTGAGTACGAGCTGTGGCGCGACATCCACGGATTCACCGACGAAGAGTTCCGGCAGATCAACAAGGCCGCCGTGGAGACCGCATTCTGCGATGAGGCGACCAAGGCGAAGCTACGCAAGCTCTTCTAGATGCTTCTGGCGTCCCACAGCGGACTATCTTTCGGTTTGGGACGCCGAAACCCCTATGGCTAGGTGGGCAGACTGAACTCAACGACTCCGCCCGGCCCGGGCTCGGCGCGGATCGCCCCGCCCAACGCAGTGACAAAGCCATGAGCGATAGCCAGTCCCAGGCCCGTCCCCGATCCGTCCCGGGTCCGCGCCGAGTCTGCCCTTGTGAAACTCTCGAAGGCGCGGTCCACGAAATCGACTGGGAAACCTGCGCCGTCATCGCTGACACGGACCACAATGTCATGCCCGGTGGCCAGCGAAACAGTCACCCGGCTCTCAGAATGCCGGATTGCGTTGTCGATGAGGTTGCGCATCACCCTGCCGAGAGCTTCCGGCGCGGTGCGTGTAGCGATTGACCCAGGCGCACTCAGCTCAACGTCAATCCCCAACCGCTGTGCGGTCGGCTGGAGAACCTCGATCGCTTCGTCCGCTATCTCGGTGATGTCGACCGACTGGATATTCAGCTCTACGGCTCCCGACTCGAGGCGGGCGAGAAGGAAGATGTCGTCGACCAGGCGGTGTAGCGCCCCGATGTCCCGCTCCATCGAGTTGAGATAGCGATCGGGGTCAGTTGCGATCCCGTCCTGGAGCGCCTCCACCGCAGCTTGTAGCGACCCAAGCGGGCTGCGCAGATCGTGACCCACGGCGGTCAGGAACTCCCGCCGGGCGCGTTCATCGGCATCGCGTTGCTGCTCGACCTCGCCGAGTGCGGCGGTCATCGAATCAAACGACACGGCCAGTGTCCCAACCTCATCGGCACGCTTCACATCGGTCATCGCGGTGAAGTCGCCGCCGGCAACCTGCTGCGCCGCCGCCGAGATCTGGCGGAGATCCGACGTGATCGGACGCGAAACTGCATAGGCGAAGCCGAAGGAGGCGAATAGGCCAAAGCCGAGTACGACGAGCAGCAGCTGCAGGTCATGGGATGAGAAAAACATCTCCTGTGCCGCGACAACGGCGGTTCCGGCAACGATGAGGAATGAGGTCATGCCGACGGCGATGATGGAGAAGCGGATCGAGCGGGCACGTTTCGACCAGCGGGGGAGGAGGAGCACCGCAACAGCGGCGACAAGGGCGAGGGCGACAAAGATGAGCGCAAGGCGGTTGCGCTCGGCTCCGGTGGGTTGCATCGTGATCTCGAACAGCCACACCGCAAAGACGACGGCTGCGGGCAGCCAGAGGAAGGCGCGGTACCTCACGGTTCGAACCTGTAACCAACACCCCACACTGTGCTGATCCAACGCGGATTCTCGGGGTCTGTCTCGACTTTGCGTCGTAGACGGCGGACGTGGACCGTCACCGTTGATGGGTCCTGCCAGTCGGAGGAGGAATCCCACACTTGTTCGAGTAACTGGCCGCGCGAGAAGACCTGGCGGGGAGATCGAGCTAGGAAAGCCAGAAGATCGAACTCCTTGGGAGTCATCTCGACCTCGGCTCCGTCGAGGGTGACGGCGCGGGCCTGCTCGTCGATGCGCAGCTCACCGAAGTCGAGTGTCTCAGCCGGTCGTGTCGGCGGAGCAGATCGTCTCAGCACAGAGCGCACCCGGGCCACCAGTTCACGAGGCGAGAACGGTTTCACGACATAGTCGTCTGCGCCGAGTTCCAGGCCGAGCACGCGGTCGGGTTCCTCAGTGCGCGCAGTGAGCAAGATCACCGGGATCTCGCCGCTCTTGCGAACCTCTGTGAGAACGGAGAACCCGTCGATTTCGGGGAGCATTACATCGAGGATGACCAGGTCCGGGCGTGCCTCATGGATCAGTTTGAGGGCCGTGGCGCCGTCGGCCGCTTCTGCAACGAGGAATCCTTCTCGCTCCAGGTAGGCAACGACGACCTCGCGGACCATGGGTTCGTCATCGACGACGAGTATGTGCTCGGGGTGGTTCACAACGGGAATCATATGACGTTCAACGCGGTTGACGTCGAATTCTGCCCGCGTTCAGGGATTGTTCATATGGATACCCGGGACAGGCTGCCGCGGCGCTAGCCTCCCGTCGATGTCTGATCGATGGTCTTCCCGGGATGTGCTTGCAGCCGACACCGCCGAGCGCGCCTACGCCAAGCTGCCGGTGACGCGTGACTTGGAGCTGACCCATCGTCCGTCCCGGGTGTCGGGCACTGTGACGGCGTTTACCGCGGGCCAACGCGTGGTGCTTTGCGACCAAGACGGCAACCTGCACGAGTTCAAGCCTCATCCCGGAGTCCTCCTGCACAAGGGGAAACCCGTTGAGTTGGTTGCCGGCGAGTGGGAGTCGGATCGTGGGATTCGAGTGACGGCATCTGGATCCATCGACACTGGTCCCGCGGCAGCGCGTACCGCTCAGGCGAGCCGCATCTGGGTGGAGGGAATCCACGATGCGGAGCTGATCGAGAAGATCTGGGGCGATGACTTGCGGATCGAAGGGATCGTTGTCGAGCCGCTCCACGGTGCCGATGACCTCGCTGCGGCCGTGACTGCGTTCGGTCCGGCAAGCAATCGACGTCTCGGTGTTCTTCTCGATCACCTGGTCGCCGGGTCGAAGGAGTCTCGCATCGCCGAGTCGATAGCCGATCCCAATGTGCTCATCCTGGGACATCCCTACGTCGACATATGGCAGGCTGTGAAGCCGCGAGTCATCGGGATCGGCTCGTGGCCCAATGTTCCCCGAGGCCAACCCTGGAAAGAGGGCATCATTGCCGCCCTAGGTCGGAGCGACGAGGCAGGCCGCTTCTGGCAGGCAGTTCTCGGGCGAGTCTCGTCCTATCGGGACGTAGAGACTCCTCTGGTCAATGCAGTAGAGCAACTCATCGACTTCGTGACCGTGGGATGAGCCTCTACATTCCCTCTTCATGAGAGCCGTCATCCAACGTGTCACATCCGCTTCGGTCGACGTCAAAGGCGATCGGGTAGGTGAGATCGACCAGGGTCTCCTCGTGCTGCTCGGAGTCGGTCACGACGACGGGTCTGCCGAGGCTGAGGCGCTTGTCGACAAGATTCTCGGTCTGCGCGTTTTCGCCGACGACGACGGCAAGATGAACCGCTCCGTCGTAGACGCCGGCGGGTCGGTGCTGATCGTCAGTCAGTTCACATTGCTCGCCGATGTGCGCAAGGGGCGCCGGCCGTCGTTCACGAACGCGGCGGCGCCGGACCTGGCGGCAGCCCTGGTCGACGAGGTCATCGATCTCGTCGCTGCTCGAGGCGTACGAGCGGAATCCGGTGAGTTCGGGGCGATGATGAACGTGGAGTTGGTGAACTCCGGGCCGGTGACAATCGTCATCGATATCGCCGACGGCAAGGTTCAGTAGCCGCCGACCTGTGCCTTGCCGGCGTCGCAGAAGCGCAGGAAGTCGCAGCTAAGGCACGCCTCCGACGGTGACTGCGGATAGTCGGGTCCGGCGGCTCTCTCGAGCAATCCAGCGATGTCGTCTCTGGCCCGGGCCACCCATTCCTCATCGGCGGCGAAACTCACCTCATCCAGGGAGCCTCCGCCGAGGTAGGCAAAGGTAACCGTGATCTTCTCAGGCGGTTTGGGGGACAGTGCGCCGTCGGTCGCGGCAACCGCATAGGCCTGCAACTGGACGATTGCCGCTTCACTTCCTTTGTTGATACCCGATTTGAAGTCGACTATCTCCCAATGGCCCGGGTCCGGCTCATAGACAGCGTCGACCCGGCCACGGACTCTGCCCGACGGGAGCCCGATGTCGATGGGGCTCTCCACGAACCGCGGCTTGATCTCGGCGAACCGGGACTCGAGGTACACCTGGTAGGCACTCCGACCGTCGCCGGCAGGGCCTTCGTCGAAGGTGACGTCGTATAGGTCATCGGTGAGGTCATCGAGGGCCATCTCGCCGCGTCCGTGACGTTCGATTAGTCGGTGAACCTCAATCCCGCGTCGCATGGCTGATCGCTGCCGCCGGGGTAGAGGATCGACCTCGCTCCAGTAGAACCGTTGTGCGCATTCGGCCAGTGTGACGAGCGACGTCACCGAGGTATCGGTCGTCTCCGTGGCGGGGTCGGCCGAGGCACCCTCCGGCAGGTCGTCGAGAATCATGCGCATCTGGTTCACAGCCGCATCGTACGTAGCTTCGGCATCACCGGCCAGGCTCGCGGGCCAGGCGGGGTCGGCCATCGTGGCACGCAACGCCCGACGCCAACCTTCGGGGAAGAGGGGGTCGGGTGCGCCCTCGGCGGAGACGATCGACATCGAGGTCGGCATGTCTCCCGGGTCGTCCACGTGACGGCGGATGTCGACTTCCTCGGCGTTGGCCGCCGTCTCCAGTATGACGCTGGGCGGGCGCGGGTTCTTGGCGCCTCCATGCCAATGGGCGCCGCTCAGGTAGAGACGCTGTTTTGCCCGGGTGAGCGCCACGTAGGCGGTACGCCACTCCTGGCGATCGCGGATGGCGCGCAGAGCCTCGCGGCGGTCCTCGCCCATGAGGTTGCCGGGGACCGGCGCCTCCAAACGCATCTCGTAGGGCACAAACCTCGCCAGTTTGTCGGGGTCATCCATTGTCCCGCCCTTCACCGGGAAGACATCCCGGGTGAGTGTGGGAACGAAAACGGTCTCCCACTCGAGGCCCTTTGCTCGGTGCACGGTCAGCAGCACGACCGCGTCTTCCGAACCAACATTGGCCGTGTCGAGCTCGGCGGCGGAGGCGTCGTCCTCGATGAGATCGAGGTAGGAGAGGAACGCCTGGAGCGTGGGGCGGCCGCGCAGCGGGCTCCACTCCTCGGCAAGATCGAGGAAGCGGTACAAGTTCACCCGCGCGGTGAGCGCGGCCGCCGGCTCTCTGGCCTCGACCTCATTCCACATCCCGGTCTCGTCGAGGATGCGGCGACACAGGTCGACGAGTGACGATCCCTGCGCCAGCTCGAGGAATCGCCGGTAGTGGCCCCGGAATCGCTCCAGCCGTTGCCGCGCTTCGGGCCGGAGATCCGAAATCTCTTCGAGCCTGTCGATGGCCTCCACCAGCGGCCACCCAGATTCGGGATCATCTCCGAGAAGCGCACGGTTTGGGTACATCCAGCGGCTCAATACGGCGATGTCGCTCATCCCCAGCCGGTAGCGGGGGCCGAGCAGCAGCCGGGCGAGGGCAATCGAATCTCCAGGTCGTTCGATGGTTCGCAACCAGGCGTGCAGATCGGCAACGTCGGGGAGATCCAGCAGCCCGCCCAGGGAACCGACCTCAACGGGCACTCCCTGCGCCTGCAATGCATCCCGGACCAACGCCATGTCCCCGTTCTTGCGGAAGATGACGGCGACATCGGCCCAGTCGACCTGGTCCTCCTCTTTCAGGCGTACGATCTCCGCCGCAATCCACTCGGCTTCGTCTACTGCGCTGCGGAAGAACTCGGCCTGGACCATGCCGGTGGGAGCATCGGGCACGGGACGAAGCCGGCGGAACGTGGTGTCGCCGTACAGCACCTTGCGGATCTCGTGGGCGGCATCGAGGATCAACGACCCGGAGCGACGATTCTCGGTCAGCGGGAGTGTGGCCGCAGGTCTGCCATCGGAGTCGGGGAAGTGTTTGGGGAAATCCTCGAAATTGGTTGTCGACGCTCCCCGCCACTCATAGATGGTCTGATCGGCGTCCCCGACTGCGGTCACCGGGAACCCATCCCCGAAGACCGCCCGCAGCAGTTCCCGCTGGGCGGGGTCGGTGTCCTGGTACTCGTCGAGCAGAGCCACGGAGTAGCGATTGCGGACCCGATTGGCTATCTCCGGGTACCCGGAAAGGAGCCGGTGGGTGAGCAGGATGAGGTCTCCGTAGTCGAGGACTCCGAGGTTCCGCTTGGCCCGGTCGTAGCGGGCGACGATGCCCGCCAGTTCCATACGTTCCCCGGCGACATCGTCCTCGCCGCCGAGAGCGATCACCTCGTCGGCGCCGCGCAGATTGCGGGCGAGCTGTGCACCGAGGTCGACCGCAGCGTCGACCCGGGAAGGGATCCAGGTGAGGTCCAGCTCGTCATAGGTGCCTCCGGCGATTGCCTCGTGGAAGAGCTGGCGCACAAACCCCGGACCCACAATGTCGGTGTCCCGCTCGACCCCAACGATGGCTCCGAACTCCTGGAGGACGCCGTAGGCAAACCCGTGATAGGTGGTTATCTCAACCTCACGGCCGTCGTCGGCGAGTTCCGGTAGGGCATCGCGCAATCGTGAAGCGAGCTCCTCGGCTGCCTTGTTGGTGAAGGTGATCCCGATCGCCCGTTCCGGGTTCATCCCGGCAGACACGAGGTGAGCCAATCGTTGGACGATGGTGGTGGTCTTGCCCGTGCCCGCTCCGGCGATGACTCTCAGCGGGAGCAGCGGGTACTCGATGATGGCCTGCTGCTCGGGAGTGGGGATGAAGCTCATAGGAACTCGGGTCCCCCTTCCGTCCAGGCGGGACACACTTCACGCAACCCGCAACGGTCGCATTGAGAGCCGGGGGTGGGCGACCAGACCTCTGCCTGGATTCCGGCGGCGGCCGCCTCGAGGCGAGCTGTGACGTCACCAAGTGCATCCATGTCAAAGGCGCGGGTGGTCACCCGCTTGGTCTTGGCCATTGGGTACCAGAGCTCTGCGCCCACCACTGCGCCCTGGTTCGCCAGATCCGGGTGCTGTGAGGCGGCGAGGGCGTAGAAACCGAGTTGGAGTGATTCCGCCGCGTCTGCGGCCGAAATCGCCTTCTTGCTCGTCTTGTAGTCGACGATTGTCATCCCGTCGGGCGAGCCATCGATGCGGTCGGCTCGTCCCGTCCACATGACCCCGCCGATCTCGGCCTCGAGGGTGAGCTCTATGGCGACCGGCGGTCGTTTCGCCGGCCAGTTGCCGTAGAGACGGCTCAGCCCATCGTGGGCACGAAGCCACCAGGACTCGGAGAACGGGGGTCCATCGAAGTCCTCGGGGTCGAAGCGGCTCTCGAGTTCGTCGATGGCTTCGTCGAGCGTGCCGTGGGCATTGCCGGACTCCATGGCATTGCGCTCGACGGCTTCGAGGACGTCGTGAATCAGCAGCCCGAACGTGGCGTGGATCGAACTGTCTGAGCCGACCCGGAGCCGGCGCTCGAGGGCATAGCGGCGCGGGCAGTCCTCGTACAGCTGCGCCTGCGACGGTGATAGCCGGAGCGTTCCGGCGACCAGGCCGGTGTTGGGACCGCGCTCGAGGATCCCGGCGAAGCTGTCGGGTGTTCGCAGTCCCCAGGCGGCGCCGTCGGTGAGGACGCTGAGAGCGGCAAGACGAGCTGGGCTCGGCGACGCAACGTCGACGAGGCAACGCCGGAGGGCGGATTCGGCTTCGCGTGGAGTCACCGGACGGCGCTCACCGGTCGGAGCCTCATCCGGCTGTGACGGGATCATCGATACCCGGCCGGGAGGTCGACCCGGGGTGATGCCGCAATGCTCGGCGACTTTCGTGAAGAAGCGGCTTGGTCGACCCGGCCCGTCATCGAGCCCGCGCTCGGTTGCGGTCCACACAACACGGCGGGCGGCGCGTGTCATCGCGGTATAGGCGAGCCTGCTCTCCTCCTGGAGGCGGAAGGCCCGGTATTCGGCGGTGTCGGTGGGCACGTTGGGCAAGAGATGCCTCACACCGAGAAGGGAGTCTCGAGAGCGCAGATCCGGGAAGACGCCGTCGACGGCGTCGCCGATGAAGACAACGTCCAGTTCGAGGCCTTTCGCCTGATGCAGCGTGGTCAAAGTCAGCCGGTCACCTGAGGGACGCCGGAAGCTGAGCAAGGGCTGTGCCTCGAAGTCCTCGCTCTCAGCAAGGTCGCGGTAGTTGAGCAGCGTTCCGGATGGGTTTCGCTCCTCCCAGCGGGTCAGCACTTGTGCCAGCGACCGCCATGCGGAGCGTTCCTCTTCGGCTCCAGGATCATTCACCATTGCGTCGATTCCGGGGAAGGTGCTCCACACTTGCCACATACCTTCGATGGCCGGCATCCCATCGGCCCACGAGCCGTCCTCGATGAGATCGGCCAGAGCGTTCCAGCCCGGCATCTCGACACGGATTGCAGGAGACCATGCCCCAAGAGAGCGGGCCCGCCGCTCCAGAGAACGGAAGCCGCCGATACCGAGGGCAACTCTCGGCCCGAGTAGGACGCGGCGTATCGCTTGCTCTGCAAGCGCGCCGGTGTCTGTGGCGGCAACCGCGAGATCGAGGAGGAAACGTACCGCCGGCTGTTCCGTGAGCCGGCTTCCCGGTAGGTCGTGCGGGACGTGCCTGCGTTCCAGGGCCCGCGAGAGATCGGAGAGAAGTCGTCGTTTGCTCCTGACGAAGATCCCAATCCTGGAGTACGGGGTCCCTTCGGTCAGATGGATCCTTTGCGCCTCGGCTGCAATCCACTCGGCCTCTTCGACCTGCTGATCGAAGAGATAGGCCTCGACCGCTCCCGAACCGGGGGCGGGAATGACCGCTCCGGTTGCTCCGGGTAGATCTCCTGTGGTCACGGCGACTGCAGTGTCGAGGATCTCCTCGGGGGTCCGGAACGATGTCGTCAGCAGAATCCGCCGCGGGGGAGTAGTGGTCGAGCCGAAGTCTTCTTCGAACGAAGCGACGTTCTCGACGGTGGCTCCGCGAAAGCTGTAGATCGATTGGTATGGATCGGCTGCAGCGAGGATGTGGTGATCTCGGCCCTGGAGGGTCTGGAGCATGCGTACCTGTGCCGTGGTGGTGTCCTGGTACTCGTCAACGAGCACGTAGCGGGGGCCTTCTGCGGCGGCGACTGCGCCGCTCTCGAGCAACGTGACCGCGGTGGAGATGAGTGTGCCGTAGTCGATGCGCCCGATCTCGCGGAGTCTGCCGTTGTAGGCAGTGAGAAACTCCGGTAGCCCCCTCCAGTCGGCTCGGTTGAGGGCACCGACTTCCGCGGGCGTCTTCATTTGCTCCGCGGCACGCAGGATGAAGTCGGTGACCTCTCCGGCGAAGGTACGAGTTTCTAGTAGTTGGGCGAACGCCGGGGACCATTGGGAAGTATCCGATGCCGCCAGAAGCCGGTGTACAAGTGCGACCTGTTCGGGCCCGGTGAGTATCTGCGGATCAGAGGTCCAACCCGCGGCCGTACTGTGGTGTTCCACCAGGCGCGCAGCGTAGGAGTGGAAGGTAGAGACGTCGAGGGCGCCGATTGTGTCCGTGACTCGAGATCGGATCCGGGCGCGGACTTCGGCGACGCCGCGCCGGGAGAAGCCGAGCACGGTTATCTGCTCTGGTCGGGCAAATCCGGTCGTGATGAGGTGGGTCGCCCTTCGCACGAGGAATTCCGTCTTCCCTGTGCCCGGGCCACCGACAACGAGTTGAGGCCCCTCAACAGCCGCGATCGCATCATCCCAGTCGGCGGGAGCGACGGAGAGGCCGTTGTTCACGCCTCGGCATCCGTAGCGAACGCCGGGCAGATGTCCTGGTACTGGCACCAGCCGCAGAGCCGGCCGGGGCGAGTGGGGAACTCGTTGTTGATGATGGCGCGGTTGATCGCAGACCAGAGCGCCTCCAACTTGCGCTGGGTGGCATCGAGTTGCGGATCGGTGATTGAGATCTGGTAGACGGTGGGTCCGTTCAGGTACATCAACTTCAGTCGCACCGGCGTTCGTCCGGTGCGCTTACGGATTAGCAGCGCATAGATCTTCAATGCGAAGAACGCCGGGATGGCGTACTGCTCCGGCGGCGCCTTTCCCGTCTTGTAATCGGTGATGACGATCCCGTCGTCTTCTTCCTCCATGCGGTCGAGGATTCCGCGGATCGTGATCTCGCCGAGTTCTTCGGTCATATCCAACTCGCGGTCCAGCGGCTCCAGCTGAGTTGGATCCTCGACGAGAAAGTAGTTCGCCAGAACGGCGAGGCTCTCCAAGCCCCACTCCCGCTCTTCCTCGACGGTGGAAAACAGGCCTGGGAACTCCTGATCGCGCAACTCGACCCACGCTTTGCGGAACAGTTCATACAGCGTCTCCGGAGTGCGCTCTTCTGCCGATAGGTCGAAAAGCCACTGCAGGGCGAGATGGGCTGTTGTGCCGCGTGCTTGATAGATCGTCGGCGGGACTTCGATCTTGTCGATGGCCTTGAACTTGAACAGCTGCGGGCAGACCTTGAAGTCGCCGGCCCGGCTCGGGGACAGCGTTTCCAATGTGGGAGCGGAGATGGAGGATTGCGTGTCTGTCATCGTGTCTCGACTATACGGCGGGGCACCGACAGAAACCACATGGGTGTAGTTATCCACAGGTTTCGCGCCGGATTTGGGCGGTCGCGAAACAATTGGCTAGCGCGCGAAAAGCAACCACGGTTTCAGTTTGACGACACATTGCCGTCACATTTACGTTGTCATTCCTCGAGGGCTCCACCCATGGAGGAGCCGGATCTCGGAAGGGAAGGTCGGGAAACCGGCCGGACCGGCACCGGGTTCCACGCCGGGATGGATACATCCCGATGGCGGGATTTTCGATCCCGCCGGTCGGCGAGGCTTCGGCTTCATCGGCAGTGCTGGAGGGGTTTCGGCCCCGACGGCGCAGCAGGGCGACGGCCTTGCACCACCGAGACTTCGGTCGAGGTGGATCTGGAAGGGCTTCGGCCCAACCAGGCGGAGAGATTCGTCTCTCCACGGAGGACTTCGTCCTCCGACCGGGAGGCCTTTGGGCCAACCGGGTCTGCGACGGCGGCAGGTC
>Ga0180436_10005383_pt1 | contig 11335 bp, 10 predicted proteins | sample SS_ome_2_FD_132434 | JGI IMG/M metagenome (GOLD analysis project Ga0180436, IMG submission 132434) | Hypersaline lake sediment archaeal communities from the Salton Sea, California, USA - SS_3_S_2 metaG | ecosystem: Environmental > Aquatic > Non-marine Saline and Alkaline > Hypersaline >...
CGACGCCGACGTCGAGGTGATCGCGGTCCTCGACAATCAGATCAAGGTCCGCCCCGTCCGCGACCGGGACCCCGACATCGCGGCCCCCGACGGCGCGATCCCGACCCCGTAGACTGCGACCTCCTCGAAAGGACTGCTCATGCCCGCCTGGCAGATCGCCCTGCTCGTCATCGTCGGCCTGATCCTCCTCATCATCCTCGCGGTGATGGGCCGGTTCATCGGCCTCTGGATCCAGTCGGTCGTCTCCGGTGCGCCGGTCGGCCTGCTCGACCTCTTCATGATGCGGCTGCGGAAGGTCCAGCCCGCGATCATCGTGCTGAATCGAATCTCCGCCAAGAAAGCGGGCCTCGATCTGCCCACCTCCCAGCTCGAGGCCCACTACCTTGCGGGCGGCAACATCGAGCGGGTGGTCCGGGCGATGATCGCCGCCGACAAGGCGAAGATCGAACTTCCCTGGGATCGCGCCACCGCGATCGACCTCGCCGGGCGCGACATCCTCGAAGCGGTCCGCACCTCGGTCGACCCCAAGGTCATCGACTGCCCGAGCCAGACCTCGAGCCGCGGCACGATCGACGCGGTCGCGGGCGACGGCATCCAGCTCAAGGCCCGGGCCCGAGTGACGGTCCGCACCAACATCGCCCGGCTGGTCGGCGGTGCGACCGAGGAGACGATCATCGCCCGCGTCGGCGAAGGCATCATCTCGACCATCGGCTCCGCCGAGAGCCACAAGAAGGTGCTGGAGAATCCCGACCGCATCTCGAAGACGGTGCTCGAGAAGGGACTCGACTCGGGGACCGCCTTCGAGATCCTGTCGATCGACATCGCCGACATCGACGTCGGCGCCAACATCGGCGCCCAGCTTCAGACCGATCAGGCCGAGGCCGACACCAAGCGGTATCAGGCCGAGGCCGAACAGCGCCGCGCCCTCGCGATCGCCCAGGAAGCCGAACATACCGCCGAAGCCGCCAAGAACCGGGCGCTGGTCATCCTCGCGGAGAGCGAAGTGCCCAAGGCGATGGCTCAGGCGTTCCGCGACGGCCACCTCGGCATCATGGACTACTACCGGATGCAGAACGTCATCGCCGACACCGCGATGCGCAACACCGTCGCGGACGGCGACGAACGCGGCACCGACGGCTGATCGCACCGACGCCGCTTCCGCGTTCCCCGGACTCCTCCCGTGCCCGTCCTGCATCTCGTCATCCCGTTCCTCGACGAGGAGACGACCCTCGGCACGATCGTCGAGCGAGTGCAGGGATGCGACTGGCCGAGTGGCTGGTCGGTGCGGGTGATCCTCGTCGATGACGGCAGTGCGACGTCGGCGGCGGACGCGGCCCGGGCCCTCGCCGGGCGGACCGGGTCGATCCTGCTGCGACACGAGGCCAACCGCGGCAAGGGTGCGGCGCTGCGGACCGGCTTCCAGCAGGCCCTCGAGATCGCGGAACCCGACGACCTCGTCGGCGTGCAGGACGCGGACCTCGAATACGCCCCGAGCGACCTCGTGCCGATGGTCGCGGCGTTCGCCCAGCCGGGCCGAACCTTCGACGCCGCCTTCGGCAACCGCTGGACCGGGGAACGCCGCTCCGCCATCCGACGGGTCCACCGCTTCGGCAATCGGATGCTCACCCGACTCTCCAACGCGCTCACCGGACTTCGGGTGAACGACATGGAGTGCTGCTACAAGGTACTTCGGGTCGAGATGCTCGCGCGGATCCTGCCCGAACTCGACGAGGATCGCTTCGCGATCGAGCCGCAACTCGCGGCGTCCCTCGCCCGACACGGCGCCCGCGTCGTCGAGTTCCCGGTGACCTACGACCCGCGATCGTTCTCGGAGGGCAAGAAGATCGGCGTCGGGGACGCGATCGCCGCGTTCGCGGCGATGCTTCGCGAGTGGCGACGAACGCGGCGGCATCGTCGGGCCGCCCGCCGCGGAGCCGGTTCGTGACGTCGCCGCCGCCGACCACCCCGGGGCTGCCCCGCGGCGGACGTCTGGCCCTCCAGATCGTCGGATTCCTCATCGGTCTGGCCCTCGTGATCTGGTGCGTGAAGGGCGCCCTCGACGGCGGGGCCGACGGCTGGCAGCGACTCCGCGACGCCGACCCCTGGCTGATCGCGGGTCTGCTCGCGACCTCGGTCGCCAGCCAGATCGCCAACGGCGCCCTCTTCTGGACCACCATCCGCCCGGTGCGTCGCGAGGGCTTCTGGACGCTGCAGGGCGTGAACTTCACCTCGGGCCTGCTCAACTACGCCCCGATCCGCATCGGGATGCTGAGTCGGTTCATCTACCACCTGCGGGTCGATCGCATGCCGCTGCTGCTGCTCTTCGCGTGGTTCGGCACCGTGACGATCGCGATGATGGCGGTGATGGGCGCGGCGCTCGGGGCGACCATCCTCCATCCGACCCTCGATGCGGTCTGGGTCGGACTCTTCGCGGCCCCGCTCGTCGCGCTTGTGCTGCTCATGCCGACGCTCGTCAGGATTCCGGTCGTCGCCCGCCCGCTCGACCGATTCATTCCCGGCGCCGTCCCGATGCTGAAGCACCGCGGCTGGCTGAGTGCGGGACTCGGCCTGCGGTCGTTCGACCTCGCGATGTGGGCGGCCCGCGTCGCGATCGCGGCCCGGATCCTCGGCCTCGAACTCGGCTCGGGCGATCTCCTCATCATCGCGGTCGCGGCGCTGGTCGTCGCGATGAACCCCCTCGGCCGCATCGGCTTCCGGGAAGCCGCGGTCAGCCTGCTCGCGGGCCACCTCGCGAACCCGGCCGACGGCGAATCGCTCGACGCGACCTTCAAGCAACTCGCGATCCTCGACAGCGTCGGCGAAGCCGCCGCGGTGATTCCGTGCGGCCTCGTCGCCGCGGCGTGGTGGATGTCGCGGGTCCGGCAGGCGGGACCTCCGAGCCGATCGCCGGATTCCGCGGAGACGAACCACCGATGATCGATCTCACCTGCACTCGAAAGGAACCCCGCATGCGACGACCACTCGGCATCGCGACGACCGCCTCGCTTCTGCTGTTCGTGATGTCCACGGGCTCGATCACGCCCCGCGCCGGGGCCCAGGACTCCACGAAGACCGTGGATTCCGCGGGTTCCGGCGATCTCGGCACGCAACTCAAGGCGGGGGTCATGATCGGCCTGATCGACCGGACCGACGCGGAGGCGATCGCCAAGGTCATCACGAATTTGGAGGGCGCGGCTCCGGACGACCGCGCCGGAAAGGGCGACCCGAAGACCGCGGAGTCACCCGACGGCCGCGAGCCTCGGCCCGTCTGGGCGGTCTTCGCGCTCCCGGAGGGCGGATCGCTCCGCACCCTGCTCGAGCCGGAGTTCCTCCCTCGGGATGCGGCGTTCCTGAACGACCGACTGACGATCGATCCCGGCGTGCTCGTCATCGTCGAAGCCCTGCTCGCCGACTACCGGGACCGGTTCGAGCGTGAGCGTCGCGACGTGCTCGACGCCCTCGCGGCCGCTCGGGATCATGCGTCGCGCATGTCCCCCGAGGTCCAGGCCTCGCTCGACGCGATCGCCACCGCCGCCATCGATCGAACGCGGACGATGGAGAGGTTCCGCGCCGCGGGTTGGGCCACGGATGATCCGGCGGCTGCTGAGAAATGGGCCGACTGGGCGTCGACGGAGGCCGCCGCGCTGCAACGCCGGGTCGTCGCCCTGCAGACGATTCGAGATGGCCGGGAGGTGCCGCGGGTCTCGCCCGAACGAACCGTCTCCGCGGCGCTGGATCGCGTCGCCGCATTCCGGTCGTCGCGCCCGGTCTGGCGACGGTCGCTGGAGGGCGACCTCGCCGCCGCCCTGCCGTCGGAACGACGACCGGAACTCGACGCCGCCCTCGACGAGCTTCGAGTGGAACACGGGCGACGGCGTGGCCGTTTCGCCGGCGACGCGATCGACTTCCACGCCGCGGCACGAGCGGTCGACGATCCGGCCTCGTGGCGACCGGACGACCCCCCGCTCGCCGAAGGCATGGCCGAACTGGCATCGCTCGTCGATGCTCGAACCGACGCCCGCCTCGCCTGCGAATCGGCCGCGCTTCGCGGTCACCTCCACGATCTGATCGGCGACGAACGGGCGGTGGAGCGGGCCGCTCGCCTGCTCGAAGACGCCGCGGATGTGCAGGTCTCGGCGGAGATCGCGGTGCGGGACCGGACGCTCGCGATCGCCGAGTCGTGGACCGAAGCCGTGGGGGCGACATCGCCCGCGGTCGCCGACGCACTGCGTCTGGCGCTCCGTGGGCAGGCGTTCCGGGCCCAGATGCGTTCGCGGTGGTGCGAGTCGGCGATCGTCGCGAGTCTCGGTCTCACCGATCTCGATCCGCGGACCCGTGCGGCACTCGAGGAGCTGGCCGCGGGTCTCGAAGCGCGAATCGAGCTGATTCGTGAACAGGCGATCCGAGAGCGACTGCGGCGCGAGGGCCTGATCGCCCGCGCGATGGCCGAGGCGAGCGTCGACGGCTACGCCTCCGCCAAGTCGATGGACGAGCGAACCTGGCGGGAGCCCGGCGCCGAGGAATTCGACCGCCTCGATGCGGAGATCGAGACCGCCCTTCGCGGCATCCTGACGCCAGCGCAGTTCGAACGACTTCCGCCCCGGGCGCCGGCCGGTTCCGGCGCCAGGCCGAAGCGCGACACCGGCAGGGATTCAAAGGCCGGGACCGCGACATCCTCCGGAAAGGGCGGGAAGAAGTAGCCCGCGGCCTGCGGATGGAGCCTGAAGGGCCGCGACACCGATTCCGAAGAAAGCCCACGCTCATGCAGACCACCAGAAGATCCGACATCCCCTCCGTGCTCGGCCTCGCCATCGCCATCGGACTCGCCGGCTGCGACGAGTCGGCCACCGGTCCGGGCGCCGTCCCGCCGACCCCGAGTTCAGAACGCACCGATGACGGCGCGACCGGAACGCCGGGGACGATCGAGATCGTGGACATCTGGACGCCGGCCGCGGTGGGTGACGCCTCCGTGCTGCGGACTCGACTCGCGGCCGAGGGCGTGAATCCGAATGACCTCGACCCCACCTTCGGCGTGTCCGGACTCGCCATCGCCGCGGACTTCGGCCAGGCGGAATCGGTTCGCATCCTGCTTGACGCGGGGGCCGATCCCAACACCCTCAACCGAAACCGAAGCAGCCCCGCCCTCGGCGCCGCCTTCTTCGGCCGACCCGAGTGCCTGCGGATCCTGCTTGACGCAGGGGCGGATCCCTCGATCGCGGATGAGAACGGCACCACGACCTTCACCGCCCTGAATGCGCCGTGGGAGATCACCCGCATGATCGCGGAGGCGTTGCAGATGCCGCTCGACCCCGAACTCCTCGCGGCGGGACGCGACGAGTGCCGACGGATTCTCGCGGAACGATGACCGTCGCCGCCCCACCCACGCCGCCGCGCCCCTCCCCCCGTCGCTACCACGGTCTCGACGCGATCCGTGCGGTCATGATGGCCCTCGGGCTGCTGCTGCACGTCGCGTTGTGCTACGGCGAAGGCCCGTGGATCTACAAGGATCCCGCGACCACCGGTCTCGCAGGCGTGATCACGATCTCGGTCCACGTCTTCCGGATGCCGATCTTCTTCGTGATGGCGGGGTTCTTCGCCGCCATGATTCACGAACGACGCGGCGCCCGGGTGTTCGCGATCCAACGATTCGATCGCATCGTGATCCCGCTCGGCATCGGGTGGTTCGTGCTCTTTCCGCTGCTGTCGTGGTCGATCATCTTCGCGTGGACGCACGCGTCGATCCCGCCGGATTCGGTCGGTGGTGGTTGGAGCGCGATCGGCGCCGCATTCCGAAAGATGGCGTGGTCCACCAACTGGGCCGACGCGGGACCGATGCACCTCTGGTTCCTCTACGACCTCGTGTGGTTCTACGCCGCGGCGATCGTGCTCTCGCCGATCGCGACGCGACTCGGCCCGATCACGCGGGGATGCCGTGCGGCCCTCGACGGCCTGACGCTCGGTCGGGCTCGGTGGCTGGCGACCCCGCTGGTGCTGGCGGTCCTGACCCTCGCGATGCTGCCGATGCGGGACCCCGGACTCGACACGCAGGACGGCTGGGCGCCGGTGCCGCATCTGCTGCTGGTCTACGGACTGTGGTTCTGGCTCGGCTGGATCGCGTGGGCGCGGCGCGAAGTGGTCGAGCGGCTTCACGCGGGCTGGTGGTGGCGGGTGTCGCTCGGGCTCGCCCTGCTGAACGGCGCCCTCGTCGCGATCATCGCCGCGTACGCCGGGCGTGAGTCCGGCGACCCGATGGGGCCGGTCGGCGTCGTCATCACCCAGTTCCTCGTGGTCGCCTCGACGTGGTACCTGCTGCTCGGCCTCGTCGGCATGGCCGAGCGGCTGCTGCGACGCGAGAACGCGGCGATCCGCTGGTTCGTGGACGCCTCGTACTTCCTGTATCTCGCGCACCTGCCGTTCGCGATCCTGGTGCCCGCGATGCTTCGCAACTGGGACGCCCCCGCGGTCGTCAAGATGACCGCGTCGCTCGTCATCATGACCGTCGGACTCTCGATCGCGTATCAACTGCTGGTGCGGCACACCGTGATCGGCGTGGTGCTGAACGGTCGTCGCGGACGCGATCATCGTCCGCGAGTGACCGCCGAGGTCACGCCTCCGACCACTGGCTCCTGACCAGACGCCGCAGGCCGTCATCGGCCGCGAAGTAGCGGAGTCGCAGACGCTCCGCCGCGGTGCCGAGCCAGACCGCGCGGCCCCGAGCGCGATCGACGCGGCCGATCGCCTCGCCGACCGAGTCGACGTCCGCGGCCCCCCGGTTCCGCCCCGCCGCGTGCGCCCGCGCGAGCCACCCGACGCACGCGACGTCGAGCGCCAACGCCTGCAGTCCGTGCACCACCGACCAGCCGTAGTACCCGCTCCCCCAGGCGCGGCCGCCGCGAAGCGTGCCGCGGAGCCAGCGGGCCACGAGGTCGTCGATCCCGGAATCCGGGCCGATCGGCGGCATCGCATCGATGGCGGCGAAGGTCGCCGGTGACGCCCAGCCGCGGGCGAGACCGGGCAGTCGCCCGCGTCCGCGGGCGAAGCGGGCGCTGCGTCGCCACTGATCGAGCCGGGCGGACAGCCTCGGTCGCGACTCGTCGTCGGTGAACCGCGGATCCTCGACGCGGGCGAAGACCGCCTGCCGGAGTTCGCGGCGCTGCCCGCGGCCCGGCGGTTCGACCGGGAGATGGTCGAGTTCGCCCGGCAGGGCCGAGACCAGCAGATCGACGAGTTCACGCACCCGCGTGCCGCGGACGTCCTCGAACGACGCCGCCCCGAGCGACTGGGCGAGCCACGCGAAGCCGTCGAGTCGGATCGCGAGCGGCACGTCGTCGCGGGCGATCCAGCGGTCGATGCCGATGGCCACGCCGTCGACCTCGGCCGCCTCGGCCCGGAGCTCGCCCGCGAGTCGCGGCGGCGCGGGCCTCGCGATCTCCGGCAACGCGCGAAGCGTGCGATTCAGATCGCCGTCGTGCGACGCCAGCGTCGCCCCGCGATTCGCCCGGACGCTTCGGCACGCGTAGTTCAGTCCGGCCTGCGGTCCGCGGGCGTCGGGGGCGAGGTTGAACGGGAAGACCCGGCACGCGAGCGGCTTCTCGTGCAGGCCGTGGCGGGCGTGGATGCGGCAGAGCCCGTCGTCCTGCAGGAACAGGCACGCGCCGTCGGGCCGCTGCCGGAGATACCGCCGTCCACGGAACTCGACGGTGATCGGTTCGCCGAGTTCCCGTTCCCAGCCCTGGGCGTCGAGTCGCTCGAGGTCGTCGTCGCGGAGCTGCACGCTGAAGTCGCGGCAGCAGTCGCCACAACCGTGACACGAGTACCGCTGCTCGGGAAGGTCGAGGATGCGGAGCGAGACCCGGGCCGCCATCAGGCGATCTCCAGCGCCGTCATCGCCTCGGCCATCGCCCGGGTCGCGGCCCCGCGGTGGCTGCGGGCGTTCTTCTCGTCGGGTGAGAGTTCGGCACTGGTGCGGCCGTCGTCGGGGAGCCGCAGGTGCGGGTCGTAGCCGAACCCGTTGGTGCCCCCGGGTTCCAGCGTGATGACGCCGTCGAACGTGCCGCGGGTCTCGGCGAGAATCGTGCCGTCGGGCGCGGCCAGGCACATCGCGCAGACGAACCGGGCGGTGCGATCCGCCTCGGCGGTCCCGGCGAGTCGCTCGACCAGCTTGCGGTTGTTCGCGGCATCGCGGGTCGCCCGATCACCGTCGACGCCCGACCAGCGGGCGCTGAAGACCCCGGGCTCGCCGCCGAGGGCGTCGACCTCGAGCCCGCTGTCGTCGGCGAGGGCGAGTCGCCCGGTAGCCGCGGCGTAGGCGACCGCCTTGATCCGGGCATTCGCCGCGAAGGTGTCGCCGTCCTCGATCGGCTCGGGCGGCGGCGTCCCGTCGAGATCGTCGAGCCCGAGCACCGTCCAGCCGAGCGGCGTGAGCACCGCGCGGACCTCGTCGAGTTTGTGCGGGTTGCCGGTGGCGAGCAGGACGTCGGGCACGACGGATCTCCGGGGTTCGGGGCGGGCGTCCAGAAACGACCTCGCATCGTACGGACCATCCGACGGGTGCGACCCGTGCAGGCCGACGACGCCGCGTCCGAAAACCGAGCCACCGTGCGAATCGCGGTGGCGGTCTCGGTGACCGGAGGCACAGTGGTCTGCCCGCTCGTCGAGCCGGGCCTTGCCGGAACCACCATGGAAGACCTGATGCTTCGCCGACTGCTCACGCTCTCGATCATCCTGCTCGCCTCGGCCTCCGCGCGGGCGGATCTGGTGACGCTCGAATCGGTCGCCCACGGCACGCTCTACCAGACCAAGGGCGATCAACTCGCCAACGGCCTCGGTCAGCACCTCTTCGCGGGCAACAACGGCCAGAACCTGACCCGACGCGGCCTGATCCGGTTCGATCCCGACGGACTGGGCGACGTCGTGGTCGAGTCGGCGGTGCTGCGGCTGCACGTCTCGCAGGCGAACGAAGCCCCGAGCGTGGTCTCGCTTCATCGCGTGCTCTCGGCCTGGGGCGTCGGGTCGACGGACGCTCCGGGCGGCGAGGGCGGCGGCGGTCCCGCGACGCCCGGCTCGGCGACCTGGACGCAGGCGTTCTTCGGCAAGGTTCCGTGGACGACCCCGGGCGGCGACTTCGACGCCCTCGCCCTCGCAGCCACCCAGGTCGGCGGCATCGGCTGGTACGAGTGGTCGGGCGATGACCTCACCGCCGCGGTGCAGGCGATGATCGACGAGCCCGGCTCGAACGTCGGCTGGCTGCTCCGGGGCGACGAATCGATGGCCTCGACCGCGAAGCGGTTCGATTCGATGTTCGCGGCCGCGGAGTTCCGACCCGAGCTGGTCGTCACCTACTCGGCGGTGCCCACGCCCGGCGCCCTCGCCCTGCTCGGCATCGCGGGCGGGCTCGGTCGCGGCCGCCGCCGTCGCTGATCCGCTGGAGATCCGCTGCAGGTCCGCGGCAGATCCGCTGCAGATCCGAGCGTGGTCAGGTCTGCAGGACCCCGGTCGCGAACGGACCCGAGACGTCCACGCCCTCGGCGATCGCCAACGCTTCGCCGAGTTCCTGCCGGGTCTCGAGCGGATCGATCATGCGATCGATCCAGCCGCGGGCGGCGCCGTAGAGCACGTCCTGCTGCTCGGTGTAGCTCGCGGTGATCGCGGCGAGCAGTTCGGCCCGGGTCTCCTCGTCGACCTCCTCGCCGCGACGCTTGCGGGCCGCGAGATCGATCTGGAGCAGCACGTTCGCGGCCTGGGACGCGCCCATCACCGCGCACTTCGCCCCCGGCCACGCGAGGGTCAGGAACGGATCGAACGCCCGTCCGCACATCGCGTAGTTGCCCGCCCCGTAGCTCGCGTTGACCAGCAGCGAGATCTTCGGGACCACCGAGTTGCTCATGGCGTTCACGAGCTTCGCGCCAGACCGGATGATGCCGCCCTGCTCGCTGTCGCGGCCGACCATGAAGCCGGTCGTGTCGTGGACGAAGACCAGCGGAAGCCGCTTCTGGTTGCAGTCCATGATGAAGCGGGCGGTCTTGTCGGCCGCGTCGTCGTAGATGACCGCGGGCATGTTGACCGCCTGCGACGGGCCGGCCTTGCCGCCGGGCATCCGCCGTGTGGTCATCATCCGCTGGTTGGCGACGATGCCGCACGGCCGCCCCTCGATGCGAGCGTACGCACAGACCAGCGAGCGACCGTAGTCGGCCTTGTATTCGTCCATCGACCCGCCGTCGACGACGCACGCGAGCAGGTCCCGCATGTCGTACTGGGCCCCGGGCTCGGGTCGGAACACCTCGGGGATGTCGGTGGCGGGTCGCTCCGGAGCCGCGACCGCGAAGGGCGGGTCGCCGGCGGTCCGGGCCGACATGCAGTCGAGCATGAGCCGCCGGAGCCGGTCGAGACACGCGTCGTCGTCGGGCTCCTTGAAGTCGATGGTCCCGGAGATCTCCGCGTGCATCGACGCCCCGCCGAGGGTCTCGTCGTCGACTTCCTGGCCGATCGCGGCCTTCACGAGGGCCGGGCCCGCGAGGTAGAGCCCGCTGCCCTCGGTCATGAGCAGGGTGTCGCAGAGGACCGGCAGATAGCCGCCGCCCGCCACGCAGTTCCCCATGATCGCGGCCATCTGGGGAATGCCCCGGGCACTGATGACCGCGTTGTTGCGGAAGATCCGGCCGAAGTCGTCGGTGTCGGGGAAGACGTCCTCCTGCAGCGGCAGGAAGACGCCCGCGGAATCGACCAGATAGAGGAGCGGGAGCCGGGCCCGCTCCGCGATCATCTGGGCCCGGATGATCTTCTTGCAGGTCATCGGGAAGAACGCCCCCGCCTTCACGGTGGCGTCGTTGGCGATGATCATCGACGGACGGCCCCCGACCTGCCCGATCGTGGTCACGACCCCCGCCGAGGGTGCCCCGCCGTACTCGCGGTACATGCCGTGGGCGGCGAAGAGGCCGCATTCGAAGGTCCGGGCCCCGGGGTCCACCAGCTTCGCGATCCGCTCCCGGGCGGTCAGACGTCCATGCCGATGCTGCCGCTCGATGCCCTTGGGGCCGCCGCCCTCGCGGATCCGGTCCGCCTCGGTGTGCATCGCCTCGATCGCCGCCAACAGGGTGTCGCCCGCCATGGGTGTGGTCGCTCCGGGTAGGGTTCCGCCCCGGACCGAGCCGCGCCTGCGGCCCCCGGGGTCCGAAGGATACCCCTCCCGCCGGGGCTCCCCGAGGGCCGGGTCCCCGGCCCCGGACCGTGGTCCGCCCCTGGATCGATCGGTCTCTTGAGTCCACCGCGGGGAGTCGGTAGACTCCGCGATCCACCAATTGGAAAGCAGTGTGAACGGACCGGGCACATGGGCCCG
>Ga0180436_10005384_pt1 | contig 11335 bp, 8 predicted proteins | sample SS_ome_2_FD_132434 | JGI IMG/M metagenome (GOLD analysis project Ga0180436, IMG submission 132434) | Hypersaline lake sediment archaeal communities from the Salton Sea, California, USA - SS_3_S_2 metaG | ecosystem: Environmental > Aquatic > Non-marine Saline and Alkaline > Hypersaline > Sediment...
AAGCCCATTTATCACAGCTTGCGTGGGGCGCTTATCAATCTGCAAGAAATTTTGCAGCATAACTTGTGGGGCCCCCATTTGGAGAGTATTTGCCTGATGAAATTTCTCCATTTCCACTTGAACAACACCATGCAGATGTTTCCAATAATCACTCGTAATGAACCAGCGTTTTTGCTCATCAATCGGATCAGATAGATCAACCAATTTTCCTTGTACGAGGAAATCATCAATCAAATCCAATAATTTGGAATTATCCAGTTGTACTTTTTCTGATATCCCCGCTAAATCGGAAATACCTGAATCCTCAATTGCCAGAAAAACCCGATCAGACTGCGTGCCACTTGCATGAACTTCAAGTTTTTCTAAGACCTCATCCGAAAATCGTTTATACCTCTTCCCTGGAAAAGCATTAATAACTATTCCACCACCAATCGTGGCTGGAGGAGAAGGCCGGCGCAAAATCAGGCGATCTCCTTCTTTTGCAACAACCTGCCCGGACAGCATTAATTGTAAAAATCCTCTCTGGCCAGAAGAAAGATCTTTTTCTCCAATTACCCTGGCTCTCGCCATTGTTTGGGAAGTACCCAGAAAAACCTTAACCTCATCGTCATGCGTTAGGTGATCAGGGAAATCTGCCAGCACATGTACTTCAACATCAATCATGTTTGTGGGTGAAAGCGATTTCGGTCTGCAAAGCACATCCCCCCTCACAATATCATCCACTTCAACACCAGTCAGATTTACCGCAGTTCGATTTCCGGGTTCTGCGTTTTGTTGTTTCTTTTTGTGAGTTTGGATCCCACGAATTCTAGTCTGCAAACCTGAAGGCAGTATCTCAACCTGTTCTCCTACAGTGAATCCGCCATCAACCAATGTGCCTGTCACGATTGTCCCAAATCCACGCAGAGAAAATACGCGATCGATTGGAAGGCGGGGTGTGGACCCGCCCGATTCTTTTTGAATATTCGGCAAGATCGCATCGATGGCATTGGAAAGGGCATTCATGCCTTGATCCTTGATTGCAGAAACTGGAATGATGGGGGCGTTTTGCATGAAAGTGCCTTTAACTAAATCCCGAATATCCGCCTGAACAAGCGCTAACCAATCAGGATCAGACACAAGATCGATTTTTGTTAAGGCAATCAACCCATGTTGAATACCGAGCAATTTGATAATATTCAGGTGTTCGCGTGACTGGGGCATGATCCCTTCATCAGCGGCTACAACGAACAAGACTAGATCAATCCCGCCTACACCAGCAAGCATATTTTCAATAAAATCTCTATGCCCAGGCACATCCACGATCCCGATCTCTTCACCAGACGGAAGAATATGCCAGGCAAAGCCAAGATCTATGGTCATTTGCCTTTCCTGCTCTTCCGCAAGCCGGTCCGGATTTATGCCTGTCAACGCTTTAATCAGCGTAGACTTTCCGTGATCAACATGGCCGGCTGTTCCAATTACGTACATTTAGAATACTCTGTTCTACTAAGATGTTTTGATCTGATTAAAGGCTTCCATCCAACCATTGACCATTTTCATGATGCCCTGCATCCCTCTTTGAATTTCAGAGCTCATCAACAAGAGGACTTCCTGCATTTCGTGGTTATTATCTTCAACAGAAATCATTCGTTCCTGGAGCGCAAGGAGCTTTTCATCATATCCACCCTGCTTATCGTCCAAGACGAGAGAAATATTAGCCCACCGTTTTTCCGCATCTGACTTAAATGTATCCCATTCTTTCTTATATCTTTCTTCCATCAAACGATACATTTCGGTAATTTCTTTAATGCGCCTCTCAAATTGCTGTGTCACATTCTCAAACTGTTCTTTTGTTTGGTTCATAGCAAATTGCTGCTTCTGTAAATCAGGTAACAATTCCCGTATTTGTTTAATTGCAGACTCAATATCCTGATTCCACTCTGCCCATTTTCGTTCACGGTCACCTGCAAGTTCAGATTGTTTCTGCATAAAATCTAGCTGATTCTGACGTCTTTCCGATTCTGTGGCAATAAGCTCATTCAGCCTTGATTCATTATTTCGCAATGAATCCATGATGGTCTCATATTTGCTACGCACTTCGTTTTGACCATCTCGGAAGAGGTCCTGGTCAACCTGAATGCTTTCAACCTGCTTCGCGGTCCGCCTGAGATCTTGTTGTAAAGTACCAATCGTCGTCTTGAGCTCTTCAGATGAAATGAGGTTTTGTTTATTTTCTTCTTCAATTTCTTTAAAACGATTAACTAGACGTGTGTTTTCCTCTATAAATACAGGCAGACGCTTTTCGTAATCATTTTTTATTTCTTTTCTAACAATATCAAATTGAGATTGGATATTCTTCATATCTTTGTTGACCATATTCGTGCGAATTTGGTCTTCCTGCTTACGAAGTGTCTCGATCTCCTCAATTTTCCTGTTAAAATCTTTTCGCACCTGGGTTATCGTGCTATCAAATTTTCCTAAATTCATGATTGCCGAATTCAATTGCGAAATTTCCTTTTTTTGCTCTCGTACAATACCCAGAAAATTATTGGCCTTTTCATCCACATCGGTTAATCGTTTATTTGTTGCAAGAAGAGAATTGCTCAATAAACGTATCTGTTCTTCAATTGCATCCAACCGGGAAACAAGAGCTTCTAATTCCATATCCATTCTCTTTTCTTTGTGAAGATTTGTGAAACCTTCTACTTATTGTATTAGATTTTCGAAACTTGACATCAAATGCTCGAAAGTCCCATAAACTAACTTCGGGAACAATCCTGAAATAACAACAATGCTAAGAAAAAATATCATAAACCATTCCTGGAAATTCTTAGGTATTAGACTTCGCAAGGATAAAATTCTTTCGAAAACGACCTTTAATAATCTGATCCCCGAAATTGAAATTATCACTTTGCTTGCAATGAATACCCAGAAATAAAATTCATTTGTTCTTGCCAATGTCTGATAAACCCACTGCGTCGGGGCAAAGCCGAAAGTCAGCGGCAAACCACAAAGCGTCCCTAAACCATATACGTATCCCAGCATTGCAGGCAAAAACCACTTATCGCTTTGAAGAATGGATAGAGTGGGGTTGCGATCATTCATATCAACATAAGCCAACGTGATATGTAATATTGAAAGACCAATTAGGTAAACAGCAAACATTTGCGGAAGAATCATGACCTCTGAAAAGGAGTAAACACCCAAAGAGGTCATTAGAACACCGACCATATGAAGCAATGCATATCCATTGATATCTTTCAGGTTATTTTGAAAAAATATTCCTAGAGACCCCAAAAGCTGCATGATAGCTCCGAGAACGAGAAAAGCCTGGAAAAAAATTGTATATTGTCGAAGCCATGAAAAACCATCAATAAATTTTAGAACGATTAGAAAAGTAACAAAAAATTGCATCTGCAAAATGTAACCAAGATTGATTGGGTTTGCTTCTCGGTACAAGAGCGAAACCCACGAATGAAACGGGAATACACCCAGCCATAAAACAAATCCCAATCCCAGCAATAATGCTGCCTGCACTAACTGTTCTGGATTAACAGGTGTGATCTCTCCGCCCGCCAGGAACCAACCCGCCAATAAAATAAACGGAAGCGCTAATATCTGATAAACCAGATATCGCGCAACACCATGGGTATTTGAGTTTTGGTTATCCAGAATAAGAGGGACGCTCAAGATAACTGCTAGGGCGATGATTAAGGATGCGTAAAGAAAAGGAGTAACTGAATATGCTGCCAACAACATTGCTGAATGGAGCATACCCAGCGGAATCACGCGTGTATCTTTATGGAAAAAATATCCGAAAGATGCCCAAACAGCGTTGAAAAAATAGATCACCCTCACCAGAGAAGAATCTTCCTGCGTCAGAATAAAACTACGGCCTAGAATAGTTAATGCAGAAGGAACTGGTATCTCATAAAATGCCGTTTCTTCCGTTGGATTAACCTTTATAACAAGTGTTGATAACGCAAGGATTAAGCTTATTGCAGCAAATATAATGAATCGATTTCTTCCTCGACGCGTGAAAAAGAGAAGGATGGAAAAACTTGCCGGGAGTATTATCCAAATAACCGGTGCGCTCATTCAGCAATTTCCCCTTGTGAAGCAGAAAAATAATTCGATAACAAAGAAATGAAAATGATCATTATAGCGAAAATCCCGGTTACCAGCGCTGATCCTTCCAGTGACGAATAGATAATATCAAAACCCGCAAGCAGAGTGAGGACCCCGATTATGACATCAAATAATAACTGGTTAACACTTGCATTGATCAAACCTCCAGCTATTATCACGAGGCCGAGATATAAATTGGTGTAGGGAATTGGAATCCATTCATTAAAAGCTGCCGCCTCAGCAGTAATAACTATCCATACTAAAGCTGTGATCAATAATTGAAAGATTGCTTTTGAAGCGAGAGAAGGATCGGCTTTGTCTTCAAAATGAGAAATTTGTGAGGCCCCTATCAGAATAACACCCATCCAACCGGATATTAATTTTACCGATGCCAATGCTACAGGCCATACCTGAATAATTATTATGAAAGTCAGCAAATAAACAATCGATAAAGATGCTAATTTTATTCGCCGATCGTTTCCAACGATCATTAAAATTAGTGATGCGTATGTTACTAGGATCAGAATATTATTAAAAACCATTGATTAAAATCCTTCAAATGATGCAAGAATGGTAAATAATAATGAAAGAAAAACAATTGCCCACAAGATGCCACCTTCCGCCTCAAGCAGCCGAGCGCCATAGGACAGCCCCTTACCAGCAGCTTCAATCCCAACCCGTAATGCAGAAGAGAATTCGCGCGAAAAGACGGCAAATTTTGAACGTAATTCTTGACTTTGAGATAGATCTCGTTTGGGAAGTTTATTGCGTTCTTTAATCCAATAGAAAAGAGAAGACGCCAACAGCATTGATATCCCAACCCATAAATAGGATAGTTGAAATTGAGGAAGATTTCGCCAAAGAATAAATATCATACCCAATAATGGCAGCATTAGCCCAAAAATGTAGACCACTTGATGTAGAGGTTCCAGTTGATCAAAATTACCAATTGGTTTTCTTAAAATTCTAAACACACCAATTGCGATTATTGCTACTGGAATAATATTCAGGATTATCTCAAAATATCTATCTTGAAGAATCATATTTTCCAGCGCCGCAAATATCAGCGAGAAAGGGAATCCAGACAAAGTGAAGAGGCCTATTAGCCAAAAAGGTGTGAATTGCCGCGTACGCTTATGAGCAAGAAATATCCAACTAAGCGGGAGTAAAGCCGAAAGCATAAAAATAATACCATGCTGGTTTTCACCTATGAATATCGAGCCAGTAATGAAAGCCATAATTAATATCAATGATTCAATAATGAAATCATCCGTTGTATTAAATAACCATCTAATAGAGATAAATACCACCCCGGCAGCCATGATTAATTGGGTGAATAATTTCAAAATTGGAGACATGCTAGTTGCTGATACCTGGGAAAGAAGATAATAATGCGAAATAAAAATGATTAGTTGAATCAAGTAAAAGTGAGTTTCAATCTGCTTATTTTTATCGTTATTTAACCATTGAAAAGATACTCCTCCATGCAGGAAAACCGCAAAAAGTACCCACAACCCCATATTAGGTATTTGCCCACCTAATAAATACTGAGGATTTGCCTGGTAAGCACGTGAGGAAACGACCACCAACGCCATGAAACCTAACAACTTAAATAGAAAATATGGAATAAATTTTCCCTTGCTGTAACGCCTTGCAATCAATTGCGAGGCAAAATCCATCAAATCAAGGGCAAACCAACTGATCAAAACAGTCCATGCATTCGCAGCTAAAACAATTACCCAGGCAATACTTGCGAAGAGTAACAACTCGATCCATCGGTAAAGACTCTGGTTACCTTTTAGGGATATTGTCTCAGTTGCCAGGAAAGCAAGGGCCAAAATAAAAACACTTATGCCTGTCAGTTTGTTATCCGCGGTTAGGCGATAAGATATGTCTACAGAGCTTGACCCAGATGGAAAATATCCTGCTATCTCAAATGCATTCGCTGTGGTCGGGTTGAGGAGCAATAACGTGAGCAAAACCAGTCCCGTCATGGCAAATAAAAGAAACCAAACATAAGCCAAACGTGTGCCTCTCATGCGCAAGATAACACCCAGGATGCAAACAATAGGAAGGGAAAAAATTGTAAAGGCAATAATCATTATGTGCTAGAGAACAGTAATTTCTTTGCGATGGAGGAACTTTCCGCCGCCCTTTTCGCCAAACCACTGATTCCCATCGACTATCATTTTCCCGCGAAGGAAAACTTTCTCCACAGTACCTTTTATTTTCCAACCTTCGAACAGGTTATAGTCAGTACGGTGGTGTGCATATTTCACTCCGTATTCCAACTCGTTTTCTGGATCCCAAATTGCAATATCTGCATCTGAACCAGGCATCAAGGTGCCTTTTTGCGGGTACATCCCAAATATCTTGGCCGGGTTTGTACTGGTAAGCGCGACGAATTGGTTTGGCGTAATCTTTCCCGAATTCACGCCGTAGGACCACAACACAAGCAACCGATCTCCTACTGCCGGCAGCCCATTCGGAATCTTCGTGAAGTCATCTTTTCCAAGCTCTTTGCCCGGAATTGCAATCTCTTCATTTTCATAGACAATCGGGGTAGTCCCATCGTAGAAAAATGGGCAATGGTCTGTAGCAAAGACTTGCATTGTGCCATCCATCAAAGCCTTCCAAACACCTTCATTATCCGACTTCGACCGCATTGGTGGAGAACATATCCACTTTGCGCCATCCTGGCGGCGAAGATTGTCAATGGTGAAAAATAAGTATTGCGGACATGTTTCACCCAAAACAGCCAGACCCTCTTCACGCGCTGCCCGAACGTGATCCACACCACCTCTGGTATTCATATGAACGATATACGTTGCTGCGCCAGTCTGCCGGGAGAGTGAGATGACCCGGTTTACAGATTCTACTGCTCCATCAGCAGGTCGCGTGAGCGCATGCCATTCAGGTTGGGTATGTCCGTTGGATAATGCTTCCGCGATCAATAATTCAATCACGTCGCCATTTTCCGCATGTACCATGACCAACATACCATTTTCTTTTGCGATGCGCATTACCTGAAAAATTTCGCCATCCATCAAACGCAAGCGGTCATTATACGCTGTGAATACTTTAACAGAATTTATTCCTTCTTGACGGAGCAAGGGTATTTGCGAGGCAACTTTCTTGCTAAATTTGGTGATGTTCATGTGAAAGCCATAATCTATGGCTGCCTTTTCCCGGGCTTTCTGATGCCAGGCTTTGACACAATCCAAGATATCATCATAATCCTGAGATATGAAATCAAGAGCAGTCGTCGTTCCCCCAAACGCCGCCGCTTTGTGACCCGTGTAATGATCATCTGACGAAATGGTATTGAACATAGGAAGAGCGAAATGCGTGTGGACATCAACCCCGCCCGGCATGATCACTTTTCCGCTTGCGTCAATAACATGGGTATCAGATGGAATTTTCAGGTTAATACCAATCTGGGAAATCTTTTCGCCCTCTATCAACAAGTCTGCTTCAAAAGTATCAGATGCTGTGATAAGTGTGCCAGATTTGATCAGTGTGGCCATAGATTCACCTCTTTTCTGAGCTTATTATAGTATTTGTGGAAAAATGATTAATAATCTGTAAACAATTCGCTCTGTTCGGAAAACCCATGTAAACCGGTTAACAACATTAATAATTCATCATCAACGTCATTTTCTAATGATTCGCCATTGTTAGTTTCAAATTTCATCTGTCTTTCACGTATAGTGCGCCAAACCATCTTGCGCTCTTCATCGCGAATAACAAGATCTTTGATATCCTGAGCACGTCTTAGATATTCACCGGTTGTATAAAGAAAGGTGATCCGCTTCCATTTATTCGCTAAAATTGGTTTTTTCAACTGTATGAGTGTGCCAATTTGAATCTTATAATACTCTTCGGTGGCTCTTGGATGGCTCGGTTCATCCCGAAACAAATCCTGGCGCGTCGTTAGTTCCACACCACGCACAGGCGCAATGAATGAAATTCGATGCTCCTTTCCTTTTCCAAAAGCTGATGGCTGATAAAAAGCCAGGTAATCTACATACACGATCTTTGGCGCAAATTTGAAAGGTATTCGGTACCAACCTAAAACCCGCGCGATTTCCATATCGCGCGGGGAAGGCATAACTGCAACCAAAATGAGAGAATGGTCAAGCGGACCAGTTTGGTTAGATAAATTTTCTTGCTGTTCCGCCATAGACCTCCTTACAAGAGACCAACTTTCTGATTAAATTCGATGATCAGGTCATCAATCTCATCTATCTGATCCTGGAAACCTGTCCAGTATGTATCGTCATACCACTGGTCCATGATCTCTTCATAGGAACGGCCTTGCTGTTCTACCCAGGTAAAATATTTAAGATTGTGAACGCGATGTTGGTCTGCATATGTCAGGTCTAGCAAGTTATCAGTACTTTCACCTTCAAGATAACGCGCAAAGTGGGCTGCGGCATCGATATCTGAATATAAGCCATACTCTTCATGCATTTCTTGCAAACGGCTCTGGTAAAGCTCCATGGAGTCAGTTAAGACCGTCAGAACCACATCATCTTCGTCCATTTCATAGTATTTTGCCATTTTTATTGCGGAGAGCATATTTGCAATTCCGGAAAATCCGAATAGGTCCAAACGTGAAACAAGCTCTTCTGGCACACCTTTTGATGCGAGGTGTTCCCGCCCAGCTTTTTCATTGAACAAACGGGATATGGAAACCACTGCGTTGTCATCAATAGCGGTGATCAAGTCTGTGTTCTTCATATTATGGATCCAGGGCACATGCTTATCTCCAATTCCCTCAATACGATGCGCGCCGAAACCGTTCTGCAGTAAAGTTGGGCACTGTAATGCTTCGCTTGCACCGACCAGGCTGCCTGGGAACACTTGTTTCATGTAATCACCGCACCCAATTGTGCCGGCTGAACCAGTTGTCAGGATCAAGCCGCGATATTTCCCATTCTTACCAAGCTCTTTTTGAAGTACTTCTTCCATCGCGTGACCGGTAATATCATAATGCCAGAGGTAGTTACCAAATTCTTCAAACTGATTGAAGATCATCAGATCTTCCCCGCTTTCACGTAACTCCCAACACTTATCGAAGATCTCTTTAACATTAGACTCACTACCGGGCGTAGCAATGATCTCGCCAGTAACTGTCTTAAGCCAATCAAACCGTTCCTTACTCATCCCTTCCGGTAAGATTGCAATCGATTCGCATGCAAGTAATGTGGAGTTGTAAGCACCTCCGCGGCAGTAATTGCCGGTCGACGGCCAGACAGCTTTCTGTGTAATTGGGTCGAATTGTCCTGTGACCAATCGCGGTACCAGGCAGCCAAATGTCGCCCCAACTTTATGCGCGCCAGTTGGGAACCATTTGCCAACTAAAACGATGATGCGCGCATCAACACCTGTTAAAGATTTTGGTAATTCGATATAGTTAACACCACCGAACTGGCCGCCTTTGATTTTTGGTTCATTTTTCCAGGTGATGCGGTAAAGATTGCGGGGATTTACATCCCACAGGCCAATATCTTTTAATTCCGCTTTTACCTTATCCGGCATTTTGGATGGTTCGCGCATTTCCGCGAATGTCGGAATGATGATATTCCTTTCTCGTGCTCGCTTTACAGAATTCTCTAATCGTTCGGGATGGATAGTCAGATCAATTTTTGCCATGCTTTTTCTCCTAATTATTTTTTTCTGGCGCTTCGCTGACAATATAGAGCGGGCGTCCTTTTACTTCATCATAAATCCGGCCTATGTATTCACCGAGAATACCCAATGTAATCATTTGCACTCCGCCCAAGAAGAGGACTGAAATCAAAGTTGTGGCTTGCCCAGATAATTCTGCTCGATTAGACAGGCGCAGCGCGATGACAACCGGAATAGCAATAATACTTAAACCCGCAGAGACAAAACCGATATAAGTTGCCATTTGTAGCGGAAAGTATGAAAAACTTGTTATGGCATTGAGCGCTAACTGTAACATCTTCTTGAATGGGTATTTTGTAGAACCCGCAAACCGTTCTTTACGGTCATATTCCACACCTATCTGGCGATAACCCACCCAGGCAGACATGCCTCGCAGAAAACGATGACGTTCACGCATTTGCCCCATCACATTAACAACTTTTCGATCAAGCAGACGAAAATCGCCGGTATCCAGTGGAATCTTCACATCGGTGATACGCTGAATCAGGCGGTAAAAAAGCGCAGCAGTGGCTAGCTTGAATTTGCTTTCGCCTTCGCGTTTGCGCCTGACAGCATACACAACTTGATACCCTTCCTTCCACTTTTCAATCAGGCCGAGAATCACTTCTGGGGGATCCTGCAAATCAGCATCAATAATAATGACGGCATCCCCGCGTGCATAATCCAATCCCGCTGTAACGGCAATCTGGTGTCCAAAATTTCGTGCAAAAATGATCGGACGAATATGCGAATTTTCTGCAGCTAATTCGCGGATCGCGTCAGTGGATCCATCGGTTGAGCCATCATCAACCAGTACCAGCTCCCAAGCATTTTCCAGTGGTCCCATCACCTCAGTGACCTTCGTGCAAAAGGCGGAAATACTTTCAATCTCATTGAAAACCGGTGCAACGACTGAATACATCTTTTCCGAAAAGTCTTCTTTATCAACCATTAATATCCTTTTACTTCATGATGGATTTTAACGCTGTAAGAGTCGGTTCGATAATTGGCGCTGCCTCCACGGCCTGCTGTGCTGCTTTGATATCTTTTAACCCACTTCCAGTGCTCATTACCAACACCGGGTCTTTGGGTTTTATGATTCCTGATTGTATCGCTTTTTGTAAACCGGCTAACGCTGTCGAAGCGGCGGGTTCTGCGAAAATCCCCTCTTTCCCAAGCCGAGCGATAGCATCAAGGATGGATTGGTCATTAACAGTAATATACGCACCATCAGTTTGGGTAGCAGCTCGCAGGGCACGCAGACCGTCCCTTGGCATATCCACAGAAATTGAATCTGCTAATGTATTTGCATTGACGGGGTTGATCACTTCCTTCCCCGTGTTATAGGCATTTGCAATTGCAGCAGAACCTTCAGACTGAACACCAAAGATTCGGGGCATCTGATCCAGCCAGCCCAGAGCTTTGAGATCTTTAAATCCTTTATGCAACCCAGATATGATGTTACCGTCTCCAACTGACACAAATATGCATAACGGCTCTTTGAATTTATTCTTCACGATCACCTGCTCCCAAATCTCAAAAGCAGCAGTCT
>Ga0180436_10005385_pt1 | contig 11333 bp, 10 predicted proteins | sample SS_ome_2_FD_132434 | JGI IMG/M metagenome (GOLD analysis project Ga0180436, IMG submission 132434) | Hypersaline lake sediment archaeal communities from the Salton Sea, California, USA - SS_3_S_2 metaG | ecosystem: Environmental > Aquatic > Non-marine Saline and Alkaline > Hypersaline >...
AACTTTGTAACTGTCATCAAACCTGTTGACAACAGTCATGAGCTTTCTTTCTGAATCAAAGGGAAGCTCGTATTCCCTGGGGTGAATCCGATCCATGGTATTCTTATTGAAGCCATTGTTGAAAGCAAACTGAATAAGTGCTGTTTCCGTAGGGTCACCTATCATCTTGATTCCATCTCCGGAGAGGGAAAGCCTTGCGTCATTGCAAAGAACCATGTTGCTTACAAGCATCTCGGAATCCTTGCCTTTGACAACCGGTCCTGTGGTACCGGAACCGAATGTAAACAGGTTCTTCACAGTCATGCGGTTAAGGGTCAGGGTACCTGTCTTGTCAGAACATATAATCTGGGTACTTCCCAGGGTTTCAACTGCCGGCAGCTTTCTGACGATAGCTTTTCTGGCAGACATCTTCTGCACACCTATTGCCAATACTACAGTTACTATGGCAGGCAGTCCTTCAGGTATGGCTGCTACGGCAAGACTAACTGAGGTCATGAACATATCAATGGGATTCCTGCCCTGAATCATTCCGATGAGGAAAATAACAAGGGCAGCTGCCAGAACGGCTATGCTAAGTATCTTTCCTGTTGCATTCAGCCTTTGTTTGAGAGGTGTTTCCGTTCCGATGTCCTTGTCACTGATATATTCGGCTATTTTACCCACTTCTGTGTCCATACCGGCTGAAACAACTATACCGCTTCCTCTTCCGTACGTAACAATGCTTGATGAATATACCATATTTATACGGTCGCCCAGGGGAAGCCCTTCATCCTTAAGGGTGCTTATTGATTTTTCAACAGCTACGGATTCACCTGTCAGGGCAGATTCCTGCACCTTCAGGCTGGCGCAATGTATAAGCCTCAGATCCGCCGGCACATAATCTCCGGCTTCGAGCTCAACAAGATCCCCGGGAACGATGTTCTCACGCTTTGTACTAACTACTACACCGTCCCTTACTACATTTGCATAGGGTTTGGACATTCCCATGAGAGCTTCAAGTGCTTTTTCAGCCTTGTTCTCCTGAAAAACTCCTATTACTGCATTAATTATGACTATGGCGAGTATAATGATTGAATCCGTAAGTTCATTGAACAATCCGGCAATTATTGCGGCAACAAGAAGAACCAACACCATAACATCCTTGAACTGAAGCAGGAATCTTACGAGAAGACTTTTTCTTTTCTGCTCTTCAAGCATGTTTTTTCCATGCTCCATAAGTCTCTTGTCAGCTTCCTCTCCTGAAAGACCGTTTTCACCTGTCTCAAGGCTGGAATATATTTCCTCTGGGTCCATGGTATGCCAGATATTCATGATGTTCCTCCGTGAATCAATGTTATCAAATATGAAGGTCGGCTTCAAATTCAGATATGTTCATCCAGTTCCTCTAGACTTTCGATGTATATATCCGCATTTGTTTCGATGGGTATGCTATGGGAATTGAAGTAACAGCATCTTATGCCTGCATTTTTGGCTGCCAGCACGTCCAGTTCCCGGTCGCCGACCATCAGCACATCATCCTTTTTGAGTTTGTATTTATCGATGAAATAATGTATGCAGTCCGGCCGGGGCTTTCTGCCGAAACCATCCTCCCTTGTAATTATTTCCCTGAAATACGGAGTATACCCGAAATGTTCAAGGAAATTATATATGGAATTGCCTCTGTTTGTATAAATAAGATTCATTCCGTCAAGTGTGATGACCTTTTCAAGCAGCACGGAAGCTCCGGGAAAGGGGAGGGAACCGGATGGATCCATTCCTTCTTCTGTAACGGTGAACCTGTTTCTTAGGTCCTCGTATTCTATACCGTATTTATCTGAATAATGGCTGAACGTTTCGCCTAGTGACCTGTGCAGATAAACAAGTATATCCTTTCTTTCCTCGCATATACCATAAGTAGAAAGTACATTTACAAACACATCTGCCACTGCCGGATAAGTATCAAATAAAGTGCCGTCGAAGTCCCATATGATATACCTGAACATAAAATCCTACTTTCATTTTGCATTAACTGAATATATACTATACTAAATCCAAAGCAAGGGGCAATGAATTGATAAAACTACGTGATGAAAAAGTATATTTGTTTTACGGAGATACTGTTGTAAAGCCTGATGAAATAGAAGACAAGTGCTGTATTCTGAAACCCGGCGAGGACTACAGTAAAAGAACCATGGCTTATTCCATTCTGCAAAAGCATAATACATCAGGCTCGGAAAAACACCTTTCGATTAAATTTGATGCCCTTGCATCCCATGACATAACTTATGTGGGAATCATTCAGACAGCCAGGGCAAGCGGACTTACGGAGTTTCCTATTCCATATGTACTCACGAACTGCCACAACAGCCTTTGTGCCGTGGGCGGAACCATAAACGAGGATGACCACTCCTTCGGTCTTTCTGCAGCCAGGAAATACGGTGGGATTTATGTGCCTGCACATCTGGCAGTAATACACCAGTATATGCGCGAAGCAATGTCAGGGGCGGGTAAAATGATACTCGGGTCTGACAGCCATACCAGATATGGCGCACTTGGTACTATGGCCATGGGAGAGGGTGGACCGGAACTCGTCAAGCAGCTTCTTGGAAAAACCTATGAAATAGATTATCCCGGCATATGCCTTGTTTATCTAAAAGGTGAGCTTAATCCGGGAGTTGGTCCTCATGATGTGGCACTTGCCCTTATCGGAAAGGTATTCAAGCAGGGTTTCGTAAAGAACATGGTTCTTGAATTTGCCGGTCCCGGTGTAAGTGGACTTTCAATGGATTTCAGAAACGGTATAGATGTAATGACTACTGAGACCGCATGCCTAAGTTCAATTTGGACTACTGATTCAAAGACCAGGGAGTACTATAAAATTCACGGTAGGGAGAATGACTTCAGGGAATTGAAACCAGGAAACGGAGCATTGTATGACAAGCTCATTGAAATCGATCTTTCGGAAATAAAGCCTATGATAGCTTTGCCTTTCCATCCATCCAATACCTACACTGTCAGGGAATTCATAGACAATGCTGAATATATTCTGGCTGATATAGAGGAACAGGCTGCAGGTATGGCAGGAGGAATAAACTTCAGGCTTGCTGAAAAAGTAAAAGGTAATGAAGTTAAGGTGGACCAGGGAATAATTGCAGGTTGTGCAGGTGGAACTTTCGAAAATATACTTTCGGCGGCAGAATTATTGAGAGACCGTAGTACCGGAAGCGGAGACTTTTCACTGAGTGTATATCCACAGAGCCAGCCGGTTAATTATGCACTTAATAATACTGATGCCGTCAATACCCTGATGAATTCAGGAGCAGTAATAAAAACAGCTTTCTGTGGACCTTGTTTCGGTGCAGGTGATGTACCGTCCAACAACGGTCTCAGCATAAGGCATACCACAAGGAATTTTCCCAGCAGGGAAGGGTCGAAGCCGGGAGACGGACAGATGGCCGGAGTTGCACTCATGGATGCAAGAAGCATTGCTGCCACTGCGGCAAACGGAGGGATACTGACCCCGGCAGACGAAACTGGTTTCAGGGAACCGAGTGCCGAATATGTTTATAACGGAACCATATATCAGAACAGGGTTTACAATGGATTCGGCAATAAGGATGATTCGGTAGAATTAAAATATGGTCCCAATATAAAGGACTGGCCTGAATTCGAGGAATTGAAGGAAAACCTTCTTTTGCTGGTTGCATCAGTCATTGATGATGAAGTAACCACAACCGATGAACTGATTCCATCAGGAGAAACTTCATCCTATAGGTCGAATCCTCTAAGACTTGCAGAATTTACACTCAGCAGGAAAGATCCGGAATATGTAAATCGTGCAAAGGAAGCAATGGCTGCGGATATGAGCAGGGCAGAAGGAGCTTTGAATGAATATAAGGACATTTCTCTTGAAGATACAAAGATAGGAAGCCTCATTTACGCAAATAAACCCGGTGACGGCTCTGCCAGGGAACAGGCTGCATCATGCCAGAAGGTGCTCGGGGGCCAGGCAAATATTGCAATTGATTATGCAACAAAAAGATACAGGAGCAATCTCGTAAACTGGGGAATGCTTCCCTTTACTGTCCCGGAGAAACCACTTATTGAAGCCGGAGACCATATACTGATACAAGGCTTGAGAAGTGCCTTGACTGCAGGGAAATCATCGGTTATTGCAAAGAACATAAGCAATGGAACCGAATTTGAACTTAATCTGCCCGGAATGACTGATGAAGAACGGCAGATTATCCTGGACGGATGTCTTATCAACAACTATAGGAAGAACAGGTAAAAAATGGACGATAAAAAGAGGGATATGATCCTTAACGGGAAGATGAGCAGGATAATAATAAAGCTTGCTTTTCCTCTTATGCTGAACAATCTTATACAAACCGTATATAACATCACTGATACATATTTCGTCAGCCAACTGGGTGACACCGAGGTTGCTGCAACAGGTTTCGTCTGGAACCTTATTTTCCTTGTGATTTCCCTTGGGCTTGGGCTGTCCGTTGCGGGCCGTTCCATGATCTCACAGTATGTAGGAGCTCATGATGAGGAACAGGCAAGGCATACTGAAGCCCAGCTTTTCTCCTTCCTTTCGGTACTGGGTCTTGCATTCAGTCTTCTGTTCTATATCCTTGCCCCCTGGATTCTCAAACTGATGGGAGCTGACGGTGAACTATATAAATATTCACTGTCATACATGAGGATAATAATGCTCGGTATGCCCTTCTCTTATCTGTATTTTGCATTCAGCTCCGTGAAAAATGCAAGAGGCGATATGGTAACTCCCATGGTAATAAGTGCGATTTCTGTTGCTCTGAATATAGCTCTTGACCCCATCTGCATATTTGACTGGGGTTTCGGATGGGGCGTAGCAGGAGCTGCCATTGCCACGACTTTTTCAAGAAGTGTAGTTGCAATCATAGTAATCGTGGGAGTATCAATGGGCAAATTCGGCATGAAGCTTAAAAGACGTGATTTTGCTTTCGATAAAAGTATAATAGGCAGAATCCTTAAAATAGGTGTTCCTGCTTCACTCGGTCAAGCCACAGCTGCCATAGGATTTACGATAATGATGGTAATGGTCAAATCCTTCGGGGAACTGACACTGGCAGCATATGTCATAGGAAGCAGGGTCAATTCAGTGGTGCTGATGCCTCTCATGGGAATAGGCTGGGGTCTTACAACAATTGCCGGGCAGAATCTGGGTGCCGGAAATCTTGAAAGAGTAAAAAGCGGATTCAGGTGGAGCATATCCTACTCAATGATATTTGCAGTTATAGGAGGAGCCATAATGGCCCTGACAACTGAAGGAATCATGGAAATCTTCTCTGATAATCCGGTAGTCATTGACCAGGGAACCTTCTTTCTATATATGATCATTCTTGCTCTTCCACTTATGGGAATCTTTCAAAGCCTGATAGGCCTTTACCAGGGAACCGGACACACGAAATTCTCATCTGTCATGATGATTGGCAGGCTTTGGGTGCTGAGGATTCCTATGATCCTTTTGATGAAGAACTTCACGGGATTTGCCGAAAGATCCGTTTGGTATGCCATTATACTAAGCAATATTGTAATATGTGCAGTAGGGTTGGTAGGATACTGGCATGGCTTCTGGAAGAAAAAGACTGTTTAGCATCACTAACATTTGATATATCATACATATAGAAGGTAACCGGATTGCTATTTCAGGGGGGATTGGAATGAGCGATGTTTTCAGAAGGCTAACATTTAACAGAAATAGGATTCTTACGGCAGAAGACGCCGAAAGATTCATACTTGAAGGGCTCCGGCTTATTGGCGAGATAGGTTTCAAGTCAGACGGCACCGATGAGTTCAATCAGCTTATGTCTGATTTCGGTTGCATTGTTGAAAAAGACCACCTGAAGTTTCCCCGCAAGGTTCTTGATTACACCATGGACAGGATCAGGGATTTCAGGGACGGGGAGATCAGGAAAGAGCATCCGGTTTCAAACAAGATAGAGTGGTATATGTCTGGTCAGGCGACATACTGGAATGTTCCGTCAGACAATTCCCTAAGGCTTGCAACCAGGGCAGACCTGGCTGCATACCATCGGATGCTTGATGCCATGGATGTGGGAAGAACCCATCCCGGTGTCCTGCCTCGGGATGTCAATGTAAAGACCGCTGATGTTCATGCTTTTGCAACGATTGCAATGAACAGTGAAAGACCATGGAGAGTGTCACCTTTTTCTGCTGAAGCAGTTCCTTTTATGTTAAATATACTTGAGGCCGCACTAGGCGACGATGAAAAGGCCAGGGAACTGGGTAAGGAAATCTGTTTCCATAAACTTTGGATAAATTCACCCTTCATGATATGCAGGGAAACCATAGAAGGAGCCATGATAAGCAGGAAACTGCTGGGACATGAAGTCAGGATAACCATAATGCCCGTAAGCGGGGCAAGCAGTCCCGTAACTGCAGCAGGAGCAATTATTCAGGAGGTTGCAGAAGTTATCGGGGCAAATATTATTTCACTTGCCTTGGATGACTGCATCTGCGGATATGTTTCATCAACAAATATATTTGATTTCACTTCAAATATACACTGCCAGCCTGGACCGGACAGCAATATAAGAAGGATGATGGGAAAAGACATGGGTTACTATATGTTCGGGGTTCCCGCAAAGGCCGGAATACCCCCGACCACATCAGCTGCTACAGTGGGAGTGCAATCTATGATGGAAAAGACCTTTGACTTTGCGATAGGTGTAATGAGCGGAGACCGATTCTTCGGAGCAGGAGGAGTTCTTTCACAGTCGGATACTGCAAGCCCTGTACAGATGGTACTTGATATTGAAGCAAGGGATTATATGCAGAAAATGCTTGATGATATTGATTTTTCAGAAGAAGCCCTTGCCGTGGATGAAATACTGAAAGTAGCTCCAAAAGGAGCAGAATATCTCATGTCCGAACACACATATGAACACTACAGGAAATCCATGTGGTTTCCCGAACTCATGGATCGCAGAACCTCGGCATCTTTCATGAAGGATCCTCACACCATGCTTGACAAGGCAAGGGAAAAGGCAATGAACCTTATCGCAAACGCTCCGAACAGATGCCCCTTGGGTCCACAGGCTGTCAGACAGATAAAAGAAATTACTGAAGAAGCGGACAGGGTAATAGGGGGAAGAATATGAAATGCGTGATAAAACCCGCGGATTCGTCGGATTATGAGCGATGTGCAGAAATTGCAGTAAAAGCCTGGCAGGCAGGATATGATGAGTACAGGGATATACTGGGTCAGGAACTGTTTGTGAATGTGTTCCCTGAATGGGAAAAGGCCAAGGGTGATTCCATGAAACCATATTTCTCAGGTAGAGAAGGGCTGTATGCCTTCAAGGCAGTTGAGGGGGATATGATTACCGGATTCATAACCTGCAGACTTGATCAAGAAAAAATGGTAGGTGAATTATGCAATAACGCAGTAGATCCTGACTTCCAGGGCAGAGGTGTAGGGGGAGAAATGTATCGATGGATACTTGATTTTTTCCGTAAGGAGAAAATGACTGCAGCTTTGGTTAATACAATGGATGAGAATGCGTATTTACCGGCAAGAAAGGCATATGAAAAGGCAGGGTTCCAAAAGAAACTCAAACGCCTTACATATTATATGAAGTTATGAATGATTTCAGATTCTCGGAGATGGAAAGAATCGAAGGACCGGAGCTGGACTTGGTGGTTTCAAAGCTGTGTCCTGCAAATCCTCAAAAAGGATACGTTCCTGCATACAGGTTCAGAATAATGCTGCACGGTACGGATACGGAAGTAGGTCTATGCGATCTAAGGATCGGACACAACGACAATACTTACTACGGTGGGAACATCGGATACGGTGTATATGAGGAATACAGGGGAAATCATTATGCCGCAAAGGCATGTATGCTGTTGAAGGATCTTGCCTTGGAACATGGCTTTGATTATCTTGTCATAACCTGCGATCCCGGTAACATTGCATCAAGAAAAACATGTGAATACTTAGGATCAAAGCTTGATGGTATATTCAAGCTCCCGGAATGGACAGAAATGTACAAGATGGGAAAAAGGATGAAATGCAGGTATATTTGGCACTTGTAAAAATAACGTAAAATTTACATGTAAATACTAGTGTGATATAATATAGAAATGAAAGATAAATTTATTTACATTATTGATCACATGGTTTCGGTTTCAGATTTGGGTAGAGGAAAAGCTTCAGGAATAATTAATACTGTCAGTGAAAAACAAGAACAGTACATTGTAGTTAAGAACAATAAACCTGAGGCTGTGATACTTTCTGTTGATGAATATTCAAATCTGATTGAAGCAAAAGAAGACTTTGAATTACTTAAGCTCTCTATTGATAGAATTAAGAATTCAGATCCTGAGTCCAGATTTGGTATTGGTGACGTCATTAAGGAGTTCGGTTACTCAGATAAAGAACTGGAAGCCCTTGAAGATGAAGTGGATATTGATTGATGTGGAAAATCATTTTTATTTCTGAAGCGAAAACTGATTTATCCAGGATTGATGAAAGTTCCAGAAGACAGATACTCGCCGGTATCAGAAAAGTGAGTAAAAATCCTCTTCCTGTAAGAGCAGGCGGTTATGGTAAACCTTTGGGAAATTACAAGGGGAATAATCTGACCGGTTTCTATAAGATTAAATTTAAGAGGATTGGTGTAAGAGTTATCTATACACTGGATATGTCAAGTTTGGAAATGATAATAATAACTATATCGAAAAGAGATAAGAATCATTGTTATCTTCAAGCTGAAAAGAGAAAGAGTTATTCAAAATGGAAGAAGTAAAAAGCAAAAGTTTTATCTGAATTAATACCAAACCATGTCGAGTAATTTGACAACCAGGCATTCACTGACAACCGCGAAAGGTCTGCATGCTATTGTTTGCAATTTGGATGAAATGATGAATATGACTTAAGTGTCAGGGTTCCAAGAACGGTTATATAAGAAAAATTAAAAACTTCATTCCATAATGCTAAATATTTGAAGTAGGCTAATACCATATGCAGGAGTATTGACCCCGAAAAAATATGATGAATGGTGTGAAAACTATATAAGGGAATACAAACCATTGATTGAGAATGGCATCCCTATGTTATCATCTGTGGAGTTTCTTTGATATAAGACCCTTGAGCTTCATTCTTCTCTTTATTATCAATGCAGTTATTATCAGCGGCAGCAGGGCTATCACAACTATGAATGACCATGTAAAGGCATAACTTCCTCTTACATAATTAGTAATTATCAAATCAAACAGAACACATATTATAAGGGTATCCCACAGAATCAGCAGAATGAAATTGATTATTCCGTGCATTTTTGAGCGAACAAGGAAGAAGGAAACCAGGAAGACAAGCAAAATGGAACCTTCAAGAGGTAATACAAGTGAAAATACTGCTGAGTTGTCAGCAATCCATGAAGCCAGCAAAAGGAAGTATCCTACGGCAGTTACTATGTAAATCAGAATTACCGGCACGAATTTCCTTATTTTAAATGGGATGAATATTCCTGCCATCAAAACCCAAACCAAAGCCATGGAGGATATCACATACCGTGACCAGGTCAGTCCGCCTGAATTCAATATATCAATTATGAATACAAATATTGCAACTCCCCACCATGATATGGAGAAATCACCGAAAAAAGTGTTTCTTTTCTTGAAAAATGGAACTGCTATGGAGAACCAGAGAAGCAGGGATGAAAGAAGGGGATATACAGACCAGGTTATGGCCGTGTTTACCCTAAGGTCAACCAGCATGGGAATAAGTGCAGTCATCATGAAGCTCATGGTTAGTATAAAACCTACAAGCCTCCTTACGACCTTTCTTCTATTGGTAAGCACATGGTGTTTCTTGTATATGGGATAGTCATTTTTGGATAGATCTATTGTTCTTTTAGGATTGTTCACAACGGTTCCGCAAAGAGGACACTCTTCGTGGTACTCCGCAAGTTCAACTCCGCACTCTACACAGTATGACATATTAATCTCCTTTCCTCAGTTGCTCTGCAGCTTAACGTGTATACCCATTTTGACCAGCTTTCTGAATACCAGCCTCTCAATAGGTGCATCTTTAATGACCCGTCCGAATGTTAGATAAACGCGTCCGTTATAACCGATGACGGCAGCATTTGTCTTTGCGTGGGGGTCAGGGCTAAGGTTGAATACGATATCTTCAACCAGTTCAGTCATTTTTTCAGGCAGCTTTACAAGGCCTAGGTTGGATAAGGTTCCTGAATGCTGGGAGGAACCACTGGTGTTTACAATATATTTTGTAATGGGCAGTTTCAGAAACAAAGGGACATGCTTTACAAGTGGGCTTTCACCAACAGAAACATTATCCCTTAATATATTTATCAACCTTTTGGTAGTAGCATTCTCCCTTATGAAATCTCTTGTGAATCCAACAAGTTCATCGAAGCCTGGGAATTTTGGAGGATTCAATGTAGGGGTTACAAAAAGTGAAAAGTTGCGCATGCTTTTGGATTCCAGCTTGTTCCGCATATTCACAGGAACCTGTACTGCAACGCTTCTTAATTTTTCCGGATTCTTAACCTGGCGGAACTGTATTTCTATAAGAGACTCAAGATATATCGCTGTCAGGAATTCCGTTATTGTTGCATTATATTCCCTGGCCTTTTTTCTAAGATCGTCAGAAGGAATGATGCCGGTCACTATATGGTACCTGTCTGCCGGCAGAACCCTCCCTTTTATTAGGAAAGCCTTTGTTTTGCCGAATAAATTCCTCTCCTTTTCCTCTTCCGTGGGTTTCCCATATATTTGGGAGTATCTCTTGTGATCATCAAGGAATTCTCCTTTGTCGGGCTTTTCCGATACATCCATTATTGATCCGTCATTTTCCGGATTATGGCCTTTTAGTTTTAGGTACTCGAAAATAAGTGTCTTTGTAAATTCCAGTGCTCCGTAGCCATCAGAAATAACATGGGAAAACTCAACCGCTATCCTTTTTTTGAAATACAGAACTTTATACAGAAATCCATTGTTGTATATGTCATTTATACTTTCGCATGGTGCAGGAGTGTCACAGTGTACCGTTGGCCTGTCGTTGTTGCGTTCAAGGTAATTCCAGAAAAAACCTTTCCTAAGACTTACATTGAAATAAGGGAATCTGGGGAATATGATCTCCAAAGCTTGTTGCAGCAGCTCAGGATCAATTTCCTCGGTAAGGGTAAATGCATAGCGGAAAAGAGTTGTCTGCCGCTCTGTCATTATGGCCGGATAAATCTTTGCAGAATTGTCAAGCCTGTACCAGTCAGATTCGAGAATGTAGTTTTCTTCCATAAGTATCACCTGTCAGTAAG